>Ga0307928_10003501_pt1 | contig 11961 bp, 18 predicted proteins | sample AceLakmetagen232_FD_201815 | JGI IMG/M metagenome (GOLD analysis project Ga0307928, IMG submission 201815) | Saline water microbial communities from Ace Lake, Antarctica - #232 | ecosystem: Environmental > Aquatic > Non-marine Saline and Alkaline > Saline | place: Antarctica: Ace Lake... | reverse complement strand
TCCATAACTATCAAATACATAAGCACCTCTCCGAACCGCTGGGTCATCGTCGGGTGTAGGGGTTGGTGTGGGCTCTGGCTCATCGGGTTCCGGTTCTTCTTCTTCCTCTTCTTCTTCCTCTTCTTCTTCCTCTTCTTCTTCCTCTTCTTCTTCCTCTTCTTCTAATGTCCAGTTAAAAGTCTTTGATAGAGCAGTTTGACTAATTGTATAATTTAAATAAGATTTATCTATATACCCATTTCTTCTCATTTCAATTTTATAAGTTCCGGGTTCTAATCTATAATCATTAATTGGGGTTGAACCAATATAATCATCATCGATATATACACTTGCCTTCGGGTCACAATTAAAATCTACTAAACAAACCATCTTATTTTACCTTCACTTGTGGTAGAGTTATCCCGATTGCTGCGGCAATGATAGCGATAACTGCGGTTCTCATGGTTCCATTAATTCCATTCATAATAGCGAATATTTCTATTGCTGTTAAACATACAATTCCACATGCAATAATTCTCCAGTCTATTTTCTTCATACTTGTTTTCCTCCCAATGTCGCTTTAGTGTCGCTCGGTTTAGTTTGGTTCCCTTCTTTAGTTTCAGTCTTTTGTAAATCCTTTTCCAGTGAAGCTGGTTTCTCTAATGTTACGTCGAGGTTTAGTTGAACTTTGATTTGCTTTACGATGTCCGCTTGGTCTTCCGTTGTAACTTGTTGGAAGGCGAAGTATGCCATCTTTACTCCTGCCTCTGATGTCCCACTTACGTCTCCCAGTAGAACCTTAGGAACTCCTGCACTTTGGAAGAATGAATTGTTAAGTTGCTCTATCCATGCCCTTGCTTCTGCGATTGCTCCTGCTTGCATTACAACCGGGGTTGCCTTTACAGAACCCATCGCTACATAAATGTTTTCCGCGCCCTGTGACGCCGCGTCCTTCTGCGCTTTGAACGCCTTGATTTTTGTTGGGTCATCCGTATTGAGTTCAAATATAAAATAAGGTTTGATATGCCTGTGCATTAATGTTTTCATGTCTGCCATCGCTTCGTTCCTCATTAAAATTATTGTGATAAGTTTCTCCGTTAATGATGTTCCATGTATTTCATCAGCGACCCTGTTTCTTGGTAGATAGAATATTCTGTCTTTGTTAAATCTTCTCCATCCCTTCTCTTTCCTTTGTTCAAATGCAACAAGTCTACCTTTTGAATTTGTGACGTGACGCATTGTTCCCGGACTGAGAGGTTTTATGTTAATGAGTTTCCCATTCTTCCGAATTATCTCAGCGTAGGCGTCGCCCCCAATCTGATTAACAATAATCATGTTCTCCATTATTGAGTCGAATGTATCTTTGCCCCATCCGTTGATGGCTTTTATTCTGTTCTCGTCTCCCTTAAATCCTTTCCCGATTGTGTAGGTTGCCTTTGCATTTATGACTGATTGCAGTTCAGGGATTTGTTTGTAGTATGCGAACCATTGCGTCCAGTTTGTATTCTCCCAATATTGTTCAGCGTCGGTGTCTTGTGCGTCTACTGAATAATCTGGGTCTGCGGTTGCGAGGTCGCTTGCTTCTGATGTGTTTATATTTTGTGCCATTATGCTATTATGTTTAAATCATCTAGAGCGAGGTTTGTTGTCCCACTTGCTCCGTTTGGATGAGTGTTAGTTCCTGCGTCTGTTATTTGTGAAACTGTATTGTTAAGGCATATATTACCTATAATTATATTTTTATCTCCTGATATAATATCAATTCCTTTATTTGAATTTTGAATATTGTTTGATGAAATGATATTGCCGTCGGATGTTGTTAATTTTATTCCGTCCGTTGTTACGCTAATCATAGTGTTTCCAGTTATGGAATTTTTATCGCTATCTACTAATTGAACTCCTGCGTCTGCTCCATCATAAGTATTTGAATTGATTACAGAATTTAAAAGCCCTGTTCCCCTTACTTTTCCTGTTAAAATATTTGAAGATATATTTAGGTACTCTCCTCCTGTTACTATATAGACTCCGCCTATCCTATTGTTTACGAACATATTAGAGTCGCAAGAAGTTAATTTTATATCTCCACCTTCCATAAAACAATTTGATACTTTGTTATAATGAGATTGCCCTATCCATTCCATTGTGTGTGAACTTATAGAGCCATGTAGCCAAATGTTATCAAATAATGAGTGGTACATCTTTTGGGAATATACGTTTCTTGTGTACATGCTTGTTTGGACTGTTCTATTCCCTTCTAATTTTAAATTTTGAATGATTATGTTTGAGACGTTATCTGTCCCATTTCCTATTTTTATTAAAGAGTGGGTTGCTTCTGCTCCTAAATCTAAAGCATTTATAATTGTTCCATAACCGACCCCTGTTAATGTTGTGTTTGAGGTTGTAATTAGAATATCTGTCGAAATATTGTAAGTCCCTCCTTTGATAAAAACCTCTCCTCCCGTCGCTGGTAACATACTAATAGCGTCTTGGATATTATCTGTGTCCCCACTTCCATCGAGAGCCACAATAATCGTTCCCATTCCTTTTCTTATTTGCCCTCCGCCTTGCTCAAACTCTTTACTGTGTGGGAATATATTTTTTGCGCCCGGAATTTTCAAAGCCATTTAAACTCCCATGAAGTCTTGCACGTCTGCTTTTCCTAAGACTTCTTTTATTTTTCCCATTTCAAATAGATGAACATTAATCATATCTTCTGCTTCAACTCTCGAAGTGTAGCTACTCATATCATAACCAATCCCCTCAACTGCTCCACTTCTCTCGCAGTATTCCGTAAGCATTGGACTAACAGAAGCTCCTGAGATTGTAGCCCAGTTCCCAACTAAATCATATTTTGTAAGAGCACATAGATAGCCTTCTGCCTGTTCAATAAATGGGTTTACGTCTACAGTCCCGTCTGATATGTTTGAGCTCACGTTTGCCCCACATTTGATAATAGTTCCTGCTGATAATGCTAATGTTCCTGCCATTAACCTCAATTATGCCACCCATATTTTTAAACCTTTCTGTTTCGCGCACCAAGCCGCCCTAATCAATCCTTCTGTGATATGTGAGTATTCCCCCATGATTTTAGATTTTCCCCCAATCTTTTCACATTGAATAGATTTGAGACTTCGCTTAATTTCTTCATTATCAAATAGTTGGAGTTCTCCTCTTTCTCCCATGACTAACAAATTCATATACATATCATCCTTTAATAATCCTTTCTCTTTCCCTTCATCATCAATAAACCTACGTGCATTATTTAACGCGATGATTTTTCTTTTTACTAAATCGTTAAGTAATAGATGGTCGAAGACGCCCACTCCCATACCTCCATCATCAAGACCAATCTTATTAAATTTGTATTTCTTTTCAAGATAAATGATTTTATCCTCAGTATCAGTTGTCCGGGTTTTTTGAGTAGTTTCGTGGTGCACTTGTCTTAATCTTTCTTTCGTTCCCCCAAGAACTTCAAACGAACTTTCATCCTCTCCCATACCTGCAATATCAACTCCGAGAAATAGGTCTCCCACAACTGAGTGTGATTGTGGGAGAGTGCAAACGGATTTAATCCAATTCGTAGTAAAGACGCGAGTTAAAACATCAGAGAATTCTCCAAGTATTTCCTGTGTGTATTTTGCTTTTGAAAATCTTCTCTTTGCGCTGTCTATGACTTTTTGTATATTTACTTTTATTATCCCACTTCTTAAATCACGGACTGCTTCGGTTGAGATATGGAATGAGGTATATGTTGGGTCTTCAAACGAGTCATGGAAATATCCCTCTCTCCCTAATGGTGTGCTCAACAACCATGTGTCCCCACCTGTTACAGTTAACATCGGTGCGACAGCAGTCCATACATCATCATTAATAAACGCTGCCTCATCTGCTATTAATAAATCGATTGTGTGCCCTCGTATTCCATACCCACTATCCCCAGTTGGTAGACATAATATTCTTGAACCATTCTTTAATTTGATTTCCTTCTTAGTCGGTCGCCCACTTATACATTTCTTATTTCTTGCAAAGATATATGAAAGAACTTTCTCGAATAACAAATAGGCTGAACGCTCAACTGAAGCTACTACCATGATAACTTTATTCTTATGCTTCATGGCAAACTCTCCTGCCTTGATTGAAACAACTGTAGACTTCCCAACTTGTCGGCCTGACCTAACACAAATATTCCCCGGCGTTGCAAGTATCTTCTCTTGCCACGGGTCTAAACTTTTCCACGGCTTTAATATATCGTATTTCACATTACTCTAAAGATGCAATCGAATACACCATTGAATCTTTTCTCCTTTTCTTCTAATCTCTGAATTGCAGCATCACTCATGCTTTTGGGTTTGGCCTGAATGAACTTAATCATCCTATTCTCAAATGAAATACAAATAATATCTACTGGACTTCGAGACCCTGCAGTTCGTTGGCATATATCGAACCCTCGTGCCTTGTGTTCGTGAACGAGTTTATATTCATACCGACGCCCCTTAATATAGTTTGTATTTGGCATATTAGTTCCCCAAAGCATTTAAACATTCTAAGTATTCTCCTGCGGTTCGTTTAGATATTCCCCAGTGTATCATGAGTTCTAATCGTGTCTTAATATTTAATCTCTTTGACTCTTGTATTCTCCATAATCTTTCTGATGAGTTTGTCATACAGTATGGTGTGTGTGTATGTATTTAAATCTTTCTATTAAGAATACAGCTTAGCTTAGCTATAAGCTCCTTTTTAAGTAGCCGCTCCCCTACTCTCAGACTTAAAAAAGAAAGCTTGAGCTCTTTTAGTAATATGCTTACATCGGATATAGTATACACACACCACTGTTTATTTAAGGTATTATTCACGTTACTTTGGGAGAACAACCGTCCTTTAAAATTTAATACGACGCTACGCAGAGGATAACACTCTCATGGGGTCACCCTGTAATCTATGTTAATAATATCAATTCATTAATATACATTCCGTTCCGTTTGTAATGTGCGAACGGATAAAGTTCGCACAATCTGGGATATTCCCACTTTCAGTTAAATTTATAAATCTGTTTTCACTTGGCTGAGTAGAACATCAGCCAAGCATTCTGCTATCAAGATAATGAAAGATTTATAAATTTGTCTTTATGCTCCGAGTGGAGCGAGGAGCAGGGGGGCAGTGCGAAGCTACTGCCCGGGGGGTTCTCCCTTGAGGGAGAAGGGAAGAGGGTGGCACATAAGCTAACCATAGAAGTAAAGCGAAGCGTGCTGATTAGCTACAGCATGGCTAAGCTAAGCTTAGCCTAAAGATAAGAGGGCTCCTGAGCCCGTAGCTCCCACGAACGAAGTGAGTAGGCTGAGCTACTGGCTGCCCAGCTGAGCCCGCTATTGAAAAGCGAGTGAGCGAAAAGTGAGCGAGCGGATTTGGGTTGGGTTGGGGTTTGGAGCAAGCACCCCCTCAGACAAATTTTAAAAATGATTATAAAACTTTGGGTTTACGCCAAAGTCATAAATGTGGGCTATGGACTTCCACCATATTTCAGTATTCCCCCACATCCTCAAATTAATGAGTTTGATTACCCTAATTCCTTCAGATACCAATGATAACTCTCAAGTATATCCACTCGTGGAGGATTAGCAACATTCCTAAACTCAATCTTCGTTAAGCACTGAGCAATTATACTATTCCCTCTCTCTGAAGCTACGCTCTTCTGCTTCTCGCCTGAGTTAGAACGCTCCCCTTGTTGAACTTCTTGTAAAACTCCGCTTGTATAAAGATTATTCTTCACAGCAGAAGTCATATCAACATTAGTAATATTTGTATACTCCCCTTTCTGTTGGATTGTAACCAATACTTCTCCACCAATACCTACATCCTTCTCAAGATAATCAACCTGTTGTGCCTGCCACTTTGTATTAAGTGTTGCTTCTTTGTTATCGTTATAACTCACAATCACGAGCCCAGAGTCCTTCTTAGTGATTCCACTAATTCTTATTTTTTCCATCTTTTTTCCCCCCTTTCAACACTTTTAATATCTCGATTATATTTACGTTCATCGCGCATAGTGAATTACGCCTATGAACTCCTAATTGGGTTCTTCTTCGTTCTAAGCTCAACTGCTCTTCCTTAATCTCCATCAGCCTCTTAAATATCATATCAACCCCTCGCCTGCGAGTCGGTCTATCTTGTCCATTACAAACCGTTCATATTTTACTTTTTTAAATAATCCATTACTGGGTAGTCCTTGCGATTTTAAATTCTCCTTCAACTCCTTAATAAATTGTTTGACGTCTATAACCCTGATAGCTTTTTCATGCAACTTTATACAACGTCCATTAGCCATCTTATCACTCAAACTCATCTTACAATCCTCCTAACATAAGTCAGCATATCCTTCCATGTCCATAGCCGCTCTTTCTTGATTGCTGTGAGTTTCTTATGCTCCTCCTCATCCAGCGTGATGAATATTGTCTTAACCATACATTAACCTACCTACCTACCTATTTAAATGTATCGGTCATGGGTTTGTAGGTCAGATACAGCCGAAGATAATAATGGCAGTCTCTCTTTTCACAGCGTCGGTGTTTGTTATGAATGATTACTCCTGGATGTCTCCAGTAATTACAATAAGAGATGTATCTGCCAACTCCATCCTTCTGTGGTTTCATTAAAAATAATCTATCCTCTAATATTTTCTTTTTCATTACTTTTCTCCTATGCTGCTATTTCAGTTATTGTTATGCCTGATGTCAAAGCCCCCCCCAGTGTTCGGGCTGCGTTCTGCCCAACACCTTGTATTCCTGTAATTGCCATTATATCTCCCAAACAGTTTTTATATTAACTGTTGACTAACAATATCCTTTAACAGTTGCTATATTAGTTCCAACAAATCCTGTCCCATTAGTTATATTATATTCAATTTTTCTATCTGTATCACAAGGAACCCAAATATCATAGTCTATTCTTATATCTGCAACTTGTGTTCTGACTGCGGAAAGAGTAATAGCATTAGTATTTCCATTTTTTCTAAATTGAATACGCTGATTTGCTCCATCTGTATTCCATGATACATATAATAATATCCAGGTCATTCCAGCAGGAACCTCACTACTACAATCCAAATCGTGCCAGGCGCCATTAACAGTAAAACCTGTTAAATCATAATCATGTGCCGCAGGGTCGCCCCTATCAATAAGCAAAGAACATAAGTTTATAGGTTTAATCTTCTTATGTGACCCTGTACTTGTATCATAAAGTAAAACAAAATCAGAGGAGGCTGCCGGGGCTACTGCTAATTCTGTAAGACCGTTAATGCCCAAACCAACAGTAACATAATTCCCACCGTCCGTATAAGATAATCCTGTGCCTACATGTAACACCCCATCGTTCCATGCTGCACCAAGATACCCAGCAGTCGCTCCAGCATCTACAGCAACCTTAACATCAGAAGCTCCTCCGGGTGTTTGCCATGAACATGTGCCATCCCCATCCTCTCTTAAATACTTAGTCGCCCCTTCTTCTCCCGTTGATTTAACCGCAGTCCCTTCGGGAGTGATTGCTTGGTCGCCTGTGTTTTCTCCCGAAGTATTCCCAAGAAGTGTTATATCAGCGTCGGTAACATAATTGTCATTAGCCCCAAGAGCAGGGGCAAATCCAGTATGTCCTGCACTTGCATAATCTAATTGTGAAAAAGAAGCATGGGCTGTTGTATCCCCTGTATCTGTGTAGTTCGCAGCGTTTATTACTGCAGGGGCTTGTGAGGCAGTCCAATCAACTTCTACGTCTTTAGTAAAGCCCATAGTAGTTATATCTGCTTCAACTAATTGGGTGTTTGTATCAGTGTAATTCCCTGCGTGAATGTTAGTCGCTCCTCTATCTGTCGTCCAATCAAGATGTTCATTAGCTGCGAAATTTGTTAATGCGTCGTGGTCAATATCAGTTGTTAAATTGTGAGTGTTGGTTAAAACGTCGTGGTCTATGGCTGTGCAATCAATTCCAATCCCTATCCAATTCCCACCATCTGAATAAGTCAGAGGGGCAGTAGTTCTTATCACACCATCACTAAAAGTAGCCCCTATATAATCAGCGGTAGCCGCAGCATCAACTTTTACTTTTTCATCAGTTCCACCAGCACCAGCAGTATCATCAACATATTTTTTATTAGCGATATTATTTGGTAGCGTCGGTGTAGCGTTGATATTCCCTTGTAGAGCTTCGATGTCTTTCCGAACTGCGAAGTCATCCAGTATCCCTGCCGACTTATTCCCATCAGAATAACTTGTTCTATCTTTAGGTTGATTAAAAATATTACTTACGGTCTTCTTGGCCATCTTAGGCCGACGTGATTAATTCCGCCGCTCCGCTTTTTGTTGGGTTGAAATAAAGTTTTGCACCACTAAGAAATAAACAACCTGCATCTCCCAAGAACCCACTATCTTTCGATGGGACTATTAACTCACTCGGAATAACAACGTCTCCAATTACTTCTCCCATTATGCTCCCCTCTCCGCTTTAAATACTGCATTCTGCCCGTTCCCTAAGTAAACAATATGAATTACGTCCGTTGTTGCCGCGAGGTTTAATGCTTCAACTGCAACTTCTACTGCGTCCGCGTCTGCACATATTACTGGGGCACTTGCAGTTATATCACCTGCCATTCTTCACCTTCTTCTTTGGTTTAATTACTTCTTTTGGTTCCAAAACTTTAGTAACTTCAAAACTCTTAGCCATCTCTACAATCTGAGCGTTAGGCTTTCCCTCAGTTGTTCCCACAAATTTCTCAACCTGCTCCTTAGAAGCGTCTTTGAATTTCAAATAATAAGAAGCGTCATCCTGAACAGAAGGTTCTTGAGAATTATTCCCTGCATTAACTTCATTCGCTCCTCTGAACATTCTTTGGTCGTGCTGCCTTTGTAAATCGGTTGTCATAGAACTATGCTGCTGTGATTACATGGATGCCTTCGGGGTCAGTTACTTGCAACTGCCCTACTTCCCATGCTCTAATCACGGTTTTAATTCCCGGTTCACTGATAAGTGCAGAGGTGATTGCCTTTACCGGCGCTTTCCATGTAGCAGACCCATACTTTATCATGACTGGTTGGTTAGCAGTTATCGCCCTGCTTCTAATAATTGTCAATCCACAAATCTGCCCTACCTTTCCATTAGAGACAACGTCAGCAGTCTTGAATGATGGGTTATTGATTACCTTAGTATTCATTAAAAGGTTCGTGTAGTCCTCCGGGTGCAGCAAGAGATACCCTCCTTCTAAGATGTCGTAGTCATCTACCGCGCAGTATTCAATTCCATGTAATATGTCACCGATAGGGTCTCGTAGTGCGATTGTTGCATTGTCCCATGTAGCAGAGGCCCCAACAGTATTAACCCCAGTAGCCCCACTTATCCCTGTATGAATTGCAGTATCTACTGCATAAGCCACAGCCTGAGCCACTCTCTTTATTGTTCGTGCTTGAACATCAATAGCGTCAGTCATCCTATCCTCCATAAAGACCGTTCCTTCTCCACCATACTTAACATGAGGAGCAGACTTCTTTGTCCAGTTTGGTTCGAGGTTAGGAAATTGTGCACCTCTTGGAATTCCAGTAACAGCAGACCCAGTCTTCCCAGTTAGGACGGTTGCGTCTTCAGCATAATAACTCTCAGTCCAGTTTGCAGAACTCACTTGAACACAAACTTGTTTTAACTTATACATTTGTTCAGCGTAACCCTTAATAGCTCTCTCAATATTCTCCCCTCGTATTCCCCCAGAGCCGACTGTAAAATTTGTTGGTGCCATTCTATGACCTCACCCTGATAACTTCCGAAGCGTCACCAGTTTCTAATGCTTGTCCAATAACTTTCCCTTCTTCAACTTCTGTCGTTACTGCGTCCCTGATTAAATTTGCTCCTGACAAAACAACTAATGCCCCAAGTGTTACTTCCGCAGTTGAGCACTTCATATCAAAAACATTATTAGAATTTGGAACATGAACACTTATCTCCGTGGAAGTATCTCCGTTTGTTGTGACTTTGTCCGCAGCCGCCACTCCTGCATAAACATCAACTCCCGAACTCGCTGTTACTGTATGAGGGTCTGATGATAAATTCAAAAGAGTTCCCTTAGAAATAGCAGTTGCCGAGTCACAAGTAAATCTGATTGGGTTCATCCCACTTAATTCAACAACATCAGCTTCATTTGCCATGTATTCGGTTAACCGAATAACTATTTAAGGCTTTTGGTTATAGGAGTTCTTTTGGGATAACCTCATCAAAGGCAGAATTAGGGTCTTTCTTCTTTGTAATCTTATAATTGAACTCATCTGCCTTTGTTCCAAGAGCCATCGTAGATACTCCGGGGAGATAAGGTAGTAGACGAGGCTTCCACTTCTTCCTATCTATTGGAGGTTTTAGTCCGAGTTTCTTCCGAAGATATTTAAATAAAATAGTCCACTTCCCACCATACGCTTTAAAGTCTGTTCCCGGCTTTATTAATTCCATTACTGCCTTCTCATGTTCAGCAGGGAAGACAATCTCATATAACTCAACAGGTCGAACCATCAGTTGAACCATCCGCTTCTCAGGTTTCCCAGTCTTCTTGTTCTTACAATCCATAGGTAGATAAACATTATTCAACGCCTCTCTCCAATTGCGGACTGCGTCAAGAATTCCACGAGTTAAGACGTAGAGGTGCATTTCTTTAACGCCTCTTTACTTCCCTCAACAATTAAAGAATTAAAAAATATCCCTTCCTCACAAGTTTTAATCGCAGCTTCTGCTTTTAGAATTTCTGCATTTAAACTCTCAGGAGTCAAAACCATCTTCTTTCATGGGATTTACTTCGCCTCTGTCAAGTTTGTCTGCGTATTCCTTATCAGTAAGTTCTTTTGGTTTCTCAGGTTCTCCGCCTGCGGTTGCTTGTCCCCCAACCATTCTCTCCGCCTCAAAATCTTCCTTACGCTTTTGCAGTTTCTCCTCTCTCTCAAGCAGTTCCGCCTTTCTCTCATTTATAGACTTCGCCTCTTGTAGTGAGGTAGGTTTCTCCTCTTTTTTTTCCTCAACCTTCTCTTCAACTTTCTCTTCTTCCCTTTGAACTCCTCTTTGAATTACCATATAATTATAGTGTGTGTGTGTTTATAAACTTATGTATCATATCTCATTACCAAATTACCGAGGAGGACGGGCTCAGAGATGCCCTCTGAGATTAGGACGGACGCAGATATTCCTTACAATGCTTCTATTAAGACCTTCTCTAATTCCAAATCCTTTTTAGATTTGTCTACGTTAGCAAGTAGGGCGGCTTTGAATGGGATTAACATTGGGTTTATATCCACAGACGTTCTTACTAATGACTCTGCTGTTACTGCCCATCCATTTATTTTATTAATTTCAGAAAGGGCTTGGCTCTTTGTCATAACTTTTGCCTTTACTGCTTCTCTAAGTTTCCGCGTTGTAAATCCTAACCCTGTTAATATATTGTCTTCTGCCAACCAAACCATTAAGACGTTTGCTCCCATCACCGCACTTGCTCCCTTTATTACTGACGCTGTTGTTGCAGTTGCTCCACCTATTAGTCCCATTAATGTTGCTCCTGCTCCAATAACTAATCCTCCTCCTGCGATTGCGATTGCGTTTGTTAAAAACTCTTGTTGTTCTGCTGTGAGTTCTACTGCTATCGGTTGGTCGGTTAATCCTCCTACTATTGATTTTCTTGTTACCCAATCAACGAGGTCTTGTCTTCCTAAATCCCTAAATATGTCTTCCCAATAATGCTGCCACTCCGAACGTTCCTTATCTGATAGTGTGCTTAAGAATGTATCTATGTCTTGTCCCGGCGGGTTTATTCCTAACATATCTTCTAATGCTGCTTTAACTTCCGGAATTCCATAACTATCAAATACATAAGCACCTCTCCGAACCGCTGGGTCATCGTCGGGTGTAGGGGTTGGTGTGGGCTCTGGCTCATCGGGTTCCGGTTCTTCTTCTTCCTCTTCTTCTTCCTCTTCTTCT
>Ga0307928_10003500_pt1 | contig 11962 bp, 15 predicted proteins | sample AceLakmetagen232_FD_201815 | JGI IMG/M metagenome (GOLD analysis project Ga0307928, IMG submission 201815) | Saline water microbial communities from Ace Lake, Antarctica - #232 | ecosystem: Environmental > Aquatic > Non-marine Saline and Alkaline > Saline | place: Antarctica: Ace Lake... | reverse complement strand
ATGATAACAAAAATTAGAGCAATATTTTTGCCCTTTGTGAGTAGCTTTAAACGATTTGCCGCATTGAGTACAAATCATGTGGTTCTCCTTTTTAGATACGTTAATGATTATATCCATAAGTGTCAAGCATTAAATGTATATAATATTGAAGTTGAGGCCGCCCACGCCTATTATGCCGAGGGCGCGCTTGTTCATAACTGTGAGTTTTGTGTTCTTATGGATGGAGAAGTTCAGGAACTCACGGATAATTTTTTCAATCAGGGGCAGGAGATGCAGGGTGCGGAGGATACAATGGTTTTTGATTATTCATCGATACCGAGTCCGCCGTTGCATCCGAATTGCCGTTGTGCCTTAATCGCGGTCTTAAAATAAATAATTATAAGGGGTTGAGTGATGGAATTAATTACTGAACGCATGGAGTTTAAAGGCGTCATTAAAGATTTATCGGGATTGTATTCAGATATAGATTCAATTGCTGCCGCGATTATGCAGGAACACGGAAAAGAAATATCAGACCTTGAGTTTATCAGAAAGGGAATCCAGGCCGAGGGCGTGGAAGTTGATGAAGATGAACGAACGATAACAAGCTATGTATCAACTGCGGCGGTGGATCGGGATGATGAAGTGTTGGCCCCAAAGGGAGTACTACTTGCTCACTATATAAAGAATCCCGTTGTTTTATGGGCACATAAATATGATGTCCTGCCTGTTGGAAAGTCATTATGGATTAAAACAAATGAACGCGGCCTAATCAGCAAGACGCAATATGCTAAACATGGGTTTGCGGATGATGTGTATCAATATCGGAAAGACGGATTCCCGATGGCGGAGAGCGTCGGGTTTATTCCGCTATCGATGATTGAGGGAAAGAATATAAAAGACGCAAACAGGGTCGAGCTTGGAATTCCGGAAGATGTTGATTTGTCGGGCGCAAAACGGATATATGACAAGTGGGTATTGCTTGAATATTCGGATGTCCCGGTTCCGGCGAATCCGGAGGCGTTGGAGCTTGCGAAAAGCAAGGGCTTGGTTCAGGTCCCGGTCGCGGATGATGTAAAGGACAATACGGAAGAGACTAAAACGTCGAGCGGCATAGAGTACAAGAAGGAAATCCATGCAACGGTTGACACGGCGTATTCAAAGGCGGCGGATTTGGATGGCAGGCCGAGCGTTAATGATATATACGGTATATTGACGATGGCGCTGGATTCGATGGATGACAAGATTTCAGAAATATATTACTATGCATGGGATATGTACCCGCATGAATACCCGAACGGTGCTGTCGTTGTCGAGGTATACGACTACAAAGCGCGTAATTCGGTCTTAGCGTTCTATGATTATGCGATTGACTTTGAAACAGGGGCGGTCGACTTCTCTAATCCACGTGAAGCGGAGTCGGGATATATTGCAAAGCATTTCAAGGCGGGCGATGTGATTGCCAGAGCGGAAAAGAATTTCCCTGGTGAATTGGCAAGAAGTGGTTTGGTGTCTGCCAACGACACGGATTATAAAATGCTTGCCGATGAAGTAAAGGCCGGCCGGGTATTGTCCGAGAAAAACCGGACGCTGATAAAAGACACGGTTTCAAAAATGGAGGGCGCAGGCACGGCGTTAAATGAATTGCTTACGGCCACGGAGAGTTCAGTTGACGCGGGCGATGAAGAAAGTGTGGAAGAGGAAAAGCAGATTGATATTTCAGGCATAGACTTTGTCAGCACTGATAGTTGTAGCGGTGAGAAACAATTGACGGCGGCGGATATAACGGACATATTGGACAGTCAAATCAAAATTCACAGAACGCAGGACATAGAGGCAATTGCGGAAACGGTAACAAATGAGATTAAACGAATGCGCGGCATAGTGCGTTAAAATATTAGACGATAGGACTTCCGGAGATTCCATTGCAGGAATCAGGAATGTTAAATGTCGTTGGGGATATTCAGCGGACAGAGCGCACACACAAAACATAATATTGCGGAAGGATTTCTAAAATGACAAAGGAAGAACTGGACGTATTGATTGCCGATAAAATAAAAGAGGTTCAGGGTGACAGGGAGGAATTGTCGGCAGATATAAAGGAAGCGATTTCAACGGCGGTAAAGTCCGGCATAGATCAGGACAGAAAAGACAACCCGGCGTATGAGCCTCCTCCCGAAGAGAAACTCGATCCGACGGGCGGGTTTTCCTGTATGGCGGATTTCGCAAAGCATGTGAGCATTGCGGATTCGAACGGCGGCATTGACAAACGATTGAAAGATTTTGATGTTCGCGGGCACAAGGCGGCAGGCGATCCGACGCTTGAGGAAGGCGATCCGGCAGCCGGTGGTTATCTCATCCCGACGGAATTTCGGAATCAGATTCTTGAACGGGCAGAGGAAAAAAATCCGATACTTGACAAGGTGATGGAAATACCGATGCAGACCAGCTCAATCGATCTGCCGTACCTGAATGGATTTAATGAATCTTCAGGCGAGGTTTACGGTGGGATTGAGTGGAAATGGACTGCGGAAAAAAGCCAGCGGTCGGCAACGGCGCCGGAACTCGGAGAGATCAGTTTAAAGCTGAAAAACTTGGCGGGCATGTGTTATGTCACGAATCAGCTGCTTGAGGATTCGCCTATTTCGATGGACAGCCTGCTCACTCGCGGATTTGCGGACGGATTGAATTTCATATTGAACAAGGTTTTTATCGGTGGTTCAGGAGCCGGGCAGCCCCAGGGTTTTATTAATTCGAATTGTGCCATATCGATCGATAAGCAGGGCGGACAGAAAGCGGCCACAATCACCTTTGAAAACATCGTGAATATGATCGCCCGGGCATACGGTGAGGAAGATTTTATATGGATGGTAAATAAGCAGTGTCTGCCTCAGTTATGTACAATGTCGCTGGTTATTGGTACGGGCGGCGTTCCGGTTTTCATGCCCGCAAATGGCGCGGCAGGAAAGCCTTTCCCCACGTTGTTCGGTTATCCCATCGTATGGAGCAAGCATTGTAAAGCCCTCGGAACAGAAGGCGATATAGTTCTTGCAGATTGGAGCCAGTACCTGGTAGGGAAAAAGGCCGGCGCGAGCGGCGGAACGAAAGCGGTAACGTCGATCCATCTGAAATTTGATTATGACCAGACGGCGTTTAAATTCGGTTTCCGGATTGACGGTCAGCCTTGGTGGCCTGAAGCTTATGTGGGCCCAGAAAGCCCCGATTCGCTGAGCCCTTGTGTTATGATTGAAACGCGCTCGGTATAAGAGGAACGGCGGTTATATTTTTTAAATAAAGTTGAATAAATAGGATTCTAAGCGGAGGTTTTAAAAATGAAATTGAATGAGATATTAAAAGCGGGGCACATTGTACCTGCAATATGGCCGGTTGATTTCGACACGGCGGCAAACCCCGGTGACTTCGTGAGCCTGAGCAATTATGCTTATGGACTGGTGGTTATTCAGATCGGCGTAACAACGGGAACGGCGGTCGTGACGATGGACAAGGCGGCGACGGTTGCAGGTGGCACGACAACGCTGGCATTTACAAAGTATTACCGCACCGGAATGAAGCTCCCGATTACCGGGGCAACCGGAGATTTCACAATCGGAGAAACGGTTACGGGGACAACGTCTGCTGAAGAAGGATATGTAGTAATTGACGGCGGGAACGCGCTTTATCTTCATACGGTTGGAGCGACAGGATGGACGGATGGCGAAACGGTCACGGGCGGGACATCGGGCGTAACTTGTACGGTCGACGGTTCAGCAGTAGACGAGGACATTCTGCTTGAAGCCACCGCAACTTCCGACACGTTCACAATTCCGGCGGTTTCAAACCGGACGTACGCAATTCCGATTGATGCGGATTCACTCGGCGACGGGTACACGGCAATGCAGCTTGACGTTGCGAGCGCTTCTGCGGGATGTATAGGATCGGCGTTTTATGCACTGTTCCAGGGGCGGTATAACAAGTACCCGATGCCTTCAGCGATTTATGACTGATAACAAATAATGCGATAAGCGCATATTGTTTAAATAAAAAAATGGTGATGATATGAAAATCAGATTGCTTGAAATATGCAGTGCGGGCGCGGCGGGCGCCGTTGTCGATATTCCCGGAGAGCAGGCGGAGGAATTGATTGCGCATTGTTCGGCGGAAATCGTGAAACAGCCGAAGCAGACCGCGGAAAAGGTATCGAGCACAGGCAGAGGCGGGAGGGGCGCGAAATGAAGATCAAGCTCCAGCATGATTGGATGGGAAACCATTCAGGGGAAACCCTTGATTTGATTGAGCCTACTGCTAAAAATCTCATTGAACGCGGTATCGGGCAGGTCGTTAAAAAGGGACGGCCTGCCAGGGCGGAGAATAAAATGATTGAGGGCTCAAATAATAAATAAAGGGAAATTGAAAATGAAGCGTATCATTTCGTTTATATGGCTGTTCGCGCTTTTATTGTTTGTTGCTTTATCGGGCACGGTAGAAGCGCAGGTGACAGACATCAAAGTTGACTGGGAGAATGGGGCGCAGTATTATTATTTTATTGATGGCGATAATATCTGCCGGATCGTCGCATATAATGATACGCTGCCCGGATTTTTTGAATGGTGGGAGGCAATAGACCAGTGGGTACCAATGGATATGGATCGTGAAAAGTCAATCGGGATCGAGTTCGATCCAACGGCAAATATTATGATTGCGGACGGAGGGGAAAAGAGCGGAGACGATTCAAGCATTGTTGCAATGTGGTATGGGTATACTACCTTTGACACATCGTTTGTTTCCAGCTTTATATTTGATGATACTCTCGGCGGCGCCCTTGAAATGTTTCAGACGGGAGCGGCTAATGACACTACAAAACTTGTTAGGTCGGGCGCGGTATTCCATCCGGATACAGTGGGAGGGAAGCGCATTTATGGCGTAATTGATATTGAGTTCCCGGACACAACGAACGGATGGTATGTCGCGGGGTTAGTTGAGCCTACGTCGTTTGGATCGATAGCGAAATCTGACGGGATATTCTTGCAGAAAAATAACGCCTCAGAAAAGTTGATGATCTGGAAAGTTCGAAACGGGAATGTCGATTCGGCAACAGTTGTCGCTGATATTGCGGCCAATACGCGGTACCGTATCGGGATATATGATAACGGGGAAGGGAATACCTCTGTATGGGTTGATGGCGTATATACGGCGGCGGTGACGAGTTTTACTCCGTGGGATGAAGATTTAACTGTGGGTGCAATCTGGCGAACAGGGACAGCCGGCGGAAGAACAGCGGGCCGGATTTTTTATATGCGATTTAAGCAACTGTTGAATTAATACGTATAAATAACGGGGAAATTGAAAATGAAGCGTATCATTTCGTTTATATGGCTATTCGCGCTTTTATTTTTTATCGCTTTATCGGGTACGGTAACGGTAGAAGCGCAGGTGACAGACATCAGAGTTGACTGGGAGAACGGTGCCCAGTATTATTATTTCATCGACGGGGATAATATCAAGCGGATCGTCGCATATAATGATACGCTGCCCGGTTTTTTTGAGTGGTGGGAGGCAATAGATCAGTGGGTACCGATGGACATGGACAGGGAAAAGTCAATTGGCATTGAGTTCGATCCAACGGCAAATATTATGATTGCGGACGGTTCGGAAACAAGCGGTGATGATTCCAGTCTTGTTGCAATGTGGTACGCACACACGGGGCTAGATACAACGTTCACTGCGACGTTCATTTGGGATGATACCCTTGGCGGCGCCCTTGAAATGTTGCGAATAGGCACGGCAGACGATTCAACAAAACTTATAAGATCGGGCGCGGCATTCCATCCGGATACGGTGGGAGGGAAGCGCATCTATGGCGTAATTGATATTGAGTTCCCGGACACAACGAATGGATTTATTGTCGCGGGCCTTGTCGAGTCGGTTTCATTCGGGGCCATAAGTACCACGGATGGGATTTTCCTGGCAAAACGTGACGACTCAAATAAGCTAATGATCTGGAAAGTTCGAAACGGAAACATTGATTCGGCAACAGTTGTATCAAATATTGCGGTAAATACGCGATACCGGATCGGGATATACGATAACGGGGAAGGGAATACCTCGGTATGGGTGAACGGCGTATATACGGCGGCGGTAACCAGCTATACTCCATGGGATGAAGATTTAACCGTGGGCGTACTCTGGAAAACGTCGGACGCGGACGCATTAAAAACGGGCCGGATATTTTACATGAGATTCAAGCAGCTGTTAAATTAATACGTTCGGGCGATTAAAGGGATTGCATAACATCAATTTAAAAGGTAGACGAAATGAAGCGCTCATATTCGGGATTATCGGCAATCGAAATGTTCATAATTGGAATGGTGGTCTTGTTTTCGTATGCGGTCGCGGTTGCCGATTATGTTGAGAGAGTGACGTATTATCCCATTAATAGCAGCTTGAATAACAGCGGGCAGCAGTGGAGCGACGACTCAGCGTATGCCGCATTGTATGCCGATTCGATTATCGCCTATTTGTCCGGTGACAGTATTGCGGATTATTCCGGGAACCACTCCGAGGCCGGCGCGTCGAAGGAAAACAGTTCGGCATATGGGTTTTTCGAGGGGGATACGGTTAAATCTGGTGACACGGCATTTAAGTTCAATTTTGTCGCTGGTTCTGATTCCGGATATTTACGTGTCCCTGATGTTTTGCAGGGGCTCCGTTCGACTGTTGAGGGTACTTGGTCTGCATGGGTAAAAACCGGGTATATATCCGACACGCTGACGGTTATAGCCCTTTCAGATTCCGGAGAGTTGGAAAAGTTGAGCCTTCAGATATTGCCGACGGGTAAAGTAAAGGCGATGTTGATGGATTCGCTTTCCGAGACGGAAGGCCAGATACATTGGGCGTGCACGACTGCGACGGCGATTGACACAAGTGACGGCGGTTCTTGGTCAAATATTATATTGACACACAACGGAACGCTCCCGCTGATTTTTATCAATGGGGCAGTTGATACGGTATGGATGACAACCACGTCAAGATCGTCATGGATCGACAGCCTGACAATGATTGATCAGGCACTAATCGGCGCTGAGTGTTATGATTCACTCGGCCATGTTAATATGTTTAATGGGTTTATAGACGAGATAATTATTGAGAAAGAGGCATGGACGGCGGCAGAGGTCACAGCCTATTATGCGGATCCTGACGGATACAATACTGATTACGCTGGGCAGATCGACAACGTAAGCGGGTATCTGTATCTTACTCAGTTTAATCCGGGGTATGAGGCGGCCAGGCGGGCACTGTCCATTCAAGATTTATACGGGTATTTCGTCGCCGGCTTTCGGGCAACGGATACGACGGGAACGCCGCCGAATATCCGATGGGTAGTTCAGGCAAAAGATACGACGGACGGGAACGTATGGACTGACATATCAGATACTGGATATTCACACACGACGGTTATTGATCAGGCGGATTACGGAGATATTGACACGCTCAAGGGATATATTGCGACATCGACACTTGAATATATCCCGGCCCAGTTCCGGATGTTCTTTATATCAGATTCGGCGAACGTATCGCTTGCGAAGTGGGAAAATAAAACGTATCTCGATTTTAGATTCAAAACAACGGAGTAGCGATGAAGCGGCTTATATTGATTATTGCAATATTACTTATGCCGTTGTGTTCATTGGCGCAGCAGGAAGTCCCGGCTGTCCGGATTGTCGGTGAGGGTGGGCAGCCGATAGAAGTAAAGAGCATCGGCGGCATGATTCGCGTCTCGGCGAAAGATTATTTATACAGTATTGCACGTGGCGATGTGGCCGGAAGATATCCGATGCATAAATTCGGATTTAATGCTGATATTGGAACCACGGAAGAGGTCTTGTGGAGCCGGGGGAATACTCCTTTCCCTTATCCAACAGTAGCGCAGATATGCTCTGTTTTCAGTGATGACAACGATGATGCTAGTACGGATACGGGGGCGCGGACAATCCAAATATACGGCCTTGATACAAATTACGCAGATCAAAACGAAACGTTGACATTAAACGGTACTACCAGGGTATTGACGGCGAATTCCTATGTCCGAATATTCCGGGGCATTGTCAGAAGCGCGGGGACATCTGGATATAACGAGGGTACAATATCAATAAAAGCGGCAACGGATAGCGTTATATGTGAGGTGGCGGCGGAGCAGAACCAAACATTACTCTCCCTGTGGACGGTGCCGGCGAATCATACGGCATATATAACAAACATATGGAGTACAAGCGCCAACAGTAAAAACGTATATTTATATCTATACGTCAGGCCATACGGGGAAGTTTTCCAGAATAAATTTACAGTAACATTACTCGATTGCTGTTTTTACCATGCGTTCAGAATGCCATTGAAAATTGATTCGAAAAGCGATATTGAAATTCGCGCAAAGTCCTTTGTTGGATCTGGTGTTATGACGGCCGGATTTGATCTATGGTATGAGGAAAATTAACATGAGCAATTACAGCATCACACCGTCTTATGTACTGGTAATAACCGGGGAAACGGTAGATCAGGATTTAATTGACGCGGCAGAGGGCATTGTTGAAGAGTACGCCCGCCGGACGTGGACTCAGGATAATACGGTTACGGATGCGCTATATAGCGGGGACGGGAAAAGCGTTTTAATGCTGCGGAGTTATCCTCTCGTCAGCGTATCGGCGATTTCAATATATGACGACGGCGCGGAGGAATGGGATGCATTCTCGGCCGGCGAATTAGCAGACCTGAAATATGACAAGCGGATCGGGGAAGTTATATATGAGGACGGAGTCTTCGAGCAGGGATTTGAGAATATAAAGATTTCTTATATTTATTCGTGGACGGATGGGATTCCGGCGCGGGCGAAAACGGCGATAGCCAGGGTAGCGGCATATTTACGGGCGAATCCATTGAACGCGAGTTCAGAGAGAATCGGAGACATCACTATTGCACACGGCGGTATGGACGGCATATTAAAACAGGTACCGCGGAGGGTGCGGGTATGATAGGCCATTTGCTGAGGGACATGGGGAATATTGCGGCATTCCAGGAAACAGACGATTACGGCGTTGGATCATATACGGTAGGGGCCGATGTTAGATGCGCGGTAATAGATCAGCAGGGGCGGATTATAAAAGATTTGTACGGCAGCGATGTTGTGATAAATAAAAAGGCACTCATTGCGGTAACGGACACAAACGGAGATGCTATCGTGGTAAGTGAGCGGGACATGTTTATTTACGGTGGAGAGAATTTCGAGATTGCAAATTTTTCCGCGAAACGAAATACGCGGATGGACATAAAAAGTTATGAGCTATTTTTAATATCATCTAAAAAAACAATAGGGTGAAGTCATGCGAAGACTGGTTTTAATAAACAAATGTGTATCGGGAGAGATTCACGGTGAGGAATACAAAAAGCTGTGCGCGGATTTCCCCTGGCTGAAAAAGAATGTTGACCTGTGTGAGTCTTCCGGGTGGTCGAAAAAGGATTCAGGGGCACAGAAAACATCATCAACATTAAAAAAAGGTACGGGACTAAAATATAAACGCGGAGGAGTTAAATAATGGAAATCGGCGGATTAAATATTCAGAATGTTGGCTCAGGTGTATCGCTTGCAACTCTTCTGCATATCAAGAGCGGAGCGGGCGCGGGTGCGGCACATGATAATCTTGTTTGCAGCAAATCAGGCACAGAGACTTTGAGCATAGACGTAAACGGATTAATGACGGCGACGAGTGGCGATAAATACCAGTATGCACAATGCAATATAGGCGATATTGTCGCGGATTCAGATGCAATAGTTCCCTGCATCTTCTATGCGGTCGCGGGCTTGACTCTTGTCTCAATCGGCCTTTCGGTCGATACGGATATTGGCGATGATGATGTAAATTACCAGAGCATCCAGTTCACGGACGAAGACGACAACGCCATATTAGCATCCGCATTTACGACGGACGTTGCATGGACTGCGGGAGTAATTGTAAGCGCCGGTTCTTTGGTTTCGGCAAGTCATGAGGTTTTGGTCGCAACTGATTATGTAAAAATGACATTCACGAAGACATCGAGCGGATTGGCAATGTCAGGATTGACGGCTCATATTGCGTTTGAGTATACGTCGTAATATTTTAACTCAGTAATTAAAAAGTTTATTATAATAAGCACGGAGTAAATTAAAATGGCGGAATTAGATTTCACAGATTGCCCGGGAAACAAGCCCTCACTTACGCTTGTTGATAATCGGAAGCGCGATTTATGGAGGTTCTACAAGGGCGCTACACTCGTTTCAAAAGTGAACTATTTGGGGCAGCGGTATTCAACTGCAGGCGATCAGTACCGATATGTCCAGGTTGGCATAAAGGACATTGTGGCTAATAACGATGCCTTTGAATATCCGCTGTTAAATTTCCCGGCAAAGATTACAATCAATTCGATTTTCCTTGCTGTTGATACAACGGTGGCCGCTGACTCTACCAATTACCAGACGATTGCAGCGACAGACGACGGGGACAATTCCATTGCATCAATTACAACTGCGACAACTGGGTTTACAGAAGGCACGGCGCGGACAATGGGCGACATTGATTCAACTCACGGCATCTTGAGCGCAAATGAGGGCCTGAAGCTCACGTTCACGAAGTCGGGTACCGGAATGGCCTTGTCGGGATTGAATGTCTTTATTGCGTATACGATAAACGAAGCGTATACAAACGGACATAGCATTGACGAAGACGATCCTCCGCTTTTGGCATGGATTGATTCCCCGGACGCATCGGAAGTGATTTTATCGGACAGGGACGCGGGCGAACACATAGATTTAAATAACGGCGCCTTCAAAGTTTCCCTTGACGGGAAAGCCATTACGACAAGCGTTGACAGGTATTTTTCAATTACCTCTTGCCTGGGCGATATTGACGTGAGCGGGCCGACTCCGGCAAAGTTCGCGATATTCAAACCGTCGGCGAAATGCAGGGCGGTGGGATTCTATATCGGGGCAGACACGACGGTAGCATTGTCGAGCGATTCAAACTATATGACGATTACGTTTGACAAATATGATACATCGAGCGAATTAGAGATTGCCCGTTGTTCTACCAGCGGGCCGTATGCGTCGGGCACGGCATTAACCCTTGGAGAATTTACGAAAATTGCCGACTACCTTGATGGAGATATGGTGGAGCTAAACACGGAGTTGTCGTCAACTGATTATATCTGGGTTACGTTGGCAAAGACAGGAACGGGCGGAACGAATTTGTCGAATCTCACGGTACAGGTATTATATGAAAAATTGGAATAACCATGCAGACAGTCGGCAGCGGTGACGGTCGAGTAAATATTGACACGAGCAATTTCCAATTATTACTGAAAGAGATTCAGAAGTTCGAATCAAAAATGATTGTACCCGTCGAGCGCGGTTTGCTGGCGGCCTCAATCGTTGTACAGAATGAAGCACGGAAACGGGCGCCGGTTGATGCAGGAATATTGCGGAATAAGATTCTTGCAACGGGTAAAATCGACAGGGGCGGGCGTTCGATAGCAACATCGGTAATTGCACACACAGCGTATGCTTTATATATAGAAGTTGGAACGGGTATTTTCGGGCCTAAAAAGAAACGGATTTATCCGAAACATGCAAAAGTTTTGAAGTTTATGACCTCGCGGACACAAGGGAATTACGCGCCGGAGTTGGCTTATGGGCGCGGAGTAGTGTTCGCAAAGTCTGTCAAGGGAATGCCAGCACGTCCGTTCCTTGCTCCAGCGGGGTTTAAAACGGGAACGGCACAGCTTGGAGCGTATAAAAAGGCATTCAGCGACTGGCTCAAAGGCATGAAAGGGAAATAAACTTGTCTGATATGACGAACACGCCGGACATCGAAGAGGATTTAAAAGATTTCATTATTGACAATATTGACCTGGGCGGTGAGCTGCCGAGTTATTGTTTGTTTGAATATTCAATTAACGCGCT
>Ga0307928_10003498_pt1 | contig 11966 bp, 11 predicted proteins | sample AceLakmetagen232_FD_201815 | JGI IMG/M metagenome (GOLD analysis project Ga0307928, IMG submission 201815) | Saline water microbial communities from Ace Lake, Antarctica - #232 | ecosystem: Environmental > Aquatic > Non-marine Saline and Alkaline > Saline | place: Antarctica: Ace Lake... | reverse complement strand
TATATGCTGGAGATGGCGCTGACAAATTGCCGTCTGACGTAGCCACTTATAATGTGGTGATCAGGGTAGATCAAGAATACATGCTGGTTACAGCTACGTCCACAGACGCCCTGACAGTAACCAGAGGCTATGGCTCCACCACGGGCGCTCCGCATGATACTTTGTCAGTCGTCCACATAGTGAGTGTTTTGGAAGACGAGGGCGATGATGGAAAGGTAGCCAGAGCCAGAGGGCGTTCTAAGGAGAGTAATTATCTCCAGACGTTCAGCCGAACAGTCGAGGTGGCGGGGGTTCAGGGAGCCGTGGAACATCTGGGCGGCGTGAGTTTTGAGCTAAATCACCAGGTTCTCCAGACTTATAGACAACTGGGCAAAGAACTGGAGAAAACACTACTCATGGGCGTGGCGGCTCAGGCTGGAAACGGCTCCAGCACTTTCCGAACTATGGGTGGCTTGTGGGCTATGGTCTCCACCAACAGAGAGGAAGATAGCGGAGATGTGGACACAACCGCGATAGAGGCTGATATACAGACAATCTGGGCGGCTGGTGGAGTTCCTAACCTGATCGTCTGTGATGGTTCGATGGCTCAGGGAATCTGTAACCTTTACACAGACAGGATCAGAATAGATGAGAAGGTGAGGATCGGCGGGGCTAACATAAACGCTATAGTGAACCCGTTGGCTCCTGGTCTCATAATCGTCCTACCTCATAGGCTTATGGCGGCTGGTGAATATTTCATGCTGGACACGACAAAGGTAGCCTTGGGCTATCTGCGTCCGTTCTTTGAGAAGGATTTGGCTGAGGATGGCGACACCCATAAACGGTGGATCGGCGGCGACTACACGCTTGAACTCATGAATGAAGAAGCACACGCCTATAGATACGGCTTGAACTGAAATCAGCCAGCAATTATGTAACACTACAGAGCGCCCACAGCGGCGCTCTAACCTTATTATCAAAGGGGGTTTTAATAAATGGCTGATTCTCTAGGGCGTAGACTAGCGAGGGGAATTCCCTCGCAACTGGGCGAGGTTCTGAGAGTGTGGCTTAACTCTATCAGAACATGGACCGTGGACATGACAGCTAGACAGGTGGAAAACAGAGCCACCATAGCGGAGCTAGTAACCGATCACGGAACTAATAAAGCCGTTATAGACGAGATAAAGGCAAGGCATAACGATCACAGGGGGTGGCTCACTAGAGATGGTATAGTGGGCGGATCGCCGCTGTTGGCTGTGGACGATGGCACAGCCACGAAAGCTGAAATTTTCGGGGCTTTTAACTACTATCTGAGTAACAGGCTCCACTATAAGCCACTAGCCGCTGGGATCGAAGTGGGAACGCATGTAATTAACTCCACACACACTGGGCAAATGTGGGGTGCGTGGTGGTTCACTATTGACGAGGCTGGCTCTGTGACTGTCACAGGAGCGGCGGCGGCTACTATGGACTATGCGAGCGAATTTGCGGCGCTGACAGCACAACCGACACTAACCGTGGGCGATATGGTGATAAGTGTGACGAGTATGCAATCAGCCAGTAGCACCATGTTTACGGCTGGTACAGACGACTGGAAAACGGCTGATGCCCATGTAGCCGCTCAGAATATATATGACAACGTAGGGCAGGATTCGGGAGCCTTGATCGGCGCTCCTGGAACTATCAGTGTGAACGCCACGGATGAGCAGTTTGATCTAACGGCGCTCACGATCAAGATCGGTGGGCTGGAATATACGATTTCAGCAGGAACAGGAAACACATTTACCACAGCCGACACGATCAATACAGGCACGGCAACGGCTCAGGCTAGCTATTCTGGTGGGTGGCTGATTCTGGAGAGTTCAGGGGGATCAGTTTACACCCTGGCTCCAGCTAGTGATCAGACTTACTCAAGCGCCGCATCAGCAGGAGTGGCGTTAGATACACTGAAAAGCACCATAAAGGCACAGGTAGGGGCTGTTTACGCAGTAGTCGGGCGGATCGTGGTAACAGCTACGGCGGGGGCTGACTGGGTAGCAGGAACGGACGATCTAACGGATGGATCGGACTGTCTAACAGCTACGCTGACACCGGCTGATGCTTCTGGTGTATACGCAACAACCAACACAGACGGAGCAGCTATTCCGGCGGCTGTGGCTAACAGCGGAGCGGTTACACTATCAAACACCGCTCCAACGGCAATAAGCGCAACAGCGATCAGCAATACTATGACAGCATAGAATTACTGGTGACTGAGCGCTCTAGAGGGCGTGGTTTTCTCCCTTTCCACGCCCTTTTTTTATGCCTACAGGGGAGAGCGAGGGGGAACGTGGCACGCTATAAGCTGTGGAAATGGAATCAGAGGCTAGGGGTTTTTGAGACGAAAACACCAGAGGAAACGGCGGTTTTTGAGAATTTGGTTAAATCGGGCTATGCTGTGAGATTGCCACCGATAAGCAGGAAAACACCACCGGAACCAGAGATAGAACCAGGTGTGGATATACCGGACGACTGGCACAAACTTAGAGCGTTAGCAGGACAGCTGGGGGTTTACAGTAGCTCTAAATCAAAAGAGGAACTAGCCCAGGACATCCTAAAGGCTCAGATGAGGGGGAAACATGGCTAGAACGTCTATGGCGTGGCTGATCTACCACCTCAGAACGCTGGTGAATGATACGGCTAGCGGGGTGTGGACTGATGATCAGCTACAGAACTATTTAGACAGCTACCGATCCCATATCCGGCGGGAACTATTGACAGAGGACGTGGGGGATCAGGTTTATCTATCCCAGATAGGATTTTTCGAGGGGGCTACGTCAGCCACCACCAGCGCTAGTGGAGATACGGAATGGAGCGGCGATCCTACCATAGCGCTGTGGGATGGCGACGGATCAGCGGCTACGGAGATCACACCGGATGATTATAACCTGATCGATGGCTGGTTTAAGTTCGATAGCGATCAGGATGATGAGTATTATCTGGACGCTGTAGCCTACGACATTAACGGGGCTGTGGCTGACTGTATGGCTCAATTAGCTATGAATCCGGATCAGGCTAAGACATGGGCGAGGGGGAACGTGAAACTGGAACATTATGATTTTATGGATATTTCCAAATACTACCGATCTAAAATGCCACCCACGGTGGTTCAGGTAAGCAGGGATTACAAGATATAGCAGAACATAAAAGGGAGACTATGGAAAAAAAACAGCAAGCGACTATTTCAGCATGTATGATTGTTAAGGATGAGGAAAAGCTACTCCAGGGCTGTATAGACAGCGTTATAAACGTAGTGGATGAGATCGTTATAGTAGACACCGGCTCCACTGACAAAACTGTGGATATAGCGGAACAGAGCGGCGCTAGAGTGTTCTATTTTAAGTGGTGTGATGATTTTTCCGCAGCCAGAAACTACGCTCTGGAACAGATAGAGTGTGACTGGGCGCTGATTATAGACGCAGATGAGCGGATGGATCAGCGGATCGACGTTCAGGCGCTCAAGGAGTTCCTGGGCGGTGTGGACTCTGACACCGTTGGTGTTCAGGTGGTCAATTATAAGCCAGATGGACAGACCTTGATCCACTCTGAGCGGTTCCTGAAACGTAACAAAGCCCACTATGAGGGGATCGTGCATAACCAGGTGGTTAGTGAGACTAAGCCGGTCAGTGTGGCGCTCCAAATTCACCACTTAGGCTATAACCTTGATCCGGAAACTATGGCGAAAAAATACCATAGAACCGAAACCCTGATCTGGAAACAGATAGAAGCTGATGATCACAACTCATTCGCATGGTGTAACCTATTCAGGATTTTCAGGGTTCAAGATAAATGGGATGATCTGATCCGGCTAGCGGAAAACTTTTTCTCCAGAGTTCGGAGTGGAGAGATGGAATCCACGGAACACGCCTATCAGCAGAGCGGAAACGATCTAGCTTATGCCTATTTACAGGCGAAAAACTACCAGAAAACACAGGAAATCTGTTCAGACTTGCTGGAGCGGGTGGGAACCAATATGGACGCCACCATATATCTAGCTATGGCACTCACGGAACAGAACGATCTAGAAAACGCTAAACCCTACTATGATCGCTATTTTGAGTTAGTAGAGGAACAGCGAAAGAACCCTAAGCCGACAAGTTTGATAATGGATTCCTACGGTTCCGAGGCGGTGGCGTATAATAACCTGGGCGCTCTAATGTCCAGACGTGGCGACAAGGCGGCGGCTGAGGGCTACTACAAACAGGCGCTCAGAGAAAATCCTGATTTTTCGCTAGCACACCGGAACCTGGAGACGACATGGCAAAAGCTGGGCGAGGGTGGAGAACCGCTCAATATTCTATTCTATCAGCCGTCTCCATGCATCCGAAACAGGAAACAGGCGGCGGCGCTCAGGCATAAAGGACACAGGGTGACGTTAGCCTATAGCGTGGCAACACTAGAGCAAGTTTACGGAATCCCAGATGATGAGGTATACAGCGCCACCGTCAAGGTTCCCTCGCCATATAATCTCTGGGAGATCATGAATGATTATGATTTACTCCACATTCACAACGAGCCAGACATTCAGACAGTTCAGGCGCTAGAGAATCCGGCTAGAGCGGTTCCTCTTGTACATGACACCCACGACCTTATGACACACAAGAACAGCGGAAACGCTATTTTAATGCCTTATGCGCTATACATGGAACACAAGGCAAACGCCTATAGCGATGGTAGGGTATACGCCACGGCAGGGCAGTTAATTTATGCGCTCCAGCAATACCGGATCGACACGGCGGCTAGTCTGGTGCTGATGAATTTCACATCACAGGACGATCTCCCAGATAAACGGCTCCCTAAGCTATCAGAGACTCACGGCGGGTTCCATATAGTCTACCAGGGCGGGATCAGCGCCAACGGCTCCCACAGAGACTACAGGGAGCTATTCCAGCAGATAGCGGCGTTAAAACTCCATATCCACATCTATCCAGTTTTTGAGTGTGCAGAATACCAGCAACTGGACAGGCACAACAAATATATCCACTATCACGAAAAAACCAGACCTGATGAGCTATTGACACAGCTAACCCAGTTTGACGCTGGGATCATCTGTTTCAATATCTTACACGAAAGGCAACGCCCAGCGGTTGATCTGGCTGTTCCCAACAAGTTATTTGAATATATGGCGGCGGGTTTGCCGGTGATCTCAAAAGATTTGAAAACGCTACACTCACTGATAGATCAATACCAGTGTGGAATAATTTTTGAGACAGCGCAAGACATAAAGGATCAGCTAGACACACTAAAGGCTGTGAAAATCACCGAGGATCACAGGGTGGTTATGGAGGATCACATAGCTAAACTGGTGGGGTTTTATCGCTCAGTGATAGGTGATTATAATGCTAAACGAGATCAGAGATCAGGAAAGGCAACACCCGGACAAGATCAATGAGGTTTACGGAGGCAACACCACCACTATAGGAATGAAAGCCAACAAGGATCGGGTGGATCGGATCGTGGCTGAGGCTAGCGGTTCTGTGATAGACATTGGCTGTAGTGGCGGCGTGATCGCTATTCTGTGTGCCGTCAAGGGACTGACGGTGGTAGGTGTGGATATGCTGAGAGAACATTTGGAAGAAGCTAACAAGATCAAGGAAACGCTCCCAGAAGACACCCAGGAGCGGCTAACGTTTATTTTAGGAGAGGCTGAGACTATTCCGGTGGCTGACAATAGCTATGACACCGTTATTTTAGGGGAAATTCTAGAGCATGTTTACGATCCTAAGCGGGTCATGGCTGAGGCTGTGAGGATATGCAAGCCAGAGGGGAAAATACTGGCTAGCGTTCCTGTGGGATTCAATATGGCAGAAACTCATATCCGGTGGTTTAGCCGCTATATATTTAGTCAATTTATGAACGCATACGCCCAGCGGGTTAAGGTGGTGGAGTTCCTGGGCGTCCAGATGCTAGCGATATGTAAGGAAGTGAGGAAATAAATGGCGCTGACTAGCCGCTCAGTGGGTCAGACGATGCCCACCAGCGGACTACCGCAAACGGTGGATGTTTTACAGGTATCATGGGGAACGACTAACGATCTGGGGGAACAGGTGGCGACCTGGGCGACTGTTTCAACGGCTATCGGAGCCGATATACAGCCGCTATCCTTACAGACTCAAAACGCTCTACAACAGCTAAACCAGGGTAAGGCTAAACTTAGCTCCCACTTAATGTTTTCGGGGGCTGTTACCATTAGCTCTGGGTGTCAAGTGGTAGATGCGGATGGAAATACTTTTACCGTGGATTCCGTCCAGGATCACGGTTCCCACAAGGAATCAATTTTAACCATAGAGGGCAAAGCATGAGCAGAACGACCGAAAGCACAGCCAACACTCTGATCGTTGGTGTGTTGGCTCTGAGACAGGATATACTTAACCTCACGGCACAGAATGAGAACCTCACAAAGAGGCTACAGGATGCTGAGGTGGTAATTCAACAGCAGGAAAGGGCGATAGAGGCTCCGAAAGATGGCAAGCAGTATCAAGAGGCTAACGCTAGCGGCTGTGAGAACGAGGCTGACAGGAAACGCAACGCTGATAGCGCTAGTGGCGGCGGCTAATATTCACATAGCACAACGCCCACAAGAGGTGGGCTATCCTTGTATAACCCTCGATCTGGATGGTTCCAGAGGTGGCAATTTTGCCAACGTTATGAGCGGCTATCTAACGATCCAGGTCTACACTCAGGCGTCAAGTCAACCAGCGGCGGCGCTGGACGCTATCTGTTATCAGATCAGCGCCCTGTTACATGAGCAAGAAACAAACATTTCTAACGGTTCGGTGTCTGTTGGCGTAATGCAGGAAACATATCTATCGCCGGTAATTAGTGAGATAGATGAGCCTGTAGACACCCGATCACAAACACTCCGCTATTATTATATAGCGGAAAGAAAGTGAGGCTTAATATAAATGGACGCAGGTGACGTGGCGCTTAGTGGCGCTATATATGCCAAAAGCGCCGCTGTAACAGCGACAAGCGCTGATAAGATCGGTGATTACAGAGGCGGGGCTAGTCTTAACCTATCCAGAACGATCCAGACGTGGGAGGGTCAATACATTGTACCACGAAATCCCACGGTGGTAGGAATGGCGGCTCAGTTGCAAGTGTCTGCTCTAGCGTTTAATGAGGAAATGATAGCTACTACTATGGGGCTTACGGCTAGCGCAAGCGGAACATTGCTAGGCTCTGGCTCTGGTACGGCTACGATCTACGACATTAACGAAACGGACATAAGCAAAATTCTGGCTCTGGAGTGGCTGTTAAACACGGTACAAAGTACAGACTCCAAAAACCACCAACTGTGGGTGGCGGCTGGAGCTATGCCAGGACTCCCTAACCTAACCTATGTCAAGACAGATAGCACTGTTTTGGATTTGACTATTGACTGTTACGGGGATTCTAGCGGACAATTTCTCAGGGTTCTGATAGAGGATTAGAACCAAAGATCAGACAAAAGGGCTAGCGACGTGCTAGCCCTTTTGTATTTCTGAGAGGTGACGAAGGGGGTTAAGTGTGCATTTTAGTTGTAAAGTGATCGGTGTTAATGCAATCGTAAGAAACCTGGAGCGGTTCCACTCCAAACAGCTTGATCGACTAGCGGCTCAGATGGATTATATCTGTAGAATGTTAGTGGATTTCATTAAAGAGGAATATAGCGAAAATCGGGCGGCTCACGGAAAAGGTTTTACCAGCCGAACACATAATCTACAGAACAGCATTAAGCATAAGGTTTTCAGAGACAAGGACAATAATGCTGTGGTGGGCTATGTCTACGCTGGCATGATGTATGCGCTTTTCGTGGAGCTAGGGAACGGGCAAGCATACGCATTTTTATACCCAGCGCTGATGGAAAAAAGAAACGAGATCGGGAAATTATTTAAGAATATGAAAATAGCCCACGGGCTAGAGTTTAGGAAGTTATAACAACAAGGGAGAAATATGAGTAATTTTATCACGGAAATGGCTGAAGCGATAATAGATGATAAGGCACACAGCGGGGAATTCGGTGAGGTGGAACTGTTGCTGGACGAAGGATCGGATGCGATCCCAGGGTGTGCTATTCGCCCAGATGGTACTTTTATATATAGCAAGGCGATCCCCATGATCTATGTCAGAATGAAAAGAGACGATCCGGCGATCACCGTGGAAGGGGTTAAGCGGATGGTAAAGCCTGAGAATATAGGGCAAGCTATGAAAGAGGTTTTATATTTCTACTCCAGCAAAAACAGAGAGGAAATAGAAAAGCTGTTTAATCCACCGGAACCAGACGATCAGGAACCAGAGGAACCGGCTGAGGGAAAAAACGACAAACAGCCAGAGAGCAAATAGAGGCTCTGGCTAATATATGCTTGCTAATTGCCAGGGAGTTCCACATTGATCCCGCGGTGGTAGCCAAAAAGCCGATCAATGTGATCTATAGCCTATATGAAAGTATAGCGAAAATCTACGGAAACAGCGCTCCAGACGAGCGCTCACACCAAACACAACAAAAACACAAGACAGAAAACTGGACAGAATCAATAGATAAACTCCACTCAGTTGATCATACACGGATCGGAATGGGTGATCTGGGCAAGTATGCCTTGTTTATTAACGGGCTTAAGCCCTGAAAGTGAGGTTTAATATGTTTAGTGGAATAGACGCCGCCGATCTGGGAGCAGCGAGGGTCAAGCTGGACGCCGATCACGCTGGATTCACTGGGGGGATAAATAAAGCCACTGGTGGGCTTAAGTCTTTTGCTTTAGCCGCTCCAGCTATCTTAAAGCCCGTGGGGATCGCTCTACTGGGGCTGACAGCAGGAGTGGTGGCGGCGGCGGCGGCTATAACCACCATAAGCGTTCAGGGCGTGAAGGAATACGGAAAATTTGGGCATGAGATGGCTAACGTTTCCACCATGATCCGAACTGACGTAGAACGGAACACTCAGGCGCTATCCGCTGGAGTGAGACAGATGGCGCTTGATATGCCACACAACACCAGCATATTAAGCGAGGCTTTGTATGATGTGCTATCGGCTAGCGTTCCGCTTTCGGAATCCTTGTATACTTTGGAGAGTTCGGGCAAGGCGGCTGTGGCTGGTGTTTCAGATGTAAAAACGGCGGCTAATTTAGCCACGGGAACCATTAACGCTCTGGGGTTGGAGTTTGCGGATGTTGACAAGGTTTTTGACACGGCTTTTGCTACAGTCCGATCCGGAAAAGTGACGTTTTCGGAGCTAGCAGGTTCTATGGGTCAAGTTTTGCCTTCGGCAAATAAGATGGGTAGCTCTATCCAGGAAGTTTATGGATCGATAGCATTTCTCACACAAAACGCTTTCAGCGCTGACATGGCTAGTGTATCACTGGCTAGAGCGTTAGACGCCCTGGGCGAAAAATCAGACGAACTGGAAAACATAGGCGTTAAGGTATTTGGTGAAGAAGGGCAGTATGTAGGGCTAGTGAGCGTCATGGAACAGCTAGCCGGTGTCATTGTGGGCATGACTGACGCCGCCAAAGTAAAGATTTTTGACGAACTAGGATTTGATAAACGGGCGGCTAGGGCGATCATAACCATGACAGAAAACCTCGATCAGTTTAAGCGAGTAGTGGGCGAGGTGGGAGATTCCGCTGGAGCGGCTGGTGAGGCTTATAAGAAGCTGGAAAACACGCTGGTTAATAAGTGGAATGTTCTAAAAAACTCTTTCACTGAGTTAAAACTTTCCATAGGCGAGGGGCTACAGGAAGCGGCTGGATCGGCGCTGGATTCTATCAAACAGTTTGTGGATTCCACCAGCAAACTGATCAGCACCGGCGGCGGCTTAACTGGACTCTGGCAAGATCACAGGAATGTGGTGATCGCCCTTATAGGCGATTTAGCCCAAACGGGTTTAACGCTGGTGGGGAAATTCGCTAGCGGAACTGGAGAGATATTAAGGGCATCGGCTCTACCCGCATGGGAATGGTACTGGCAAGAATGGACAGAGGGGTGGAGAACGGCGGCGCTTGAGGCAACAAACTGGCTCCAGCGAATATATAAATGGGATGATCCCGAACTGGACGAAAAGATCAACGCCCGAAATCAGCGATTTGCTGAGGATCAGAATGAGCGTTATGATGTTTTCGTTGCTAGGCAAAAAGTTATCACAGAAGCCGCTCTAGCGGATATAACTACCACTATAGCGGATATGGCAACGGCTCCTGGAGAAGCGCTCCAGAAAGCTACAGGGGCTATACAGAACACCACTGAGCAGATAGCGAAAACCATTGAAACCTCGGAAGTGAAAGTACAGGCAACCGTTAAGGATTCGCAGGATAAACAGACAGAGATTACCGAGGCTGGTAGCAAGGCTAGAGGCTTTGTACGCAACACAGAGTTGGAAAGCCATTTGCATGATTATCAAAAAAGTTTTGCCAAAGAGGAAGCCGAAATCAAAAAACGTGGCGAGGCTTTCAGAGAATTGGAACGCCAAGAGCTAGAGGATGCTAAAAACTTCCTTGCGGAATGGGTATATACTGAGCGGCAAGCCATGTATAAAGTAGAGGAAGATTTCACCATACGAATTAACGCATTGCATGAGAAAGATCAACAGCGCACCGAGAAAGCCATGCAACAGCACGCAGAGCAACAGCAAGCGGAAATAGACGCTACAGAGACATTTTTCGGAAAATGGGAAAAAGGACAGAACAAAAGGGCTGATAAGAAAGAAAAGATTGACAAACGCATGTATGAAAACACGCTCCGCTTTCATGCTAGCGAGTTAAACAGCCTTGATGCCCAAACGACACTACTCAATATGGAATATGCGGAACAGTATGCTTTTGCTGAGGAATTTGGCGGCGACCTGATCGCCCTAGAAGAATGGCGAAATAAAGAACTCCGACAACTCCAGGCAGATCACTGGCTAGGCTATGTGGATAACACAGCGGATGGGATCAACACGCTTTCTGAGACATATTACGGGATCAGGGGGCTGTTTAACGATATACTGGGTGATGAGGATGATTTCCACGATACATGGCTCAGTAACATGGCAACATGGATAGATAAACAAGCCACACTACTCCATAACCTTAGCACGCTCTGGAATGATGTGAGTGGAATCATTCACAAAATAAACGACTTGCTGGGTGGCGGCTCAGGTGGTTCCGGTGGCGGATCGGTGCTGGGAACCTTGCTAGGCTCAGGTGGTTCCGGTGGCGGCTCTGGGATGGGTTCTATTCTGGGGACCGGCGCTGGAGCGGGTGGCGGTGCTGGAATCTGGGGAACACTAAGATCAATCGGTGGCAAGGCTAAGGCTGGGGCTAGTTCAGCGGCTGGAGCGGTGGGCGGTGCAAACTGGGGAGCGATAGCAAGCACGGCGGCGGGAATAGCGGCTCCCATAGCGGCGGCGGCTATCTATTATAAAGCGTTCAAGGAACCAGCGATGCTGGGAATAGATAAGCTGTTTGGCACTAATTTATCAAATACCAACAGGAGTGACAAGGGCTACGACTGGACGCAAAGTATCACGAACCGTAAGGAACCGGCATCAAACTACAAAACAGCTACCAGCCAGAGAAACACCACTATGGAATCCATGTGGCAAAGTTTCATAAATCCTACGGGAACCAAACAGGGATTATATGGATCGGCTAACTCTCTGTCAAATAAGGTTTTTGATAAAGCAGGAACCCGGGCAGTAAACCAGCGCTATGATCAGCAGATGCAATCAGCCACACGGCTAGGCTTAACCAGTGTAGATATAGATGACCTAAAGGCTTACGGCAACCTGTTGGATTTGATCAGCGGTGGACAGATGAGCGTGGCAAAAAAAACTGAGTTGATGAATTCCATGATGGTTAAGATGATAACTACTCAGGACAAAGCTACGTCAGCCACGAATTTCCTATATGACGCACTTGCTGGACATTCCCTCACCACTGGACTGGACGAAGTAAATGATCGGATGCCCACCACAACAGAGATGATGTGGT
>Ga0307928_10003497_pt1 | contig 11970 bp, 19 predicted proteins | sample AceLakmetagen232_FD_201815 | JGI IMG/M metagenome (GOLD analysis project Ga0307928, IMG submission 201815) | Saline water microbial communities from Ace Lake, Antarctica - #232 | ecosystem: Environmental > Aquatic > Non-marine Saline and Alkaline > Saline | place: Antarctica: Ace Lake... | reverse complement strand
GACTAATAAAGCATTTACTCCTCACAACCCCATTTTTCGCGAGGTCGTTCTTCTTCATTTAAATCAAAGATTTTCATTAAAAAATAGGATTTTTGAATGGTTATAAAGATAATTAGGATTTCGTTGATTGTCATTGAAAAGAATGATTTTATATCAATTTCTAATATTATTTTGTCATGTTTGAAAAGTTTAGTTTGAATGATTTTGATATTGAAAGATTGAATAAAGATTATTTAAAGAATTTTGATTTTAATTGTAATATCAAAGATCTTAATGAATTTTTAAGAGATGATGCTATTTTACAACAAGATCAGTTAGTAAATATTACTTATGTGTGGTTTTTAAAAGATACAAAAAAACTTGCGGGGTATATTACATTAAGTTGTGATACTATTCATTTGTCTGGTAAGAAAAAAGAAGAGATGCGATTGATTGGCATTTCTTATAGGGCTTTACCTGCATTAAAAATTGGCAGAATGGCTGTAAATAAAGAGTTCTTTGATAGGGGTTTGGGCACATTAATGATTTTGTTTGCAATAAATGTTGTAAAAAGAATAGCTCATTTTTCTGGTTGTCGGTTTATAACTCTTGAGTCTAAAAATGACTCAACAATTCCTGAGAGTAGGAAACCAGTCCATTTTTATAAAAAAATGGGTTTTGTTGTTACTAAAGAAAGGAAAAAAACATCTTATGTACCTATGAATAGGGATTTGTATTCTGTATTAAAATCAGTTCCCAAATAACTTGCTAAAATCTTTTTGATTCTTTTTTAGTAGGTGAATTATTTTTTTATCACTTTTTGTTGGGGCTGATTGTTCAGTTCTTTTCATTTTGTTTAGAAAAGCAACAGCATTTTGCCCTGTTAGTGTGGGTGTTGCGCGAATAGGTTTAGCCATGTCAATCAAATCCAATTAATCTAATGGATTATTAGTGCGGTATATTATAAAAATGTTAGGTTTGTTTCGTTTATTGTCTTGAAACTAATTTGTTTCTTAGGGGATAATCTTTTCCCTAATACAAATCATTGATTGGGGGTCGCTTTGCGAAGCATTTTTAGTGCAGGTTTTTGCATCAGCAAAAAAGTGCTTGCGAAGCTCCAAGGAAAGGTTAAGCGGGAGTGGAAAAAAAATATTTTGTTGAATAACTGCAGCATTAAATAGTTGAATAGTGTATTTATTAACATGGAAAGTAGGGACATTTTCTTGATTTTTGGAATTCTCCAGGCAGCTACCTTGGCATGTGTTGTTTTTTTTGTATTACAAGGGCTGGATGTTGTGGGTTTTGATACGCAAATAATGTTGAGTATTTTTTTCCCTTTGTTTACTCTTGTTGTTGAGTATATGGTATATTCAAAATAATACAAGAATTAGATTAAATAAAATTCTTTAGGAATTTTATTAACCTACAAAACACACGTTTTGTAGGACACTTCTACAGAGATTTTTAAGATTAAAAAAAAGAAAAACCATTGCTCCGCAGGATTTATATTGTTTTGAATAGTAATTGTTATATGCGACCAAAAAGAAAAAGGATATTTAGAGAAACAAGAGAATTTGTTGAGAAGGAAACCGGCAGAGGGACTGCTAATTCTACGTTGACCACAAATCCAAATACTGCTTTGTCAGCAATGAGAAAAAATTCGACTAAACAAGGTCAGATTCCAATAAGTCCAAGAAGACTTCTTCGTAAATTTTGGGGCTTTTCAATTTCTAGAGGGGGGAAAAATCCGTTGGTTTATATTGGAAAAGGAGATTCTAGTATAATGGCACACGAGAATGCACATAATGCTTTTAGACATTATAAGAAGAAAAATAAACAAGGGACTGTCTTTCTTGCGACAGAAATGTTCGCGTGTAGTTTTCAACTTGAATGGCTTTTAGAAAGAGATAAAGCGAAATATGACAAGATTATGGGGGAAAAATATTCTCATTTTAAACTAAAAAAAGCACTTTCTTTGGCTTCAATTAATGGTGTGCATTCAAAACCAGGGATGATTTTAGCAAAAAGAATTCAAAGTAAATTTAATCCTGAGCAAAGAAAACAATTTAGACAAGAACTACTTAAAATGGATTTTAGGACTCAAGATAAAGTTATTGCATATATGAATGAGAGAATTACAATGTAACATTTTCTTTAATATAAAAAAAAGATTTCTATTACTCCGCAAGGATTTAAATTGTTTGAAATGATATATTCTTTATGGGAAAGACTATCTTTGTTTCTGTTGAGTTGCCACAAGAGGTAAAAGAACATTTAGCTCATGTTCAAAAACAAATTTCTCAAATTCCTGGTTTGGAAGCACGTTTTTCTCCTAAAGATAAGTTTCATATTACTCTAAAATTTTTGGGAAACGCAACTGGTGCGGATGTTGAAATTGCAAGCGATAGATTACATACTATTGACTTTAATCAATTTGATTTGAAACTTGGGGATGTGGGAGTATTTAATCAAAAAGAAGGGAAATGGGTTAAACCTAATGTTATTTTTGTAAAAGTTTCTGGAAAAGGATTAAAAAAGTTAAACCGGGTAGTTCATGATACTTTGAGGAATGCAGCAGTTTTTGAATTAAATCCAAGGTTTACTCCACATATTTCACTAGCAAAACCAACAAAGGTTTCTAATGTTCGCGATTTAATTAGTGGATTGAAAAGAATTAAAGTTGAAAGAAAATCTTTTAGGGTCAAGGATTTTCATTTAAGTGAATCAAAAAAGGGTGCTCCGCAAAAATCAAGGGTTTATGAAAGATTACAAACTTTTAGATTAAAACCAAAAAGAAAATTATCTTGGAGAAGACGCTAATTGTAGAAAAACCTTTCCTTTGTAGGATTTAAATTGTTTGAAATGATATATTCTTTGTATGGATAAGATACTTCATTTGACTTTGTTTAAGAAATTTTTTGATAAGATTCTGACAGGGGAAAAGGTTGAGGAATATAGGGATAAAAGGGATTATTGGGAAAAAAGGTTACTTATAAATGGTAAACCACGCGAGTATGATTTTATTGTTTTTAGGAATGGTTATGCTAGAGATGCATCAGAAATGAAAGTTGAATGGAAAGGACTTCGTGAAGATAAAGATCGTTTTGTTATTTTACTTGGAAAAGTTATTGCAACAAAAAATATTTGAAAATAAAAAACTTATTGCTTTTTAGGTGGTGTTGTTTTCCAAGTTCCATTTTCTTCTCTTTTCATTATTTCAGCGTAGGCCATTTGAAATAGATTTTCGTATGGGATGTGATTGCCCATGGGTATCCCTTTTGAATATTTTTGTACTTTTGTAAGTAGATGTTCTATTTGACTATTTGTTAAACCCTTAACAAAACTTTGAGCTGCTGTTGCACTCCCGTTGCGGAATTTTTTTGGGAGGACAAGTCTTTTTCTTTTTGGTATCATATTATAATTTCTTTTTCAAAGTAATTAAAGTTATTGGAAAGAATTAAATAGAATGAGATGTACAGTTATAGTATGCCTACTGTGCGTGCTAAACGAAAAGTTCCTAATAAGAAAGTTAGAAAAAAACCTACAAAAAACCTTACTCAGACAGAAGCTTCAAAAGAAACGATTCGTCTTGTTGTTCAGGTTTCAAAGAAAAAAAACAAAGTAGATCTTTTGCTTAAAGCAGAGATTACTGGCAAGAAACTCGCACGCTTTTTTTCTCCACAAGCATTACACCAATCAGGTTATTCAGGTAGAGAACTTGTAAAACTTGATTTTCCAAAAACTAGTATAAGGAATGCTTTTCCAGGGGCAAATCTTGGTGTTTTCCCTGAGAGTTATTTGAAAAGAAAAGGTTTTACTAATAAAGAGATTCTTGAAGCAAGAAAAGGAAGAAGATCAGATCGTCAACGCGGTGCCTAATTTTAACTAATTTTCTTTTAGTGGAAAGGATTAAATTCTTAAGAAGAGTAATTATAATGTGAAAGAAAATGATTAATCGATTAAAAACAGAGATAGTTGTTGCAGTAAGTACTATTCTTGGTTGGGTTGGTTTTGGAACAATTGTTGTTCATAATCTTGAATCATGGACTTGGATTCAATCATTTTATTTCTCAGTTGTAACTCTAACAACTGTTGGTTTTGGTGACTTGGTTCCAACAACTGATGTAACTAGGTTATTTGTTGCATTATATATTTTAATTGGGGTGGGAGCAGTTCTTGCTTCGCTTGGAATCATTGGAAACGATTTAATTCAATCAAGAGAACAAAAATACCTTAAAATAAAAGAAAAACGAGCTAAACGAAAAAAGGCTTAGAGCAAATTTAATTAAATCCCTTTACTTTAAGTTTAAATTCATTTTCTATTTTAATTTTAATATGTTTGAATATATGCTTGCACCATTAGAAGATTATACTTGTAATGCATTTAGAACTCTTTGTTATCAAAATGGAGCTGACTTGACGTTTACTGAGATGACTCGGGTTGAAGGAATAATACGAAATAATAAGGCAACTTTGTCAAAAATAGAAATTAATGATAAAACTCCTGTTTGCATACAATTACTTTCAAGTAATGAAGAACAACTCTCAAAATATTTGAATAGTTTTGTCCCCTTTGAAGGATTTATGGGTTTTAACCTAAATCTTTGTTGTCCAAGTAAAAATATAACAAAATTTGGTCGAGGCGGAGCAATGGTTAGACGAGTTGAGAAAACAAATAAATTGATTGAAATTATCAAAAAAAAGAATTATCCTGTTTCAATAAAACTATCTCTTGGGTTAAATAATTTTGAAAAAGAAAATAAAGTATATTTACAAAATATTAAAGAAACGAGTGCTGATTTTTATATTGTTCAAGCAAAAACTTCTGCTCAAAAATCAAGCGAAGAATATGATTATTCTGTATTTGAAGAATGTGTTGATACTAATAAAAAAATTATTGCGAATGGGGGGATTAACAATATTTCAAAAGTTAATCAATTAAAAAAAATTGGTTGTTGCGGAGTGATGATTGGAAGAAGTGCAATTTTAGATCCCGCTATTTTTAATAAATTTAAAGGAAAAGATGTTCTTTTGATTAATAAAATCAAAAAAAATTATTTCGATCTTTGTCAAAAATATGAGGAACAAGATAAATATTATTCTAACTTTTTAAACGCATTAAAAACACAAAAAGTAGACTAATTTCCTTTTATTTCCTTTCTTTCTTAATCTAGTATAGGTTAGTTTAATGGAACAAAAAGAAGTTGATCGGCTTGTTGTTGAAATGAGTGAAGTTGCAAAAAGTTTTGCAAAAGTAAATCCTCAAACTCTTGTGGTTCTTGATAGTGCTGCAAGGCCTCTTGCTTTGCCAATGAAAAAAATTCTAAAAGATGCTTTTGGACAAAAAGTTAGAGTTGTTTTTATTTCTCCAAGTTATCTTAAAACAATACACGAAGTTTATATTAAAGGGGGTTTAAGATATTCACCTGAACTTTGGGGTCTAGTTAAAGTAAATCTTAGGCGAGAATTTCCCGAATTTATAAAAGCAGTTCAAGGAAAAAGGGTTGTTATTCTTGATGAACAAAAAAAATCTGGTAAAACATTTGAAGCAATGGAATCTTTTGTGAAATATTTAGGTGCTAGTGGAGTTAAATCTCATGCTTTATCATCTTTTCCAAAAAAACCATTTTATAGTTGGCGAAATGAAAAAGTTAGTTTTACAAAAAAAGCAGAAGATTAAACAATTTCTTTCCAGTAGAACAAAAGATAAGCGAACAATTGGGATTAGACATGAATTTAGAACAAAAGTAACTCCAAGAGTTATTGGTCGACTTAGAAGAAAATAATTAAATTTTTTTACTTAAAATAACAATATTATTAAATTATCAAAGGTCTATTAATCTAATATGAAGCGAAACTATCGAAAAGAATCAAAAGGGCTGGAAGATTTTTTAAAAAGAAGAAAAAAACAGATTTCTTTTATACGCGAGAGAGATAAACAAAGAAGCGTTAGTCGTTCTTTTGAATTAAGAGAAAGGGAAATTATTGAAGTTGGAAATAAATTAAGGAGTTTATGCCAGGGTACTAATGGAGGGCAAGGAGTTTTGTTTGTTTTTCCATTAACAAAAATGATTGGGACTGGTGAATTTATTAAAGGACTTTTGAAAGTAATTGCCCCAAAAGCAAGAGTTAATTTTGTTGTTACTCCAAAAAGTTTTTACTCGACTGTGGATCAAAGATTATCGCAAATTAAAAAAGAAAAATTAAAATCACTAAGGGACACTAATCTTGAAAAAAACTCAAAGAGTATTTTTTCTGGAAAAAAATCTAAAGTTATAGTGGTTGATGATTTTGCGGGTGGTTCTGGCGACACAAGGAAAAATTTGCAAAAAAATGCAACAAAAAATAATTATGGCGGTGAACTAAAGTTTGTAGACTCTTTTTCTTTTATTAATCTTATTGGAAATTTTTTTGGTGTTGAAAGAGGAGCATATAATTTAGGTTGGAAAAAAGATGTTTTGGGGGGATTTGCAATGGACGCGGGTAATGTAATTAGGTTTGTTAAAAAAAATGGTAATATTAAAACTAAGTATGGATTTAAAGGTGTTGATAAAAAAGGACGAACTTTAGAGTATTCTGATTATAAAGGTAATTCTGAAGTTTCTCCAAAAACAAAAACTAAAATAAGCAATGCTCAAAGAAATTATCTTTATCACTTAGGGATAGCAGTTGGTAAAGACTTTTTATTTCAAAAGGTTTAATTTCATTTACAAGTGATTCTATTATTGTTTCTGCTTGGATTCTGCATGTTTGTTGAATATTGATTAAATATTTCAAAAGAGTGAAATTCGTGTTAATTATGGTTGGGGTATTAGTAATATTGTTAAAAACCTAATTTTATTTTGAGTCAAAAATAATTTTTTTAAAGTTATTAATTTAATTAATATGGGTAAAACTAAAAAAAGAACGAAAAAAATTAATGAGGTTAATTAAAATGGTGGGTTAGTTGGAAAGAAATTTCTAAATACTGGGGTAATTGTTTGTTATGCTCAAAGTAAAAAATGTTAATTTTAGATAAAATTATAAAGGTGAAAAGCATTATTTTATTATGAAAATTCCAAAACATATCCAAGATACTATTAATAGCCAAGAAGTACACATTTTGTCAACATCTACAAAAGAAGGTGTTCCAAACATAATATATTTAAAGTTTCTTAAAGTCTATAATGATAATCAAATATTAATAGCAAATAATAAATTTTTTAAAACAGAAAAAAATCTCATTGAAAATCCTAGAATTTCTTTTGTTGTATTAGATAAAGAAAATAGAAAAGCGTACCAAATAAAGGGAACTGTGGAAATTCATAAAGATGGTGAGATTTATGAGGACACAGTTGAGTGGGTTAAAATAAAAAGCCCAAATATGAATTCTCCCAAATCTGGAGTAATTCTTAATGTTGAAGAGATTTATTGTGGTGCAGAAAAAATTCTTGAAGAATAAAACTTTTGTTTAAAGAAACAATTTTTTCCCTAATTGAAATCATTGTTTGGGAGTCGCTTTTGTTAAAACTCCAGGGAAAGGTTAAGTGGTTCTAAAAACACACAATTTCTAGGATTCATAAAATGCTGTTGCATTTTATTAACCTACAAAACACACGTTTTGTAGGACACTTCTATTCGAATTTTTAAGATTAGAAAAAAAGGATTTCTATTGCTCCGCTCAACCGGTATGGTGCTTGTGGGATGTATGTAAATGAAAAAATAGTAATTTTACTATGTTAAGCAAAAAGTACATTTTAGGAAGGTTTAAATATTTAAACGTATATACGTTTTTATACGAGGTGATTTAATGGTTAGTGTTACATTGTCAATTCCAAAAGAAACAAAGGAAAAAATGAATGAGTTTTCTGAAATGAATTGGTCTGGGTTTGTGAGGAAACAGATTGAGGAAAAAACTAAGGTGCTTGAGAAGTTAGCTATTTTAGAAAAAGAATTGGAAAAAGAAAAGGAAACTACTGATTGGGCTGTAAAATTACAAAGAGCTTCTAGAAAAGGTCGGCTTGATGAATTAAAGAAAAAAGGATTGATTTAGTTGGAATTAGTGGTTGATACTAATGTCATGTTTTCTTTTTTTTGGAAAGGTTCAATGGTAAAAAAGTTGTTAATGGATCAAGATGTGTTATTGTTTGCTCCGGAATTTGCTTTAGAGGAGATAAATAAATATGAAAAAGAAATAATTAGAAAAGCGAAAATAACAAAGAAAGAGTTTAATTTTTTAAGAGAAGAATTAGCAATAGCAATTGAATTTATTCCTCTTAAGGATTATAATAATTATTTAAAAAAATCATTGGATTTTTCTCCTGATGAAAACGATGTTGATTTTTTTGCTTTGGCATTAAAACTAAAGATTCCTTTATGGAGTAATGATAAATTATTGAAGAAACAGAATGTTGTAAGAGTTTTAGAAACAAAAGATGTTTTAAAAATTTGGTTAATGGAAAAATAACTCATTTCTTTAGGGGATTATTTTTTCCCTAACTAATTATTGGTTCTCAAGTCGCCCTGTGGGGCTCCAAGGAAAGGTTAAGTGGTTCTAAAAACACACCTTTTGTAGGACGCTTTTGTAAGGATTTTTGAAGTTGTAAAAAAGGATTTCTATTGCTCCGCTCAACCGGCATAGTGCTTAAGATAGTTTTTTATTGTGTTTTTTGTATTTGTTTTGTATGGATTTAATGGTTTCAGATAAGAATGTTCTTACTAGTTTTATTCGAGATTTTGTTTTAATTTTAGATAAACTTAAAATACAGTATATTGTTGTTTCTGGATTTGTTGCTATTTCTCACGGGCGAAGTAGGGGAACTGAAGACATTGATATGATTATTGAAAATGTTTCAAAAGAAAAGTTTACTGAGCTAAATAATGAGTTAGATACAAATGATTTTGAAACTTTGCAAGGGGTAAGTGGAGAAGAATTGTTTGAGGATTATTTGGAAGACAAGTTGAGTATTAGGTATGTTAGAAAAGGCGAGTTTTTACCTGAAATGGAATTAAAAATGGCTCAAGATGAACTTGATGAAGATCAAATAAAACATAGGACTAAATTACCTTTAACTGGACTTGATTTCTATTTTTCTACAATCGAAACAAATCTTGCTTTTAAAGAAGAATTATTGAAATCTCCAAAGGATTTGGATGATGCTAAGCACTTAAGACTTGTTTATGGGGATAAAATTGATGAAGATGAAGTTAATAGAATAAAGGAATTAATAGTTAAGTGTAGGTTTTAAGATGGATGATTTTGTTGAATTTTGGGCTAAAAAATGCAAAGAAAATATGCCTGCTTGTCAAAAAGAGGTTAACAGAATGGTTGATTCACAAATTGAAATTGGAAATGCTTTTTACAAAAGAATTGGAAGAAAAAAGGCACTTGAAATATTGCTTGGATAATTTTTTCCCTAATTAATTATTGGTTCTTGGGTCGCCCTGTGGAGCTCCAAGGAAAGGTTAAGTGGTTCTAAAAACACACGTTTTGTAGGACACTTCTGTTCGAATTTTTAAGATTAAAAAAAAAGAAAAACCGCTACTCCGCTCAACCGGCATAGTGCTTGTGGAAGGCGTATAAAGCAAAGAAATGTATTGTTACTATGTTAAGCAAGGATTTAGAAAGTTTTATATGTACTAATGTATGTGTGTATATAGGTGATTATATGTATACTACTGTTAGGGTTGAACAAAAAACAAAAGAAAAATTAGAAGCTTCAAAAAACTATGATAGGGAGCCTTTGAATTCAGTTATTGGAAGACTTATTGAAAATGCTTCGGATGAGGAAATTACTGATGATGAAATTAAACAAATTGAAGCTGGGTTAAAAAATATAAAAGAAGGCAAGTATAAAACTTTAGAAGACGCAGAAAAAGAATGGGGCATCTAAATGTACGAATTGTACATTACTATGAGTTTTGCCAAAGAATTAAAAAAATTAAATAATAAAGAAAGAGAAAGAATCAAAGAAAAATTAAAAAGTTCTAAAGAAGCTCCTTTTCGTTATTTTGAAAGAATGACTGCTTCTTCTTTGTTTAAAATGAGAATTGGAAAATATCGAGTAAGGGCAAGAATCAATCTTACAAAAAAAGAAATCTGGCCACTAAGTGTTAAGTTAAGAAAAAATGCTTACAAAAAACATAATAAGTTAGAATAACACATTTCGTAATAACTTTTTGGGTTTTGAAAAAAAGGATTTCTATTACTCCGCTCAATTAAGCTTTTCCCAAGGTTTATCTCCAAAATTGCATGTTTTTGCTATTGCTTTGTTGATGTCATTTTGGACTGTTATTAGTATTGATCCAGAAGATATTGTGCTTGTTTGGCCAAATGAATAAATTGTGGCGTTTTCAACTAGTTCAGTATGGTAATCATTTGATATTCCCATATAAGAGTCATAATTAGGCGTTGCATATATTGGATTAGTTGTTTTATATGGTTCTCCTAAATTAGTTGTTATTTCTTCTAGGGTCGTATCTTGATTAATTGAATTACAAAAATTTGCTTTTATTGGATTTATTCCAAGGACTACAAAGTATCCAAAAAGCAAAACTATAATTACAATCACTACAATTAGAATATTTCTGTTCATGTTTTTATAATATTTTTACTAATATTTAACACTTCTGCTACATAACCATTTCTAATCTCATAAATTTAATTTCCGTTGCTCCGCTCGTTCGAATGCAGCATTATTTATTATCTTGTACTAGATCAACTATCCTAAACAAGTAAACAAGCCAGTTTAAAGCACTTTAACGCCGTCTTAATACCGGAATAACTATCCAAATTGTCCATTCTAGCCACTACAGTTCATTTAACGCCTAAAACAACCCTTTAGATAACGTTTTACAACCTAACCTCAATTATGCTTCAAAATTGAAATGGAAAATATACAACTTTTGAAAAAAACACCCCCGAAAAATTAGTATTGGAACTCTGAGGTGGCACAAAAAAATATGGCACAAAAGGCGTTATGTAGAAACCAAATGTGAAGTGGCATAAAATATGGGCAAAAAAGCAATTCTTTTATTCTCGTGTGGAGTATTCTTAACATGAGAATAGCTAGCCCCAAAGTTACAAAACGAATACGGCAACAACACGCTGATAAATTAAGAGAACTAAGGAAAATAGGTATTCCAAAAGAAAAATTGAAAATCCGGCTGAAAGCCCTGAGGAGACTTAGGGAGAGCGTTGGCGCTAGCACTAATGGATCAAAACGATCACCTAATCAATAAATAAAAAAGTGCCCATAAATCTTTTTTAAAATCAAAAAATAGTTGCTCCGCAAAGGTGTCCGACAAATTGTGTGTTTTTTAACCCTTATTATTCTGCGGAGTAGTACAATCCAAAAATACTCAAACCCACACTCTAAATAGTAGTTATGTATACAAACTATACATAACAAGATATTTACATTCAAATAAAGCCTTCCTTGGAGCTTAAAGCGACTTAAAATAAGATTATCGTATCGATTTTAATTTAGTGGGATCGCGACCACAAGCCCAATTAGAAAATGCTATTGTATTAGCTTCAGTTAAATTTGGATTTTCTTTGTCTTTAAGCCTACGAATAAAAGTAGCAACAATTTCAGAATTAATAATAATCTTGTCCTTTGTTAAACGATTCTTTGCACGAACCTTATACAATTTTCGAAGGCCACGAAGCGCTTTATTAAAACTAATCTTATGAATTCCGTGTTTTGTTGCAAAATCAATCTCAGACAGTAAAGTACTAACAATTTTTTTCTTTCGCTTAGTTATCCTTACAGTTCTTGACCTTGAAGTTTCTTGACTACTTCTAAGTTTGTGGGCACGTTCTCTAGCAGTTGCTTCTTCCCAATCAAAAACAGTTGCTTTTCTTCCACCTTCAAATAAAGGGCCTGTATTGTGTGGTGTTCCTTTTCTAGCATTAGTCTTATGAACACTATTTTTTCTTCCTGGTTGCACCATGCTAATATTACATTTTTGATATTTTTAATTCTTACTATTTCTAAAAGCTTAAATATT
>Ga0307928_10003496_pt1 | contig 11970 bp, 9 predicted proteins | sample AceLakmetagen232_FD_201815 | JGI IMG/M metagenome (GOLD analysis project Ga0307928, IMG submission 201815) | Saline water microbial communities from Ace Lake, Antarctica - #232 | ecosystem: Environmental > Aquatic > Non-marine Saline and Alkaline > Saline | place: Antarctica: Ace Lake... | reverse complement strand
CCGCCCCGCTTTAGTGTTTTTATTCTATCCCCTTCCATTATCAGCGTTTTCATTTTGTGCCTCCTTGTTTTTCCCTTCACTATAAGTATAACATAAGAAACTGCAAATTACAAGTCTTATTTTTGTTACAAGCCATACCAATTATTATGCCACACATACCGTGAAATATCAAGACTTATTTTAACATTCATATAATAAACCAGATGCACTAAAAAACTCATAATCTCCCCAAGCTTTGATAAAACTTTCCTTATTCTCTTGACAACCTTCACTTAAAAACATACAATAACATTTTGACTGTTCCTTTTTATTCATGTCTTTTAATTTTTTAAGCGTGTTCATTGTTATCTCCTTGTTTTTGCCTTCACTATAAGTATAACATAAGAAGCTGTAAATTACAAGTCTTATTTTTGTTACAATGAATAAAAAATAGACCGCTTTGAATAGCTTATATTAAAGCCATTTAAAGCCATCTATTTATTGCGTTTAAGGCTATGTTATATGGTTTAGGGGTATTGGTACTATATGGAAGGAATACTGTGTTAAAACCTAATTTATGGGGCGTAGGAGCAATTGTATAGGCTCAACACCTCATGTATTATATACTATACCTATTTAAAAGCTTGTTTGAAACATACTGCTGATATGATATAGCCTTATTGTATAACCGTGTAAATTCACTAGTTGAATAACTATCTGGATCAGTTCCATTTTTTAGTGTAATAACATACACCGATAAGTGTAAATCCAGCGCGCCACCACATTTAATAGTTGCATTACGTCCAGCCTTATCACCATCATACGCTATATATATTTTTTTAAAATTTAGACTTAATAATTCCTCTTGTGTTTCTGAAATATTTGCGCCATAAGTTGAAATTACATTAAAGCCTCTTTGATCTAAATATAAAGCGTCCATTAATCCTTCTACAATTATAACTTCTTTATGTCTATACACCTTATCAAAATTAAATAATGTATTGTTTACTTTTGTATTTTTTGGATATAGCACTTTTTTTTCTGCCATACCAGTAATATCTCTGGCTTCAAAAGTGAGTAAAGATCCATCAGGTTTATATATTGGTATAATAGCTCTATTCTTATAAAACCCTTCAGTACAAAATGTTATGTTATGTTTTTTCATTGTATATTTATCAATACCCCTATTTTCAAAATACTGAATGCAAGCGTAATAATTATCATTTACATTTAATGGTAACTCAATATTATATTCAATCTCTTTTTTAACCTTTTGTTTTTTGTTTAATTTAATCATTTTTTTTAATTGTCTAAATACTGTTTTGCTGCTAATCAATAACGACCCTACGCTAATACCTGCAAAATTACTTAAATATTGAACAGCTTCTTTGTTGCTAATGGTTTTTATTTTAGCTATGAACTCAATTAGGCTTCCGCTTTCTCCGCATGAAAAACAATGGTATTGACCTGTATTTTTTTTAATGCCACATGAAGGATTATCATCTTTGTGAAAGGGGCAAGAAAACATTGTATTTTCATCTAGTGGTTTTATATTTTTAACACCAAGCTTATTCAATAGTTTAATTAAATTAATTTTCTTTACTATCTTATTTATTTTCATATTTTCTAATATCCTTACCTATAGTTTTCATAATTTGCCCTATACGCTGACGGCTCACGTTAAACATTTTTCCAATTTCACCATAACTATATCCCTGCTTTACAAGATCATATATTCTATTATAAGTTTCTTTTAAAATCTGCCTATAAAAAAATTCACTTAAATTATCATCTTTATTTGGAACTGTAGTATCCACAAGCATATCTTCAAGCGTCATTGTATCACCATTATCATTAACCCTTTTTTGATTTAAAGAGCAAGCCTTTTTAATTTGACGCTTTTCAGCATTACTTAAATATAAGCACTTAGAAAACATTGATTTCATAATCATAACAATGTATGACTTTAATGATGATTTAGTTTTATCGTAACGCCCTATATACTTCCATAGTTGCAAATAAACCATTTGCTCCATATCTTCAGAATGATAAATAATATCTAAAAAGTATTTATGCTCTTCGTAGAATCTACTAGCACAATAAGAAATATATTTACTGTAATCTTTTTTCACTTCATCAAACAATTCTGCTTTATTCATTGTCATCTCCTCCTCGCCTTGCTTTGATTATATATTTAAAATAAGCATACCAATAATCTCTATTAGCATTAACATTGCAATTACAACTTCTGTGTAATGCTATTAAGTTATTTTCTTTACAATTTTTCTTATTATAATCTATATGATGCACTGCTAATTCTACCCCATATTTTCTTTTACAACATAATTGACAAATATTTTTATCTCTTTTTCTAATCCTTCTTTTAAGATGTTTATTAAATTCACTAGTATATGGTAAAAAAGATATACCACCACACCATGCTGAATTATTTTCCATAGAAGAACATCCAGTTATAATATGATGACGTGAAATTTTTCTTCTTGTCTTTAAACTAACTTTATGCCCCATTAATGTTTTTGATGTTTTATTCCTAATTCTTTTTGATATAATTCTACCGCAACCAGCTAATGATAAATTTCTTCTAGCAATATCAGAAGTAAACATTCTTTTTGTTCCTAAGGTTCCATGTCCATTTATATTGCCAATTAATGCTTTAGAAATTTTATCTTTAGTTGATTGCGTATGCGCAGTATTTTTTCTTAACAGGCTATTCTTCCTCGCACTATTACAATGTGCCTTCGTCCTTTTGTATACACCACTTGGCATTATATTTTTTCCTCTAATGAATCACTATCATTAAGTCGCATCCTTTTAAAATCAGGATAACAAATTATAGCTGGAAATTTTCCAGATCTCCCCTTCATACATACAATCTTTAAAATACCCTCTTCTTCCATCTCATTAGTTTGTATTAAACCAAGCTGAAAATCAGAATCAGCAGAAATTTTATAAGCATATCCAACATCCTCAGCATTTAATGCAGATTTCTTTGCGCCTTGCTTTGAAAGTTGACTTGCCGTCCATACAGGAATATTCTTCTTTCTTGCAAGCTGTTTTAAATTCTCTGATATTTCACCAAGCACCTGCCAGTCATTATTTCCACCAGATATATTTCTATTAGGAACCATTAGATTTAAATAATCTACTATCAATAAATATTTATCAGTTTTTAAATACCGTTCAGCATCTTTTAATTTCATATTAATTAAATCTGCATTGGCTCCCTCTGGTATATCTATAATATATATCTTGCCACTTTTGCGAAATTTACGCATCCTTTTAATCCATTGCTTAATCTCTAAATTTGATAATTCTTTTTTGCGGAATTTATTAGCCTCTATTTGCGATAATCTTGAATCAAGCCTGTACTCATATTGAAGTTTTGACATCTCAATAGTTACAATAACTACTGGCAATTTTAATTTCGTAGCATTTACTGCAAAATTTAAAAGCAATACAGATTTGCCTTTTCCAGTGCCGCCAACTATAACCCCTAATTCTCCAGGATATACCCCGCCATAACATCTATCAAATACCCTAAGCCCTGTAGGCACGCCCATATACTCACCGAAATAATAACTTTTATTTACAAGTTCTTTTCCGCGCTGCTTAACGCTTTCAAGATAACCACCCTCTCTAATTATATGATCATTTCCCTCTTGCTGTAAATTTGTTAATTGCCCGTGAAGTGTATCTATCGCCCTACTTACATTTCCATTATTAATTTGCTGATTTGCTGAATACACAGATACTAAAAATCTTCTTGCCTTATAACTTTTAATAATCTCTTTTATATAATAAGGCAGCTCCCTTAACAATACTTTATCTTGCAATATTTTCTTGAATATTAATTTATATCTATTGAGTTTTTTCTCTCCCTTATCAGATAATTTTCTTAAAAAGATTTTATAAGTAGCACGCTTACCATATGCCTGATAATAATTATATAAAAAATTAAATATAGCTTTATGTTCTTTTGATGCAAAATGAACCTTCTTTAATTTATTAGCTATATATGGATATGTTCTACTATTTTTCATCATTAATTTTAATACTTTATTTTCAATATCTGTTTGTTTTAAATTCATACAGACCCCTTCCTCATTCTATCTCTAATTTTCATAAACTTTTTCATGCAAGAACATTGTTCTGTTTTATTAATATAGCCAGTTTTGTTACATAGCGTACAATTGTTTATAATATCATAACGTATTTTCATAATATCTTGATGCAATATTTCCATTTTTATTTCTTCGTTTGACCGATATTCACCAGACGCATGAAAATCATTAACCTGTATAGCTAAAAAATTAATTGATATTAGCTTTTTCTTTTCATACAAATAATCTATAAATGCTATAAATTCTACCTCTGTTAACTTGAGCCTTTTAATTTTCATTAATTCAATGCCACTTCTATTTTTAAAATATACATACTTTTTTTTATTAAGTTCTATATATTTATTTAAAAAATATTGAAACATTTTTTTATACATATCATCCTCTTTGTTTGATAAGTTTATTTAATGTTTTGTTTGTCACACCATCAGATTTTGGTATTTCAATTGTATCAAATTTAGCGCCGTCCATAATTTCTCCAAGCTTTTTCTTATACCTTAAAATATCCATAATTCTATCTTCACAACTATTTTTCATCAATAAATTAATAACTATTACATTATATTTTTGACCAATTCTGCGCTCCCTTCCAATCCTTTGCGTAAACGCTGCATATGTAAATGGTAAATCAAAATTAATTAAATAGTGAGCAAACTGTAAATTTGATCCGTATTTAATTACATCTGTAGCTAATAAGATATTTGTACTTTTTGACTGTTCAAATTTTTTAATTTTTCCGTACTTCTCTTTAGCGCTGTCTTTTCCAGTAATTGTCATAGCGCTATTTCCTAATTCCCTTTTTAATATCTTAACCATAGAAGAAAACTCTGAAAAAATAATTACCTTATTCGGATTTATATCTTTTAATATTAATTTTAATTTCTCTAATTTAGCAGAATATTTGCTATCGCTAACAAGTTCTGTTGAATTACATATCTCTCTTAAATATGTAAACTTGCTTAAAGCAAAAGCATCAATAACTTTATCTTTTTTCTTTGCATATATTTTTTTCTCTAAATAAACTTGCAAATTTTTAACAGTAGCATTATACAATTTTTCTTGCTTCGGTAAAAAATCAAGATATAAGTTTTTTATAATATGCTTAGGAATATCTTTATGCACATCATCAATTCTATTTCTAATTAATATTGGCTGTATTTTTTGAATAAATTGCTGTATATTTTTATACTCACATATACGATTAAAAAAATCTCTTTTACCAATATAGTTATACTGAAACGAACTAAATTTTCCCAATACCCTAAAGTCTAAAAACCTTATCATATTGTATATTTCTGATAAATTATTTTCAATGGGTGTTGCTGTTAATATAAATTTATAATTTGTTTTCTTATTAATATTTAATTTTTTAATAGATTTTGAAATATCTGTTTTCCAATTTTTAAAAGCACTTGCTTCATCTAATACCACCGCATCCCACTGCCTTTCAATATACTGATCGTCTCTCTGCAATAAGTCATAACTAATAATATTCCAAAAAGTATTTTGCTGATATAATATAGCACGATCTCTTTTTGATCCATCTATACAAGTAATTTCAGGATTTTTAATAAACTTATATATTTCATCTCTCCATTGAAATTTTAAATTATTTGGACATACAATTAAAACATTTTTTATTTTATTATGTTTTCTTAAATATTCTGCAGTGTAAATCATCTCAACTGTTTTGCCAAGACCCACATCATTAGCATTTAATATCGTTTTTTTTTCAATGCATTTTCCAACATCAACCTGCTGATATGGAAATAACGCACCCTTAATAATACCTTTTTCTTTAATTTGATTTGCATTACATAGGTGAGTATATTGACAATATTTACAACTTTCTTTTGAAGGTGTAGCTTGAAAATTAGAATGGCGTACATCAAACAAATGTTTATTAATACTTTTCAGCGCCTTAATTTGATCATGTTTTGTAATATTAAAATAAGTTTTAATTCCAGGTCTTAAAAAATGTAAGCATACTTTACGCGGTATTGTTTTATGCGCCTTTCTCATCATCGTAAACGCTATATAATAAATAACTAATTGTAATGTCACTCTTGTATCATTCCATTGAATTTTACTAGCTGTAGTTTTATAGTCTACAATCTCAAAACCATCATCAGTTTTAAATACACTATCTATTTTACCTATTAATATAACATTATCCCCGTGCTTATTTTTGCACGGAATATTAAACGCCAACTCTGTTGCAATAGGTTTTTTTAATAAACCCTGCCGCTCTTGAGTTGAGTAAAATTTTTGTAAGATTGGATAACCTTGATTGAATAATCTGGTGAGTTCTTTCTCGGAAGTTTTTTCTACGCTAGGCTTTGACATTTCTTTATGAAAACTACCACTCCATAAATCAAGTAAATCAGACCGCTCAAATTTCCCCTGATTATAAAATGTTTCAATACACAAATGAACTGCAGAACCAAAAGCTCCATATATATTAGTCTTATACGGAACTCTTATCCTATCAATATAATTAAATTTATATCTTAGAGGACACTCTGAAAATGTCTTCATGCTACTGTAGCTTATAGTTTTCATTTTAAACCTTTCACAAATAAAAAAATTTAAATTACTCTGGCATTAATTCAATACGCCCAACTTTCTCTGGAAACATTCCATGCAACTGCTCCATAAATCCATAAATATCTGCAGGACAATTCGCATTAGCTTCATACAATACAGAAATATTTCTCATTAACGCCCAATGATTTATTTCATTATCCGTATTTTCTTGATCACCGTGATAAATTACTACGTTACCATCGCTACAGAATACCGTCGTATCAGAAGCTTGTAGGATTTTAATCTTTTTTAAAAATGGTAATATCCTTGTAACAAATCCAATATAACCCTTATAATCATATATCAATTTTTTACTCAATAAATAATAAATTCTATCTTTAATTTCTTCAGCTTCTTCGAAAGTTAGATCTTTAAAATAATGAAATACTACACGCTTTCCAGAATAACGCTCCAATTTATTTAAAGAATAAAATGTATCAGCCTCAGCAATTTTATGATCTCCACCGCCTAAATATATCAAACTATGCGTAGGAGCATCTTCCGTGCCTATATTTAAAACCAATCTTTCATAATTAATTGTTAATACATTCGCGCCAAATACACTACCTAAAGCACCAAGCGGTATTAATTTTAATCTATTGATATTTTCTTTTAACCTATATGATTTAAAAGATTTTTTTCTTCTATTGTGATATACTTTCCACAGCCAATTATTTAATTTTTTCCACATTATTTTCTCCAGTGAAAATATTATTTATTTCCGTCGTACATTTTATTATTGTAAACATATTTTCCCTTTACAATACGTTTAATATCTATATCGAAAAAACCATTTTCATATAAATAAAGCACGGCAAATCCGTGTGACCATTTGTGCGCCCTGCTTTTCATATAATCTGGATTCATATTACACATACACCCTAAACAATATCCAGCAATTGCGATTTCTTTTGCGGGAGAATTTTCAAAACGCATACGTGGTGAGTGCATATCTGCGTGTAATACATTCGTTTTAAATTCATTAATATGTTTTAAGACATAATTCTGATTATGGTATTGACCATGACAAATAGATAGTCTACCAAATCTCTGTATGTGATTAACAGGGTATATAGTATAACCACGCTCTTTTAATTTCAACTCAATTCCAGGATCTAAAAGCCCTTCTAATGCAGGAATTTTTTCGATTAAATCCCAATACCACCTTTCATGATTTCCCATAAAGAAATGCTTATCACAACCATTTGGTAGGCGCTTATCAAATTCATCTAAAAGTTTATTTCCACCTATATAATCTTCTAGCATTCTTTTATTTTCAAGCGTTCTATTCCTTTGCGCTTCTCTCAACCAATGAGAAATAGGCTCCATATCCATATAATCTCCGACGATAATAAAGCCGTCAAATTTAATATCATCCATTAAATATAATAATGATTTTACTGCTGGTTTATCTTCATGCGGTAGGTGGTAATCTGCTGATAGTAAATATGTCTTAAACGGTTTTTCAACCATAGAACCGCTTCTGCGCGTCTCTACGTGCCAATTAATAGGCTTTATACTACTTAACGCACTTATGTTATTAACCTTTTTAGTGACTTTACTCCGAATCATTTTTATGTTATGGCGTTTTTTAATACATTCAATTGATGAAATTGTTTTTCCAAAAATTTTTGCTATATCAGAATTTGGCATTTCAGGATTAGCTTTCTGTAAATTCTTTAATTGGTTTAAATGCGCATTATTATTATCTGTCCAAAAATTCTTTTTAGGCATTGCTACCTCCAATAATGTATTATTCCCTCATTATATTAGTATGTATTATTGGTTGTTTTTTATGCAAAATATTACAATATTTCTTCACAATCAATTTCTAAGGTAAATTTATCAATATCGAGAACAAGACCAACAACTTTACATTGTAAATCTGTTAATTGTATTGGCGTTTCGGCACTAACATAAATTTTATCTGATAAATTTAATTGAAATAAATATTTACATAACAATTTAAATGTTCTTCTTGGATTCTTATACTCCTGATAATATATTTTTGATGCTCCAACCGCTACATTTGTATCTTCTGCCTGTAAAAACTCTTCACCACTAATTACCAATTCCCTTTTACCATACTTATCAATACTAGTTGGATGATCATCTAATTCAGTAAATGGTGTTGCACTACTAGAATATTCCCCATATGTGGCATTAATATAATTATAAATTCTATCCCAGCCAGATTTATAGTTATATAATTTAATGTAATTTTCATCTGGCTTTAAATATAATCCACTATCAACTATACTATTTTTATTTTGAAAATAATATTTTGGTAAATAAAAGGTTTCAAAACAAGGAACTGAATCACTATACTTCAACAAATCTATTACACATTGATATGACTCTGATGTATCTTCTATTTGACCAAAATAAACTTTTTGTATAGCAGAAGAATTGTTTGCATAAGATATTAAAACAACTTCACTATCTACATATATTTTAACCTTCGTACCTTTTCTTGCTATTTTAATTAAATGCATACCTCCTGGTAAAAAAGCAGCTTTTTTTGATTTATCTAAATCATCTTTATCATATTCTAATAATTTAATATATCCAGAATTAGTAATTGCTACTTTAGTAATAAATGTTCCATCAGCAATAACAATTTGAAAATTTTCATCTAATCCTAATGTCTTTTCTACATTAGCTTCTACTGTCCAACCATTTCTTGGATCTAAATCTGTATCAACAATATCATAAAAACAATGACCAGCACCTTCAAATTCTCTAACCTCTGTAGAAAGAACACCTAATCCAATATATAATTTATTATTAAATTCTACCTGACCCCAAACACTATCACCTATACCGTATAAATCTGTTAAAGTTTTTTCATCATATACATAAAAATGAGAATTTGATTCTGTTCCAATATATAATCTTTCATTGTGTACACCAAAAGATCCTATTTGATTAATAACATTTAATCCTTTATCTGCAAATGTGCTACCATTATATTGATATATTTTATAAGCAGTTCCTACATATAAATAATTTCCACATACTATCATAGCACCCATACGCCCTTCGTTAAAAATCCTAACTTCAGACCAAGAGCTTCCACCATTATAAATATAAATAGCACCTCCATCTGATGCATTGTTATCCATACATGCATATAGACTACCGTTATAATTTGACATCCACCTAATTCTATAATAAGTCGATGCAAAATTTCCAACTTGAGTCCATGTACTTCCACCATCATAACGGTAAATTGTTCCATAACTTGTTCCAGCATACATATCACCATCATATTCATGCAAACTATATACTGCTATAACAGAAGAAGAAAAATTACTAACTTTTGTCCATGTAGTTCCACCATCATAACGATAAACACCTCTTTCGCCAGTAGTAGCTGCATGAACTCCAGCATATAAATTTCCATTAAAAGAAATTAACGATGTAACAGAAGTAACTGTAGTTTCTGGTAAACTACCTATTGACACCCATGTAGTTCCACCATCATAACGATAAACTGTATTAATAGCTCCAGATGACATATATAAATTACCACTATATTCTACCAAACATACTTTATTCCAAATATAATGTCCTGCATCAGAAATTGTTCCAACCGTAGAAAGAGATGATGTACCTTCTATTTCTAATTTGCTACTAACAATTGAGCCAACACCATTATATTCTTTATTCTCTGTCCACCCTTCCGTTTGAGGCATTGCCGCACCATCATAATCTATATCCCATACCATCTTTTCTGAATCATCAAAGTCCATATAAAAACCCATATCATAATTTCCAATAGCACCCATTGTCTCTATAGCACTTTTTCCGTCTTTATCTGTAAAATTAGCTAACGTTGGTTTATACTCTGCAACATAATATTTTAAATTAAAATCATGAATAAATGGGGTATCTATATCATCAGTCGTAACACCACCACCAGGATAATTTGGCGTAAAATATACTGCTACTCTGATATATCTTTTAACATCTGAAAGTATATTCCCAAATTCATCTACTTGATCCCACTCATCTGCATCCCAAACTGTAGACCATCCAGAATCAGTAGTGCTACTTTGAGTATAATATATAGATGAGCCAGAATTTAATGTCTCTGTTTTTATTAATTTTCCGTAAGACGTTAATGATACCCCACAATCTAAAGTCTGAGAAAAATTAACGCCATAATTATAATAAGGATTATAGTAATATTTATATGAAGAATAATCACCAGATGTATATAAAAATGATGAATGATCCCAACTTAAACCATTCCATAACATTTTATGATTTTCTTCTGTGCCACCTGTTGAGTAAAAAAAATCCACCCTATATAAATCTGTCGTAGATATTTTCCAAAAATATTTAGTTCCGTATGTCATCCTATAATTAAATGACGACATATCAAAAGTAAGGGTCTTATATCCTACTGGAGTAATTGGTATGTGAAAAATATCTTCAATAATAACTGTTCCTGGATCACCACCTGCATCATCAGCACATAACGAAAAAGTAATATCATGTGCAGGATGAGCCATTCCAGTATAATAAGCATTTAATTCTATTTTTGAAAAATACGCACTTTTATAAGCCTTAAAACTATGAGCATACGGAGAGCCTGAGAGAAAAAAATCACTGCTTATGAGTTGAATATCATTAGGTTCAGAATATTGATCTCTATATACAGTTGATCTATCATCATCTATAATAATATTATCTGGATACCTCGTTAAATTAGTCTGTATTGAAGTGCCAGCCTGAAAATCAGCTTGAGTTGTCTGTTCCCATTCCTTTTCTACCGAATTAGAAAACACAACATCCTGAATATATCTATTAGAAATATTTGCTAAATCTAATATCTTTTCTATTAAAAATTTAAATGTTTGACTTTGATACCAATAAAAATAATCAACTGTAATTCTAACCCCTATAACTGGAGCTGTTTTAAAGGTAGATGTAGCTCCTAAGACTGGCTCATTCAAATCAGATACAGAATAAAATTCACCCTGCTCTTTAAGATCATCATTAGTCCATAAGTTAGTAATTTTTCCAACTCCAGGTTGGGTAGTTACATAATCAACTTGAGCGCCTGTACCTACTCCCAAATATTCTCCAACAATTTCAAAATCACTTGTCGCATCTGGAGTTGTAACCCACGTATTAACAGTTAATGTATCAGCAGTATTTGATGCAATCATCCTTTCTTGACCTATACCTGTTCCGCTAAAAATTCTTACTATTTTATATTGATAGGCATTAACTGTCCAACCAGATCCAGTTTTTC
>Ga0307928_10003495_pt1 | contig 11971 bp, 10 predicted proteins | sample AceLakmetagen232_FD_201815 | JGI IMG/M metagenome (GOLD analysis project Ga0307928, IMG submission 201815) | Saline water microbial communities from Ace Lake, Antarctica - #232 | ecosystem: Environmental > Aquatic > Non-marine Saline and Alkaline > Saline | place: Antarctica: Ace Lake... | reverse complement strand
ACCTCGCCGCCGGAACCGACTTCTTCGAGCGAGCCGGTATCGGTCAGGCGGGCCCGCGTAATGGTCTTGAAGTCAGGAGCCGAGCCGATATTACACCATTTTATCCACGTCTGCGGAACATCGTTATAGCCCTTTAACAAGCTCTTATTGACGATAGCACCGAGGATAATGGCGAGTGAGCTTGTCGAAAATGCGGCCCTGATAGTATCTTCACGACCGGCTGGTATCGTTTGTCCTTCGAGCATGATTGCATGGCGGCAGACGTCCAGCAGGTTTATGTCCTGCATCTTATCTGCAATCTCGGCCCTTTTGGCGCCTTCTGCCTTGTCGGCCAGGACAACGTCATCAAAGCCCGCCCGAAGCAGTATCGCATCTTCGATAGTTTGTCTGGTCATCTGGCTGTTATTAACAATTCCAGCCGGTGCGCCGACCTTCGGCCTGTTCTTGCGAACGGCTTCCAGCACCTGGGCACGGACCTCATCGATACCCGTCCCTTCCGAGATACATCTTTCGATTAGCTCGGCAGGCACATCGTCACCGGCTAATGTCCGGATAGTATTTACTCTTTCACGTTCGGCCTTAACGGCGGCCTCGGCGGCCTGGGCCGCTATCTCATCGGCTGAACGTTTTTCATCGCTCGTCTTTGCAGGCGACCCATCCGCTGCCGTTCTTTTTGCGGCCGGAGTAGCGGCGGCCTTTTTCTTCGCCGCTTCCTCATCGGTTGCTCGTTTCTGCTCGGCCTCGAAATCGGCCTGCAATTTCGTTCTCTGCTCTTCGCTCAGGTCGTTATAAACCAGGCTTCGAGCTTCTAACCATTTTTTGAAATCCATATTGAGTTCCTTTCGATTAAAATTGATATTTTCATTTCTGTTTTTCGCCGCCTCATCGGCCCCGACCGAGCAGACGCTGTTCTCTTTGAGCTCCCAGTCGCTAACGATTCTCAGGCTGCGGTCGATAGGCGCTGTAAATTGCTTGCCCATGACCTCGAAACTTTTACCTTTTTCTATCGTTGTTGACTGATAGACCCTGTAGCCGATAGAGTTGTCCGTTAAATGACCTTCTCTAACCAGGGTCCACGGATGCTCGGCTACGGATGAGCTTGAAAAAAAATTTCGCCCAACGAGCTGCTCTCCTTCGATTTTGAGATTACGACAGGACCCTAACTGTTTCTGCACCGTCGTTCTGTCGTGACTGTCCTGCAAGGGGACCTGCCCGTTTGCAGGCAGCCGACATCCCGACATCAGCAGTACCTCTGTTATTATTTCCCACCGCGACCAGTCGAAGACTTCGACCTGTGCTTCGGTCGCTAATATAGCTTCAATAGACCTGTTCTTTTCGTCCATCGTTTCAACGCGGACGGTATAACTCCGTGTCACTAATTCGCGTTTGTGCCGGGCGTTCGGCACATTGGGCATGCCGCCGCTGCGGGAACCATTGCCGTTCAATTGCCGTTGTTTTTTATTTTTATTCATTTTCCGTTTCCTCTTTTGAAGTGCCTAAAATGTAAAGTGCCTAAAGTTATGGATTGTTTTTAACTTTTAACTTTAGCTCACTTTAGTTCACTTTAGCTCACTTTTAACTTTAGTTCCCATTTCCATTATCATTATCTTCTTCATCATCTTTTTCTTGGTCTTTGCCAATACTTACCAAGTTGACACCGTTTTTCCGTACAGCCACATTACCCCACTTAACTGCATCTAATCCAAGCACCGCTCTAACCTCGTTTATTGTAAGAATTCCCGATTCGATATGGTACTGCAGCACATCCTGGTCGTTGAATCGCAGTTGTTTCCCTTCCGGCGGCTCTTCTGAGAATCCCAGCGCCGCCCTCGCTTCCGTCACCGCTATGGGCACTCCTGTGCGGACCGCACGGGCGATATTTTCCATTTCATTTTTATGCTCACCTTCATCGATAACCCCCAGCTCCTTCATTAAATCCAGTTCTTTTTTCGACTGGCGGATTTCGCGTTCCCAGTCTTTGCCCTGCGATGCGAATTCGGATGCGAGCGTTGTCGTATGGTTTGCCAGTCGGATTTTCTGTGCAGCCGCCTCTTTTTTCGGGTCCACGTGCTCGAAACCCGGCCAGAACCATTCTAACCGGATTTGCTTTTTCGCCCTGCCCTTGAAAAAATCCGGCAGCAGTATTGCCTCTTTATACCAGGCAAAAAATACTCTATTGAGCACTTTACGTGTTATCCAGCCGCGGGCATTTTTAATTGATTTGAAGTAGCTCTGATGGTCTAATCTGCCCGAGGCATAGTTATACCCGGAGCTGTTGGCCGCTGCGATGTTGAACGGCATACTTATACATCGTGCCGCCTCATTGAGCAGCTCTCTCTTAAATTCCTTATAGGTCCCCGCCGGATGTTCGGCCTTTAATTGTGCCATTTTCGTACCGGCAGGCAGGCCGAGCAGTGAGTTGCGAGGTATTTCAATCTCATCACCCACCGTGGTAACATCTTCTTCCTCGCCGCTCATCTCCGATTCCATTACCCCGGCCATATTGGCCGCCTGCTCGGCGGCATCGAGTGTCGCCAATGTGAACCTTCGCAGTTGTGCGAATATCGCCAATGCCGGCGTGAACAGGGGCACACCGCGCGTCTGGCCCGCCCGCCTGGGCCGATAGAGGTGTATAACGTAGGCCGCAGGCACTTTATCATATTCGCCGAACCCGCCGATGGCATAAGATGAGCCGGGATGTTTTTTTAATACGTAATAGAAAAGCCGCCTGCCGTTTTCATCGACCTCGATACCATCCCTGATTTTATCGTTGATGAACACCTGACCGAACAAATCGCCGGGCGTCGCTATTCTATCGGACTCGACAAGCTGCAATCGCAGCGTTACTTCTTTTTTGTTTACCGCCGGCCATTTTGTTTCTGCGCTCTGTGCCGACTGCAAAACGATAAAGGCCTCTCCCGACTGGCACTGCTCAATCCCGCACATTTGCCATAGCATTTCCTGCAAAGACTCCTGACCGCTAATATCACAGTCCTCACGCCAGCCCGCGAATCTATCCTCCAGCTCTTTATCGAAATCAATATCTCCTGAATCGAGCTGCGGTATAGGTCCCGTGCCCACCAAATCATCCGAGAGTGTATCTGCGATTCCCGAGGCATAACAGTTGTTACGCATTTCATAGCGGCATCTGTTTCGCAGTGTCGCAAGGTCCGCGAAGATGATACTGTCGGCATCGCGTGCATCGGCATAAAGCCAGTGGTTTGCGTTATGGCGATTGGTCGCGGCGGCGTCGTAGCTTCTCGTATTGCGTGTCGGCCTATCCAGACGGGGCCTCGCCACGGTTGGTCGCCTACTACGTATTATATTGAATCCCAGTATCTTCATTATTCAAATAGGCAATTAACTCCGTGCTCCGCCTGATTTCAAATGTGTTATCGTAAAGCCCTTTGCGTTATTCGATTTGGCCGCCAGGTGTGCGTAATGCTTTCTCGCATCGAGCAGTTCCTTCAAACTTCGATACGTTATCGACCGGCCGGACGCCGAGGTTATTTGCACCGGTTTTCCCGCCCAGTCATTTATCGCATCATCAATCGTCGCTATGATTGTCGTATAGCTGGCACTCATAATTCGTATCTCGTATCGCGTATTGCGTTTTTCGGGCAACAAAAAAAGCGACAAGTAAGTGAGTAGGCACCTACTTGCCGCTTTAATTGTTCTTACGTCAACTGCCCACCCGCCGGCAGGCAATTGAACCCAGTATTCAATTTTCAATTTACGTTCAAACCATATATCAAGTATCTAACAAGTACTCAGAAGTGGTCAACACAAAAATGGTGAAATTTGCTGATTTTGAAGCATTTGGGCTACATCTGTACCAAAATATTCATTTTTAACATATTTTTCTCGCAATATGCCGGTGGCTGCCAGTTATAGTTTTAGAGTGCCTAAAGTGCCTAAAATGTAAAGTGCCTAAAGTTGTGGATTATTTTTCATTTCTCTATCGTCTCTTTCGTCCTCACCCTTTTGCCGCAGTACCGGCATATTTTATACCTGCGCACCGCTCCCGGGATATTCACCGTTTTCACCGTATCCCAGGGATGACCTCCTTCCGTGCGAAAATCAGTGCATCCACACCTGGGACATTTTATTCCTTGTTTTTTACTCATAGTTATAGTTTTAGAGTGCCTAAAGTGCCTAAAATGTAAAGTGCCTAAAGTTATGGATTGTTTTTAACTTTTAACTTTAGTTCACTTTAGCTCACTTTAGCTCACTTTTACCTATCTCATTCTTCTTCTTCTCTGCAGTTCGGACAATGTGATTTTTTTCTTCTTTGCCGCAGCCGGTTTTATTCTTTTTTCTCCGGGCCTTTTCAGATAATGCACACCCTTATAGAATCCGGCTGCTGCGCAAAGGACAGCCGTATCAAGTGAGTGCGTAGGTACTCCGGTACCGACTAGCTTCCAGAGCCAGCGTGCATTGCCCCTCGTATCGCGGACTTTAATCTTCTGCTCGTTCGTAAATTCGGTGAAGTAGTAATACGGTATCTCATCGTAGAACGATGTAAGGGTTTTTGCGATAATTTTGTCGTTTTCGTCCCTTCGTCCCTCGACCCAGCTTGTCACCTGGTTCTTGAAGTAGAATGTATCTACAATCATAAGCTGCATCCCCCTATACCTTACCTTTTTATGCCTCAGCCGGTACTCGGTGGCCGTTTCCAGGTCCGAGGGCTGTAGTGGTTTCAATCGCGGCCCGGGCTCCCCTTTCGTCGGTATGGTAAATCCCGGCCTCTGCCGGCAGTATTCGTAAACATCGTCCGGCTCGTAGCCGGAATCGATGAACATTACCATCACCGCTAAGTACGGTTTTTCTTCATTGCTCATACCATCCGCCCAGGGGAACGGGCTTAGCAGTATTTCTTCATCGAGTTTATCGAAGCTCGGCACCGAGCCGGTGGTTATAACCCAGTTTCGCATCCCGTACCCGAACCCCCGCACCTCGTAATCGATTCGCACAATGCCCCGCGCCTTCGATTTATGGTAGTCGCAGCCGGCGACCAGAACGAGCGTCTCCGGCGGCACGGTGGCCTTATTGAATCCGCCCTTTAATTTATGAAGCTGGCTCGACTTGATTTTCCTTCCCGTCTCCTCGAACGGTTCGGCTAATATGGCGTTTTTGAAGTCCATTAACTTCCCGATAGCGATACCTTCTTCGGTATTGGCCTCGAACCATTGCGCCATAATCTCGGACCAACTGACCCACGGACTTATATGGGCTGAATAACTAAAGCCACTGCGTCTCTTCGAGCGTTTCGCCAAACCGTGAACATTGCCATCGGGAGCGATCGTCTGTCCTTCAGGCAGCCATATACCCGCTGCAACGAGCTTCTCTTTAACCTCCTCTCGGAACTTATAGCCGCAAACCTCGCATTCGTACCACACATCCTGTTTTTCGCGTATTTCGTCCGGGTCCCGAAGTGTTTTGGGAACCTTCAACTGAACGTGTTTCCAAGTCCGATACTCTCCGCAGTGAATACACGGTAAATAATACCGCTGCATATTGGAGCGTTTGTACGAGATGGTTATATGACCGGTGGCTGTAGTTGGCGTCGATATTTTAACGATTTTCCTGTCCCAGAACGTAATGGTCCTCTTTGTCGCCAAATCGATTGGGTTCGCCTCTTTGCCTGCGAATGGCGGGTATTTATCAGTTTCATCGAGGAACAGGTAACGTATCGGCTTCGTACCTAATCCCGCCGGTGAATTACTGCCGGCGAAGTAGAGCGTCATTCTATCGAAAAAGAATTCCCGCTTACTCAAGTCCCAGCTCCTGCCGGTCGTATGGCTTGATAGCTCACTGCTTGCCTGGACCATCGGCCTCAGCCGGTTCTCCACCGCATAATCGCAATCTTCATCGCGGGGCATTACCAATAGCGCCGGCGATGGGTCTTCGGAAATGCAATTGCCCAACATATTATAGAGCGATTCTGTCCCACCCGATTGCGGGGGCTTTACAACGGTGATTTCTTCTACTTCCGGGTCGGTAAAGCAATCCATAATCCCCCGCAGGTAGGGCGTTCTGTCCGTTCGCCAGGGCCCGGGCTCTGCCGAGGTCCGACTATCGAGGACGCGGTGCCTGTCCGCCCACTGGCTGACGGTTATTTTTTCCGGCAGCCGCCAGGCGGCCTTTTCTGACTCCGTCCAGATTTTCGTAAGCGTCCGTACCATAGTTATAGTTTTAGAGTGCCTTTGTGCCTTTACGGCTCTGCATCTTTTTTTTATTTTTAGCCACAGATTTCACTGATTAACACTGATTTTTAACTTTTAACTTTAGCTCACTTTAGCTCACTTTTCGTGTTCCCGGTGAAGCCGGTAATAATCATCCGATTCTCGTCATCGAGCAGTGCCTGTATCTTCCGCGGGTCTTTAAGGGCTGCCAATCGTTTCGCAAGTTTCCTGCCCTGGCCGAGCCAGGCGCGTTTGACCGCTAATATTCTTGCGATTCGGGCTTTCTCGATTGCCTCAAGGGGCAGTAACTGCCCCTGCTTGATTTTCAATTCGATTTCCAGTAGTTTCGCCTTCGTCTCTTTGTAATTTGCCTCAGCGCTTTGCAGCCGGGCTTTATCTTCGGTAATTTGGCTGCCCTTATTGGCTTTGAATATATCGAGCATGCTTCTAATATAGAAATCATCTTCGGTCTTCGGCATGCCCTCATCTTCCCACCGCCGGATTGTCCGGGTATTGACGCCGGCGTATTCGGCGGCCTCTTTCTGGGTCTCGATGAGCTGCGAAGCGGCAATCACTGCCTTATTGCTTTGTGCCTTTGTGCCTTTGCGCCTCTGCATCTTTTTTTTATTTTTAGCCACAGATTTCACTGATTAACACTGATTATGTTTTCACTTCTTCAATAGTTATTTTAATGTGTTTGCTTTCGCCAGGGGCAAGTTTTATACCATAGAAACGTAAAAAAGGACGATAACATATATATTTTGCTACGCACCTACCATTAAGAAAACTAAGGACAAGAAACCTACGGACTACTTTTTTTCGACCTGGCCGATTAGAAATAAATCTCCATCGCCGAACGATAAATTCTTTACTTTTTTTCATTTTCAATGTCCTTTCATAAAAAGGGCGGACAGCATCATCCGCCCCTTCGCCTTTGCTTTGCTAAGCCATGCCGCGCTTAGCCTTTGCCTTGCTTTGCCAAGCTCTGCCTTTGCTGTGCCAAGCAGTGTCCCGCCGCGCTTGGCGCCGCCATTGCTATGTTATTTCTCGCCAGATAAAACGTCCTTTCCCACTGTTACGCCACTGACCAAGACCACGTAAGGCCCCGTAATCAAGCCATTTTTTGAGAAAGGGTGCTAAATCTTTATTCAATACAAGAATTTCAATCTGGATTTTAGTCCCTACCGGCGCGGTTTCCGACCTTGCCAAAGCAGCCCGCTCACCTCGTGCTGTCTGCGCCCGTAACGGACGTTCGCAAAAAGAAAGTTCACCATCTTTAGGTAATTCAAGCGGAATCCGTCTCGGCGTTACGAAAATCAGGCCATCAATCGCCTTCTTATGGGCTTTCAGTCCATGTTTTTTCGTGCGATTCAGCATACTGCAGGAATCCTTGAAAAAGCCCTTGACCTGATAATCCCATAATATGGGTAAATCATCGCCGTTTCTCGAAAAGTATGTCGTGGCCTTTTTAATTTGTTCAGGTATGGCATCTATTTCGTCATCCTGAATACCATCAGGGTGATTGCTTGTGATAAACTCCTCTACCAATTCTTTATCACCAGGCAGTGTTCCCAACAATTCTTCCGTAAATTCGATTTCGATTTTCATAATTACTCCTCGTTAAAAAACTTATCTTGCGTTATGTCACGTTACTACACTTTTTTTCACAATTCACCCCTCACTTTTCGTGTCCTTTCGTGTTGTAAGCGTCTGTACCATGGTTATAGTTTTAGAGTGCCTAAAGTGCCTAAAATGTAAAGTGCCTAAAGTTTTTGTTTCGCCTTGAATTCGCCACACCAGCCATCAAGCCAAATTCGTTGGGGCTGAGGAACATCTATCTTCTCACTATCATCATTTGGTGGATACCTGTGGCAAAAACCATAAACACATTCTTCGTCAATCTTGTTTTGTATAGCTTCTATAGACCATCCTTCGGCTTTGAGTTTATCCCACTCCTCTTTTGCAAGGTACGATACGTAATTTTCCTTCTCATACCATTCGCAGTATTCACATCTTCTTTCCATTTTCAAATCTCCTTTTTTTAGCCACAGATTTCACTGATTTTTAACTTTTAACTTTAGCTCACTATAGTTCAATATAATCAGCCGCACCATCTTCGTCCCAAACGGCATCACCACGAAGAACATCTATCATCTCAATCACATAGCCCTCAACCGTTTTGTCATAAACCTCGTCAATAACTTTCTTGTGTTCTTCAAGCTCGGCTTGGAGCTCTATATATTCCTGTGCTGAAACATCTCTGTTTGTTTCTAAAACTTCCTTCTCGGCCTGGAGTTCCCGTATGTCGGCTATCATTTTGTATTGCCTTGAGATCGACTGCTTATTTGAAGCTTCATTGGCCTTGACTAAATTATCATACTCAAATTCGTATTCTTCAGAACTCATTTTGTTTCTCCTTTCCCAAAAAACCGGCGGGCAGGATTCTTACCTGCTCAGCACAAGGACATAACTTGCATTTCTGCAACTTTAGTGCATTTGCCCATTTGCCCCTTTTTTTTATTTTTCGCCACAGATTTCACTGATTAACACTGATTTTTAACTTTTAACTTTAGCTCACTTTAGCTCACTTTAACTCACTTTTAACTTTAGTTCACTTTTAACTTTAGCTCACTTTAGTTCACTTTAGTTCACTTTACACTTTGTTTGCTTATACCTTTTCTTCGCATCCATATAGCATTTTCTCATCTCCGCTCGTTCATAGAATTCATAAGATATTCGCTCGGTACTAAACTTTCTGAGTGCCAATAAAGGCGTTGCATGTGATTTGGCATTGATTATTCGTGCGATGGCCTGTATTTTTAGTCCATATCGCAGGTGGAGTATAAAGCAGCAAACCGCCCTGGCTTCGACTATCGGCGGCTTCTTGCACCCGCAGCTCTTGAGCTGAGCGGCCGTAACGCCCGTATCATCTTCGATAAGCTCATAAAGTCCTTCGAGTCCTTCCAACGCACGTTCAACGGCGTTTAATTTTCTGGCAGCGCTATGTGATAATACCGCTTTACCCTTATCGTTTTTCAGCTGAGCTATCAATTGTTGTTTTTTGATTTTGCAATCGAATCCTTTGAACATTCGTGTCTTCAGCCATTTGTCGAATTCGTCAGCCGTTTCCGGCGGCAGCAGGATCGCTGCGGATTCATTTCTGTAGTTCAGTTCGATTTTGATACCATCATCGGTCAAATCGAAGCACCGCAGCGTATAGCCGCTGGTAAACTCAAACGGCGATAAAACGGCACTTTCAACAGATATAGTTCGTAGTTCATTATTCATAGTTCATCCATAATAAAAGAGTGCCTAAAGTGCCTAAAATATAAAGTGCCTAAAGTTGTGGATTATTTTTAACTTTCAACTTTAGTTCACTTTAGCTCACTTTAGTCATTTTAATTCACTTTTCGTATTCTTCGTGTTTAATTTACCTTTCAAAAAACCGGCGGCGACTGGGACCACACAGCCCCTGTAGCAGGAAAGGAGTTTAACAGGTTTTTTATTTAGCCGCCGCCAGCGTTTTCCTCAATTTCTTTACCTCCTTTCAAAAAGTCCGTAGTTATCTCTGGCGCTCAGCTCAATCAAACAAAGCCATATGGCCTGTTCTCTGATTTACCAATAATACTTCCTTGACCCTCATATCGTTTTGTCCACGCCTGCCTTGATGCGCAAGGCTTTTGGAAATCACAATTTCATGACGTTGCCAGTTAGGATAGAGTTCGTTAAGCTTGGGATGGTCGTAGTAGCTGACAACTACGCGGGCCTTACGAAAACGATACAGCATTTCTGCAAGTCGCGCATAGTCGTCCGGCTCAATCTTATTGACGTAATCTTTTTCATGTTCGATATATGGCGGGTCGATATATAACACCGTCTTTGGCTCATCTTCAATACGCGGTATAATTTCAAACGCATCCCGCTGCAGGATGGTCACCTGTCGCAGGCGGCGCCGCCAGGCCGGTATGGATTCTACAACCGATTTCCACCTTGTTGCCGCATGTCCGCCCCTTGATGTGAACCGCAAACAGTAACCCTGATTATATCCTGATGTGCCGGCAACTCCATTTCGCCCCATCCAAGAACAAACGAAGTAATCATAAGCCCGGTTCAAGTCGGGCTCGCCGGCATCAAAGCAATGACCTCTTTGGCGGCATCGTTCGGCCGCTTCAATAAATATCTGTTCGTGCATCAGTGTCCGCCGCAACTTGCGGTAAAGTTTCGGTGCGAGCCGCTCATCCCGGACCACAAAAGCCAAGTTAATCAAATCTCCGTGCAGGTCATTGACGGTCTCCATCACACAGGGGGGCTTGGCCATAAGGACGGCCATTGAACCGCAAAACGGCTCCCAGTAAGCTCGATGAGCGCCGAGCAGCTCGACAATCCTCGGCGCCAGATTCCGCTTCGCTCCAAACCAGGGGGCAATCGCCTTAATTTTCATTACTTCAGCTTCCTTGCTCATTTATTCGCCTCAAAAACTGCCTCTAAAATAATTTCCCGGACAGCTTGCTCGACTTGAGCAGCAGCTGTTTTCCGGTTCATCATAATTTCCAGCTTGGGGTTAAACCATACATCATCTACTTCTTTCCTGGTAAAGCCGTGTGTTGCAAAACACTTCACAGCGACAAGCGAACCAGGGATAAAGTTTCCTTTGGCTTTCTTATCACGGCCAAGTTGGGTTGGCGAAAAATGCGTAGGGACAGGATATTCAGGGATGCGGTTCAGGTCGCAACGTGCACCCTCTATCAATACCCTTACCCTTCGCTGCGGCACTCCGTAGCTGGCACAATCCAACAGATTAAACCTTACCACATATCCGCACTTCTCAAGGTTTTTCAATAATAGCCGGAAGAAGTCTTTGAAACTCATTAGTCCCCTGACGTTCTCGATAACAAAATATCGTGGCTGTATTTCTTTCACCATCCGGACAAACTGCCACATCAGTTTCGAGCGGGGGTCTTTTGCAGAGCGGGTTGAGCTGGCTGTTGAGAATCCCTGGCAAGGCGGTCCGCCGCTCAGCACGTCAAGCTGGCCTTTAGCCAGGCCAACTTGTTTCAAAAGGTCTTTTCCACTCAATGAGCAAATATCGGCCTGGATTATTTTCATTTTCGGAAATGACCTGGCTTTGTTCGCTTCCAACGTCGAGATACACCACTTGTCAATTTCAACAGCCGCCACCACATCAAGTCCGGCCTGTTGAAGACCCAATGCCATTCCGCCAGCACCGGCGAATAATTCTATCGCTTTTAATTTTCGTTTTTTCATACTTACGGGGGTTCGCTTTGCGCTCAATTTCATTTAGCCACCTTCACTTTGCTTGTCCTTTTATGAAGTCACGGATTGTTTCTTTTTCTGTTTCAATATCAGCTTCCCATTTATCTTTGTAAACACTGGTATAATCTACCTCTGGGATTGGCTGAGAGTATGTTTGCTGTTATCAAAGTCTATTAACCGGCGGCGGGTTCGTAAAGGGATACGGTGTATAATCTCCCCACTATATAATCGCACTTCTCCGCCAAAAGACCTGTAAGCTATGACTTTTTTTGCAAGTTAGATTTTCGGCGGCCATAAAAGCCAAAACTGTCTGCTTAAAACTCACCGAGCACTTACATAAAATCCGACCAGCGGTATAATCTTTCATTTCAACTCCGAACCCTGATTTTTTTTACACATCTAATTCCTGAAATCACCGACTACTTTTCTTGCACATCTGAACCCTTGGAATTCTCATCAACCGGACACGCCTTTTTCTCCCAAAAATTCTCTCATTTCCCGCCATCCTTAAC
>Ga0307928_10003494_pt1 | contig 11973 bp, 21 predicted proteins | sample AceLakmetagen232_FD_201815 | JGI IMG/M metagenome (GOLD analysis project Ga0307928, IMG submission 201815) | Saline water microbial communities from Ace Lake, Antarctica - #232 | ecosystem: Environmental > Aquatic > Non-marine Saline and Alkaline > Saline | place: Antarctica: Ace Lake... | reverse complement strand
TGAGACCTACATATTCTTGCGAAAACACACTTTACTTTTGTTCAGCAAGTAAGAGTGAGATTAAAACTGGAGATATAGTAGCTTTTTCAACTCCAGAGTACACCAACGAAGATTATGACACTTTTTACACAATTCACAGAGTAATTGAAATTACAGAAAAAGGATATGTTACTCGTGGAGACAACAATTTATATATTGACCAAGAAATAAATTATAATCAAATTGTAGGAAAATTATGGAGGATTGATGGATAATGTCAGATACAGATACTAAAATCAAAGCTCAAGAGGAATACTGCGAAAAACACAAAGTTCCAATGTTTGCACCAGTGCTTTGTTATGGCTGCAACAGAAATATTTGGGAAGGAATAACCTTAGAAAAAGCAACAGATGAACATATAACAGGATGCCCTTACTGTGGTAAGAGTTTTTGCGATTAATGGAGGAATAAAAATGTATTTGCACTTTATAGACACAAAAGTTCAGTTGAAGTTAAATAAAATAGACTATCAATTAATCATCCAGGGAATCACAGAAAACTTGGAGAAAAGAATAAGTAAGATAGATCGTCAGAGAATAGAGGGAGTTGTTTACCTAGAGCTTCAAAAGGAAGTTGAAAAAATAAGAAAAGAACTGCAAAACATAGTTAAAGAGGAATTCAAAATATTAAGGCAAAAACTATCTGATTTAATCGAAGGGGAAGTTAAAATTCAGTTAAAGCCAATTCATCTCCCACCAAAGGATAAAAAATGAAACAAAAACAAAGAATGCAGAACAGAAAAGAAACTAATCTATTAATAATAGCATCAACAAACAATGCTCTTAAATGCAGCAAAGGAAAAGCAGAAAGTCCAGAACACAGAAGAACTAAGTTTTTATTAAGTGAATATTGCTGGGAAAATAGCTTAGATTTTGCAACCGAATGTGTATTCAAAGACAATCAAAGAGCAGATTTTGTTGTAAAAGACTGGGTTGTGGGAATTGAAGTTTTAAACTCAGAGAAGTTAAAAGACTTTTTAAAGAAAAAATATCCAATTCCTACAATACCAATTCCTTCAGAGATAGAGCCACAAGAATTAAAAGAAATGATGGAAGATCTTGAAACAACAAATGGAACAGGAGCAGATTATTATATTAGAAATATCTGTCAAATATTTAAAAGCAATCAGGTGAAATAATTGCAGCTCGTAAACGCACTCAATGGATACCAATTTGTATTAAAAACACTTAGAGACAAAGAAAAGTTCTCCTGGAAAGATATAATTGGCATTAATAAGGATGAAAAGGGCAGTCCGAGATATTACATAGTTTTAGAAGATTTTGGAGTTGATAACATATTCATCAAATATTCTCGTGAGCCATATTTGTCAGGTTTTGGTGGATATCGTGAATCTATAAACTTGGAAAATGGCATAAAAGAGTGTTTCAAGCACGATGTAAAAAGGGTATTTTTTGTCTATCCAGATGGTAAAATTTATTATATTAGACTAAATAATCCTGATAACGAAGATTCTTTCATGGGTAAAGCAGAACGCAGAATTACTAATAATGAAGGAAAAACTATTCTGACAATACTTTTACGAAATTTGGATAGGTATAAAAGATGAATGAAACACATAAAAGTAGAAAAAGATTACCTTTTTCTGAAGAACACAAAAGGAAAATAAGTGAATCAGAAAAGGGTAAACATCTTTCTGAAGAAACAAAAAGGAAGATTGGTGATGCAAATAGAGGAAAACATCATACTAAAGAAACAAAAAGGAAAATAGGTTTAGCAAGTAAAGGTAGATATGTTTCAGAAGAAACAAAGAGAAAAATGAGTGAATTACGAAAAGGAAAACATTGTTCAGAAGAAACAAAGAGAAAAATTGGAAATGCAAATAGAGGTAGAATTTTTTCTGAAGAGGCAAAAAAGAATATGGGTAAAGCACATAAAGGAAAACACCTTTCAGAAGAACATAGAAGAAAAATTGGTGAATCACATAAAGGAGAAAAACACCATATGTACGGTAAACATCATTCACCAGAATCAATAAAGAAAATGAGTGAATCACACAAAGGAAAACCAATTTGGAATAAAGGTTTAACTAAAGAAACTGATGAAAGAGTTAAAAATATGGGTAAGGGGATGAGTGGTAAAAATCATTATTTTTATGGCAAACTTCTTTCTAAAGAACATAGAAGAAAAATTAGTGAGGGAAACAAAGGTAAACATACAGGGAAATATTTTTCTTTAGAAACAAGAAAGAAGATGAGTGAAGCAAGTAAAGGTAGACATCATACCGAAGAGACAAAAAGGAAGATTAGTGAAGGACATAAGGGTGAAAAAGCTTATTGGTATGGAAAACACCTTTTAAAAGAAACTAGAAAAAAATTAAGCGAAGCACATAAAGGTGGACATCACACAGAAGAAGTAAGGAGAAGGATGAGTGAAGCACGAAAAGGTGAAAAAAATGTTAATTGGAATAATGGTTCTTCGTTTGAGCCATATACACCAGATTTCAATAAAGCATTTAAAAAAAAGATAAGAGAAAGGGACAATAATTGTTGTGTAGTATGTAATAAATCTCAAAAGGAATTAAAAAGAATATTAAATGTCCACCACATTGATTATAATAAACTAAATTCTTTCCCTCAAAATTGTGTGTCATTATGTGTAAGTTGTCATATGATAACTAATGCAAATAGAATAACTTGGAAAATCTTTTTTCAAAAATTATTAAAAGAAAAATATAATTATCAATATACACAAGACCAGAAAATAATATTAGATTATATAGCAGAGAAATGCAATGTACCAGATAATCCAAGTAACACCTGACTTTTTCCATATCATTAAAACTAATGGAGAAAAAAAAGAGTATGATGTAGATCTAGCTAAAAAGACCTGTACTTGTAAGGATTTCAAATTTCAACCAAAAGAAAAAAAGAAAAAATACAAGTGTAAACACTTTGGATATATCCCAACCTAACCATGCTTTGTTCCAAATTTGAAACAACAAATAAATCAAAACCATATTTTACATTTCACACATTTATATAAACTTTAACAATTTTTTAAAAAAGAGAGGTAAAAAGAGGTACACACACACCCCTGCATTTCATATGGAACTTACTGAAAAAAATCTTAAAGGGTATTCTAAGAAAACTAAAGACTATATAAATCGTATTATAACACCTATTTTTGACAAAGTTCTAAAGGAAACAAATTCGAACCATAGGATGGTTGGTTCAAACCCACAAATTCCTAAAATAATTTTCCTTTGGCAGCCACACAATTATCGTCTATACTTTGACTTTTCAAAAGAAAAATTTAACCCAAAAAAACCATCGAACCATACTCTCCAAAAATTCAAAAGCATGGTTGCCATTTTCAACACAGCATATACTTATACTTCTTTAAACTACGATTCAGAACACAAATATGAAAAATTCATGTTCTGCACAATCAGAGTAAAAAAAACTCAAGTAGAAGTTACAAACCATTATCATTTAAAACAATGGAGAAAAATAACCGCAGAATCAGTCGATGAAGTAGACCAAAGAATTGACGAAGTAATGAATAATCTTAAAGACCAGTCAATTAAAGCATTAAAGTATTTCATAGACCTGCATGGCGGAAAATCTAATTTCAAAGTCTTAAATGAAAGGTGTGAACATGGAATTCATGGAGATGATTACCTTGATAAAATACCAGAAGATTTGATAATCCATGACACTTATATTAAAAAAGTGTATAAAAGGAAGGTAGAGCTTAAAACAGCAACAACAGTTAAAAACTATATCTCAGCCAGAGCAGTAGGAAAAATAACTCCTCAAATTGCCTCAGAAATCAACAAACTCAACCAAAAGCAGGAGATATTCAACACTTCAATAGACACATACAACATTTCAGTAAACTCTCTTACAGAACAAATGCAGCTCCACCTTAATGTAATGCAGAACATAAACAAGACCATGAGTGCCATTAGGAACGAGTTGAAACCACTCAGAGAGAAGAAAGCCAACTCTTGGGAAGTAATAGACCACCTATTTGAACACCCATCAGAACGGATTAAATTCAATCTTATGAGTGAATCAGAAAAAAACAAGATATTGTTTGGAAAGGAAAATATATAATAAACTTTAAAAAATTTACAAAAAATACTCATTTAGATGGATAACCCTTTAAAATTGGGTGAGCTATTCCAACCAAAATCAATAGATTTTAGAAGGGGCTTCGGCAACGACCCATAGTTCACCAGACTTAGCAAAGAAATTTGCTACGTTATCTAGGATGTAGAAACCCAACAATATCTCCTCAGTTGTTGGCTCTTTCGTGGCTCTGTAAACAGTCCTGATGGATAGGGACAGTCAACCACATTGCGAAGCTTGGATAACATTGTCGAGAGGAAGTTAACAGTTTGAAGGAACTGGCTTACAGCAAAAATCCTTCACAAAAATGCAAAGAGTATACATACAAAGCAAGGATGGAGAACCTTTAATGCCAACTATAAGATGTGGTGCAGTTCGAAGATGGTTAAGAGATGGCAAAGCAGTAGTTGTAAAACTCTGTCCTTTTACAATTCGTCTGAACTGGGATTGTGAAACCAACACACAAAAAATAATTGTAGGAGTTGATACAGGAGCAGTAAATGTCGGCTGTTCAGCAGTAAGTGAAAACAAAGTTTTGTATGCTTCTGAAACAAAGCTGAGAACAGACATACATAAGAAAATGCAGAGGAGAGCAAATTATAGAAAAACAAGGAGAAGTAAATTAAGACACAGACAACCAAGATTCAATAACAGAACAAAACCAAAAGGGTGGTTGTCTCCAAGCCTAAAAAGCAAAGCAGAGTCAACTATAAAAATAGTCAAACAATTATCTAAAATCTTACCAATAACAAAAGTAAGAGTAGAAATAGCAAAATTTGACACACAAAAGTTACAAAATCCAAACATAAAAGGAAAAGAATATCAACAAGGAAAATTAGAAGGATATGACAATATAAGATCTTATGTGTTTGAAAGGGACAACTATACTTGCCAGATATGCAAGAAACAATTAGGAATATTACAAACACATCATATTATACAAAAAAAGGATGGTGGAAGTGATAAACCAGATAATATGGTTACAGTTCACAAGAAATGCCACGAAGATTATCATAAGGGACTAATACAACATAAGTTCAGAAAACCAAAAGAATACAAAATTGAATCACACATTACAACCTTAAAGGATTATATTGTTAAAGGATTAAAGAAGGATTTTGAGGTTGAAACAACTTTTGGTTATACCACAAAAAGAATAAGATTAAGGCTTAATTTACCAAAAACACATTATTTTGATGCTGTTGCTATTTGTAATCCAAATAAAATAGAAAGAATAAACTATTATTATAAAATTCTATGTAGACCACATGGAAGATATAAACTTACACAAGGAATAAGGAGTGAACAATACAACCCTACAAAAAAAGTTTGTGGTTATGATACAGGAGATAAAGTCTTATGTACAAAGAATGAAAAACAGGTTGGATATATCCAAGGCAAGATGGCAACAGGTTATTTTATGCTTAGTGATATTAATAATAAAACTATACTCAAATGTACATCACATAGGTTTTTGAATTTGTTAGAATACAAAAAAACATTACAAAGTCAACTAATTCCAATCATTTCAAATGGAAATTTTTTGATGAAAAGTTAAAAATGCAATTAAAAAAAATTATAATAATCTATTTAATCTCAATAGTCTTAATAAATTCAACAGCATACGCTTTACTTTTAGGCGGAATAAAGCCTTTCAGCGATTTAGGAGAAAAGATGATCATAATCAAAATCAAGCCATTAAAGTATGCTTTAGTATTTGCACATGGAAACTATGCTTCAATTTGTTATCCTTCAATAAAAAACTGCACTTATACTACAAACAATCACTTTACTTTTTTAAATGACACAAAAGCAATCCCAACAAAATACTTGTTAGACCAATTAAAAGAAGAAGGCTTTGAAAGGGTCTGGTTAAGTCAATGTATGACAGGAAATTATCAGCATATGTACTATAATTCAAGCTCAGGAGAAAGAATAGACTGGTATTCTTGGGTTTCTCGGAACAAAAGACCAGGAGTGACATATCCTATTTTTTATGGTTTAGGTTTCATAAGAGTATAGAATACACATTACAGAATATATACCCCACTTTAGAAATGTTTAAATATATCTATTGAATTATAACAATCATATGGAAACAGAACATTTGATGCATAGGTGTGGAAGAGAAATTATTTTATTTTTATTTGAAAATAGACCACCACAATATGCAACTACTGTTTACAAAGAAACAAATATCACTTATTCTCATATAACTGAAACAATAAAAGTAATGGTTAAAGCAGGGATCATTGAAAAAAAAGAATTAGACGGAAGAACAAATGGTTTATTTCTAACAGAAAAAGGAAAAAAGATAGCAGAATCACTTAGATTCATTAAAAAAACTTTGGAGGAATAAAAATGTATAAAAAATTAATTTATTTAATGATAGGGATAATCTTAACATCTTTCGTGAGTGCAAACTCAACAATTAATTTGACTGCGGTAACTAGCGGAGATATGGACTTCAACGCAGATTTAAACGCAGGCGGAGATATTGATGTAACTATAGACGGAATGAACTTCGACAGCACAGTAAATGATTTATATGACAGTGATATGCATATGAAAGGTGTTTACTATTATCTTTCAAGAATCTTTATGAAACAAGATTACAAAAGAGATTGGTACACAGTAAATCCTCTTAAATTAGATTCAATTTATGAACAGAGATTTCGCTGGGTTTTAGACAATTACTTTGTGCCAAGAACAGAATTGAACGAAATGAATAACTATTACGAAAGCAGGATTACAGACCTGTCATTAAGAATAGAAGCTTTGGAAAAAGTTTTAGGAGAAAAAAATGTTTTGAAAGGAAGATTAAATGTTGCTAAAGATTATAATATGCCTTCTTTGACTTACAAAAACACAACTTATTTTGATGACAAAGATGGGTTCATCAGCTTAAAAACAATAGAGCAGCCAGAAATAAATGTTACAGAAGTCAATGAAACAGAAGAAAAGGAAGATCCAAGAATTGAGATTTGGCAAAAGCTTTGTGACAGAGGAATTAAGAAATTTTGTTTAATTTTAAAGCAAAGGTAATTTAAATGAAAATTGACTATATTCAAGTAGACATAGACAGAAACAATAAGCATATTAAGAGGATAGACAAGCAAATAGAAGAGTTAAAAAAGAGAAAAGAAAAATATCAAAGTCAAAATAGAAAATTAAAAAAATAAATTCAAGGAGGTGAAAAACATGGAAAATTCAGAAAGTTTTGGTTTGGCTTTTGCATTTGTATTTGTAATCTGGCTCTTGGGAATATTCTGGCATCCATTTGGAACTCCAACAAATGCATGGCATTGGGTATTTGGAATATCAAATGTATTTTTTGGTATGGGATTTTTTTATTTTAGTCAAAAAGAATCAGAGCCAGAAGAAGATCAAGAAGAATATCCAGAGGGGTAAAGGTCATTAAAAATTATTTTCCTTTATGGAATAAAAAGTAATGGAGGTAAACTAAAAATGAAAAAAATAGGAATTTTGTCAGTAATGGTAATGCTATTATTGGCAGTAGGAGTAAGTGCAACACCTTTTGTAGTTGACAAGGATGTTTTTGTAACAGGAGACTATGTTTGGAATAGTGGATGGACATTACCAGACCCAAAACCAGTAACAGCTTGGTATAACTTTGATGCATCAAGTCCATTGGCAACAGTATCAGGATATACAGAAGCAGAAGTATTAGGAACACCTTGGAAGTATAGTTTAGATATGAACTTAGGTGCAAATAGTGCAGGTTGGACAAGAAGTCAATTTACAGCAGTAACAGTAAATGACCCAGTGGAATACCCAATAGTTTTAGACACTGCACTTAATGAAGATGCATACACACACTATAACTTTGTGTCAAACAGCCAAAGTAAGTTTAGTGCAAGCAGTCTTTCAATAAGTGGAATAGGTTATGTGAATGTTGGAGTATTAACATATTTTGACGATGCATTTACACAATTTAACCATGTTGGTGTCAACGAATAAATCTTTTTTTCTTTTTTTTTAATTAAAACAACAGACGAATAAGAAAATGAATTTCAAAAAATTAATAAAAAAAGAAAATTGGGTAATAAATACTTTTGGTTTAATCCATTGGTTATTGTTTAGGATTAGAATAATAAGGGAACTTTAATAAACCAAAAAACAAGGCAAATAAATGACCGAAATAAACATATTCAACAAAGTTCCTATGAGGTTATTGCTTGCTATAGATGATTTTGGCAAAAGAAACATTTCACACTTAGTCAGAAAATTAAAAGCCAATGTCTGCTATTCTTCCCAAATAATTACCTGGTTTGAGGAAAAAGGGCTGCTTACAAAAAAAAGAAAAACAGGCTGCAGCTATACTTTACACTTAACAGAAAAAGGAAAAGAAGCAATTAAACTTATAAAAGAAATCAAAAAATTAATAAAATAATAAAAACCTTTTTAAATAAAACAGCTAATTCTTTCAAAACAACAAAATAAAATAGAAAAGTATTTAAAGTTTGAAATTAATTTAATTAAAAAAGGTGATTTTGTGGGTATTAAAGAAGAACAAGCAGTAATAGACTGGCTTTTTGAAAATGTTGGTGAAGATTCATTCTCAGTAAAAAGGATAACCAACGAAATAAGAGAGAAAAGAAAACTAAATATTTCTCAAGCTTTTGTAGCCAAAACTCTTCAGAAAATTTCATATTACCAACATGATTGTCCACCTATGCACTATACAGAAGAAGAAAACCTAGTTAATTTCCCTGAAAAGAAGATAAAAGAAGGTGACAACAATCAAACTGATTAATCTTTTCTTAATTTTAATCCTTTATTCATCAATAGCTTTAGCAGTTCCAAGTATAACAATTCAGTCAGAAATAGACCTAACCACTCACATAGGAGTTGAAAAAATACATTATATTAACATTTCAAACCCTTCAAATGAAACAGCTTATGATCTAACTTTCTCAAATCTTCAAGACTTTACATTTACCTCTAGAGAGATTCCAGGCAACAGTACAATAAACTATAGTTTCAAGACAAATACAAATAGTTCATTTACAGAGACTTATGTAACAACATTAAGCTTTTTGTATTTAGAAAACATAACTTCAACTCCAGAAGTACATAACATTACCTTGAAAACTACAATTCCTAGAATCTCTCCAACACCAATTACAATAAAAAAAGGAGACACAATCTCTTGGTATAATTCTCATTCTCAACCTTTAACTATAACAGAAGTAACAAGTGAAATTGACAAATGGAGCATAACAATTTCTCCTTTAAATCACTCTGAAGAAACTTTTAATAACATAAAAAACATAAGTTATTCTTGTGAAATTTTTGGGACTACTTATGGTGCAGACATCTTCGTAGAGTCAAACATAATAGAAGACCTTATACATAACTCAGACTACGACAAGACACTCAAAATCAACTTAAACAGCACTTATGCACCAACTACCCTCTCTCTTGAAATCTTCATAGATTCGTTTAATTTAGAGTACAACGATGTAGGGCTGGGAGTAGGAAGAATAACAAACAATGGAGATTTTACTGCTTTAGATATAGAACTTTCAATGCCCTGGGCGACTTTCGAAAACAATTCTTTTAACCTTGAAAAAGCAAAGTCAAAGATAATAAACTTTGCAATTTCACCAGAGATATATAAAACAGCAGACACAAACAAGACCTATATTAAAGAACTCACACTTTCTGGAACAAACATAGAGGTCATTAAAAAAAATATTTCAATTTTCATAAAATATAAAAAAATAAATGAGTCAGAAACGCAGCTAACTTTTACAATAGAAGAAGTAAGAAAAATGCTGGAAGAAATGCTAAAATTAGCAGGAAACCAGACAGAAAACACTACAACAATTATTTACAGAGACAAGCCAGTTTACTATAATTTCACAGAAGAGGAAATTTCTGCAATAGATGACAGTTTAACTTCATTAGACGCAAAGGGAGACAGGACTTATAATCTTTACAAGCAGGAATCAGACCAAGTAAAGCAGGACATAGAAAGTATTAAAGGAGATTCCCAAGAGACTAGGGATTATGTTAATGAAAAGCTAAAAGAAATGAAAGATTTATCTAAAAATAGTACAAGTGCATTAGACTCAATCGCAAAAGAATTCAAAGAACAGCAGGCAAGAGACCTAAGATCTAAAAGAATAAAAGCCATCTGGAGCTGGGTAAAGTGGATTTTGGGTGTAATAGCAATTGCAGGTATTGGAATAACATTTTTTGTAATCAAGTTTAAAAAAGGAAAAATAAAGGATTTGGTTTAATTGCAGGGCAGGAATAGTGTGGTTATATTCATCAGTATTTAAAAAACAAGAGGTTAAAAATTGTCAAGTCTTGATTACATAAATGGGAAGGAAATTGACTTACAAAGAACAGGAAGATACACAAAGGAAATACAATGGTTGAAGAACAAAATACAGATATTAAGCAAGAGCCAGTAAAAAAAAAGAAAAAATGGATATGGTATTTGATAGGGGGATTAATATTAATAACACTGACGATAGTAATAGTAATGAGCAAGATAATATCATTAAAACAGTTCAGCATCGGTCTGTTAATAGTTTTCATATTAGCCTTAATCGGTCTGCTGGTTTATTTCGGAGTAAAATATATCAAAGAAAAAAACAAGCCAATAGTTACAGAAAAGGAATATATTTCAAAAAGTATAGCAAAGGAATTAGAAAAAAAGTTTATGAAAGAAGATCATTTCGTTTTAATAGACCTTAAAAACGGAGGAGTTGAAATAGACGCAATTAAAAACATAGGAAAAGAAAACCATCCAAAAGTTAAAATCCATCATTTAAAGACAAGAGATATAAACAGTGCGGACAGATGGGACATAATACTCAGATTAGACAACCCAGAAGAACACTCTGAGTTTAAAAACGCAAAAGAAGAAAAAGTAAGTGAGGCTTTGAATCAATTAGCTGACTTCAAGCCGCAGGGAGAAACAGTAGTAAAAGAGGAAAGGGATTCAATTTCAGGTGAAGTGGTAAGAACAATAACATCACCAACACCAGTAGAACTAGAGGAAAAGAAAGAAGAAGAAGAGGCTGTAATATGACTTTCATAAATGGACTGGCTTTCGGTAGCTATGACAGATACACAATAGAAAAGATAATCAAGATTTTAAAGGAAAAAAATCGATACTACAAATGCAGAGTATGTAATAAGCAATATGTAGAAAAAGAAGGAGATTTGTGCGAAAGATGCCAACACTTTGCAGATTTAAAATATAAGGAGAAAGATGGAAAATAAACATATATTTAATGACCTAAAAAGAGAATTAAGAAACCTCTCTCTAGACGAACTTAAAAAGAAATTAAAAGAAAAACAAGAAGAATTATTCAAAGGAAATTCAGATCTAGTAAGCGGAAGCAAAAGAGTAATGTATAACAAAGAGAACAAGTTTAATATCAAAAAAATCAAAAAAACAATTAAAATAATTAAAACAATAATAAACGAGAAAGGTGATTAAAATAGGAAAAATATTAAAACTATTCATAGTAGGATTCATGGTATTTGCAGCAATAATAACTTTAGGGTTCAGCTTAGATGCAGATGCAAAATCAATAATAGTAATAGCATTTTTATCATCAATTTGCTTTACAGCTTTATTTAGCTTACTTTGTCAAAAAGAATTGGATGAGGATGATAAAAATGAAAAATAAAAAAGCACAAGCAACAATGGAATTTTTAATGACCTACGGATGGGCAATCTTAGTAATAATCTTAGCAATAGGAGCTTTAGCATACTTTAGACCATCAATAAGAAATAATATGTTTGAACTCAAAGCAAAGGATTCAGATGTTAATTACATTAACTCAATTAGAA
>Ga0307928_10003493_pt1 | contig 11975 bp, 13 predicted proteins | sample AceLakmetagen232_FD_201815 | JGI IMG/M metagenome (GOLD analysis project Ga0307928, IMG submission 201815) | Saline water microbial communities from Ace Lake, Antarctica - #232 | ecosystem: Environmental > Aquatic > Non-marine Saline and Alkaline > Saline | place: Antarctica: Ace Lake... | reverse complement strand
CTTCGGCTATGGTTGCATCTTCTAACTGCTTCTTTGTATACCCTTGTTGTAGAGCTAACCAAAGCAAAGAACTTTCACCCTCAATCTCGTCTGCATTAGCAAGGTCATTGAGGGTAAAGTCATAGTCACCGTCACCGGTATCAATGATAATATTTGCGCATACTGTTTCGGTCAAGTAATGCTTAGTATCAATATAAAAGCTTACATGTTCATTAATCCATTCGTCTATTTCTTCTTGATTATCTACATACCCTTCAAAGTCTTCTTTAAGTTGGTTATGCAATGCTTCGAGTTCATAGGTATCATATTCAACCCCGAAGAGTTCGTAAAATTCATCCATCGGTTCGTCCGACTTTAATATTTTTTCAATGCTGTCTTGGCTTAGTTCATCCCGATAGTCTACGTGAATTTCGCCGCTATAGCAACCGTTTTCGGCTTTATCCAAGCTTGTTTTGGTATCCAAAAAGTTTATTAGTTTATTTACCATCTGTCTCATATATACACCTCTAATATTGTCATTAGCTTATTAACCCGCTCGTAATTACCTTTTAACGCTGCTAGCTCTATCTTTTTTAGGATATCTGCTAGGCTATCTTTTGTCACTAGCTTTTAACTCCTAATATTTCTAGTCTATCTGTTAGCCACGTTTTAAAATCATCGCTGGAACTGTTCGTGCAATTTCCGTGCACAACACAGAATGCAAATAATGTTATCTGTTTATCGAGGTCTCCATCATCGTCAGAATCGCAAGAGAATTGCTCGTATTCCTCACATGATATAGCGTCGCACCTCATTTCTTTGGCCACGTCCCAGGCATGGTAATAATATAGGACATACTGAGAGCTATCAACTCTTTCATATAGAGCTTCATAAAACTTGTCACGCAAGCTATCATCATCGTCTAATGACATTTCTTGTAGGGCCTCTATTGCATCGTGTATCTCTAGTTCAATATCTGCTATTTCTTCTGCACTCAGGTTGCTGTGTGTAGCTTTTAATAGCTCTTTTTGTAACTTTGCTAGTGCTTCAAATTCGTTGTCGAGAAAATCATAGTCATCAAAGATACCATGGTTTATAGCTTCACATTCTTGCAAAATGTCCCATTTTGTTAATCGTTCGTTACTCATAATTTTGTACTCCCTTTTGTTTTGATCTCATTTATTAGATACTGTTCTTTTGCTTGTTTAAATAGTTCTAAACTCAACTCATTTTGTCCAGCTATCAATTCGGCTTCTTTTAATTTGTTATCTTTTAAAGCTCGGTAAATACTAGATAAGTTAGCCATATCTTTATTTGGTAAAGTTTTCCCCCACAGTCGAAACGCTTCGCTTAAAAATAAGTTTGCTAGTGTTTTAGGTGGTATTTTAAACATGTTAATATTCGCCTTTGATCTCAGTTAGATAATAGTCAATGTTACTATTTATTGTTTGTATATCCATTACTTCTGTCTTGCCGTTTACCACGGCATGATTAGTCATTATCAAATACTTAATAAATCCAAGTATTTCTTTTCTCATTTCTTCTTGTGTTATCTTCATAATGTTATAAACTCCTATTGTTTTTATCTAAGATAAAGAAATTGGTTAACACAACGATATGCAAACTTATCACACGTGCTATCATTGTCGATAATGTCCCAAAAAGCTCTAGTTAGTTCCTCAGTAAGGGCCTCCTTGTGTTCTATACATTTTCTACTTGCCTGAGTTGCAAAATACCATGTTATAAACTTTTCTAATTGTTTCATAATCAACCGCCTTTTTAAACTTTTAAACTTCTATAAACTTACAATAATTGATAATTCAAGAAATGTCAAGAACATTTACGATAATAAATTAATTAATAATATCCTACGTTTAATTTGCCTAAGCAGATCCAGTTATTCAACTTAGTTATGTAAACCATTATTAACGTCTGATAATAGGTATTATGTAAACCAATAATAGTTATGTAAACCAAAAAACAAAGTATTTTTCTCTGTATGAATACTATTATCCACCCAAAAGAACACAGGTATAAGTCTATTCAATGCTAGGTATATAAGGCACCAGGAGACAAGGCAATAGCTAATAAGGTATATGAACTGGAATGATTAATCAGAGGAGTGACGGCCTGTTGTTGTCTAAGCCTGAAGAATGCGAGGAGAGAAGGGGGGAGGGGGCGGGCGTGGCAAAACGAGCCAACCATCCCAAAAATCTGATCAACAGTAAAATTTTTGTAAATTTTCAAAAAGCGTCCTCTTAAGACCTGTGCTACTAAAGGCTTCCAGCCATATACCACCCCATACTACCTAATACCATAGAGTAGTATATAGTAGTGCAGAGTAGCACGTAGTAGTGTCAAGATATTTAACCATTTGCCTATTAGGACATGTTATGATATGATTAGAACATGGGTAGACCAAGGCAAACAAATATTACACAATCACTACAAATGGCTCGATTGCATTATGCAGATGGTATGAGTTATTCAGAGATTGCTGATAAGTTCGCCTTGGGGACTAAGAATACAGTATGTAACAGGCTTAAAGAAGTTAGGGCGGAATACCCTGAGTTTATACAGTCTATGAAAGAGATACAAAGTTATATACCAGAAGCTCCTGCGGAGATAGCAGCCGTAGTTCTAACTACAGAACTTGATAAGCTTGTAGAAACGAATGCAGAATTAGCCGATACGATACGAGATCAAGTGGCTACGCTAATTGATATACCCAAAGAGCAGATACAGAATATGAAAGCTGAACATCGTTTACGGCATATCCCAGCTTTAATAACTGTTATGAGATTGTTAAACGAGGAAAGCACAGCTAATGTCAAAAAAGTCTCTCTCATCGAATGTGTTGGACTTGCAACAAAAAGACGCGAACGTTAGACAACAAGTTGTAGGTCTGATAGGCGAATGGCAACTTGATGCTGAGAGGTTCTTTGTAGAAGCTCTTGGTATAACCTCTATTACCACTCAACAGAAAGAAGGGGCAGCTGCCCTATCTAGTATTGTTGGTTGTAAAATGAGGAAGTGGCTTGACGGCCCACAAACATTAACACCCGAAGAACTCAAAATCGCAAACCTTGAAGGCATTTCTGTTATGTCTGGAAAGGGTACGGGTAAGGACGCTTTCTTAGCCTGGGCTATCTTGTGGTTCCTTTGTTGCTTTAAAAATTCCAAGATACCTTTAACTGGACCATCCAGAGATCAAATGAGAGATGTGTTATTAGCTGAGATTGCCAAGTGGATTAACAGAACTGACAAAGAAGGAAACCAGTGTTTTGTTTTCTATGATGATATTGTAGTTCAGACAGATAAAATCTTTATGAAGAATAAAGAGAACCCAAATGAAGAGGGTAAGAGTTGGTGGGCTAGATTAAAAACTGCACCGAAAGCTGCTGATAAGAAAACCCAAGCCAAGAACATGGATGGTCTCCATGAAGATTATATGATGGTTGGTGTTGATGAAGCCGATGGTGTCCCTGAACCAGTCTTAAGTTCACTTGAAACTACGACAACTGGTCCTGTAAACTTTGCCCTCTTAATCTTCAACCCAACTAAGTCCTACGGCTATGCCTATGAAACTCACTATGACACTCGAGCTAAGTTCTGGTGGAAGCTTCATTGGGATAGTAGATTTTCTGAGAATGTTGATCAGGATAAAACTGCTAGAACCCTAGAAATTCATGGTGAAGATAGCACAGAGTATCGTGTTAATGTCTTGGGTCTACCACCAACACAATCAGAAGATACCTTACTCCCACAAAACTGGATTGATAATGCCAAGGGTAGAGAGTATATCACAGATGATACCACTCTAAGAATAATGGGACTTGACCCAGCTAGACTAGGGGAAGACCCTGCTGCGGTTATTATCCGAGATGGTAAGAAGATAATTGATATGATGGAATTTAAGAAACTTAAAATTCCTGAGCTTGCTGAAGCTGCTGCTGAAGTCTTTTTGGAATGGGAATGTGACCACATGTATGTTGACATGATTGGTATTGGTGCTGGAGTTTATGATCTGCTAGATGCTAGGTTCCCAGGAAAGATAACTGGAGTGGATGTAAATACCAAGACAAAAGAAAAACCCCAAGCAGCCAAGGGCACTTATGCTCAGAAGAAAAGATTTAATAGATTAAGAGATGAATTGTATTGGAAAGTTAGGACAACATTTGAGAATGGGACTATCTCTTTCCCCGCCAAGCACAAGCTAACAAAGAAGTTTGTTAATGAATGTATGGCTATGAAACGAGACGAAAAAGATTGTGACACCAGCGTTATTAAGATAGAGGGTAAGATGAAAATGAAGTCCCGTGGTGTTAAATCTCCCAACATTTTAGAAGCTTATATGGTAACTATGAAACATAAAGATAGTTCCTTTAAGTCAATGGGAGAGCCAAAAACAAAGAAACGTAAAGACCCTTGGGATGAAATATTTGACCAACAAGGCAAAAGCGATTATAATCAAAGCTGGATGTCAGTATAAAATAACTCAAGGAGTATAGAATGAGTAACGAAGAAGGGGCGAATGTAAATGGCGGGGTAGGTTTTTATGGTTTGTTAACTATTGTTTTGATAACATTGAAGTTAGCTAAGGTTATAGAAATTTCTTGGTGGGTAATAGCTGGGTTGTATCTAGTTCCTTTTGTGCTTGGAATATTAGCTCTAGTATTAGCATTGGGTCTCTTGGCTGTGCTAAAACTTTATGAGATATACGAAGAAAGAGCTAAGGCGAAAAGAAGGGCGAAAAGAACCAATTAAATAAAAGTTTGCACAACTATCATTTATCTGATAGAATATAGTTATGGCAACAATATATAGAACAACTGAGGTTAATGGACACTGGCATGCGGTTTATCTTAACCAAGCCCAGAATGTATTTCTAACCACAGTAGATGGTGAGAACCCACATGATCATCAGGTTGTTCTTAACCAAGACCCTGAAACGGGACAGACAATATCTATTATTGGGGAAAATGATAATCATACCCATGATTTGATGGAAACCAAAGAGGTTTTACCCGCCAAGCCAAAGAAGGAAGATGAAAAGAAAACTTCTGAAGCTGTCATTTCGTTGTTCAAATCTGCTGAAGCCAATGAGAAAAAGTCAAGAGACCGTGGTATCGAAAGTGCCAAGTTCTTCAAAGGTGATCAATGGCAGAAAGAAGTTAAGCAAAAACTAGAAAGTGAGAACAGAGCAGCCCAAACATTAAATGTAGTTGCCAGTTCCATTGATATTTTATCTGGTATTGCTAGACAAAACAAATTAGACCCCAGAGCTTTCCCAGTTGAAGGTTCTGATGAAGGCGTAGCGGATATTGCAACTGCCTTACTTATGCGTATTTCCAAAATGTCCAAGATGCCTACTGAAGAGATTAGAGTTTTTGAAGATGGCCTAATCCCAGGTAGAGGCTTGTTCAATGTTGGTATAACTCAGAAGCGTAACCCACGTGGCGAGATATTCGCAGAGCGTTTTCCTTGGAAAGATGGTTACTTTGGAAGGCATGAGAAGCTTGATGCTTCGGATGCGACCCATAGCCACAAAGCCAAGTGGATGTCTCTTGGAGAAGCTTTAGGTAGGTTCCCTAAGAAGAAAGATGAACTAACCACTATGGTTAATTTCTCTTTGGACAATGCCGAGACTACAGATATGTCTTCGGATAGATGGGAAGTTACGGCTGAGAGTAACCAATACTATGGGGATACAAGCCTTGTAGACAAGACACACAAGCGTGTTAGACTTATTGAACATGAAGTAAAAGAATTTAGAACAGCTTTTGTAGCTATTGATGATCAGTTAGAATTAGAACAAGAAGTTTCTGAGGCTATTGCCAATAAACTGATAACACTTCCAATTATCCAAGTATTAGAACTTGTTAAAGAGCGTATGGTTATTACCATTACCGCTGGAACATCCGTGGTTAAAGCCCCTTATTATCCTGATAGACCCTATGAAGGTTTTTCACTGACACCTTATTATGTTTATAAATATGATGATAACGATGGGTTCAACGGTAAAGTTGAATTTATGAAAGACCCCCAGCGTGAGATAAACAAGCGCAGTAGCCAAATCATAGATGCAGCTAATAGAACATTAGCTCCTGGTTGGGACTATACCAGTGATACTTTTGACGACCCTAAAGACGAAAGAAATTTTAAACAGAATGTAGGTAAGACTGGTTCTATGACAAAGCATAGCCCTGATGCTCTACCCCCACAACCAAGACAAGCTCCCAAGTTCCCTTCGGAACTCATTACTTTACAACGAGAAAACATCAGTGTTATTGGTGCTGTTACTAATATCAATGCATCTATGGCAGGACAGTCTTCTGAGTATCAATCAGGTCAAGCTGGAATGCAACAAAGACAAGCGGGTCTTGTTGGTAACGAAAGAGTATTTGACAACTTCATATTATCTAAGCAAGTTGTTATGCAAAAAGTTTTTAAATTAGCACAGAAATACATGTCAAAAGAGCGAATAGCAAGGATTGTTCTTTCTGAAGCTTCTAACCCAGAACGTATGGAGGAACTGCAAATAGCTAACCAGCCTATCCCTCAGCAAAGAAGCCAGGAGGAAGATGCCCTAGCAATGCAGAACATCTTACGTATTTTGGAAACTAAGGATTTATCTGAGTATGACATTTCTATTGGTGAGCAACCACTCAGCCCAACTATGAAAGAATTTGAGAGAAAATCTTGGCAAGATGCACAGGCACAGGGTATCCCTGTTCCCCCAGGACTTCTTGTCGAACTCTCAAGCCTACCTAATAAGGGCAAATGGGCTAAGGCTATGGAAGCTTTGCAACAAGAAAAGATGGAAATGGAAAAGCTCAAGTTCGAGACCGAAATGCAAAAGGCTGGCAGAATGCCAGGACAAAATAACAACCCAGGAGGTTCACAATGATACCAGGACAAGAAGCTGCACCAGCAATAACTTCCCCTGTAATTGAGAACACAGAACAAGATGTAACTACACTCACTGATGCTGAACTCGCAGAGTCTATGGCTAGAAGCCAAGGTATTGAAATACCTAAGCCGGAGTTAGCACCAGAAGTCACCCCCGTAGTAACACCAGAAGCTATAGTGGAACCTGCTCCAGGAGCAATACCAACAGCACCCGTTGTTGATGTTTCGGAACCAATAGAGGAAAACCCAGATGTAGCCAAGGCAGAAACCGCTGAGGAACTCAAGAAGAGCCTGGATGCTCTTACGAAACAGCACCAACACTTGCAACAGCTTAATGGTCGTTTATCAAATGAGGTAGGGCAACTTCGTAAAGAAATCCCACCAAAACCCACTCAGGAAGATTTTGATAATGACAGCGTGAAAGCAACTGAACAACTTCAAAAGCACAACAATGTTAATCAACAGATTGGTGCTCTTGAGCAAGAAGCCCAGTTGAACCAGATGCGTGAAGCCAACGCTAAGTATTATGCTGAGTATGTTCCAGACCTTCATGCAAATGCAAGAGGGATTAGTGATTTCTTAGTTAACAATGAAGGTATGACACCTGTGCAAGTAAATCAATATATGGGTAACTTACACGATCAAAACCCTTTGGGTATGTATATGCTTAATGCTAGGTATAAAGATAGTGTCAAAATGGCACAGCTTGAAGCCAAGTTAAAAGCATTGACCCCAAAACCTAACCCTGCTGCTGTAAATATGGTAAAAATAAATAGGCAAGAACAAGTTGTAACAAGTGCTGCTGGGGCTAACCCTCCACCAGCTATGTCTGTTGCAACTAGCTCTGCTGCCATAGCAAGACTTTCCGATAAGGAATTAAAAGCACAGCTAGCAAACAGCTTAAAACAGGAGCATAATTAATGGCAAGCACAGGCATTAGCACAGATAGTCCCGTAACAAAAAAACACTGGGACGAAATAGCGTTTAGAGAAGTTAGAAAAGATATGTTTATTGACAAGTATATGGGCACGTCCAAGGACAGCATGATACTTGAGAAAACAAAATTGCTCAAAGAGCCAGGTGATAAAATCACCTTTACAATTTATCCAAGACAAGAAACACAAGTTGTTCTTGGTTCTTCAGGACAATCTCTTGAAGGTCGAGAAGGCGAAATCAAATACTTCACTGACAGTATTAACCTTGAAGAATACAAGATGGGTTTCCGCTGGAAGAACGGTGTTGATGGTAAGAGACCTTGGTTCTCAATTCCTGATGAAGCTGCTGAAGGTCTCGACCAATTCAGTTCTGAAACACTCGACGACCTTTGGTTTGTAGCTATCCAGGACAGCCCTTCACGTTCTATCTGGGGTGGTGGCAAGACAGCTACAGCTGATCTAACAGCACTTGATAAAATGTCACCAGCATTAGTCAGACGTGCAAGAGCACTCGGTAAGACTGGATTTGCTAATGGTTCTAATGCCAGAGCAACATATCCTTTCAAGCCAGTTGTGGTTAATGGAAAGAAATATTTTGTTCTCTTGGTTCATCCATATGCTTGTTACGACATGAAAAGCAACGCGGAGTATCAAGGCTATGTTAAAGAAGCTGAAAGACGTGGACCAGATAATCCAATATTCAAAGATGCTGTAGCTATTATAGATAGTGTTATCATCATTGAGCATGAGAACATCCAGATCCTCCCACATCCAACAACAGCAGGACTTTATTACTGCACAGGCGTTTTACTCGGTGCTGGTTCTTCTTTATGGGCATGGGGAAAGAGACCTGAGACAGTAAATAAATCCTTCGGTTATGACGAAGAAACTGGTGTAGGTAGAAAATTCATCAGCAAGACTAAGAAGACTTCTTTCAAGTTTACTTCCGCTGGAAGTGCAGAAGATTATTGTTCTTGTGGTGTTACTTTCACAGTTACTAACGTAGCTACTAGCCAATAATATAATTGGGGGCACTAGCCCCCTTATAGGAGAAAATAATTAATGAGTAATATTACTGCCTTTTTACCAAAATCTGTTGCAAACAGAATGGAGATGCAACCTGTAGCTGATGGTTACAACCTTGACTTCTCTATCACTGGTGCTGCTAGTGGGGATACAGTAGAAGTGTGTGAAATCCCTGTTGGAATGATGGTAACAAAAGTTATCCTAGCAGTTCATACAACTGAAGATACTGTTACTATAGCAGTTGGTGACGAAGCATCTGGAACACAATTCCTTGCTGCTCAGACCCTAACTGATATTAAAGCTGATAACACCGCTGGAACTCTTGACGGTGCTGTAGCTTCATTAACAGCAACACAAAAATTCTATGCTGAAACTGGTAAGAAACTTGTTCTTACAATCGGTGGAGCTGCTGTAGCTGCTGCCAATATCTCCGTAAAACTTTGCGGATACCTTGTAGCAAAAACTAATTATGAAGGAACTCAGACTACATAATGAAGAAGATGTTTATAATAGCTTTAATAGCAATGGTAGCGATACCATTTGCTATTATGGCTGATGAAATAACAGCTAATGGTTCACATGCTAGAGATGTGCAGCAGTTACGAGAAGAACTCGTATACTCTGCAAATCATAAGCTAGAAAGTTCTGCTGGAATAGGCTCTGCTACAGTCTATCTCACTGTAACTGGAACACCTGTTGCTGTTGTCTCTAATGAATTTGTAACTCTTGTAGCTACAAATACTATAGCTTTTTCTTCACCCGCAACTACTGTTGGTAATAGTAAGTTTTGTTTGTTCGCAATCGGTGTTCAAGCAGACGGTTCTTATGTAACAAAGCAATCCCCTATAGTCTCCTATGCTGAAAACTTGGTTCTTCCAATGTTTGATGCTGGGACTACTTTGATAGGTAAGTTGAAGATTGCTACGGCTGCTGCTGGGACTTTCATCCCGAATACAACCAATGTAACCGCAACAGCTAATATCACAGGAACTATAACTAACATGTCTAGTTTACCTTTGACACTGAATATAAAACAAAGATAATCTACGTAATTAAAAGCCGATTACCCAAGCGTAATCGGCTTATTTTTTAGGAGAAATTAATGGCTTCCACGTTTACAAAGACCCGAAATAGTATTATAGAAAAAGCTCTAAAGCGTCTAGGGGTTATTGGAGAAGGTGATACAATCACTTCCGAAATGTATAATTCTGCTGCGGATGATCTTGATTTGATTAATATAGGCTTGGATAAATACAAAAGGAAATTGTGGGCGCTGGAAGAATGTTCACAGGTTCTCCCTTTACCCAGTACTGTTACAAACAATGGTGCTACTTATTATTGTATAGTTCCGCATACCTCAGCAGCCACAGACGAACCCGGTGTTGGAGTTAATTGGGCTTTATATTGGTATGCATCGGAAACATCTAATGATAGTCCCGCTGCTTGGGCATTAGCTACTGGGTATTCCGATGGTGCTACTATTACGTTACCTGATGATACACGTTCAATCGAAACAGCTTATATCCGAGATACTGACGATGACTACCATTTGGATTTGATCAACAGATTTGAAGAAGACAAACAGTATACCAAATGGGAAACAGGAACACCCTACCAAGCTAGGTTTGATAGGTATGCTAGCCCACCAACACTTAAGGTTTATTTCAAGCCTAACCGAAATGACTTCACTATTTTTTATAGAAGAATTAGGTTACTTGGACTTATGACTACAGGTTCTTCTACACCAGATGTTCCAGCAGGTTGGATTGATTATTTGATTTATGCCTTAGCGTATAAGCAAGGTGAGGAATACGGGGTTAAGCAAGAGAAGCTAATAAGACTGGGCAGGGAAGCTGCAAAAGAGTTAATCTTAAATTTACGTGACCAGCACGAAGATACAGATAGTGTCTTGGTTGACCCAGCATACTAAGGAGATGTTAATGAAAAAGTTTATTTTTGTATTGGTTTTAGTATTAGTTCTACAGGTTATGCCTTGTTATTCCGAGGCCGTCCAGATAGATTTTCTGCTAGCAGGTATGCGGGACCCTATTACCGATGAACCCCTTAATGGTGGTTTGGTTAAAACCTACCTAGCTGGCACTGGAACACAAGTTAATCTGAACACTGATAGAGACCAAACGGCAAGTGCTACTTGGCCAATAGTGCTAGATGCCTATGGTCGTGCTATTGTCTTTGGTAACGGAATATACCTTTTTGTAGTCGAAAATGCTTCAGGCACGGTTATCTGGTCTTCAGATGGTTTGGAATATACCCCCGTAGTTGACGAAAACACAGGGGCTATAACCCTAACTCAACATTTGGATACGGATGGTTTTAAGATAATAAACACTAACGCAGGGGCGAACCCTGGTGATGCTATTGAATTTACACAGCTTGGGACACTATTGACTGCTATTGCCGCAACTGTTGCAGCAGTTCAAACAAACCTGGAGGCATGGACCTTCTTGGATTTGGTTGATACGCCTATTAGTTATTCTGGGTATCCCAACCAAGTTGTTACAGTAGGTTCCTCATCAACTACTCTGGTATTCAGAGATGTTAATGAGCTAGTCGCTAGTGCAACTTTTGCTTTGCTACCCGATACACCTATGGATTATACAGGCCATGCAGGAGACATAGTTGTAGTTGGTTCTGATGCGGTGTCACTAGATTTTAAAACAATAGCAGATTATGTGGCAAGTCCCACTTTTGAAGTTCTACCTGATACTCCTGCTTCTTATACTGGTGCAGCTTTAATGCCTTTACGTGTAAATGCTGGGGAGACAGGTGTTGAGTTTTATACCCCTGGTTCCAACCCTATAGGTGCTGCTTCGGGAGACTTGGGTGGAGATTATCCAAGCCCAACAGTTGTAGCAATTCAAGGGACAGCAGTATCTGATGCCTCGCCAACACTAAATCAAGTTATGTCATTTGATGGTTCTGAATGGGCACCTTCTGCGGCTTCTACGGGTGGCGTTACTAGATATGAAGCTTTTTCTGGAAATTCCGCAACAGTCACGATCACTAAAGGCGTGGATTACCAAGACACTCCGCTATATTTTGCGATAGTATGCTCCCAAAGCGGTTCAGTTTCCATCATGTTTGATGCTGATATTACAAGCG
>Ga0307928_10003492_pt1 | contig 11977 bp, 23 predicted proteins | sample AceLakmetagen232_FD_201815 | JGI IMG/M metagenome (GOLD analysis project Ga0307928, IMG submission 201815) | Saline water microbial communities from Ace Lake, Antarctica - #232 | ecosystem: Environmental > Aquatic > Non-marine Saline and Alkaline > Saline | place: Antarctica: Ace Lake... | reverse complement strand
AATACCATGAGAGGCCGGGGTGTGCAGAAGGACCTACGACGGCTCGCCGCTGCCACTGAAGCCGCCGCGCGTGCGGCGAAGGGAGAGGCGACATGACCCCCGAACAGGTACAGAAGCGATGGAACGGCTACGACGACGCCCAACGCAACGCATGGGTGGCCGTGAGCGTGATGGGGTGGAAGGTTCGCGGAGTCCAGACGCGAATGGGCTACCTGCGTGAATACCGCAAGCCCGACCAGCAGCGAGAGTCCGACTGGATACAGGGCATCCCTGAGTTCTCCACTGACCACAACCACGCCCACGAGGCCCTGGCGACGTTCGACTATGCGATATGGAAGCGATGGGTTCGGTGGGACAAGGACGGGCAGGCAAGTTGCCTTCTTCAGCGATACGCCGACTGCGAACATGGCCCTGGATACCATCCAAGGCAATCTAGTGCCCCCGCCGCTATCTCCCTCGCGTGCGTGATGGCGGTGGAGTGCAAGGAGAACACCGATGCGTAATATGAGTTTCATGCTGACCGAGCCGCAGTTCCTTGACGGCTCCAAGACTGTCACCCGCCGCCTGGGCTGGGCGTTCCTCAAGCCCGGCGACCGCGTACGGGCCGTCCGCAAGGCAATGGGACTACCCAAGGGCGGGCACGTCGAGCCGCTGGGCATCATAGAGATTGTGAGCGTACGCCGAGAACGACTCAATGAGATTACCTATGAGGAGGTCCAACGGGAAGGGTTTCCCGGCAAAACCGCCTTCTGGTTCGTGCGGTTCTTCTGCACCAATATGAAAGTCGAATCAGGACGACTTATCACTCGCATTGAGTTTTTCCGCGTAGAGCCCGACACGGAAGGGGGCGAGTGATGTACCGAACGACACGACGATGCCCTGAGTGCGGCGGAGAGTGGCGCGACCCATGCTGCCTGACGTGCAACGGCGAGGGCTGGGTGGTCGTCTGGCACGCCGCCGACCCTCGGAAGCCGACCGAACTACCCACCAGCCGCGAGCGCGGCGAGGAGACGTGATGAGCGAGCTAAAGCCGAAAACCTGGGTCCGCATCGAACCTGATGCCGTAACGATTGGCCCCGGCGGCGACACGATCACCGTCGAACAGTACGACAACGGCGGCGTCGTGAAACGAGTGGTGATCGTCACGAGCAATTGGTATCTCGCGGCATTCGCTGAAAAGGCATCAGAAGCTGTGTCTCGGCGGATTCGCCTACGCCAAGAGGCCATCTCCCGGCTGCGACGCGCGGTGGCTCTGCCAGAGGAGAAGCCATGACCACCGATGACTACCGCTACGGGCAAGAGGCCGCAGAACACCACTTGCGTATCATCTGGCGATGCCCTGACTGTGGATGGGAGCGAGAGGACTACCCTGGATGCAATGAGTTCCCTGTCTGCAAAGCTTGTGGGGCTACGTGCCAAGAGGCGGGGGAGTCCTACCAATGACCCCCGCCCCCCTAACCGCCGGCCCCGCGTTCGACCGCCTGATTGCAGAGACGGACGCATAACGCGGCAGGACGCCCGTAGCCAACTACTAATCCAATACTATTCTGTCCCAATTTAGTACATAGCGGCAGGACGCCGCTAGAACCACCCCCCGCGAGGGGGAGCCAAGGATGGCGATACGATGAACACAGGCTGGGTCAAGCTCTGGCGGCAGATAGAGGACTCGCAGGTCTGGCAGAATCCGCACCTCCTGCACGCTTGGATGTACTGTCTCTTGGAGGCCAACCACGCCCCTAAATGGGTGCCCGTCCACGGCCTCACAAAGCCGGTTCGGGTTGGGGTTGGACAGTTCATCACAGGCCGGTTCTCCCTGCACGCGGGGCTCTATCCGAAGAAAAAGAAGTCGAACCCGTGCGCGAAAACTACGTGGCGATGGTTGGAAACTCTCGCAAACATGCAGAATCTGTCCGTCGAAACGTCCAGCCGATATAGCTTAGTAACTATTCACAACTACGAGCGTTATCAATCCAATCGGGGCGAAGATGTCCAAGTGGATGTCCAGCCGGTGTCCAGCCGGTGTCCAGCCGGTGTCCAGCCGGTGTCCACAACCAAGAATGATAAGAACGATAAGAACGAAGAGAACGAAGAGAAGAAACAACCCCCTGCGGGGTTTGTGCGTTTCTGGAATGCGTGGCCTAAGCACCACAGGAAGACCAGCAAGAAGACCTGCCTCGCCAAGTGGGTCAAGGACGACCTGGAAGACAAGACCGACCATATCATCGCCATGCTTGAGGCGAAGAAGGCATCGGGGATTTGGACGGCCCGAGACAGCAAGGGGCCTCCGGCTCCGCTCGTCTACCTGAACCAATCACGCTACGACGGCGACGTGGCCGACATCACAACACCCACCAGCCGACCCACCCAAACCCCGCACCCGGTGAATCTCGATGAACTCTGAATACCAGCGGGTTCCCCCGCACGACATAGAAGCCGAATCGGTTGTCCTTGGCTCGATGATCCTGGCCGCCGACTGCATTCCGCTGGTCGGCGAGGCGATGGACAAGGACGACTTCTACCGCCCGGCCCACCAGATTCTCTACGGCGTTCTGGCCACGATGTACGCGGCGGGCGAGCCGGTTGACCTTGTGACGGTGCGAGCCACGCTGTTGACGGCCCGGAAGCTGGAGGCTGTGGGCGGCATCGAGTACGTGGCCGATTTGGTCGAGGGCGTGCCGAACGCGGCGAACGCGGAGTTCTACGCGGGGATCGTACGGGACAAGGCTAGGCTACGGCGCATCATCACGGACGCGAACGCTGTGGTCCGCATGGCGTATGAAGCGGCAGAGTCCGCTGAAGACGTGCTGACGGAATGGCAGCGGCGGGCGTTTGACATCCAGACCAAGCGGCGAGGATGGGGCCATATTAGCGACTGGACGGGACAGGTCGTCCAAGAATCGCAGGAGCCGAATCGCGGGCTGAGTTTGGGGATCAGGGAGTTTGACGAGGCAACTGGGGGGCTGCGGCCCGGCAACTACATGGTTGTGGGTGCCCGCACGGGCAGGGGCAAGACGACGGTTGCGATGAACATTACGACACGGCTGGCAACGCAGAACCGAGGGGTAATCTATTTCTCCCGCGAGATGCCTGGCCCCGAGTTGGCGGCAAGAGTGCTGTGTAGCCAGGCTGAAGTGTCCGGCCTTCGGGTGCGGATGGGTGACTGCCACGACCACCAGCGAGACGCGCTGGCGAGAGCCAAGGTCCAGCTAGACGATCTGCCACTGTGGGTTGATTCTAAAGCCACCACGGTTCACGAGATCGCCGCTCGCGTTCGTCACATCACCGCAACGCACGGCAAGCCCGCCTTAGTCGTCATCGACTATTTGCAGCTATTGACGGGCGACGGCGGGTCTTTGCGGGAAATATTCACCACCATCAGCCACAAACTCAAGCAGTTGTTCTTGGACCTGGAGATTCCCGGCATCGTCTTGAGTCAGATGCGACGCCCAGCCAACGGGCAGGAGTCCGAAAAGCCGCGCATAACGGGGCTGAAGGAAACGGGCGATATTGAGAATGATTCTGACATGATCTTATTGCTTCACATGGACAACATGCCTGACCCGGTCGGCGAGAACACGATGCTGTGCTGTCTCGGCAAGAACCGGCACGGCCCGCAATTGGGCTACCCAGACGAGACAACCGGCCATTCAATCAGCCTTGTGTGGGAGCCCCGGTACACGCGAATACGACTGGCGTAAGGAGACGCACAATGAGCATCGACCATTGGCTAGACGTACCCGGTAGGGAAGTAATGGAGAAGATGGGGCCGGTAGAGTGGGAGGAGCCGGGGGGGTATCGGTTCAAGGTGGAATACGACGCTGATTGCGCGGATGGGACGTGGTGGCTGCGAGAGCTATGGGATGGCGACGGCAGCAAGCCCGGTGATTGGTTTGGCGGCACATGCGAAGAGGATCGTGTCGCCCTCGCCCTTCTCCGCGACCATGCGAGGGAGTGGCTGGCGGAGCGGAAAGTTGCTCTCTACGCCGACACCCAGGACGGCGAGTGGCGTTGGTATACCGTTCGGCTCGGTACGAATGGGATACGCGCCAGGCTGATGGGCGACGGAAGTTGGCTCAGCAAAAGCACGGTCTATATAAATCTCGGGCTGCTATTCGTGACAGACTACGACCAGGCCCTGATTGCAGCCGTACAGGCGACGGAGGTGGCGTGATGGGACACAAGCGCGAGTGGGTTGTCGAGGACTGGAACAACCACAGCGCCGACGATGGGCCGACTGATGAAGCGCAATTGGACGCCACCGTCGCGAACCTTGGCGCGATGACGTGCCTGGCGAACCGCAAGGAGGGGCAGGCGGACAGGCTACTGAAACTCTGCCGGGCGTACCGGGACGAAGTGAAGCGGCTTCGCATCACAAGCCAGTGGACTCGCTCGCCGGAAGACGAGGAAGCGATGGGAATCATCCGCGAAGCAGCGGCGCACTTACGCAAGGACGACGCATAACCAACCCGACCCGCGTAGCAATCTTGGCGGAAGGCACGCGGGCCGGCATCCCAAGGATGGGAGTTGACGCATGATAGCGGAACGGATTCCTCCACGCAAGCCTGGACACGGGTTGCCTTGGCCGGACAGCATCTTGGCGGCATACGAAGCGGTACGGGCCGGGGGCGGTTCACTCAACGGGTTCTCGGAGGCGGTGCGGCGGCAGAGCGGCGGGCTAATAGGCCGATTGAGCGTCCGCGCTTGGATTGTACATCCGCCGCCGACCCTAGAGGCGAAAGGCCGCATGGCGTGCCGTAAGGTGCTCGGATTCACCGATACGGAACTCCCGCCCCCCAGCCGCGAGCGCGGCAACAACCTTCCCCCAGGCTTCCCCACCGAGGCCGATCTGGCAACCCAGGAATACTTCACGGACGCGAGCGCAGCCTTCCGGCGCTTCGATGATACTGAGCTTGTCTCGCTGGCGATTCTGTACTCGGCACGGGTAGAAGCCGGGCAGAAGAATTATTTGGAATCACGTTGAGACTAACATAGCGACTTGGACAATGGAGACTACAAATGAGACCACTCCGAATCACAATCCGTGACATGTATCGCGGCCTTGGCTACGGCTTTGAATGCCTCTGGCTTGTCGTCAAGGTCGTCGCCGTCGCCGCGTTCCTTCCCGTGGAGTGGCTGGTGTACTGTGCGAGAACCCGCGCGGGCCGAACCACACTCGCCTGCCTCCTGTTCTGCTTCTCTGCCTGGGGCGCTTCTGCGGTCAAGACGGAACCCGGCCGCGCCGCCCTGATCGGCGGGGTGATGCTGGGGCTGGTCGCGCTGCCGGACCCACAGAAGAAGGGGGGCGAGTAGTGACCCTCCACCCCGACATAGCCGCCGTCCTGTCCGGCGAGAGCGAGGGCTGCGTCGTGACCGGCGACTGCCTGGAGATCATGGCCGACATGCCGGACGGGTGCGTGGATGCGGTGGTGACGGACCCGCCGTATGACGCCAAGACACACAACGGGGCTCGGTATGGATTCAGGGCGACCAGCAGCAAGATTCCCTTTGCCCCCCTATTAGATGTGTCGACTGTGGTCGCGTCCCTGCTCCGCGTGTCTCTGGGCTGGGTGGTGGCGTTCTGTTCACTGGAAATGTATGGAGACTATAAGCGGGCTGCGGAGAATCGCTGGGTGCGAGCTGGCTTTTGGCGTCGCCCCAACGGCGTACCGCAATTTACAGGGGATCGCCCAGGGCAACCCGGAGAAGGCATTGCCATTATGCACGCGGGGGGCATTAAGCGATGGAATGGTGGTGGCAGGCACGGCTTTTGGGTGGCAAACATTGAGCAGCATGGTCGCGTGCATCCCACCGAGAAGCCGCTGGGCCTTATGCAATCGCTCGTCGCCGACTTCACGAACCCCGGCGATACCATCTTCGATCCCCACTGCGGATCGGGCACGACCTGCGTGGCGGCGAAGAAGCTGGGGCGGCGGTGGATCGGCATCGAGATCGACCCCGCCTACGCCGAGATCGCCCGCAACCGCGTGAAGTCCACGCCGCGCCCGCTGTTCACGGAAGCGGCGGAAGCCAAGCCCGAACAGGCGGACCTATTCGCGGGGGCCGCGCCATGACCCGCCCCCTACTCGCCTCCGCCTACGAGTTCATCGAGCTTGTGATTGTGCTGGCGCTGCTGGTGGTAGCGGCGGCTATCGACTGGGCTGACAAGGAGATTCACAGTGGACCCATTCATTGAAACGGCAAGCGGCAGGCGCGTTACGGTAATCACCCCAGAGCCAGAGAATATCTGTCTTGCGGACATCGCGTATAGCTTGGCGATGCAGTGTCGTTATACGGGTCATTGCGGGCGGTTCTATTCCGTCGCGGAACACAGCGTACACGTTTCGAGCGTATTGCAGGACAGGGGGCACGGTTGGCGGGTCAGCCTGCTCGGCCTGCTGCATGATGCGGCTGAGGCATTCGTGGGGGATATGGCCGCCCCAATCAAATGGCACTTAGACGGCCTTCGAGAGGTCGAGGGGCGATTCATGCAAGCCATCTATTCGTCGCTTTGTGTGCCACCGGCAAGCAAGGACGAACATGCGATTGTGAAGCAGGCGGATGTTGACCTCTTGAGCGTAGAGGCGTCGTTGCTGATGCCAAGTAAGGGGCATGGATGGGAAAACCTGACAGACCCCGACGACGCACCTGCTATCCAATGCTGGACTCCCAAGCAGGCACGAACGGAATTCGAGATGCGCTTCGGATTCCTGACGAACCATGTTCACGGGGAGCGCTTGGTATGACGGCTATGTATGTAATGGGGCTTATCGCCAACGTGGGCGCGTGCATCCTGCACGCATTCCTTCTCCGCAAGGCATGGTGGTCTCCGGCGGCTGGAGCGGTGTTGCAGGTGGCGTGGCTGGCGTACGCGATCCTCGGCTGGCCGAACACGGGGCCGATGCTGATTACGGCCGTGTGGTTCATGGCATGGTACGTCGCCAGCATTCGCAAGTGGTACAGAGAGCGAACGGACTAACACGGACGAAAGGCAGGCCAAGGATGGCGAAAGCAAAACGCATCTTAATCGTGAGCGACCTGCACTGCGGGCATCGTGTCGGATTAACGCCCCCCGGCTGGCAGTACGCAGAAGGCAGCGAGTGGCGCAAGAAGTGGCGAGCAATCCAGACCGAGGCATGGGACTGGTGGAAGACGACGATCCGCAGGCTCGGGCCGTTCTACGCCGTATTCGCGCTGGGCGACCTGATCGACGGACCCGGCAAGAAGTCGGGCGGCACGGAACAGATCGCCACCGACCGGCATATTCAAGTCGAGATGGCGATTGCCGCATTGCGGATCACGAACGCGAAACGCTGGGCGTTCGCATGGGGCACGCCCTACCACGTCGGCGGCGAGGAAGATTGGGAAATCGACGTGGCCCGGTACTTCGAGAACCATCCCAAGACCATCCAGGTCGAATCCGGCGACCACCCATTCCCGATTATCGATGGCGTGCAGTTCGATTTGAAGCATCACCCGATGAGCAACCCAGGCCGCGAGTGGACAAAATCGAACGGGCTGGAGCCCGAGCGAATCACGAGTCTGGTCTGGGCGAGTGAGAACTGCCGACCCGCCGCCGACATCATCGTGCGCGGCCACGTCCACACCTACCGGCACTTGGACGGATTCAGCCAAGGCACGGGCAGACGCTGGGACGTGGCGGTCATGCCCGCGCTACAGGGTATGGGCAGCAAGTACGGTGCCCGCCGGTGCAGCAAGGTCGTCAACTACGGACTCGTATACGTGGACATTACCCCCGATGGCTCTTGGTCATGGAAGGCGGAACCATGTGCGCTACAGGCTCAGACACTTCGACCCTGCACGTTCTGAAGGCTGATTTCCCCAAGGGCGACGAGCCTATCGAGGAATGGCGAAATCACCTGGCGGCGATAGGCGAACTGGACGGCGACGCCGGACACACGAATGTCGAGCTTGCGGAGCAACTTGGCATCCCTCGCCGCTCGATGCGCACGATTCTATCTCGTGGCGTTGAGAACGGGCAGTACGTAGTGGGCACGGGCATTCGACCTAACGCTCGCGGCCAGCGTGCCAAGGTTCCGGTCTACCGGCTAGTGAAGCCCCGGCGAGCCAAGAGGAGCAAAGCATAATGGGAGTCAAAGACCTATTCCGGCGACTGTTCCCGAAAGCCCACACCCGGCGCGACAAGTGGCGTCATGTCAAGTGCGTCTGTCGCCGCTGTGGGCGGCGGTTCAGGATGCACCTGGCCCCGAAGCAGTCCATACACGCGGTATGGGGTTGCCCAAAATGCGGACAGAGAGCGCGAATCAAACAGGCGACAAGCTGATGCCCGACCCGCCCAGCGACACCGTACAAGCGATATTCGACGAGATGTTAGGAAAGAACATGCCCGACCCGCGAACGATGCCCGCCTGCCACTGCCGCGCCTGCCTGCACCTGCGTAACGAGTTAGGCCAGCGAGCATGGGGCCGAGACACGTGGGAGCGTGAGCACTGCCGCTGCTATGAGGGCGGCCTGACAGACGACCTGGACACCGAACACTACTGCGCTCACTACAGCGAGGTACGAAGACCATGACCATGACAGCCGACCAACTATTGGCCCTGCCGCAGAGTGCGTTTGAAGATACCGAACACCCCTCGGGCACACGATGCTGTGATTGTAGTAGCACGCGTGCGGGAGTCGCGCGGTTTCATCGCGTCCACATTCGATGCAAGTCGTGCGGTTGTGACGACCCGCACGACTACAGCGTCTGCCCCTCCTGCTACGCCAATCACCCCGAGGCCCCGGCGGCGCGGATGTACGCTCTCACGAAAAGCGGCAACACGCTGTGGTGTGATGGCAGGTACTACGGGCAATTGGGATCGGCAAAACGCCACGGGGCATCGATGTTCCACACCCTTGCTGGTGCCCTTGCGGCCAAGCTCGTCGGCGATTACCGCGAAATCCAAGAGCCCGAGGCCCGCGCCTGGGCGGAGAAGCACGGGCACGCGGATGCCCTGTTCCCCGGCGAGGACGAGGCCCCGGCGGAGGACTGGCCGAAGTGGGCGGTTGCCAATGATGGCGCGTGCCTACATCGCTTCGACAATGCGACGAAAGGGTCTTGGGCCTGCGCGTCGTTTCACGATGGCGATTCGCCCTATGAGTGGTCGGATTTCCATCCAGGGGGCAAAGAGGGCACCCGCTATAAGATCGTCACCGAGCCCCAGGCCCGCGCCTACGCCGCCGAGCACAGCATCCCCTGGCCCGCAAAGTGGGGCGAGGGCGTTACCCCAGATGCCCCAACTCGCCCGAGCGGAGAGTTGCCGGAAGTGGAGCAGCCCTCCCCCGAGCCACAGCCGGTCGGCTACTCGTGCAAGACGTGCGGGGCGATGCTGGTTGTCGAGAGGCCCGGAGAGCCGTGGTTCTGTAGCACCTGCGGCCACGCATGGCACTCGCATAGTATCGGGGACGGAGAACCCAGAGAACTGTACGCCTGGGTCCAGCCCGGCCCCCTGCCAGGCCCGTGGGAGGATACGCACGAGTGGACGGGGGAGTATTGGCTGTCGAAGACTGGCGAATGGTACGTCGGCGGTGATGGCAAGGCGAGGCAGACTGGCTCGGCGGATATACCCGCAGCCCCCCGCCACATTCTCCGCCCGAAGGCCAAGCCCGCAGAGGCGGGCACAAACAGAAAGGACGCGACGTGCAAGCACCAAGAATCATCCCCCCGCTCACTACCGGCGACATCTTGCGATTCTGGGGCAAAGTTACATTCCAGCGCGGAGGGTGCTGGGTGTGGCGTGGGTCAAAAAACAGTAGAGGCTACGGGCGATTGCGTATCGGAGACAAGAGGCTCCAAGCCCATAGAATCGCCTGGACAATCACCAACGGACCAATTCCCGGCGACCTCGGCATCCTGCACACATGCGACAACCCAAGTTGCGTCAATCCACGCCACCTCTTCCCAGGAACGCCCGCCGACAACAGCGCCGACAGGGCATCTAAGGGAAGAAACGGCGACCTGCGGGGCGAACGGCATGGAAAAACCAAGCTCACAGCCAGCGATGTCTGCTGGATGCGGCGACTCTACGCCCGAGGCTCTACTCAGAGCGAACTCGGGCGGGTGTACGGAGTCAGCGAAACCCATGTCGGCGGAATCGTCCGAAGGGAAAGATGGTCCCACGTCGCATAGACCTGGTTTCCAGTGCAGGGGGTGCCAGCATTACGAGCCTTGGGAAGAATGTTCCGCGACGATGGCAGAGAATGGACTCGCGGGGCATGGCATGTGCCTAAGTCCGGCCAACACGCCCCCAGCAGCCGAGGAAGCCAACCCCAGCAACGACTGCCCGCACTTCACGGCCCAGCCCGAATACGAAGGCAACCCCTCCGACTGCGCCTTCACGGGCCGCGAGTCGTTCCTACAGAACCGAACCGAATCCCCTAGCGGAAAGGACGGGGATATGCGAGCAAAAAACATAACGATCCCTTCAGTGCTACTCGACGGATTGGCCGCCGGGACAATCACCCTCGAATACGGAAAGGACGCACCCATGCAGACGATCACCAAGACGAGATTCACGCGAAACCCGACGTGCCCGAAGTGCCAGGGCCGAATGCTGCATTCCCCGGAGAAGAGCGCATTGAACAATCTGGTGTTCTACTGCGGCGGCTGCGGACGGGTCCAGATCGAGATGCCCACCGCCGACAGCGAGCCCAGCGTCGCCCGCAAGGCCGCGAAGTGGCTGGCCTTCGCGCCGTTCCGCCTGCCGTGGGCTATCCTCAAGCGCATCCCCCGAACCATCGGCGTCCACTACGACGATCCGCACCCCGGCCGACTCTGGGCGACTATCCAGATGGTAGTCGGCGGCACGATCATCTCGTCCATCCCCGGCGCGTGGCCGTTCATCGGCTCGCACACCGAATGGCTATGGATGGCCCCCGCAGAGTGGGCGCAGGCGGCGTGGAGTGGCGTGTGCTGGGCGGCGGAAGATTCTGGCACGCTCATGTTCGCGGCGATGGCGGCAGGTAGCGGCGTACTCGGAGGCGCGCTTGCCGGTGCGTGGGCGAAGATTCGCCGCGCCTAACCCATGCACACCCTCGTCACCATCGAGGACGGCGACCGCCCTGAGTTCCGCCGCGACGGGATGGACCTCGTAGCGGAGTGGCGGGACGTGACCCTGCGATTCCCGGTGGCGGTGATACCGTGGGCGGCGGCGGAGATAGCTAGGCTGACTGCGGATAGACGAGACGGCAGCCCCCACACACTGACACGATAGGGAGTGAGCGATGAATGGATTCTTGATAGCCCAGACTGTAGGACAAGTGGCGTTGATGGCTGTCTATGTGGCATTATCGCCGATTCCAGAGCCTACGCCTGGCATTCAATGGATGGTCGGCTTTGCCGGGACACAAGGCGCGTGGGTGGCGTTGTTTGCCGCGCTCACAATCCTTCGCAACTCTATTTGCCGCCAGTTGCCCGGCGGTTAGCCCGAGAGGGGCACGGATGCCCGTAGAACAAGACAATCGAGTGTGGCATACCTACGGGCACGACTGCTTCGGGGAGGGCCACCTAGAGGCATTCGCGTTCGGGTGGGTAGACGAAAACGCCCACTGGTATCAGCGGCGAGAGGACTACGCGCCCGGCTACCCGAACCCAGACGGCACATTCTGGCCGCAGCGGGCACGGAACAAGCCGCAAACCGGCAACGACCTACTCGACAGCACGCCACGCAGGCCCAGCGAGAGCCTAACCAAAGGCAAGGGCTTGCGTTGACTGTCCGACAATCGCAAAAGGTTTAGAAACTAAACGTATGTCTATAGAGAGAGACCATGCGACTTGTTTTCCCCGACATCCATGACGTGCGGCGCAATCTACTGACCAGCCAGCAGGAGCGGGCGGTTATGTATTACCACGACCAGCACTTGACGCAGGCCGAGGCGGCGGGGCGCATGATAATCACAGAGCAGGCCGTTGGGCGGCTGCTTCAGCGGGCGTATCGGCGGATCAACGGCATACCAG
>Ga0307928_10003488_pt1 | contig 11986 bp, 16 predicted proteins | sample AceLakmetagen232_FD_201815 | JGI IMG/M metagenome (GOLD analysis project Ga0307928, IMG submission 201815) | Saline water microbial communities from Ace Lake, Antarctica - #232 | ecosystem: Environmental > Aquatic > Non-marine Saline and Alkaline > Saline | place: Antarctica: Ace Lake... | reverse complement strand
CAGTATCCCCGTAAGACAATCTCCAGACAGGGTACCGCCTGATCCAACCTCACAAACCACAGTCCCACTTGAGTCCTTCCATTGCTGTATCGCGCGCCCGGGAGCGCCCTGCACAATAAAGATTGCCACGCCCGCGAGTGCGATTGTGGTCAGCACTGAGGCTGCCGCATGGCGGGATATGAACGTTGATGGTTTAGTGTCGTATGGCATTAGATGCGTTGTGCGGATACATAAGCAGAATAAGAACCGACATCAGTTCCGGCATTTACTTCCTTCACTTGTAACTTCACAGCTTTAACTCCCTTCGGACGCGAGAAATCGGGATCTCTGTCCGCATTCTCCGTAGCCGTAGCATTAACTCTCCATGTCCGAATGTGGAATGTCGAAGAATTATCACCCTCATCCCTTTCCTCACAATGCGTCTTCCATGTAAATGAGTTAGATCCTCCACTTGCCTGTTCGTAGTCTGCAGGCTGTGAAGCGTCTACATAAAGAATCTGCACCTGCATCTCTACAGTGTCATCCGCGAGGTTGTTCGTATGCGGGTCGTAATCTAGGAAGAAATGAATCTGCGAACGTGAGTCAACTCGAGCATAGTTAGTGGTCTCTGCATACGTATCTGTGAGAGCTATCGCCTTCGATAATGGTTCGATTGTGACAGATGTGGAGAGGGGATCCATAATGGTTGGGGGAATTAACTGCGCATTCCCTGCCCTAATCACAACTACCACATGCGCAGATGGTGTTACTTCCAGTGCTAACACAAAGATCGGTTCCAGTTAGGCTTCCTGCGGTTGTGTTGCTAACTACCGCAGTGTTTCCAGACATCGTGCCTCGCATGCTAAGTGTCGCACCTGTTAAATAAGAACCGGAAAGCGACATTACTGTGGTTGATTGATCGTCCTCCCATTCTTGGATTGAATAGCCAACGGCACCGGTAAGCGTGAATACTGCAACTGAGGTGAGCGCGATTGATGCCATCGCAAGCGCACTAATGTTGCGCTTTATGACATCTAGCGGATGAGAGTCAAATGGCATGGATAGTGGGGTTAAATAGCTTGATGACCTACCTTTGCAATGAGGTTTCCGAGGTTGGTTCCGCTAGAGTGGTCGATCTCACGGATTTGTAACTTGATCCTCTTAGCACCAAGGGATACAGAGAACGTAGGATCGCGGGTTGATGCGTCCGTCGCTCCTGATCCTATAGACCAAGTTTTCGCTCTGAATCCTGACTTAAACTCTTCTGATTCATTAGAGATTACATACTCAACTGTGTAAACCTTCCACACGATTGTTCCTGATCCACCACTTACATCCTCTGTGTCAGCAGGAACATCAGCATAAAGGAGCTGAATCTCACACGAAGCTACGGCAGCCGATACTTCTGCTGAGATTGGTGTGTAATCAATAAAGAACTGTAATTGTGAGTGGGCTTGGACAGCAACACCTAGAGCAATAGAGGCTTCAGTCCATGTATCGGCAACAAGGGTATCGCCTGCCACTGCTGTCAGTAGTTCGATTGTGGTCGAGATACCTTCGGGATAACGCATAAGAAAAAGGGGAAATGTTATTCTTCGGGAAATTCATACTTGAGAATACTATCGACATGCTCCTTCTTGGATGCAGCTTCTTCGAGTTTGAGCGCATAATCCTTAGCTACTGCAGCGAGCACGTCCTTTTTGAATCCTTTAAGTTCCTTCTCACGTATCTCTTTTAAGTTCTCAAGTTTGTAGGGTGTTGCATCGCCCTCTTCCTCGCGTGCTTTCTCCCGTGCCTCCATGGGAGTTACCTTCCCCTTTCGCTGTATCGCCTCTTCATTTAGGTAGTCTCTACCGGGCTTTGCTTCTTTGTCTCTTTCTTCTTTCCTCTCGGCCCACTTCCTTTTAAGCTCTGCTCTTTTTTCCATCCCGGCAGCCTCTTTCGCCTTGGCCTCATCCACTTGGTCTTCTGCTACCTGCTCGTGATGCATAGTTATTCTTTCTCGATTTGTAACATCGTCATTCTTATCACGATGCTCACGTATCACTTCTATCATTGATATGCGATCCATTGGGTCTCCATCATATTTAGCACCCTCTGCACGTAGAATGACCGATAGCTTTTGTGGATTCTTCTCATTCAGTCCATCTTGGTATTTTGCGTTCTGCTTATTATGTTTGACAATACGCTTACCCTCCGGAGTCTTTCCAAGGCGTTTACACATGTCTTCATATCTAGGGTCTTGCGGCCCGATCTGATTTTTCAGGAATACTTCGTCTGGATCAGGGCCGCCTGATGGATGCATTACCATTGTAGAGATGGGGAGGAAGTAATCTCATCCCAGCCCCCCGTAGGGAGCTGAGTGAACTCACTATTGACTATTCTAGGGGATAGCAATTGGCATGGAAGTCAGCGGCAAGCTGATTGCCGGTTCCTGTTGATGCTCTAAGTACAACGTAGTCAGTTGTTCCATCTTTTTCATCGAGTTGGAACGCTTTCGCGTGTCCGTTTGAATCGGAAACACGGGTGCCTGAAGCTGTATGCACATAAAGATTGAATGGGTAGTTATCTGTTAGAGTGGCGCCTGAAAGTACTCCTTGGGCGTTTGTACCAGTACCTACGTCTATATCAACCAAAGTAGCTGTAGTAGGTCTTGTGGTAACTCTAATAGATACCCTGTCACATAGCACTGCCTTAGGATGAGGGTTTTGGATGGACCACCCAGAGGATGTTACACCATCTCCTTCAAAGTTTGCAGATGTGAGAGTTGCTGTGATAGGTAGTAAGCCACCAGAGGAGTAAACAACACCATCGACTGTTAGGTTCCCTTGTATATGTACCGAGCCTGCTACGACAAGATAAACGATAGCGGAACCTACGGTAGCGCCAAGCCCCAATAGCAAGCCATTCTTCATCTGCGAGAGAATCCCTCGCGTCAAACTGCTCATGATCTATGGGGGAAAAATGGGTAAAAAGGGATCAAGGCGAACTCTTCGTGGTTGAGTAAACCTTGTCTTGCCAGCTTACGCAGGCATACGCACCGAACATATCACCAGCAACACGTGCAGCTAAGTTATTCTCGTCGATAGATTCGAGTTGAATACCCGGCTCCTGTGCCATTGACTTCTGATTCAAGCGCGAAAGCTCCTCAGATTTAAGAACCCACCTGAAACGAAGGTCTGCATCGTAATCGAGAGCATCATCGGTATCCCCATGAGTCAAGATAACGAGCTTCTGTGTTCCGTCTGAGAAGATATTAAGAGCATTTTCAAACACTTCTGGCTCTTTCGGAGAACCGAATACCTGACGAGCTTTACGCTCCATATCCGTGTTCTGTGTAATAACCATTGTATTGTACTGTGCCCTAATTCGTGTGCCATATTCATCAACAGCCGTCTGATTAGGCTGCTGTTTGGCTGTCACAAGGTTGTCTGTAGTGAGCTGCAACCCACTCGAGCCTCCTGCGAGGTTTGAGTATTGAGTTGCACCTGTACCTACAACAGTGTGAGCGGTAGTCGCCTGCGCGAGTGAATCAACGCCGGCGATATTGATTGTCCCCTCTGTGCGGTGAGAATACGTTGCGTTCTCCGCTTCAGAGAAGAATTGATGGGTTAGGTCATAATCAAACCCATCCATGATTCCGCGAGCTGCCTCGCGGGCCTGACTATCTGCGTCATATGCTTTATTGAATTTCCGCATCCTCTTAGTAATTTCAAAGGCTTGACCGTATTGCAGTTGTTTCTTGAGAATCGTGCTTGATTGAGCCCTATCAACCACAGGGATCCGCTGCCTTTCAGAAACGGTACCTGCGACTGCAGAAAGTGCGCCGATGGAGAACTCCATACGGTCACCCTCAGCGGGGTTCCAAGGTCGACTTTCAAAAAGCTGTCCTGCAACAGTATCACGCCTCTCGAGAGCTTCGAGGAAGTGGATAATCCGATTATTGACGAAGATGTCATGCGATGCTGCTAATTGCATTTAATCGGGGAGAAAAGAGTAAAACAGGACTTAGATGTATGCGAATGGAATAGCTGCTGCCGAACATGGCGTACAAATGACATCTGTAATTGATGCACCGTTAAGTACAGAAACTACGAAATCATCGCGATCCGTTGTGTCGAGAGTGATTCCAAGCCCATACTGCAAAATATCCGCGAAGTATCCTAGTTTAGCGGTGGCTGGTGTTGTCCCTGCTGCATAAGTTGTAACAGGACACCAAATTTCTGCACCTGCCAGCACTATTTCAACATTGATAGGAGCCGTGGTCGCATACTCAGCATGAGCCGATGTTATCGACTCAGTACAAATTCCGACAGGAACATCGGTACCATCTCCATTAAGTTGTCGTATAGTACCGACTCCAACCGTTAAACCGAGTATTTGACCCACGTAATAGGTTTGACTTATTAACTTCGAGAATTTACGTCCATGCCCTGCAAATTCTTCAGAGAGTATCCTAAAATAGGGATTCGGTGCTCCGGGCATTTGCTAAGGGAGAAAGAAGTAAAACAGGATTAAGCGTATGCGAATGGATATGCACCAGCTCCAGCTGGCGTGCAAATGACTTCTGTAGTTGATTCACCATTACGGGAAACAACACAAAAATCATCATACGACGATGTGGACAGAGTGATCGAAAGACCATCTGCCACAATATCGGCGAAATATCCTAGAGAAGTAAGTGCAGGTGTTCCAACTGAAACAGGACACCAAACTTCTGCACCACTTAAAACCATCTCAACATCTATCGGAGTCGTAGCTGCATAGTTAGTGTGAGTTGTCTGAATGGACTCAGCACAGATTCCCAACGGAATGTCTGCTGCTGTGTGAGGTCGTATAGTACCGACTCCAACCCGGAGTCCGACTATCATACCAATCTCAAACACATCACTCGCTACTTTTGCAAACTTACGTCCATGCCCTGCAAATTCCTCGGAAAGTATCCGAAAATACGGATGTGGTGCTCCCATAATTTGTAGGGGAAAAGGGGATAAAAATGCCCCTTCTTACCGTTTCAATGCCTTCTGCCAAGCTTTTTCTATAGCGGGTTGATGCTTCTTCGCTAGCTCCGGATCTATGTTGTCCCGCTTCTGAGCAGCAAGCTCTTCTTCGGAAAACGGTTGATCCGATGGTGGCGCGTCTGCACCTCCCGGGTCAGTAGGCATGCCTTCATGTACATCCCGTGATGGCCCTAGAGTGATATTGTGTCCTTCAGCGACAATCTTCTTTGCTGTTTTGAACACAACGCCGGCATCCGTCAGTTTCTTCACCTCTTCAAGATGCTCATGCATGCTGGGAGGTAAAGCTTGTTTCAATTGGTCTCTAGCGTATTGATCCTTAGAGACAAATTCCTGCGGTGCGGCCTCGCTCGGTTCCTCTGCCGAGGGAGTATCAGGATTAAGGTCACCATAAATTTCTTTGTACTTGGCAGTTTCAGCCTCAGCAGCCTCTTTGGCTGTGACAGCGTCATTCTTTTCTTTGCCCTGTACTTGGATGAGATCGGTTGCTTCCGTGTGACGTTTCTGAAAATGATCTGCACGTTCCGTATCATCTTTGAACGTAGGATTGAGAGCATCTTCTCCGGGTGTCCCTTCGGGATCCGGCACAGTCCCTTCTGATGAAGTATCATCAACAGGGGTATTGTCTTCCGTCATGGTAATTGTGGGGAAAAAGTATGAAGCCTGTCGGCTTCTGCGTGCCATCAGGTAAGCGTGACACTTGATCTAATGACACAAAGCAACCGACAGTCCATACTTGAGGCGTTGGTAAGAAAGAACTGCGTGGTTGATACCACTCCGCACACAAATTTGGAATAACGCAGCGTTATACCTCTATTCCCTTCTTCCGTATCCTCATGAGGATCATGTGGATTGATGTTATGTCTTTTTGGAAAAAGTCAGCAACCCTCCTTGTCGATTTTAGTTGTCTAATGGCAGAAAGGATCATGATTTGAGCTAATGACAACTTCGGCATTTCGTCGTCTTTAATGTAGCCGGTGCCTAGCACTACAACCGTCATACTTGAGGGTTTTTGTAAAGGGAATCTACGGTACGCTCAGGCGTTTCCCCCGGTTCTGCCTCTGCCGCAATCTTAGCCTTCACCTCTTTCCTCTTCTCCTGTCTGTCGATAAGCTCTGATGATTTGAGCAATTGTTCATAAAGCATGTTCACGCCAACGCCACACCACATTGGTTTATCCCTCTCGAGACCATCTAAGAACATTGCCCTATTACTAAGCTCCCTCAGAAGCTCATCTGCGATTGATTTGATAGCCTCTTTCATTGTGTCACCCATGTCCTGTAGAGCCCTCGCATGCCCCTTAGTGAGTTCCTTTGGTGCCTCGAATGGTTTCCACATGCGCGCTAGCTTTTCTGACTCCTCGAGCTTTTGTACGGTCACCTGCAACTCCTTCTTCCTTTTCCCATACTCCTCGAGTTCCTCTTGGAAGTTCTCTTTTACTTGTTCCAAAGCAAGTTCGTACTCATGCTTGCGTTCATCATAGTCCTCTCTGACCTCTTCGATTGATGGCTGTGTAACCTCCTTACGGTTGAACGCAGGTCGCTTAAATAGCCTCATGATGAAGGTGGGGAATTTCATTGCCCTGTAGCTGCACTGGAAAGTTGTTGAGCCTGAGACCCAACGAGTCCCCCTTCGGATTGTGGTTTGCCACCTGAAGTTGGTTGAGCCGGTGCGCTGGGAATCGGTGCTCCTTCCTGTCCTTCAACACCATCGCGCTCTGCAATCACCTCACGCATCTGCCTCTCGGTTTCCTTCGTATCAACATCATCAGCGAGTTTAGTGCCAGAGTCAGAGTTCTTCTTGAGCCACTTACGAGGGTTCTTCTTGATGACGCGTACCATGTCCTCCATGATTTCGTCCTCATTGAATGGCTCAGGCTTCTTCTTTAGTGCTGCACGGTCATTCTGTGCGAATGCAAGCTGCGCAGCTTCGATTGTATTCTGCTTGTCCATCTCATTCTCAGGCCCGAAGAGAGTCTTAGAATCTACAATCAAGTCAGGTATCCCGTTGTTACGGTACCATTCCGTCGGAAGGATGTTCTCAGGGCGTGCAGCGAGTCGACCATCGTTCCCTCTCTCGATAACCTCAGCCTGATCAGGTATCGGTAGGTTGTTCACGAACTTCTCTTTGATCACACGCCCCTTGGTCTCAAGCATCGGATACGTGCGCACCATCACAGGTGTACCGTTTTCGTACACAACGTCATTGCTCGGTATCTTCCCCTCCTCGATTAGCCTATCAACTTGCTCCGGATCTGATACTTGGTAGAAGTCTTCTTGAGGGAGAAACTGGAAGATGTTTGAGATTTGCTTCTCTGAACTGGCCTTAAATCCATCGCTCTCATTCTCGGCGAGAATAGACGACTGGCGCTCGTTAGCCTTATCTAGTCGCTTTGAAAGCTCATACGCTGTTATCTGTCCTTCCGGTACAAGTTGGTTAAATGGCACACCGGAAGCCCACACGAGTAGATCATTCAGCATCTTCCACATGAAGTTGTAGGATTGCCCGTCAACCTGTCCGAGTTGGTTCACTACCATCTTCTCGCCACCCTTGATTACTGTTCCTCCGTAGAACTCCTCGTCGTCAATGTCGAGGTTAAGTCCGGTTGGCACACCAATCACACTTGAGTTCGAGAAGTAGAAGTTATCAACAAACATGTTCATTACATTCTGATACAGAGTGTCGAGAGCAGAGAGAAGGTGCGCATCACCGTCCCCGTATATCCCTATGTCAGTCCCGCTTCTGTTTAGCTGAGCATGCAGCTTGAGCATAGAGAACGGACTGCGCTTGTGCAGGTACGGATTCGGGCCGGCCCAATTAAGCACTCCATTGCTTTCAATTAAGTGCAGATCCATGTGAGGGATCCAGTGGTAGTTCACACAGACCATCTTGTGTGACAGTTCCATTTGTTCGAAGCTCTGAATACCCAGCCTCTCCTTACTCTTGTTTGCCTTCCAACCTTTGCCGGGCTGTACGCTGCGTGTGTGCATGTAGAGCGGCTTCCCTGACCACTTAGGCACACGGGCGAACTCACTCACCCACTTGTCATACTGCATATACCTTACATAAGTATGGTGCGGAGCCTTTTCGTGGTATCTGTTCCCGTCACCTACAATGTAGCTCCACGGTGAAATAGCCTCAGTGAAGATCATCGACCTTCTAGGATCTCTCACGACTGTCTCACGGTATGCTCCATCGTTCTGCGGGACACGGATCGTTTGATACGCTGACCTGTACCCGTCGTACAAGGGGCAAGGCCCAAAGAGAGACATTAGTAGGAACCCCCTCTGCATTTCCATACGATGATTGCACTTTGTATTTACGAATCGGCGCGCATCCTGCCACACCTCTGCAAGATCACCGTCATCTGTTCCGGGTATGTACTGCACCTCCATCTCTCCCTTGTTCATCGACGCGAGGCGCGACATGATGATTGTCTTCACTATCGGGATCATTACATTAGATAGTCGGTCATCATTGATAGGATCGGCCAACTGCGCCCACCTGCGCGCAGCCCACTTCCACTTGTGCTCTTGAGGCCAGCGATGTGTAAGCCCCTCTTCGATGTTTGAATGCATCAACCACTGATATTTCTTCTCTAACTCACTTGGATCATAGTTCTCGTAGTATGTTGAATCCCCTCCTATCTCATGGAAGAAGCGTGGTAAGCCCGCCGGTGATGTCTTCATGTCATTCGGAATCTCAGGCATTAAGCACTAATTAACAGTTGTCAATAGGTAGCGCAAGTATTAGTGGGAACATACGTTCCCGCTTTTTATTGATCGGATTTGAGCGCAGGAGTAATACCGAAGCATGGAGTGTACGAGTCAAGACCTATGGCTTGAAACCAACACTGTAGTCGCAGGCAGTGAGCTTGAGGATTTCAGCGAAGCTATTGAAAGAAGGATGCACGAGATCATTACAAAAGCGCAGATGTTGTTCTTCGAGAAACGCGACCTACACGTACAGGAAATGGAAGATGAGCTTGAAGCTGTACTGCCACGTTTACCAGAACTCGATAAGCCATGTTATGCAGAGCAATTGGAGGCTGACACTATTGAGCTCGTTCAGGAAGCCTACCGCACCCTTGAACAAATCAAGGAAGAAACTAGATTTCAAGCGCATCAGCTACTTAGAGCTGCTATGCAGTTTGAGGCTGAGAAGTAATCTCTAAAACTATCGGTGGAGGCGTATTTTGTATTAGCTCGCCAGCATAACAACACCACCGATAGTTGCAAAGATCAAAGAGTATTATCCCTCCCCATTCTTCTTACACTCCCTAAGTATCAAAGCGTAATACTCACAAAGCTCCTCCGGATCAGTCACCTCGAATATCTCCGGTGCATCCAGCAATTTTTCATAGTTACTTGAGCCAACAGGGATACGGAAATTAGCTATCCCATTCATCGCCCACCTCGTTAGCATCTGCATAGCGGTCAAGCGCAGCGCGGCCTTAGTTTCAGCTACATTAAGGCCAATGTGTAGGTCATCTCTTTCCACGGTGTGCTTGGTTAGCTTTTATAGCTTTAAGCGCACGCTTGGCTTGAGCAAGCGAACTGTACGTAGCGTTCACATTACGGATTCCATAGCCGCTCTTCTTCTTGTAGATCGGCATACTTACGTACTACTCTTTGCGTCTACAAAAAGCAATAACGCGGCGTTCACTTATTGATGTAGTAGACATAAACGTCATGCAGAAACGCAATAACAATCGCTACGAGGAGAGATAGGACAAGCCAGTAGAGGATGATACCAATGATGATCATAGTAGCTCTAGCTCGTCAGCGGGAAGTGAAAGTGAAAGTGTACCATTGTGTACATCACAGTCAATTACCACGTAGTCGTTTTGTATCTCTGTGACCTTTCCGATCATGCCTCTAGTCTCCATGTATTCGTTCTCCTTTGTTTCTACGTCCTCGAAGTCTAGGTTCCTCATGATGCGCACGTACGACCCCTTACGCATGTCATCACGCACCGGAGATGTAAGAAGCTCTGCCTCAACAGTAGGGTACTGTTCAACTGCAACCTCACCGGCAAGCACGTCCTGACCCTTGGCAAGAAAGTACTGCGGGTTCTCCTGCACAGCGCGTATCTTCTTGAGCTTGCTCATTGCACGCGTCCAATGCTTGCGGAACGTATCTCTGCCTATCTTGAGGTCTTCGCATATCTCATCCTTTGTTTTGCCATCGAGCCGGTACATTGTGTACAGCCTTGCCTCCGCTCGTGTGAGCATTAGTAGCTCCTTTGTACTGGCAATTAGGATTGGCATACAACCTGAAAATGGACTGATAATAGGGCAACAGTTAGGCCACAAATGACTACTGCTGATACAACCGCGACTTCAATGAGTAGGAGGAATTTCATGATTAGTAGAACTCAGGAGGACAGTAGTCACAATTACATCTCGCTACCTGCATGACCTTAGTATTTGACTCCATCTCTTTACCTCTACCAAGCCCTGCCTGAGCTAGAGCACGCCGCATATGCTTCTTGCATGCACGTAGGATCCGGTACTGTACGTTACAGAAGTGACACAGCCTATCCTCTGTACACTGCAGCGCTACGTCCTTGTCATTCTTGTATCGTTTAAGTACATCTGCAGCGCCTTTGATTAGATGTTTCTCACATGCTCGTACGATCATGAGGAGAGAGGGAAGGAGGCTTGAGTAGTCTTGATCCACGTTTCTTCTTGAATACCTCGTCACGGAAGTCCTTGCCTATCCGGTCTGATCCTTTGCGCTTCTCTTCACGCTTCACACGTGGGCCGGTCTGCATGTAGCCACCGTGTACTATCTTTGACACACCACCAACGAGGCAGTCCACTTGGTCATCGTTCACACCCATTGGGAAGGACGTTATCTCTTCAAGGAATGCACGGATCCACGGGGAGTGATGCAGGAGCATGACACGTCTGTTCTTACATGTTGTTGTGATAGTCCCTGCACGCATCACCTTATCTCCTTTAGGAACATCCTCATCAACTGGAACATTACTGTCACTGGCTCGGATGATGGAAACACAAGATTTCCCTGAACTTTTTGCCTCTACCCACACAACTGAAATAGGCTCATCTTCACGATCAAACATATCATATCGTCTATTTATCTCTTCTATGCCGTTATCCGCGCTCATCTTCTCTCTGAATACATCCTCAATAAGTATCCCGAACGTCCCAACGCCAAGGGTTATGCACGACCAATAGTCATTGTCTTCACCTTCTCCGTCTGCTGTGTCCCAATACTGGATACGATAATCAAGTGGGAACATCGGGGACACTCTGAACCAATAGCGCTTGAATATGTTTCCTTCGGGTGCTGTAGCGCGTTGTTGGTACTGTGAGTTGAAGTAGTAGTCTCCCATGACTGCTTGGTCTTGCCTTAGCTTGTGTTCGTCTTTGAATGCAGGCCAAAGAGCTTTGCCTTCAGCACGTCCTAACGGGTCATCCGGTTCAGCGAGAGCGGGTAAGTTTATGAACCTGATCGGTGGGAATCCCTCTATGAACTCCTCGGAGTTTCTATCTTTGACACGCCTTAGTTTACCCACAAGGTCATCCTCATGCCATCTCTGCATTATAATGGCAATTGCTCCGTTCTTCTCCAGTCGTGTCCACAGTGTAGAGATGAAGAACTGCCATACGTTCTCTCTCTCTGTTTGAGACTCGGCTTCCTTACGGTTGGCATGCGGGTCGTCTACTATTATACAATTATGTACCAATATACCATTCGCAAAGAAATTATGTGCATTCAATGGTGATTCCACTTGAATGTCATACACCATTTTATCCCCTCTTACGGTGACAATATCGGAAACGGTGATACGTTCGAACTGTGATGAATTATGTGGCAACGATTGCAGACCGTCACAAGATTCTCCATAGTGTTGTGTTGTGGATCCTTGTCCTTGTGATGGACGCACAGTTTTTGTCCAATCCCACAAACAACGCAGCATTGATCTCTTGCTATAATCTTTCCCCTCATCAGAACAAAACT
>Ga0307928_10003487_pt1 | contig 11991 bp, 17 predicted proteins | sample AceLakmetagen232_FD_201815 | JGI IMG/M metagenome (GOLD analysis project Ga0307928, IMG submission 201815) | Saline water microbial communities from Ace Lake, Antarctica - #232 | ecosystem: Environmental > Aquatic > Non-marine Saline and Alkaline > Saline | place: Antarctica: Ace Lake... | reverse complement strand
ACCGAATTGCGCTGCTATAACCTTCAATGACATCCGAGAACCTTTATACTCATTGATGAACGGTCTCCACAGGTCCATCGTGTCAAGTGTGTGAGTGAATATCACCGGAAAGTGATTCTCTATTACAGGAAAGTCGAATTCATGCGCGTTGTGACCTGCGAATGTGATACTAGAATCGTTCAGGAGGAGACTCATTTGCGTGAAATCTTCGCCCCTTTCCCAGGTAGTAACCTCTCCACCCAGCATCTTTACCACGATACAGAGGATCTTGGTGTATGGGGACGATATATACTCCCTCTTGTGCGTCTTCAGATTCCAAGGCGACTTTGACTCTATGTCAATAAATGCTAGTTTCATGATAATACATCCTCAATACTTGCGTTAGTGTTATTCCAATTCACCACTTTAACTCGTGTAACTTTTTGCAACGGCGGTAACACCTGTGTCATGTAAGCTTTATGCAACCCTTCTTGGTAAGAGGGTAGTATACTTTCTTCGTACTTCCTACCTCTCATCTCAATTCTCTTCATCGCAATGTCAATGTCAACATCAAGATAAACTACTAATTGAGGTGTGAGGAGAGTACGGGTCATCATCTCTCTCATCTTAAGGTAAACGATATATCCTGACTCGGATATGAGACCAGCGTCATGTAAGAGATAAGCAAAGGCAGCATCACCGTAGATACTCCTGTCGAAAATGGCACATTTAGTGCCGTTGGATTTCCACTCCATCTCAACAGCATCTAGGTGCTGCTGGTATCTATGACACATGCACCAGAATTGCATCTCCAACGCCCACTTAGAAGGGTCCTTACAGAACTTAATCAAGTAAGGGTTTTCTTCTACTGGTTCCATGAAGAATACGTAGTAATCAGGATATAGTTCCTGCATCCTGCGAACAAGGTAAGTCTTACCTGCTCCTATTATTCCTTCTATCGCAATCATTTTTCACCCCCTGCATACATAGGGTGATAAAAGTTGGCTAAATAGGCATTACCTTTTAAAGGGAAGGGGTCACTTCCATTTACATGCATTCTTTGTACCATTTTCCCTACCTCAGTTTTTCTTACTATATCCATTACTCTTTTCCTTTCGTATGTCATTTAGGAACTCTTCTATATCTTGCATCTCTACACTATTAGATAGAGACTCTATTACTTCCGCAAGAGCCTCTATCACTTTTAGAGTCAACGTATTCATAAACCAACAACTTGTAATATTTGCAACTTAATAGACTTCATACTTGAAATTGTGTCTGCTTTTGCAAGAACCGAGTTAAATATACGTGTAACAGGGGTGTCTTCGTTGGATATTTTGGTCTCATTGTAATCAAATTCAAGGGCTTCTTGGCATAAACTTGAAAGGGTGTCCAGTATATTCATTATAGGAGAAAAGGAACCTCTGCCCGATGTGACATCAGCAATGATCTCCCGCACAAGTTTAGTGATAAGATCCTGTGTTGTAATCTCTCGGATTAATGCGTCAGATTTACTCATAATTTATACCCTCGCCAATTCTGTTTGTTGCTCTTCTTCGTCCATTTCAGCCATCCAGTTGTCTATTTGCTCGGTCTGCATCATACTCATAGGAGCTTCCATTTTCATTTGCGTATGGTAACGCTCTTTCCATGTTCTTCTGTCTTCAATCATTTTAATTCTCTTTTCCTGTTGTTATGTTTGCCATTTGTAGAATAACGTACTTAACACTGTTTCGAATAGAAGTTACACTTGTAGTAACCGCTGTGAGTAGTACTTCATTTGCACCTTCCGCCATTAACTTCATGCTTGCCGCTGTTAGACATGCATTGAAAATGGGTGTGACTGCATCATTATCTTCTAACTTAGATGTAGTGTAATCGAAAGATTGCGCTTTGCCCATGATAGAATTTAATACTGTAATAACCATTAAATCTGTAGGTAAGGGAGAAGGGTCTTTTACTTGATGCTGAACATGAGGGTATAGCTGCAGAATAAATACTTTTGTAGCAGCTTCTCTTGTCATTGCCACACCGGATTTTTCTTTGTCTCGATCGAAAGGTTCAACATGTAACTTTTTTCCAAATGGAGGTGTCTTCATTGTCTTCTCTTTTCCTGTCATTACTGTTTCCGTCTCTGTCGTAAAAGCCTCAAGTTACAATTAGTGTGGGAGTAACCAAACCCACTATAATAATAGTGAGAGTGACTTAACTTCATTAAGTATCATTCACTACTTTTAATTATACTCATTAATTATCTTTTGTCAAGTATTTTTCTATTTTATTTTTGCAAATAGTTAAAGTAGGGTATACCGAAATATAGATTCTGGTATCAACTCCTCCTTGCATCCTACTCGCATACACAGCATCGCAGCGACCCGACTGTTGCACTACCATTGTGAAGCCTAGTACCAAAGGATTCTCGTTACAAAACTTACGCAAAAGCCCCTTTTTCCTGTCTCTCTCAGCAAGACTAGCTCGATTCTTTTCGTCCTCAGAAACTTTGTCACATTCTTTTTTTCTTTTATTGTAAGTCTTCAATTTTACATCTCCCTAATAAGGTGTGTAAAATTGCCATTAGCTCCTCGACCGGAGTTACCGAATCTATGGCATAATACACTGGATTTGGGGTCTCATAGTTTTTTACATTAATAATGCCCCCGATTTCAACTCCAAATGCGTACGCTGATACTATTAACTGCGGCAGGTAATATCTAAGGCAACGTGAAGGACCCATCTTTGAGTACTTTACGTCCCATAATTTCCCATCACGTATCTGGTCAATGCGACATTTATAAGTCCGGCATTTGTACCGAAATGATTTAGACGCTTGTATAGATAACACGTCCACGGTTTCAGAAAATTCATCCCTACAATAAGCGTTGAATTGTTGCTCTAACTTGTAAGGTAAATGAACTTTAGGAAACCTTTGTGGATCATGAAAATGAGAAATGGCAGCGTCAATTGCGGTGCCATTTCTTATGTCAAAAGAACTCATTCGAGATTAAATTCTACAGCAGATGCTAGTTCGTCTAAGGACAGTGAAGGAGCTGTAACCTTAACTTCTCTCTTATCTACTACATGTAATGCACCATTTTCCTTAACCTCAACCTCTACCTTTGGGGCATCGATCCTTGCAAAGTTAAGGAAGTCTACCTTCTTTTCCTCTTTAACAGGGTTCAGCAACTTATCCTGCATTTCGTCCCAGTCTACTGCTGGTGTCTCTACTACTGACTCCTCGTGCACTGGTGGTGTCACTGGTGGTGTCACTGGTGGTGTCACTGGTGGTGTCACTGGTGGTGTCACTGGTGGTGTCACTGGTGGTGTCACTGGTGGTGTCACTGGTGGTGTCACTGGTGGTGTCACGACAGGCGTACGAGTAGAAACAGGTTTCTCGCCGATCCAAGCAATGGGGTCTTCAATACCTGCAACATGCTTATTCCTGTCACAAAACATGCAGTAATTGCATGCGCTGCTACGACATTTCGACTTATCACCGCCTCTTAATACTAATACTTGCACATTAATTTCCGCCACGGTGAGTCCGGTGTCCATCTTAGCAAGCCACTTAGCACTAGATTTCTTCCCATTCCTAGCATCTTCAGTGAGCCCATTTAATGCGATAATGCCACCGAAGACGGTCTTCATTCCAGTTGCATTTTGTACGAGAGCTGCGTATATTGTACCTTGTGGCTCTGCTCGTATTGCAAGATCTATTGCATATGGGAATCCGTTTTTATAGTCCCATATATACAATGTGTCTCCAATCTGAGTTACAAGGTCAGGTGTTCCAGCATGCCAAATGCCTCCAAATTCAGCCTTGAAATGTCGCTGGCAAAGATCCAGACGAACTTCCCCAAGTCTTCCACTTTGTATAATGTTATGGATGAAAACTGCCTTTCCAGCTAACGTCACTGCTCGTTGCCCGAATCCGGGGTAGTCGGGGTCTTTTGACGGCCTTCCTTCGCTGGCAAACGGGAAGGTCGCAAGGAGGTACTTTTTTACATTGGGAATTGGTACTCCCTGTAAACTGAGTGTAATCCATTTGTCGACAAAACACCCCTTCTGAATTGCCGTATCATCGTCTATAATCCTTTCTTCCAGGAGGAGACCACCGGATGCCAAATTACATTTTGCCATCAGGACGTTTGCCCAAGATGCTGACACTGGGTAGTCCCGGTCCCCTAGTAATTCAATACTAGGTATCACATTCGATCTCTTCTTCTTAGTATCATTTATCGCCTTGACGGTACTTTCCTGGAGATTAGGATCCTTCAACAACATCATTTCTAAGTTATCACGATCATTCATTGTGTATTTCCTTATACTTATAATTATAGTGAAATTCCCAAATCCTTTGCAACTGGGAGAATTTGAAATTGTCTCCCATCCGGCGTTACGCTTGCATCTAGTCCGCAAGATTGAGCATCCCTAACCCACCATTGCAGTTGCTTCGGGCTCATTGCCTTCTTGCGGGTTGCACTCTTATAGCCTGCGAATCCGTCTTCCATCGTCGTCCTTTTCCAGGTTCCCCAGTTAGCCTTGAATTCTTGTCCTTCAACGTATTTCCCGAAGGTATTTTCCTTGACTGCAATTATGGGATCCAGTCGGTCGGGTTGCAATATTGCAACGTATTGCTTCTGTGTGCTCTCTTCTTTCAATGCATCCTTCGAAATGATCTTATTAATGCAATAGAAGGATCCTTGCATTCCATCGGAACGGGTGAAAGGGATAGGCTTAAAGCGTCCGAGCTCGTCAGCTCCTACACCTAACGACCTTCGCATCATACGAGTACTGCGGGTTTCAAAAGCTCCCTGCATCTCTAATAGCTGCGAACTTGGTATAAGGCCGCAAAGCATGAAATAGAAGCGCTCAACCGTACGTGTGAGGTCGTCACAAATCTTCAACCCTTCACATGGACGTGTGAGTCTTCCGAATGTTTGCATAAATTCCACCGGACTGAACATCGGTTTCATGATAATGAGGATTCGTAGCCATGGGAAGTCAACACCTTCCGACAATATCCCAACTTGACATAACACATGAGAGCCACTTTTCAGCTTCTCTATGGAGGATACTCTTTCCTTTGAAGGGGTCTCATGTGTTATACTCGTTGCTGGGATACCAGCAGCGTTGAGATACTCACAGAAGTTTGTGCAAACTTCTACACTGGGAAGAGCCACAATTGTAGGAGCAGGAAAGTTAAACTTCGCTTGATGTTCCTGTATTCGATTCTTACCTGTTGAATATATAGTAGTCCCACTCGCAGCGTATAGAGCATTCATTGAAGAAATTACAACTTTACCATTAAATACTTGCACCAGATCGTCATTAATTTTACCACAAAAGTGCATCTCTGGCATTTTCCAGTATCCTTGTGCAGCAGCTTCTCTTAGGGTTATAGGTCGCAAAGGATTTTTACCCCATACATCATGCAACTTTTTCGTTTGTGCAGGTGATGCACGGAAGTATGTTGCTGTAAATCCTATCACTGTCGAGTTTCGCAAGTAGAAATAAACGTCTGCAAATCCTTTATTATCCATTGTGCAATGGTGCATCTCATCAATTATACACACGTGAGGTCGTTGCAACTTACCATCTTGTAGCAAGTTACGGTACCGAATGTAGGTGTAAATGTGACTGCTCTCTGCAAGTTTCCTGATCTTGCCTTCCGAAAGCCCTTCACAACTGATCCCTTGTTGCTCCAAAAAGGCTACCATAATCTGTACACGAGAAGTTATAGTGTGAATTATTATTGTGTCATGTGCTTTTCGTAATATCTGAGCAAAGCGCACCATTGGAAGCGTCTTACCAGTTCCAGTAGGCATCTCGACTGGTATCATCTGTGCTGATTTTTGCCCCATCATGGTGAGGAGGTTTCGTAAGACCTCCTCTTGATAAGGCCGAAGTTGTACGTCTTCGGGTCGAAGCATAATACTATACCTTTAAGTAACTGTCCAAACTTGCCATTGTTTCTTCTACACTGTATTTACACTCGTGAAGGAAAGAGATGCGGTCTTTCATCTCGTCTTCGGTACTATTTACCATATCAACATTAGTTATAATAAGATAAGAGCCATTAGCCGATTTCTTTGTCTTCAATGAGCAGGTGACACTAAGCAGGAGATAGGTAACTCCTACTAGATCTCCTCGATTGTTCTTCGTTAGAAGGTCATTCAACTTTTTCATAGCAGTTTCAAAAGCGTAGAAGAGTTTGCATTGAGCCTTTCGCAGCAAGCAAGTTACAAGTGCCAGACCATCAGGAGTCTCAATCAGCATTACACTTTGCAAGGACTCATCACCCTTCTCATCATAAGAGTAACTACCGCCTTGATAGGAGGTTAAGTTATCAGTAACCTTCATGAAGCTCATCTTTACATCTTCCGCTGCATAGTAGACACCTCTACTTCCCTGCGTTACCTTAATCTTCTCCTCATCCCTTGCAAATTGCATACGAGGAGGTCTATTCTGTACTGGTGCCTTTGCAACAAAGTCTATTGTCGGTAAGTCAAGTGTTAGTTTGCTCAAGCCAGCTGGTACCATCATTTCGTTCGACATAAGTTACCCTTTCAAAGGTTGTTGTAAGTTCATCTCTACATCATTATACACAAATATCACTAATTGTCAAGTATTAATATAAATATTTTCTAGGAAAAAGCATCCCAATCCTCTGGGTCTCTTCATTGTAACTTCTTCCGAATCTGAAAAGAGGCAGATTTGGTACTGTCCTTGGGTTCAGCATCTGTAGGTACTTTTCTGTATCAATGGACAATCCTATGTCACCAGTTTCCTCCGTTGCAATCTTCTTATTGACATTAGGTAGGAAGCATATATGCTGTTCTACCATAATAGCTGGTAAAGGGTCTCCGTAACAGTGACACCATTGGAAATGTTCGTTGCAAAACATAATCATTTCATGGTAGAAGCAAAACTCGACACGACGATCACCAGGGTGCGCTTCTTCTAACATTTCTCTGTATGTACTTTCGTCTATACCCTCCACCCATGCGAATGGGTAGAGGCTACTTGCGTAGGCTTTATACATGAAGTAATCCTTTCAATTCTGGTTTTGTATGTAAATGGTCAAGGAAACTATTAAAGGTGCTAAACTTCTCTGCAAAATATACGCAATATGTTACTAAACATTCAATAGCTCCTTCAATCCTGGTACTTTGTCCAAGGTAATTCTTTTCTTATGTATCGCAAATACAAATTTAAAACTCTGCTTGCTATACTTCATAGCAATATGCAAGTTTTTTACTTTTAACACCTCTGCGCCCCAAAATCTCTCGTTGATAAACTCACTCAAAGGGGTGTCATAAGACATCGTCTTATCGGTAGAAATGACATCAGTTATGGCCACATATACAGGATCGGAAACGTGCTTCTTCACTACGTAGGTCTTGTTATACTCGGTTGAACGGTTAGTACTAATTTCCCCCTCTGTGTATAGCGCCCTCATTATATGCAAGAAATCCTCTTCGTTGCTCTCATATATAGGTTCCTCTTCCTCAGGGAAGTATTCCTTCAACTCTGGTATCTGTTCAAGATGCTTTAGGAACAGGTTAAAATCATTGAACTGCCCTTTTGAAGTTGGGAGGAAAGCACTAACTCCGTGAAGGATAGCATCTGCCGCTTTCTTACCCTCCTTATCATACCTCAAGGAGGATTCTAGCATAAAAGAGGGGTTCCCTCTCCTAGTTATTGCAGGCAAGGAAGGTAACACAGTAACCCTTCTCATAAACTGATGATTAGCAGTAAAGCACTTCTCTAACGCAACTCCAGTTACTATAAAAGTGGCAATTCCTACTAATTGCACCTTGCCTACGTACAGGATACGTGCATCCACATTATTGTCTATGAGGGACAGGAATAACTCTGGATCTTTAGTCTTAAGACATTCATCTAATATAATGCAAGTGCAGCCTTTTGCCAGGTTAGCCCCTATCCCTTCTTCCATACCCTTTTCCTTCAAAGATGCAAACTTGCCCCCTACTATAGAAGTAATCATTTTGCCTATAAAAGATTTGCCTGTTTCACTAGGGCCAGTAAATACTAATACCGGTTGAGGTTGCCCTTCGTACTCAGCATAGTAATGAGCAAATATACCTGTGAGAATGTGGCGGCGGGGTAAATTTATACCTGCCAAAGATTCGAGGGTATCAAATCCTTTTGCCATATCAGAAATAACCTGTGTACCTTTCGAGGGGGCTTCCAACTCGTGCTCACTGTAATACTTAGTATAAGTGTGCATCTGCTTGTCTACTCTGCTGGAGGGTAAGAAATTAGTCTCCCCTATGTCAAAGCCGAGTCGGAAATCAAACTTTGGTAGAGTTGTTTTCCTAGTAGGGGAATAAAACTTTTCAATAACGTTAGTGTTCACCTTCCCACCTAACGAGTAAGGAATCTCTGCATTCGTGATCTTATCCTTTTTCATCTCCGAGCTATTAGCAGGTGGGAGTAGTCGCATCCTCGCAATTACTCTATCTTTGGACAAATACCTTCCTCTGTAATCACACCAATCACCTTGACTATTGCAGAACATATCGAAGTCGTGCTGGAAGCAAAAGGAGTTCCTGTGATCCCCTGGGTGGACACTTTCTAGTATTGCACGGTACACCTTCTTAGCTACATCTTCCATGTAAGGATGGTGTCCCTCTTTTGCTTGCCTCTGAAACTCAGACTTTACCCATTCAAACACATCTTGATTCCAAGCACGTTCAAATAGTAGGTCACAGGTGTGACCACCTGCCAAAGCAGTAATGCTGGCTGATTGATTGCAACGGTGACAGTACACATACTCATCTGTAACTACTACACTGGGGTTAAGGTCAACCTTATTAGTAGTAGGGTGAAAAGGACACTCGTTGTGAGTATGACGACCAGGCTTCAAATTGTATTTAGAATTCTTAACCTCGTTAGTAGTGTAATACTTCATAGTTCGGAGATTCCATTTCAAATTTGCAGGGGTCATTTCAGGAGTATTTGACTTGAACAGCTTCAGGTCATATACCCTAAAGTTAGACAGCAACTCGATACCCGAACAATCCAAATACTTAGCAAGGGCTTGAATAGCACAGGCAGCTTGTACATCCGCGTCATAATCTACTGTCATCAGGTACAACAGATGCGCACCCTGGTTCTTAGTCTCCTGCCAAGCAAAAGGCTTAGGGTATATGGTGTGTAATGCTGCCATGTCGATACACTTATTTGGCATCTTGTAGTCTATATCAACACATGCCACATACTTCATCTTATCTTTAGGCCATCTAACCAAAGCACGTTCTATTACTAAGTCAGGCAAAGAAGGTAGTGAACCTTTTATAAGATCTATAAGGAAGGTCTCGGCCTCTTTACCGGAATTTAAAGAGGTTATGTTGTGGACTTCATTATCCCCTACCGGTTGCAGTGTCAGTGCAGTATCTTTAACTATCATTACCAATTTCCTTTGTAACATGGAACATTAATTCGCAAAGTGACATACCCTTTTTATCGGCTATTCCTTGCCAGCGATCCTTTTCGGCTAAAGTAGTAGAGAAGGAAATGATACCTTCTCTGCGAGGCCCATGGTCTCTATTAGGTATACGATCTAATGGATTAGACATACTCAACTCCTTTGTAATTGTTTACTTTATTGACATATGCATATTTTACATTATTCTAGTAGCAAATACAAGTACTATTTTTATAATTATTTAAAATATCTTCTAAACTATTGGCACAACAGAGGGTATAATTTTTCATCAAAAGTGATTTATACCACCTTCTACCCTAAGTGTAGAGTATGGCAGGAGTTAAAAGTTTATACATATTTTACTTCTTTTATAACCGTATGGGAGAAGGCAACTTACACAAGTTCTGTGTAAAATAAAAAGCAAAAAAGACTACTATTCAGAACCTTCGTGCCTCTATAACTGTAGCTGTGTCAGGTAGATACCTCAGTTTTGTGTGAATTAAAGCAATAAAAACACAAATTTCTCTTTATTGGTACCTCCTATAAGTATACTGGTGCCATTCACTTGTGGTAACTAAGTATAAGGCACAAATTACTTTTCACATTTTCTTATTTTTTCGTAACTTATTTTATACCAATGAGTTAGCTCTATTCTGTATACTAATATACACATATATATGTATGGGGTAATATGTGTTAGTATATAGACGGTAGTCTGTAGAATAGGGTTCTCTATAAGTTTAGGGGGGGTGCCTTTTTGTGGGTGTTTTTTGCATTTCTGAGATAAACCCTTACACGCTCTTTAGTTATGGGTGTCTAAACTATATACATTTTGGAGTAAATTATACACAAAAAGAAGATAAGGGTTGCCACAACAAGTACTTACAGAGGTAAAGACTTACTTCATACACTTTTGGCCATAAATACACCTTTATGGTGTAAAGGCAAGGGAGGGAGAGGTTTAAAAGTGTATACATTTTTAAAGTCTTGCAATATTGGCCTCTATGGGGTATAATATGGTAACATTAACATTTTACAACAGGAGACTATTATGAGATTATTACTTCTTGTTACAATACTAATACTAACTTCTTGCAACGAGGGCGCCAATTCTACTGGCAACCTTGACCTCAATTTCCCTTTTAAGACTAAGTGTCAGACATGCTCCACTTCCTACTCCACATATGATGTAGCGGTGAAGGCGGATAAGTTGCTTGAAAGTGGCATCCTCACTCCGCATGTATGCACATATCTAAGAGGTACTTTCGTAACTGTCCATCGAGTTATCGGTGAGTATGCTGAGATTTCATTTGCCAGTATAGAGGGAACCAGTTGGACCAGGTATGACTATATACTAAGTGTTGCTTGCAAGAAAAAAGGTGGGTCACCTTTCCCATTACGAGGAGTTTGTGTGATGAATGTCAGAGCATACGCAACTCGTAAGGAAGTTGAATTGGCAGGAGCTGAGTGTATTACTACCGAGAGGGTAGCCACCATACCCTACAAGCATCTTTACCATAAGAATGACGAAGTAGCTATTCATGCGATAATTGGTAAGTACGCAGAGTTTTCCAGTTCCGAAGTGGAGGGTACAAGCTGGGTTCTATACTACACAGTCTTGCCGTATAAGGTTGGGCGAGAATTAGGATACTGGCGATGAGGTTAATGTATACCCTCCTTGCTCATAAAGGCAACCCTAATGGGGATAGGGTGTTATATACGGGCAGGAGATACGGCTGGTGTAAGAGGAAGGGGAAGAAGTTACGGCGGCAGGGATATTCTACCACATCAGTAACACTGACGCAGTGGGGTGAGATTAGGATCTTGCCAGGAGTTACAGGAACGAAGTCTATTAAGGAGGGTACGTAATGAGTGCCGAGAATTGCCCTTACAAGAATCGTTGCTGGAGGTATGCTTATACTAAGTATTATATGGAGCATCAATATAGCAATGATATCCCTATTCGTCACATCCTATTTTGCGAGGGGTATGTAACTCCAGATATGGTAATGAAGAGGCGGCATGGGATATATGCAGAGAACTTCCCATCTGCTACAGGGCATAACTGGTGTCCTGACTATTACTTAGACTGTCATGAGTATAAGAGGGAGACGTTGAAGATAGCTAAGTTTAATGCGAGGAAGAAGAGAGGTGTTAGGGATGGCCAGACACCACGGGTACATATCCCATTTGAGCTACGTAAGAGGGTCGCTATGAAGAGTAAGTTTGGATGTGTATACTGCGGGAGGCATTGTAATCAGAAGACCTCTAGAGGCCCTGTAAGGGGTGCTATTGACCATGTCATCCCTCTTGCCCTTGGTGGGGGCAACGAAGAGAGTAACCTTGTATTAGCATGTCGTGAGTGCAACAATGCTAAAGCGGATAAGTTATGGAAGAAGGGGTGTAGAATAGGGTACTATCAACCCTAGTAAGACCCAAGTATAGACCTTGCTGTGAGCCGCGACCTATAAGCGTCCCCGGTGGCGTTTTCCAGGCCACACGCAATGCGTTTCGTCTTTTTTCTCCGAAAAAATACAAAAGCGCTGCCCCCTGTGACCTAG
>Ga0307928_10003485_pt1 | contig 11992 bp, 15 predicted proteins | sample AceLakmetagen232_FD_201815 | JGI IMG/M metagenome (GOLD analysis project Ga0307928, IMG submission 201815) | Saline water microbial communities from Ace Lake, Antarctica - #232 | ecosystem: Environmental > Aquatic > Non-marine Saline and Alkaline > Saline | place: Antarctica: Ace Lake... | reverse complement strand
AACTACTTACGAAAAAATATACTCATAAACTTATCAAAATCAATGCATACCACAGGACTATACCATTCTTTTCGTTTAAGTACAACCAACCACGTGGTAAGTGGGTCCTCATTAGCCTTTGCCTGACGTATTGTAGCAGGTAAAGACCAAGATTCACCAGACTTACATTCTACCGCAAATGGGAACGCTTTTTTTGCCGGTCCAATTAAACGAACATCGGTACCAGATTGCCCCATTTCCCTTGATGCTATCATTTCATCTGCACCATAGGCAATTCCCGTATACCTACTAATAGATTTAGCTACTTTTTGCTGCAGATTTCGCCCCTTTCCCTTTGCACTACTTATCTTGATGGGAGCAATTTCCTTCTTTAATTTGGCAATTATTCTTTTCATATCTTTTTTATCAGGATTAGAAGATTCCAGCAGTGCTAATATGGTCTTCAGCTCCGCTTTATTCATTGGAAAGGACCCCCATAGAAAATGATTCCACATCAATAACTATAACATCTCCAGCTTGTTTCTTTCCCATAGAACTTTTAAGCCAAGTATTTATGGCATAAAATTCTGTGGGAGATTGTGGAACAAGGGTTAAAATATCATCAACAATATCTGCTTGCATTAGTATTTTCCTTTTCTTACTGGCCTTATAGCGTCTTCAATGCCCTGCCATTTGTCCCGTACACGCTTTGTTAATTCCCCCTCCAAACCTTCGTCTTCTATATACCGGATAAGTTGGTCCCTATCCATAACTGCACCAAATCTTTTCTGGAATGGTTCACTCAAATCATGTATAGACATAATAAAAGCAGACATATTTTTAATGGTCTTTCGTTCCCCAGATGCTATGTATGCGGCCATCTTATCATTGTCAGATAAGAAACTGATTAAATTATCACGATTCACGTCATCAAATTCAAGGATCTCTACATCAGTATCTTCTATTTCCCCGGTAACTGGAGGGGCATCCCCCCAAGATAGTTTCTTTGATTCTTCCCCTTTTAATTTCCCAAGGTCTGTACGTAACCCATACAAAAAATCAATATTTGTCCCAATATTATCCATGCCATACTCATACAAAATACTAATATCACATTTCCTATATGGTGTTTTTGATCGTACCTTAATACCTTCCGCGCGGACAACATACCCAATATCTCTCGTTTCCCCTTGGACAGTTTTATTATAAGAATCCACTCTCCTTAAAAATACTTGTACAGAGCTATAAAATCTAAGTGCATTGCCTCCAGATACCTTCCACTTTCTACCATAAGACGAACCAACATTATCCCTTATCTGTGAAATAATAATTAGTATTACATTTTTCGCACCCAACTCTGTTGATAAATATGCAAAAGATTTAGAGGAATGTTTTTGCTTAACCATCCCATAATCACCTTTCTCATATTTCTGTCCTTTTGCAGCTAACTTTTTTCTTTCTTCAAACTCTGTCTCCACTTCGTCAGAGGATAATCCATCAAAACTATCTACAATGTAAATTAGAAAATCGTCTTTCTTAATTTTTTTCCCGTCTTTCTTTTTAAGAGCATCCATTTCCATGCCAAAGTCGGTGAAAAAGTCTTGTGCTGTTTGTGACTTACGCACATCTTCGCGTATATCAAACCCATAAAGTTCTTCTGTGTCAAAATTAAATCCTGATTCGCAGTCATTATAAGCAATTTTTACATTGAATTCGTCTTTCAATTTCGCCTTTGCTGCGGCAATTAACTCGCACGCAAGGAACGTTTTTCCACTAGAACTGTCGCCGATTATATTATATATCCATCCATTTTTTACACCACCTACATCACTGATTACTAAATCTAATAAATCACTGCCTGTGGGTATTGTTACATCAGTCAATTTTTCCTCCCGTACATATTTCTGAAACTGTTGTGTTAATGTCATAATAAGAGGGGGAAATCCCCCTCTCCTCCTTAAAATGGGATATCGTCGTCCTCAAATATTTTTTCGTACCTTTTTTCACATGTATCAGCCAATGCACAATCATCACATTCAGGTTTACTAAAATTATCTTCCCCAAACTTATGCCCATATGGGCAAACAGGAAGAGCGACTTCCGCAGGTGCAAGTTTTGCTTCTCTTGCAGCCTTGGCCTTTGCTCTTCTTTCCGCTGGTGTAAGAACAATTCCTTGTGTGCTTTCTTTTGAAGGTTCTTCCGTAGTTGTTTCTATAGTACTTTCTACGGTTACTTCGGTATCATCAGTACTTGATGCAAAAGGATCACCGTTAAAAATGGTCTCCACTTCGTCGTAAGTGTACTCTTTCAGCATTGTATCCAGTTTGTACGCTTTATCAATAATACTTTCATCAAATACATTTTTCTTAGCAATGAACTCAATGTCTTTAAACTCACCCGCCATTTGCTTGCTGAAAGAAGAAGGTTCTGGATAACAACGTAGTGTCCTACCCATTGCAGAAATATCTCCGAGCCAGAATTGTTCAGAATCATCCTCGATTCTACGAAGTTTCTTTTCAACATTCTCATAAAACCATGCGTAACTGTAATCAAACAACAAGATAGTTTTAGGATCATCACTAGAAACAACATTCATCAGTGTCCGTGCTACTTTTTTCAGACTTCTTACATCTTCATCTTTCCAGTCTTTACCAGCCTTAATTAAAGCTTCACGTGCTTCGCAAATAGGACAAGGATGTCCCCAAGTTGATGGGCAAATTACACTTGTCTTTTCATCTGGCCCTAAATTTCTGTGCTGATAATATAAAACATAATGATCAAGGATCTCATCTGTACCTTCCCAGTCCTTTCTAAGCTGTATGATATCAGGGTGCATATCCGAAGTTACAACAAAGGGAATAATGTCAACTTCAACTTTAATTCCCGGTTCCAGTTTTGCCAGCCATTTTACATCTTGGTATTCGCCAAAGTTAAACTTCCCAAGACCCCCACCAGAATTTTTTGATCTTGTGTGCTCTTGTGCTTGTTTTCCGCGATTACGCGCCCCATCGATTCTACTTCCCATTATTTATCCCCCAGTACTACTCTAACATCTAAAGCAGATATAAAATTGATCTCTTCCTCATTCATTTCATTTTCTTCAATAAAAGTATCAATTTCACTATTATCAAAGTGTCCCATTCTATTGTTCAAATATTTTATCCATCTTTTTTCCAGTGTTTCTTCTCGTCTGGTTGTCATTATGAAATCTCCTCGTTTTTTTTATTCCGTGATCTTGCTGCCATTTCTCTTTGGCCAACATCCGCTACTCTTCCAGTATCAGGAACAGCATAAAATCCATTGATTAACAATGTGCCTTCATGCTCCAATGCTTTCTTACGATGTTCAAAAGCTGAAACTATACTTGCCAACATATCAGATTCGCCTTTCAATTCAGCCATATCTAATTTTATCTGCCTTAATTCGTCGTCAATTTCCACCGCTGCTTTTACAGCTCCTTCAGTCACTTTCACACCAATGTCGCGGTCACCCCCACGAATTTCCAATTCCACTTCGGCAGTACGAGCATTGAGAAGATTCTTTTTGTCAAGAAGTTCCCGTGCCTTTGCTACATATTGCTCGGCATAATACATATACCGCAATGGTTGATTTTCCCATTCCTCATCCAAATGATATTTGTCAAGTGACAAATGACTCTGCAACATACCGTCTTTTAACTCTACATCTTTTTCCATTTACTCTAATCCTCTACTATAAAAAAATTACTTTCCGAACCATTTTCCCCTGCAATATATGTATCCAAGAATTCTTTGAATCCTTCGCTCAGCTCTGTAAAGGGGAAATCCTTTATTTCAGCGTACAAACCTTTCTCAACTTCAGTCTCATTTATGCCAAGCTGTTTCATACGATTATAAATTTCTTTGGCATTATAATTTTCCTTGACTGTTAAAGCGGCATATTCCATGTCTCCATGTACATATAATATAATCATCTGTTATCCCCTGCAGAGTGCAATACACCTCGTTCTTTTCTATCGGCTAATTTGTCTATATTCATCTGCCACACTGTTGTGATAGTTGAACCCTGTTCAAGTACTTGCTGTTCTACATATATCCGCACATCCATTAAAAGATAACGTACTAATTCTAAAAAAGTGGCATCAATTTGATGATAACTTCTTTCACGATAACCTTTTTTCATAGCCTCTTGAAGTAGCCCAATAGACATAAACGGATCTACATTTTTCAATACATCGTATTTATACCCCTCCAAATCAAGATGCATCAAGTTACTGAAAACAGCAATATACCAATAAACATCGCCAAGTTCTTTTAATAGCTCTGTATGATAATTTCCACTACCAATACCATATTTAAGCTTATGTTGATATTCAGCTAATTCTCCACACATTCCTAATAATGTACAAGTTGTAGCTACTTCGTCATTTCGAAAAGCCATGGTAGTTATGGCTTTTTTTACGTACTCATTCCAATTCAAATGTTCCTCCTATGAACATGCTTCCCATCCACATAATGATGCACATTTCTTGCATCCTTCAACGTACATAAGATCTGAACCGCACACGGGACATTTGTCCGATGACATTACCTTTTCTTGTGTAGGTATATACTTCTTTAGTATTCTACCAACAACTTTCTCGAATGAGGCAAAACCGTTCCCTTTGTGTAATTGCTCTACAATAAATTGAAGTGGAACATTATGTCGTATACTCATGGATATGAATCTACTTAATGTTCCTAATGTGGAATCAAACTCTCTACTAATATCTTCAATAACAATATTGTCATTGATAATTAGATTATAGTGCCCTTTTCTAACTTTGTCAATAGCCCCTTTTACATTCTTATCAATGTTAAATGACCTTCCTTGCATTGTAGTAACAAAAATCTCATACGGTGAATCATCTTTATTCATTCCAACCAATACTAGAAATTTTTCTTTTTTTACAGTCGCAAAGTAAATATCACACGGCATTTCTTTTAGTCTTTTCTCTGCATTATTTCCATGTGGAACCTGTAATTTATCATTATACTCTAAGATTCCTTTCATACTGCCTTCAGGATTAAATGATGTAAACCCTTTCAGTCCTCGCGTATGCGCCGATCGAAGTAATTCCTGATACTCTTCCAATGTTGTTCCCGGCGCCAAATTATGAGTTTTACTAATACTATGATCAATATTTCGTTGCCATGCAGCTTGTATTGATATAGCATTTTTTCCATTGATGTCTTTTGTTGTTACAAAATATTTTGTCCATTCAGGATCAACCAGTTTTTTATCATTAAGAATGTTAAAATTCCACCATGCATAATCTTCAACTTTTTCAATACGAACATCATCACCATCTGTCCTAATATTTCTGGTGTACTCTAATGCAAATATAGGCTCTATGCCAGAACTACAATTATTTCCAATAGTTAATGCTGTTGTGCCCGTAGGAGCAATAGTATTCAAGCCAATGTTCCTGAGACCGTACTTTTTCACTATCGCAAAACAATCTTTCGGGAGATTACTTACAAAAGGAGTATCCAATATTTGTTTATCCCATGCTGGCAGCTTCCCTTTCTCTTTGGCTAAATTAGCAGACGCAGTATACGAGCATGTTTTTAATACTCCAGATAATTCCAAACTTAATGCAATACTTCTTGGATCACCATATTTCATTCCCATCATTGCAAACATATCACCAAGACCAGTAATCCCTAACCCAATTCTACGCCATTGCATTGACATATCTTTTATTTTTTGCAAGGGATATTTTGTTCTATCCAACACATTATCAAGAAATCTAACACCAATACTAACAGCTCTTCTGAATCCTGCCCAATCGAACATGGAATCTAATACAAAAGGATTCTTAACAAACCTTGTTAGATTTATAGCACCAAGATCACATAATGAATATGGTCCCATTGTAATTTCACCACAGGGATTAATTTGATTCATATTGAAGGCATGTTTCCCATTATTGTACCGATTGGCCTCATCTATGAAGTATATTCCCGGTTCATTATGAGTATAGGAATTTTCAGTTATCAAATCAAATAAGTACTTTGCACTTACTGTCTTGTATACTTTGCCATTAAACACTAAATCCCAAGTTTTGTCAAGTGTAACAGCGTTCATAAAGTCTTCAGTTACACCAACACTGATATTAAATTGTGTTAGTCTATTTGATTTATCTCCTTGTTTGTATGTTATAAATTTCTCTATATCAGGGTGATCAACATTTAATACAGCAATATGCGCGGAACGCCGAAAACCTCCGGTCATTATTGTTTTTGCAGATTGGTTAAATATCTCTAAAAATGATATGGGTCCAGAAGCAATACCACCAATACTCAACGCAGATCCCTCTGGTCTTAACTTAGAAATATTGAAACCCACACCACCACCAACTTTAGAAATCAATGCATCTTCTTTCAGTGCATTGTAAATATCCTCCATATCGTCTTCAATGCCAATAGTAAAACAATTACTATAATTTTTCATTGGACTGTCTACACGAGCATTAGCTAATATACGTCCACCGGGAATAAACCTTCCACTTGATATTTCTTTATAAAAGATATCTTCCCATTTCTTACGGTTCTTTCTTTTTTCTGCCATGGCAATTTCTTGTGCTACACCATGAGCAACATCAGCCCAACCTACATCTTGTTCATGCAGACAATATTTTTGTTTGAACAGATCTTCACTTATTTGCTGCTGAAAGAGCATAACCCCTTCTTTATTTTCATTCATTTCCAAATTACACCTTTTCTTTTGATTTTCCAGTTTCATTGCCTGATCGTTCAATAAAAGCCCTCCATCCATGATATTTCCAATAACGATACTTAATATTACTTAGATCACGCATGGGAATACCTTGTGAAACACACCAACCTAAAAATTGATCATAATGTTTGCACGTAGTAAACGCTTCTTTACATCCATGCCGATATACACAAGGAGGAACACACACAGAAGCTACTTCTGGGTTCGTTTTCCCTACTTCCTTAACTAAGTTTTCCATTAGATGACGAGTATCGGTACTTACACACTCAACACATAATCGAGTTTGCGCTTCCCTTATAAAAGACTGTGCATTATGTGACTGCATAAGCATTGTCTCCATTTCCATGGTTTGTTCCGATCTTGGGACATTCCCTCTATCAGGACGGCCAGTTCCCATATAATTATTCACACCGACATTATGCCGTACTAATTGATCAGCAATCCATCTTTTTATGCTCTTAAATTTGAATCTGATTTTCACTTCTCGAATAGGTGAATGTTCAGCTATTAGCATTTTAGTCTTCCAATTGGAAGTGGGTTGTATATATAAAGGAGATTTATGCACAGTGGTTAGGGCAGCTTTAAATGCCCAATCCCATCCATCTACATCTATAAAATCTAAATCCACTATTATTCCCCCACTCTACTAAAACCCATTTCACAATTTGATTCTATCCAAGGTTGAAAGTAATTTTCTTGGACATATTCATCAATTGCTTGCTCATCCATATCTTTTAATTCCTCATCCTTGACTTCTATTATTTCTTCATGTCTTGAACCAACGTACAATGTACGCACCATAAATTTAAACTTCATCTTTTTTATTCTTCACCTCTATACGATATGCCAATAATAATAGACTTTCGTAAAATGACTTCACCTATTCTAATCATATCTTCTGGAACATTATTTATACGATTGCATAATTGATCAAAAGTTTCATCTATAGAAATGTATACATCGTCTAATCCATTACAAGTTATATTAACTTTTATCTTTTTCATCTTTTTCATCCTCATCTTCATCTTCAAATACATTATTATCAAACCACATCAAAAATAATAAACAAGATATTGCATTAGCCAAATGATGTGTGTCAAAATCGGGATCGTCACGTTCTCCCTTCATCCATGCTACAATATGTCTAAAAGACGCATCTACATATTTATCTATAGGGCGCACATTTTTCCAATTGTCTTTTGCATACTTAGCAGCACCTTTAGTAAGGACTTTTACAACTTCTTCCATCTCCTCCATTGGAAGCAGACCCCATTGTAATTTACCAACATCATACTTCACACCTTCTCCATGTTGTCTTTTAATACCACATTCAGCACATACAAATTGCTGTGGATTATCTATGGGATTAAATAATGTTCTAAAACTATCTGCTACTTCTATTGATTTTCCACAATTAATACATTTAATGTGATCCATTTCATCTCCTTAAAATCAAGTTTCTTCATCTGGCCCCTCTTGCTTAAATCCTATTACACTGCCCTCTCCTACCATTTTATCCATCTGCAGCGCAAGTATAGGGAATTGGAGCATCTCAATTTCTTTTGCATTGTATCCATGTATTTCTATTCCTGCTGGAGAAATAATTATATGTTTCCATATTCTCATTTTCTACCTTTTATAGTTATTTTTCCGTTACTTGATTCTATAACTTGATGCAACAATAATGCAAATGTATCCACATATTTTTCATCATTAGACTGAATATGTTCACCCATACTATCCAATATACCATGCACAACCTCATGCCAAAAAGTATGTTTCATTGCATCTTCTGTCATGATCCCCTTGGATGACTGAAGTTCTACCTCGCATTTTCGATAATCAATTGAACCCTCGTTTCCTTTCTCATAATCAAGTTCATTATTAAGTTTCACTTGAAAAGTTTTTCCACCTATCATAAATTTCTTAGGTATATCCAATTTATACTATCTCCTCTGAATGATCTAACGTTGCCCAATCACCATCAATCCCATAAAAATCTGCATCAACTTTCAATGGAACTATTACCCATGGATTTGTTTTTAAAATTTCTTTTGTCATAATATTATTAACCATTGGAGATAATCTATCCGTCTCTTCTGGAATAGCATCAAAGACAATCGAATCATGCACTTGTCCAATACACAGTGATTCAAAATGCTCTTCTTTTAGTCGTTTATTTATCAAAATAACTGCGCCTAATGTTAAATGAAAACTTCCTCCTTGAACTGGCAAATTATTTACTTGATTTCTGCGAAACACATTTTGAGATGTGAATCCAGTGGGCCATGTAATTATTCCCGTATCAACATAATTACGCCAATTACTATTACGCCAGTTATTATATCCCGGAAACATTTCTTCCCAGAACTTTCTTTCCACTTCTTTGCAATGCAACACAAACATTTTAAGATTTCTTATAGGTACCCAATCTCCTTTTTCATCTTTTATTTTATGTTTACGCAAATGCCTCTTTGTTGTTTTTGGTATTGCCTTCCATAATGAAATAGCACAAGACTTGTACCAATCCCCATAAAACTGTGCAAATACCCATTTATTTTTTGCATGGAAGCGTTCTGTCTTCTTATCAATTTCTTCAGGTTCTTTTAAGAATAACATGGCCGCAGCATCTCTATGCATATCAGTAGTATCATCAGATGTATACATTATCAAGTTTTCATCATGAGATATACTTGTTGCACCACGAACTTCTAACTGACCATAATCATATTCTATGAATTGCCTTCCTTGTCTCGGTCTAAAGACTCCTTTAACATAATGATTCGCAACTTCATCATGCTTACTAAAATTTTGAAAGTTGGGATTTGAAGAAGAATTATGTACACATATTTCATTAGCAATGAAATTATGCTCTCCTTCAACTTCGATGTCGTACACATCAACTGCCTCATCTAAGTACTCTATTTTTACAATGACATGATTATTTACATTTACAATATGTCCTATTCCATTATTTTTACATGAATATGTAATACCATATTCATCACATATTGAGCGTAATTTATAAAAACTGACTTTTATTTTTTTTACTGCATCAGTATAATTGTTATTTTCTAATGCAAAAATCACATCTTTTTTTGATATATATTCCCCCTCCCTATTAAAAAATAATTTAATTTTTTTAATATCAATTCCCCAATGGACGCAATTATTTTTAAAACAATCAAAATCATATGGTACTTGTGTTAATTTGCCTCCTGATATTTTAATTAAATGAATACATTCTTCTTTGCTTAGTTTTAATGATCTAGGACTATCATATCCACTATAGTATGTGTACTTTCCATCGCGATGATTTCTTTTGACAACTTCTATATTTTTTTTTCGTGCCTCAGTCGTTCCTAATGTATCAGGATAATGTATTCTCGCATGATTAACATGATCTGTTTTTTCAAGGTTAGAAAATTCATTGTCCAAATGATCCCCATTTTTGTGATGAATGATATCTTTAGGTCCTAATAGTTCTCCAGTAAATGATTCATATACAAATCTATGTTCAAATATTTCATTCAGATTTGTAGGGAACAATCTACCCCCCTGCCTTCTAATACTAAGTACTCTTGACTTTGGTTGACGCTTCCATTTAGGGTCTGTTTTATTTCTAAAATCTTGCAATAAATCACATGCTTCTACATATTGCCCATTAATTAGTCTAATTTTATGCTCAGGTGTTACATCAAGATGGCCTATATTAGTGCCATAACCTTTATAATGAATTCGTACTACTTTTCTATGGCCAGTTTTTCCAGCCCAAAGAACTTTTTTTAATTGAATCCCCAAATTATTATCAAAAGAATATACATAATCATCTTTTTTAATTTGTTCTATAGGCACACCATTTGGATATTTCTTGTAATCTTTATTAGTTAAAATTAGTGAACCCTTTGCTACGCATGATCTAAAACTTGACACTGTGTTAAGATTAAAAGATGGGTGAATAATTCCATTTATTGTTTCCCTTTTTATTCCTGCAAGATATGTATTCTTTATCTTATACAGTTTTTTATACTTTAGAATTAGTAATGTTAATTCACTATTTAGTTGCTCTAATACCTCCGCATCAGTAGATTCAAATCCTTTATGTACTGTAGATGATTTTCCATATAATTGAAATCCTTTCTCTGTCATTTTTATAGGAGGATATTTTAATACTCCAAATAATAAATGTTTTAAATGTTTCGGAGAACTGAAATTAAAATCATCTTCCAAGTTCCATTGCTGCGCTTCTTCACATCCAGCAATTTTCTCTTTTAATACAATTAACTTTTCTTCTATTTCAAGATCATTAGTCATTAATTGTTCTTCATCTACCATTATACCATTTTGCTCCATGTCTGTAAAAGCCATGGAACCATCATGCATAAGACGAAAAGCATTTCTAAAATTACCGATTTTGGGGCGATGTCGTAATTGATACTTGTGCAACTTAAATGTTAAATGTGCATCAATTGCACAATATGTACATAAGTCTTCAACAGGAACTTCTTTCAACCTGTTAAATGCATTAGCGCCCCATTGATCTTTTTCTTCTTTAGTAGCCTTCATAAAAGGTTCTACATCATCATCATACCCAAGTACACCAAAATAATTATATCCTTGAAACTTTAATCCGGTAACTCCTCTTCTATTATCTACAGTATGTGCAACCAGCATACAGTCCCACATCCAACCACGAACTTTATATCCAAGTATAACTCTTGTCCACGTTTCTTCATACTTCATATTGTGGCCAATTTTTCTAATATGCCTATTTGTCAATACTTCTTTTAATAAAGCTTTAAATTCCTCATTATCGTATATTGGAAAAGCAAGACTTTCGTCCCCTGTACTTATTCCAACACATAATATTTCATGTCCTTTTCTATGTGGCTTTATTCCAGTAGTTTCATAATCAAATGCAATTGTAGGGTGAATAGTTACTATTTGTCTAAGAAATGCCACCGCACGTTTTAATCCTGCATACTTACATTGCCCCTCATAATTGTGTATCTTAACAGGCTTCACTTTTAATGCTGCTTTTAATGTTCTTTTAAACACACGGTTAATTACTTTGTAGGGATCGCACCAATCAATAAGTTGTGGATCATTCCATAATTCCCCATTAAACCCCCTATACCTTCCATACCCCATAGATGCTTTTCTTTTTAAACGCAATTTCTCCACTATCTCATCAGGGTGGTAAATTGGTGCTATATTGCACTTTAATTCTTGATCTGGTGCAATGTACCCAACC
>Ga0307928_10003482_pt1 | contig 12000 bp, 17 predicted proteins | sample AceLakmetagen232_FD_201815 | JGI IMG/M metagenome (GOLD analysis project Ga0307928, IMG submission 201815) | Saline water microbial communities from Ace Lake, Antarctica - #232 | ecosystem: Environmental > Aquatic > Non-marine Saline and Alkaline > Saline | place: Antarctica: Ace Lake... | reverse complement strand
CTGAGAAGGCCGGGCAGATTCGACAGGGAAATATCTATTCCTATCCCGGATAAAAACGGGAGATTTCAGATCCTGGAAATTCATACTCATGGAATGCCTTTGGCAAAGGATGTTAGTTTAGAGAAATTAGCTGAGATTACCCATGGATTTGTGGGCGCGGACCTGCAGGCTTTGGCTAGAGAAGCTGCCATGAGCGCTCTTCGGAAGATACTGCCAAAGATTGATTTTGAGATGGCGGACATACCTTATGAAACCTTAATGAAGTTAGAAGTTACAGCGGATAATTTTTTAGAGGCAATGAAAGAAGTTGAGCCTTCAGCCATACGGGAATTTTTTGTGGAGGTCCCGGATGTAAAATGGGATGAGGTAGGCGGATTAGAGAATATCAAAGAAGAATTGAAGGAGGCAGTAGAGTGGCCGATTAAGTATTCAGATATTTTTAAGCAGGCAAATACTAACCCCCCTAAAGGAATACTTCTCTATGGAGCTCCAGGTACAGGAAAAACCTTATTAGCTAAAGCAGTGGCAAGTCAAACCGGAGTAAATTTTATCTCGGTAAAGGGCCCAAGCCTGATTTCAAAATTTGTCGGAGAAAGCGAAAGGGCAATCAGGGATGTTTTTAAGACTGCAAAACAAGCAGCGCCCACAATTTTATTTTTTGATGAGATTGATTCGTTGGTTCCTAAGAGAGGCGCTGCGAGCACGGATGGCCATGTCGGCGAACGAGTGATGGCCCAGTTTTTGGCTGAGATGGACGGGATTGAGGAGTTAAAGGGCGTAGTAGTTTTAGCCGCGACTAACAGATTAGACTTAATTGACCCCGCCATATTGCGAAGCGGCCGTTTTGACCTTTTATTGGAATTGCCTAAACCGGATGATAATACAAGGGTAGAGATATTTAAAATACATTCTAAAAATAAACCACTGGCTAAGGATGTAGATTTTAAAGAACTAGCTAAAGAAACTGACGGAGCGGCAGGTTCTGACATTGAGTTTATTGCCCGTAAAGCCGCTACGCTTGCGATAAGGGCATTTATAGGAAATCCCTGCCTGCCGGGCAGGCAGGAAAAAGAAAAAAACGCACTTGTTATTAAAAAGAAGCATTTTGAAGAAGCAATTAATTTAATAAGAGAAAAGAACGCTAAAAAATAGGAGGTGGAAAGATGTTTAAAATCATTAAGAATCTAATCACAGGTATCAAAAAGATTTTCAGTGGAATGTTTAAGAAAAAGGCAAAAATCGAAGAGAAAAAATAATAAAGTAGAGACAGGACAATGTCCTGTCTCTATATCAATTTTTTAATAAATCCAAGATAAGAGAAAATTATGGCAAAAATAGGAAAATATATTTATGGGATTATAGATTCTAATCATCCTGAATTCTCTGGTGTTTCCGGAATATCCGCGTGTAAAGATGTTTATTTCATTCCTTATCAGGATAAAGCGGCAGTAGTAAGTGACGCTGAAATACTTGATTATACGCATATAGTTAATGATACCTTAGCGCGGTTCTTGATTGAACATCAAAAGGTTATAGAAAAGATTATGAGCTTAGGGTATTCAATTATCCCTATGAGATTAGGGACGTTCGCGATGGATGAGGCAGAGGTTAAAGATATCTTAACTAAAGGATTAAGCCTTATAAAAGAGATAACCCCAAAGATAAGCGATAAAATAGAGATTGATATTGTGGCTACTTGGAGTGATTTTACTGTCGCCATTAAAGAAGCTGGAGAGGCACGGGAGATTAAAGAGCTGAAAGAGCAACTTCTTAAGAATCCCAAAGGGATCACTGCCGATGACCAGATGAGAGTAGGGGCCATACTTAAGGATACATTAGGCCAGATGCGAGAAAGGTATGCCACTAAGATACAGAGTGCCTTAAAAGAATTTTACGATGATTTTAGGCAGCATGAACTTATGGATGATAAAATGGTGGCAAATATGGCATTTTTAATAGAGAAGACGAAGCAGGAAGAATTTTATGTCAGGGTGGAAGGCCTGAATTCTGAATTTGCGGAAAAACTAAACTTTAGATGCGTTGGGCCCTTGCCTGCCTATAGTTTTTACACCCTTGAGATAAAAAAGATGCAGTTTAACGACGTAGATTGGGCAAGGAAGAGGCTGGGTATTTTAAATGATACCGTTAGTTCAGATGAAATTAAGAAAAATTTTCATAGACAGGCGTTTATTTATCACCCCGATAAGAATCCGGATAGGCCAGAGGCAGAAAAGGAATTCGATGAAATAAGGAGGTCTTATAATATACTTCTTGATTATGCTCAATCTTGCGAACAAGTTGGTCAAGAAAGCCTTATATTTAATGAAGATGAATTTAAAAAGAACGCAGTGTTGATAAAGGTAAAAGAGGACATAAGTTATGGACCGAAGCGAACATAACTTATCCAATAATAACTATGGAAAAAGAAGGTAAATATATTTATTGTATTATCTCAACCTCGCAGGAGAGGAATTTTGGGCCTATTGGGATAGGCGAAAGAGGCGATGAGGTCTTAACTATTAGTTACGATGATCTAAGCATGGTGGTAAGTAACTCATTCGTAAGGAAGCTGGAAGGCAGCCGGCAAAATTTATTAGCTCACGAAAAGGTAATTGAGGAAGTGATGAAGGAGTTTGATAGCGTGCTTCCGGTGAGGTTTGGCACTATTGCCTCTGGCGCCGATGAGGTAAGGAATCTTCTGGATAGAAGATACAGGGAATTTAAGACTGCCTTAAGAGATATGGAGCATAAAATAGAATTAGGGGTTAAAGGTACATGGAAGAATATGGAGGTCATATTTGGCGAGATTGTAGAGGAAAATAAGGATATTAAAAAGATGAAAGAAAAGCTTCAAAACGATAAGGCTAAAAAGAACATCCAGACAAAAATGGAAGTAGGCAAGATGGTTGCCGATACGCTAGAGAAGAAAAAAGAAAAAGAGGTACAAATTATTGTAGATGCCTTAAGAAGAACAGCCGTTAATTATAAACTCAATAAGACTATCGGTGAGGGGATGTTTATGAACGCCTCCTTTTTGGTAGATAAGGGCAGGGAAAATGAATTTGATAATATTATGGAAGAAATAAGTGAGGAATACAGAAACAGGGTAAAATTTATGTATGCCGGGCCGTTACCCGTATATAATTTTGTTAATATTGTCATTTATCCGGAAGAATGGGAGAGATAGTTTATGCTATCCGGGACGGAAGCCGATATTTTAAATAGCGTCGCCAGGTTAAGACAGGCAACTAAAGACCAGATAAGAAGAGATGTGGGATTTTCCTTAGACTACATAGGGTTTTTATGCCAGTATTTAGTAAGAAGGGGATATCTGGTATTTTCCGGCGGACATTATTCTTTGGCCAAAGAAGGAATAAAAACGCTTCTTCGGGATGAGGAACCAAAGATAGACAAAAATTTGATCAAACAGATCGCTGACGAAGTAGCCAGAGAGATCAGTGGAGAGTTGAAGAAGACAGTAAAGGGTTTAAAGATACCCGTTAGAGAGATAAGGACGACGCAGGCAAAGAGCGGCGAAGAGACGTCCGAAGCCATTAAAATAAAGACAGATTTTGAGTTTTCGGTTGAGGACCAGACAGCCGATCTGAAAAGCAATATCGCGAAAGTGGGAATAAAAACGGAAAAGGAAAAATCCGATATCGATAAGTCGGTTGAACTATTTAAAAATATCCAAGGCAGGGGGAGGAAGAGATGATTAAGAAGAAAGAGGTGCGCGAGATCGACGGGCTGAAAGGCGAAATACATAAAGGCAAGGGCGTGGATATAGGGACGATGTTTGTAAAATGCGCCGTGAAAGAGGGAGACGAAATAGTCTTTCGTTCACAGAGAGATGCCTTTTTTGAAGTAGAGCATACAGATTTTACCAGGAAGATTCTGGATAATTCCAAGGTAAAATATATTATAAAGGATGACAAACTATATGTTGTGGGTGATGAGGCGCTGCAGTTTGCCAATATGTTTAATAAAGAGACAAGAAGGCCCTTAAGTAAAGGCGTTATAAGCCCCACGGAGAAAGAGGCCCTCCCCATGATTGAGCTATTGGTAAAAAACGTGGTAGGCGAGCCTGCTTATAAGGGGGAGATAGTCTACTTTTCCGTTCCCGCCGAACCTCTGGACGCGGAATTTAATATCGTTTATCATATAAAGATGCTGGACGGATTTTTAAAGACCCTGGGCTATACTCCTAATCCCATTCACGAGGGGCACGCTGTCGTGCTTTCAGAGCTGGCTGAGGAAGATTTTACCGGGATAGGCCTTTCTTTCGGCGGAGGAATGGTTAATGCCTGTTTAAGTTTTATGTCAGTGCCGATTTTTAAGTTTTCTGTGGCTAAGGCCGGTGATTGGATCGACCAGCAGGTGGCTATGGCGGTGGATGAGACGGCGAGTAGGATTTCATCGATAAAAGAAGCGTTTTTAGATTTAAGTAAGGAAGGGGATTTAAGTAAAATTGAAAGCGCCTTATCGATTTACTATAATCATCTAATCGAATATGTCATAGAAAATATAAAACAAGAATTTACCAAAGCAAGAAGGATGCCGCGGATCGCTAAACCCATAACTATTGTTTTATCCGGTGGCACATCGCTTCCAAAAGGTTTTCACATAAGGTTTAAACAAATTCTAGACCAATTAAAACTGCCTGTTCCTGTTGGTAATGTAAGAATGGCAACCCAGCCCCTAAGGTCAGTAGCTAAGGGCGCATTGATCGCGGCAAGCGCTGATGAGGGTAAGAAATAGATGGAAGTAGCGATAAAAGAAGGCAAATACATATACTGTATAATAAAATCAAACCAATCTCAATCTTTTGGCCCCTTGGGGATTGGGGAGAGAGGTGATGAATTATATACTGTTTGTTTTAAAGATATTGCCGCTGTGGTGAGCAATTCGCCCATTAAGAAATATCCCGTTGCCAGAGATAATCTGATTCCACATGAACGAGCTATTGAAGAAGTGATGAAGGCATATACAGTTCTACCGGTGAGGTTTTGCACTATTACCGAAGATGAGGAAAAGGTAAAAAAGATATTAGAAAGAGAGTATGATGAGTTTTTAGATTTACTAAAAAATATGGAAGGAAAAAAAGAATTAGGGTTAAAGGCAATATTTAAAGAAGATATTTATAACCATATTCTCGAGAAACATAAAGAGATAAAAACATTAAAAGAGAAGCTTAAGGGTTTGCCTTCCGATAAGATATATTTTGAACGTATGGAAATAGGAAGAATGGTGGAAACCGCTTTAGAAAAGGAAAAAGAGAGTCATAAAGAGGATATTTTAAACAATCTATCATCTTTGGCAATAGAAACTAAAACTAATAATATCTATGGCGAAAGGATGATTATAAACGCCGCCTTTTTAGTTGAAAAAGATAAAGAATTAGAATTTGATCAAAAAGTTCAAGAACTTGATGCGAAATATGGCGATGTAGTAAAATTTAAATATGTAGGCACACTACCGCCATTTAATTTTGTTAATCTGGTAATTGAAACAGGGGAGTATTAATTATGTTTTTAATCGATGACATATTGCTTGCTCCATTGAACGGTGTGATTTGGCTGGGTAAGAAGATTAACGAGGTAGCAGAAAGGGAGTTTTCCGATGAAGGGTTGATAAAAGAAAAACTTATGCAATTGCAATTGCGCTTTGAGGTGGATGAAATAAGCGAAGAAGATTATAATAGGCAGGAAAAGGAGCTTTTAGGCCGCCTAGAAGCTATTAGAAAAGCAAAAGAGGAGGAATAGAGATGGCTGGTGTAATCGAAGTTGGAAAAACAGTAAGTGAATTTTTAAAAGCCACGCTTAATGTAAAAGACGTAAAGGTTACTAAGGTAACCAAGGCTGATGAAGATTGGGAGACCGAGGCAGAGGTTTATGAAGAAAGCTCTTTTATAAAAGCTCTGGGGTTATCCACTAAAGTACAGGATAGGAATTTTTATGAGGTTAAATTGAATAACAGCCTAGAAGTTGAATCTTATATCCGTAAAGGACAGCAAGGCCTGAGCGAATAATGGACCTTATTTATTTGTATTGTGTTACTGATAATATTCCAAAACTAAAAGAGGTGAAAAACTTTATTGCTGATGTGTATTTTTTTGCTTACAAAGGCCTATACGCGGTGGCAAGCAGAGTTTCCTCTGATGAGTTTAGCGAGGAAAACCTAAAGAGGAATTTGGCTGATTTAGAATGGATTAAGGCAAAGGCGAACATTCACGAAAAGGCAATAGAAGCTGTGATGGAAAACTCTTGCGTTATCCCTTTTAAGTTCGGGACTTTATTTAATACCGAAGATAATCTAAAAACAATGCTTATGAAACATATAAAAGAATTTAAAGATACCCTAAAGTGTTTAGAGGGTAAAGAAGAATGGGGCGTGAAGATTTATTGTGATATGGGTAAATTAAAAGAAAATCTCATTGGAGATGATACAGAGCTCCTAAATTTAGATAGAGAAATCAACTCTTGCCAGCCAGGTAAGGCTTACATTTTAAAAAAGAAAAAAGAAGAGATAGCAAATACAATCGTAAATAAAAAGCTCAATGAGTGTGGCCAGGAAAGCTTTGAAAGGTTGAAGCAGCATAGTATTCAGTCTCGCATCAATAAATTATTACCCCAAGAAGTAACTGAAAGAAAAGAAGATATGATTTTAAATTCCGTTTTTTTAATTGATAAAAATAAAGTAGCGGATTTTGTGGATACAGTAGAAGGCATTAAGGCAACATATGTCAATCAAGGGCTCTTTTTTGATTGCACCGGCCCCTGGCCGCCTTATAATTTTACTAAGCCAGAGGGCAATGGTTGGGCCTCCAATAGCCCAAGCCATATCATGGAGGAGGCGTAAATGGAAGATGTTATTACAAAATCAAAAGACGTAACTCTTTTGGAAATTTTAGATAGGGTTTTAGATAAAGGCGTGGTTATATCAGGGGATATAGTAATTTCGCTGGCAGATGTTGATCTTGTATATGTGGGCCTAAAGGTCTTGGTCAGTTCAGTAGAGACTATGGAACGTTTAAGAGGGGCGCCATTTGCAGGCGCGCAAGAAGAGGAGCCGAGTTAGCCAAATGGCTTTATACGCTTACGCTATAATAGATTCTAATAGTAAAATAGAAGGCTCTATCAGCGGCTTAGAGGGAGCCTGTGTCTATAATATCCCTTATCGTGATATTGGAGTTGCGGTAAGCGAACTTAATGAGCAAATTCAAAATATAAACCAAGAGCATATCTTAAAGCATGAAGAGGTTGTAGAAAAGTTGATGCAGACCTTTACGGTTTTACCCATGAGATTTTCTACGCAATTTAGCCAGGAAAAAGATCTTCTTTTGATGATGCAGGAATATTATGGCGATTTCAGGGAAAATTTGGATAAATTACGCAATAAAGTAGAGTTCGGGATAAAAATTATTTGGTCAGCTGAAACAATAAAAAATCGCATCATTGAGGCCTCTAAGAAATGCCATGCCAATGTGGCTCCCGCCACACTGGATAATTCACCAGAAAACCCCATGAGAAACACAGATCATAGATCACGGGACCACATCTCTAACGGGGCAAGGATTTTTGTAAAAGAAAAATTCGAAAAGTATAAAATAGACAAAGAATTTCAGGATGAGGCGGATAGATGTATTGCGTTGCTTGACGATTTTTTTAGCAGATTTGCCGCGGAAAAGAAACTGGAAAAGTTAAAGAGTGATAATTTACTTCTGAGCGCTTATTATCTGGTGGAAAAAGAAAAACAAGGAGATTTTAAAGAGGCCTTTGAACGCGCAAAGAATACGCCCGGAGACCTTAAATATTTATTTAGCGGCCCTTGGCCGCCTTATAATTTTGTTGTCTTAACCAAAAAGCCGGATATATTTACCCCGTTAGAAATACTTAAAACTATGGGGAATACAAGTTTTTAATGAGGAGATAGTGTGAACATAAATAGAATAGTAGAAACAGATTCCCCACAAGATTTTATTGAAGAGATAGAAAAAATACAAAATGCGCTTCCTAAAAGAATTGACGCTAATCCTAAGAATGTGGAGAAAGGCCTGGCAAAGCTTGTCCTTACGCTTATAGAGCTGATTAGAAAGCTCATGGAGAAACAGGCGATGCGCAGGATAGACGCAGGTTCATTAACAGAGGAAGAAATTGAGCGTGTTGGTGAAACGCTAATGAAGTTAGAAAACAAGATGCAGGAGTTAAAGGGCGTTTTTGGGCTTAAAGATGAAGAACTGAATATAAATTTAGGTCCTTTAGGGGATCTTATGTGAGAGGGGTAAATTATGCCTTTGCCTAAAGAAGAAACCAATATCGGTTGTTCAATATTTCGAAAACAGGAGCCTGTAATAAAAGATATCACAGACAAAATCAATAAGGTCAAAAATGTTCAAGAGAAAGCAAGATATGCTGAAGAATTACAAAAGGAAGTAGGTATACTCTTAAACTGCCAAGATTATAAAAAAGAGAGTTTAAATTGCAAGAATTGCCATTTCATTGCGAATCTACGTAAGAAAACAGCAGATTTAATTATAAAAGCTAAAAAATTAGAATAGGATAAAAAAAGGGGGTAATCTTATGCAAGACCAAAAAATGATGCATCCTACAAACGCAACCAATCTTGCTGATATTCTGGAAAGGGTATTGGATAAAGGGATAGTGATAGCCGGAGATATTAAGATTCAACTCGCTGATGTCGACCTGCTCAATATTAAGATAAGGCTCCTGGTTGCTTCTGTTGATAAAGCAATGGAGATGGGGATAAATTGGTGGCAGCAGGACTCTTATCTTTCCTCAAAAACAAAAGAAAAAGAAATTGAGAAAGAGAATAAGGAATTAAAAAAGCGGTTAGAGCGTTTGGAAGCTAAAGCAAAATAAACTCCGTTAGAGAATTTCCCTCTCTAACGGGGGTAAACCCATTAAAAGATTTTCTAACAGAAATATATGAGGGAAGGTAATATATGAGAAGTTTGCTTTATGTTCCTATTATTCATAGCAGTGCTGATCTTGGCTCTTTAGCGAAAGATGTGGCAAAGCGCGGCAGAGCTGATTTAGGCGAAGACCTTTGGGAAGAACATAGGAAAACAGTAGATGGATTTTGGGATGCCCTATCGAACTATTTTGATTCGATGGATGTATCTGGGATGAAAATATACCAGGACGGAATGCTAGCGGGTGAAGAAATAGGCCGGAAAATAGTTGAGGAAGGTGTAAAGTCAGGCAGCAGGAATTATGAATTGGTTTCCAAACTACTTAAAAAGGGAGCTGTTTTAGTAAAGACCGAGGATTTTAAGCTGGTTAAGGAAGAGCGCGATAGATTGCTTGCCATAACCCGGGCAAAGTCAACTGTTCATAAAATAATAGCATTTTTGCAATATAAGTTTGTTAAAGACAAGCTGTTAAACAAACGTGATAATTTTATTGCCAAAAGAGTCAATGAAACCTTAAAACACGGAGAGCAGGGGATTCTTTTCATTGGCGCCTACCATAATATTAAAGATAGACTTCATAATATTATCCAACTTACAGGGATAAAAGAAGTGGAAAAAGTCCGTCAGTATCATAGACTTCTTCCTTTTTATGATAAACATAGAAAGCAGATAAGACAGTTAGGCAAATACCTTGTTTCTGAGGTGGAGGTATAATGTTACCTTGAAACCAAAGTTGAATTTTATAGTCAAACCCCAAATTTTTTGGCCATGCGTTGTAATATTATTATCCGTCTGCTTGGCTTTTTATATTTTTCAAAAGAAAGAGAAAGATTTAAGAATAGCTATTCAACATCGGTTAACTAAAGTTATTGACGAGAAGAAAACAACAGAACAGAAACTCATAGAAGCAATTAATGCTAAAAAAGTAATAGAAGAGAAATTTAAACGGATGAAAGCCATAGAAATAGCGCTTATAGAAGTCCAATCAGGTAAAAATGTGTCAAGAGAGTTTATAGTTGAAAAAATTGAAAAAATTGAAGAAGCTATAAGCAAAACCATAGGGCATGGAGAAAAAGTTGATTCTTCAAAAGTACAGCTTACACCGCTTTTGCCTATAGCAAATGCTGATAAGAAGAAAATGAAAGTGATATTTTGGATTTTTGGCTTTGGCCTGGTTCAAACCTTAGCTTTTTTATTTTGGAAGCGGAATAATACTGGCGCTGTTTGCCAGCTTAAAAAGATTAAATCAGAACTTCAAGATAAAGAAAAGCACTTAGAGTATGAAAGGAGGATCCGCAAGGCAATAGAGGTAACATCGTTACAAAAAGAGGGAGAATATCAGGATTTTGATGTAAAATTAATAGAGAAAGACAACTATTCACAGAAGATAGAAGTGGTTCGTAGAAAGACGGAAGAAGCGTTGTTAGAAAAAGAGAAAGAACTTAAAAAGCTTAAACATTCTTTCAATATCCTAAAGGATATATTAGGCAAAAAAGGATTAGTGAAAGAGTTAACTGCGCCGGAAGAGAAAGGCAAACTCTGGATTTTTGGAAATTCCCCAGAAAGAAGGCTGTCTTCACGCGTATGTTTAACGAAAGATTTTAACAAAACAATAATTTTGAGGATAGAGTCTTTAAACAGCTCTCCTGATTTAAAATGTTTAGCCAAAGATATTAGTTTAGCAGGATTATGTTTTGAAACAAAAAGAGAACTTAGTGAGAATGATCTAATATATATAAGATTATTCTTCTACGGTGATCAAGTGCCTATAATTAGGCTTCAAGCATATATTGTATGGAAGAGAATAAATGACAATGTTAACCATTATGGGGTTTGTTTTGATAGTTTAGAGAAAACCGCCAAAGTAGAGCTTGGCCGCTATATTGAAATGAAAATGGTTAAATAATATGAAATCTCCTCAATGCCAAATAAATTGCTCCATTTTCCTCGAAACAGACGTGGTAATAAAAAATATTCTTGCCAAGATTCAAAAAGCGGCTGTTGCCGAGAAGCGGTATTATGTTCAGGATGTTTTACTGGAAATAAAAACATTACTGGCCTGCCTTGATATAATCCTCACTATTCCGATTGTTTATATTGCTGCTGTATCCTCCGTAAATACCTTCAGGAACATAAAGCCAGTTTTCCTTGTAGCCGTTCGTTTTCCCATAATGGAGAAAGTAAATTAAGCTACAGAGTCAGAATAAATAGTAGAGTGAGGAAAATGCATATTTAGGGGAAAAATAAAATAGGAGTTTTTAAGAAAAGAGGTCGCTTAAATAAATGTTCCCAAGAAGCACCCCCCTGCACCACATGCACGTGTTTTAAAAACCTATTGATTTCGCTTTCGTTTAATGTTATTCTATAAAACACCTTTTTTAGAACTGCGAGGGTGGCGGAATTGGCATACGCGCTAGGTTGAGGGTCTAGTGAGAGTTAAATCTCGTGGGGGTTCAAATCCCTGCCTCTATGTTTTTTAATGTCCACCTTTCTTGCGTGGACATTTTATAACGATTTACTACCACAAGAGTTACGCCAATCCTACCCAAAAATGACCAGACAAAAAGGACATATTTGACAGTCTTATTTATAACTTTATCTCTAAAAACCGAATTTTATTGAAATCTGCCTATTTCCTTTATATAATAGAGCTTGTTCTAGTAGAGATATAGTTAGGGTGTATACCAAGCCCCCCAGCCATATAAATCTCTCGAAATCTAGAATGAGAGATAATTCAAGCCTCAATGAGTAATCCTTATTGAGGCTTTTGCATCTTCGCACGTGTCAAAGAGTTATGGCACATTTTTACCTGTGTCACGCGACGAAGCCCTGCCTGCCGCAAGGCAGGAATCCCTAAGCAACAAAATCCCCCACTAAATCTCACCAGGCTATCTCTTTATCTCTGAATTGGCAATTAGTGTCGCATCTTTAGTGTTGCAGATAATTGGCGATTATTTTAATATTTATTGATAATAATATCGAGCGACATTGTAGCGAGGCAGGTTTTATCTCTGATAGGGGGTATCTAAGCCCCATATAAATCTCTTTTGAGTGCAGCAACATATAAG
>Ga0307928_10003478_pt1 | contig 12011 bp, 14 predicted proteins | sample AceLakmetagen232_FD_201815 | JGI IMG/M metagenome (GOLD analysis project Ga0307928, IMG submission 201815) | Saline water microbial communities from Ace Lake, Antarctica - #232 | ecosystem: Environmental > Aquatic > Non-marine Saline and Alkaline > Saline | place: Antarctica: Ace Lake... | reverse complement strand
AAAATGTTATGAACGTATTTATACAAAGCTAACTTAAATCCGCTAGGGGAGAAATCCCCTAGCAATTCTCATATAATGCCCCGAGGGGTCTTTATATAGGAGTGACAAAAAGTAATCAAGTAACGTGTGAAATGCTTGTGTCATTCCAATAAATATAAACAATTTATATATGAAAAAAATAATAGAGACTGTCAATGATAAAAATGCCTATATTGTACCTTTGGGTGATATACATATAGAAGATAAACAATTCACTAAAAGGTCAGAGGATAAATTAAGAGGGTATATAAACTGGATAAAAGAACGTCCAAATGCAAGAGTATTTATAACAGGTGATGTGTTTAATGTAGCAACAAGAACAAGTAAGACAAGCCCATTTTCTGTAAATAAAAGATTGATAGCTGATTTTGAAGGAGATCAAATGGAGTATGCTATAGATATTTTTAAACCTATTAGAGAACAGATAATTGGAGCCATAGATGGAAATCATGAATATAGAACTAGGGACCATAATAATAGGTCTTGGATGACTGAATTATGTGGTAAGTTATCAACAATAAAAAGAGAGGTTGTATATTGTAAGGATAGTTGTATATTATTTTTAAAAGTTGGGAAAGCACGTAAAAAAGGTAATAATAGAAGTAGTCAAACGTATTCTGGATATATACATCATTGTTTTGATGATAAAACAGAAATATTTACAGATAATGGTTGGAGAAAATATAATGAATTAAAAGAAAATGATAATGTAATGACTATGAATCTTGATAATGGTGGAATGGAATGGAATAATATAAATGGTATTTATATTTATGATGATTTTGATAAAATGATTGCGTTTAAAGGAAAAAATTATGATTTAATGGTGTCAGAAGACCATACATTAATTCAGAAAAGTAGAAGAAATGGAGAATTTAAAAAGAATAAAGCAATAACGTGTCTAAATAAAGATAATAATTTTCCTTGCTCTGGTAATAATTTTCAAGATGAATATAATATAGATGATAATCTATTAAAATTACTTGCTTGGGTAATTACAGAAGGGACAACATTTAAAGGAAGAAAATATGAAGTAAGAATAACACAAAATGAAAGTGGATTAAATCATATTTTAAATTTAATTGATAAATTATCTAAAAAATATGAAGTAAGAAAAAATGTAAGATTAAAATATAAAAAGGGATTTTGTGAAAAATTAAATTTTAATAGAAATGAAGATTCATATGAAATATATATTAATAAATGTGAATTAGGTATATTAATAAGAAATTTAATACCAGATAAAAAAATACCAAAATTTGCTTTAAAATTTTCAAAAAGACAATTTGATATATTTTTGAATGAATTAATTTTAGGAGATGGTACACGAGATAAAAGAAAAAATACTAAAAGTTTTTCATATTCACAAAAAGATGAAAATGAAATTGATATGTTACAAGCATTATGTGCAATGAATGGTTATAGAACAGTAAAAGGAAATAGTGATGGATGTTTTAGATTAAGTATTTTGCCAATATTATCAACTAGAATTAAAAAAGAAAAAGTAAAATTAGTTGAATATAATGGAAAAGCATGGTGTGTATCTGTTAAAAATAAAACACTATTAGTTAGAAGAAATGGTAGAGTTATTATAACAGGAAATACCACTGGAGGAGGTAAAACACCAGGAAGTAAAATTAATAGAGTTGATGAACTAAGAAAAATAATAGCTGGGTGTGATTTTTATATAGGTGGCCATAACCATATGGAGGGTGGAGTAAAAACAAAAATATTTGTACCTAATAATAATAATTGTACTCTAACAGAAATAAGACAAATGGAAGTTGATGCAGGTGGATTTTTAGACTACGGTGGTTACCCTGAAAGATTACAATTAGCTCCAGTTGATATTGGAGCACCACGTATTAGATTTGATGGTATTAAAAAAGAAATTAATTTAAGTATGTAAATATGATAATTGCACTAACAGGACATAAACAATGTGGTAAATCATATTGTGCTAAAATTTTAGAAGAAAAAGGTTTTAAAAGAATTAACTTTAAAGACGAATTATTAAAAGAAATAAAAGAATATTTTCCAGATTTATTGAATTATTGGGCTGAAAAATATGAAATGACAGTAGATAAGTTGTTAGAGAAAAAGCCTTGTAAAGAAGTAAGATTTTTAATGCAAAATTATGGGACTGAATTAAGGAGAAGTGAAGATTCTAAATATTGGACAGATAGATGGCATAATAAAGCGATTGAAGAAGATAATGTTGTATGCGATGATTGTAGATTTTTAAATGAAGCAGATAATATTAATATGCTTAACGGACAAATAATAAGAGTATTACGTCCTGGATATGATGGTGATAGTCATAAATCAGAGACAGAGCAAGATAAAATTAAAGTAGACTTTACAATAAATGCAAATGATGTTGAAGAATTAGAGATTAAATTTAATCTAATATTAAATCAATGTTTAAAATAAGAACAAAAGATGATGAATTGACTGCTTGTGCATTATTAAAATTGCATAATAAACGCAAGTTAACTAAAGTCGATGAATTAAGAATACAGTCATTTATGGGTGAATTAGCCGAGCAACAAGTTGAAAGTGTATTCAATAAATGTCATAAAGATTGTCAGTATATAAAAGAGTTTAATAACATAAAAAAATTATAATATATGGAAAGAAAGGAACAAAAGAGTACACCCCGAGAGGATAATGTCGAAAGACAGGAATGTGAGGTGTACTCACGCGTTAATGGCTATCTTCGACCTATTAAACAATGGAATGACGCTAAGGTGGCGGAATTTGAACAAAGAAAATTATATAAAATCTAAACAATTATATGAAAAAACTTTTAAAACAAATCTTAGATTATTTAAACTACGGTAAAAAGAAATACGGTCTTACTAATGCTACTGATGATAGAAATTTTGGTTCCCATACAATCTATAAGCCTAGCAAGGAAGATTTAGTAGAAGCTACAAAGGAAACTTTTGTTGTATTTAATCCCAAAAAAGTAGATCAACTTGATAATGATTTTTGTATAGGAGAAGGCGGGGCTTACGAGGCCGATGCAACAGAAGATTTTGACGGAGCGAGTGAGCAAGGTTCTGGTGCTTATGTCTTCGCAGGTGCTAAGAAATGGTCAAGAGCTAATTATCTTTCTTTTGGGACTTCATTATTAGCTGGTGGAATGGCAAGGGTAAAATATGGTATTTGTGATAGAGAGTTATGGAATTATAAAAGAGGTAAAAGAAATTATTTTGCAAACTGGAATAATATTCCACAAGAAGCACATGATAATGCGGCTAATCATAAAGCTTGTGTTTTATATGAATTAAGTATTCCTTGGAAATGGACTAAATTTAATGCGATAGTCTCTACTTTATATCATTTTAGAGATGAAAAAGTTTTAATAGGAACTGGTAATAATATTCATAGGATTACAGTTATTGGATATGATAAAAGAAGAGATAGTCTCATTTGTGTTGATACATATGGAGAAAGAACTTATGAAAAAGGGATAAGATATGTTGGCAGAGATGAAGCAAGAACACTGTTTACTTCATATTTTGTCATAGATTTGACGAGAGAATTAGCTGAATTACTTGTTGCTTATGATAGTAAGACTATAAAAATAAAAGATAATAATGATTGCTATCTAGTTAAGAATGGACATAAACATTTATTACCAGATGAAAAAATAGCTTGGAGTCATGGATGTTTATTAGCTCCTTACAATGGTGATAAATTGGTTGAAGTTATGGAAGAAAAAGAATTTGATAACATTCCTACTGGTGATGATATGATTTTTGAAGGCGGAAAGAATGAATGGATAATCAGAAGAATAATAGAAAAATATAAAATTGAATAAAAGTTTAATATACTATTTATTTTAAAAGTGTGTTATAATTAAAATAACAATTAAGATAAAAAGTTTATATACTTATTATGAAGATGAAAAAATATGACATTAAAATTAGAAGATGTTATTAAAAAGGCTAAAGAACTTGATAGCTATTTAATAACTATCACTACAAAAGATGATAAAAAAAGAGTTGTTTTAGCGGAAAATAAAGAACAAAGTGATATATCTCTTGGTGATGGAGATTTAGATCACTACTTTTTTACTCAAAATTTTCCAATAGATGATACTATAGCTAGTATTGATGAGTGTTTAAGAAGTACAAAAATAACACCTCCATTAATTTATGATGTTATTAAACCTAAAAAGGTAAATTTTAAAGATAGTAAACCTTTAAAGATAGCAATTATAACCCATCTTAATAGTGCTCCAAATTATTTTTCACCAGCCAGGGCAATAAAAAATCAAGTAAAAATGTTGCGTAAATACAACCATGAGGTTGTTGTTTTTATTTTAGAAGGTAGTAAACTTGATTTTGGATGTGAAATGCGTCCTATAGTGCCTAAGTTTAAAAGACAGAAAATGGTTGTTAATGATGAAGCAAAGTTAAAATTTATAGATATTTTAAGGGAAGAATTAACTAATGATTTCAATATTGCAATAACACAAGATTTATATATAGATGATTGCATAACTTATCGTGAAGCAATTAAAGAATGTGGAGTAGATATAGAATGGTTACATTGGGCTAGGTCTGGTATAGGCCAAGGCTTTGATTTTGATATGCCTAATGCTAGATATGTTTACATGAACTATGCTGATGCAAAAATTTTTGCTGAAAGAATATCAGTTGATCCTAACAAAATAAGAGTTGTTTTTAATGAAAAAGATCCATCTTTAGCATTTGGATGGGATACAATAACTGAGCATATAGTAAATAAAGCAAAGTTGTGGGATAAAGATATAATACAAGTTTATCCTATATGTACAACAAGAATGGATGCGAAAGGTATAAATTCTGTTATTCAAGTATTTGGTAAATTAAAAGAATTAGGTAATAAAGTATGCTTGGTAATATGTAATTCTAATGGAAGAAAAAGATTAAAAGAAATAGAAGATAAGCTTAATTATGCTAAATTGTTTGGATTAACAAATGAGGATATTATTTTTACAAGTCAGTTATCTGATGACGAGCATCAAATACATAGTGAAGTACCACATAAAGTTGTAATGGAACTTATGAATTTAGCTAATCTATTTATCTTTCCAACTCATGCAGAAGTTTGTCCTAATATTCTATTAGAGTCAGCCATGTCTAAAAATCTTCTTGTTTTAAATGAAGACTTACCATTATTATTTGATTTTGTTGATGAATGTAATGTAATGAGTTATCCATTCGCATCTCATAGATCACTTAATTATAAAGGTAGAATGGAAGATAATCTAACAAAATTATCGAAACAAATAATGGGCCAAATAAAAGCTAATAAGGCAGATAAACAATTCAGAAAAACATGGAAAAATCATAGATTAGAAGCTATTTATGAAGATATGTTAGGTCCTATATTATATGAAAAAAATAAGAATGAATAATGTAAAAAAAGAGCCAATTGATATTTTACTCGTTACGTTCAATAGATTAAATTTCTTAAAAAAAACAGTTAAGTCTATTTATCATAGAACAAGTTATCCTTATCGTTTATGGATTATAGATAATAATTCGACTGACGGTACTCAGCATTGGTTAAAAGCTGCTAAATCACAAGGGTATTTACATGATTTTATCTTGTTAGGAAAGAATATTGGATTAGCTGGAGGTTTTAGTGCTGGATTTGAACAAATAAAAAAAGAATGTGGAGAATTTTTAATAACAACTCAAGATGATATAATTCCACCAGATTTAAAACCTTGTTGGTTAGAAAGGTTATTGCACTTAGCCAATGAATATCCAGAGTATGGTGGCATTTGTATGCGTATACAACGAACCAGGAGACGTGATATTGATGAGTTTAGTGATTTAATAGAGTCTCCCACTGCTTGCCCGTCAGTGCTTAGAATATCAAGAAAAAACGATATAGGTATATTAGGTGGATTTGGTAATAGACCACATTGGGAGTCACACTCTTATTGTTTTAGAATGAAATCAATTGGAAAAAAGTTAGCTATGTCCACTCATTTGTATGCTGATCATATAGGTTTTGTAGAAAATAAAGGATTTAAAAAAGGAGATACTGATTATTATACTTATGCTGAAAATAGAATTAATCAACATGAGGACCAACCATATCCAGAAATAGATAAAAAAACGAATGTACCTATAAAATTAAATACTGAAAGAGATAAAGGAGAACAAAAGTTAAGAGAGGATTATCAAAGATATTGGGGATATGATGGAAATGAAAAAAAACGTTGCCGTCCACATAGGTTAACTGAAGAACAAAAAGAACTAGCTAAATATTGCGAGAAAGGAATAGGGTTAGATTTAGGTTGTGGAGGAACTAAATGTCATCCTAATTGTATAGGGGTTGATATTGACTATCAGAGCGTAGCAACAATAAATACTAATGTTGAAGACCTTTGGATGTTTAATAATGAATTAGATTTTATAGTTAATTCTCATTTACTTGAGCATTTAAAAGATCCTATTACAGCATTGAAAAATTGGTTAAAAGCATTAAAGCCTGGTGGTATTATGGCAATCGCAGTTCCGAATGGACATAAGTATCCAAAATTTATTATAAAAAATGGACATAAATCTAATTTCGGGATGGAAGAATTACGTTTAATATTTAAATTTATTTTAAAAATAAAAATAATAGAATTAAAATTAATTTCTAACAATAAAGGAGAAGATAGAGTTATATTAATAATAGGAAAAAAAATAAATTAAAAAATATGATGCCAAAAGAATTAGACTCCGTTAAAAAACACGGAGCAAACATGGGTGGGTTTGTAGAATTATTATATTCTATAATGACTGATTATAGAAATAAACAAAGAGGATTGAGAACAGTAGTTGAAATCGGTGTTAGATGGGGTACTAGTACTAATTCTTTTTTATATGGAATTAGAGATAGAGCGAAAAAGGATCCAAAGATTAAATTATATAGTATTGATATAAAGGATTGTAGTGGTGTAGTTAAAGATGACACATTAAAACCATTTTGGAAATTCATACTAGGAGACTCTAAAGAGGTTATTAAAGACTGGGATGGTGGAGACATAGACGTGCTTTTAATTGACGGATCACATGATTATGATGGTTGTAAAAAAGATTATGAATTATGGGAACCTTTCGTTAAAGAGGGTGGTCTAATACTTTTTCACGATATTCTGTGGGGCCATAAAGGAGTTGGTAAATTTTTCTGGGATGAGGTTGTATATCCAAAAAGTGCATTACCATTATCAAAGTCTGGTTTAGGAATTGTTTATAAAATAACAGGTAATCCATATGATGAGTCCAAAATCAGGTGGGGCCACAAAGGAATCAATGAAGGAAAATAATATGAATATAAAAGAAACTGCCCGTAAATACGTTGGTGGAAATTTTGATTTTGCTGGAGAAAAACAATATAAACTACTTTTAGAGGAAGGTTTGAAACCAGAAGATTCTTTACTTGAAATTGGATGTGGATCTTTCCGTGCTGGAAGATATTTTATAGAGTATCTTAATCAAGGTAAATATTATGGAGTGGACCATCATTCTTGGTTAATAGATGCTGGGATAAAAGAACTAGAAGAAAAGCTAGGAAAAGAAATAATAAATAAAAAAGCTCCTACATTTATAATTTCTGATAATTTTGATTTTGGAACTAATAATAAAACTATTAATTATGCTTTGGCAAAATCAGTTTTCACTCATCTGACAAAAGAAAAGATAAAAATGTGTTTAGATAATTTATTACCAATATTGGATAAAGATGGTGCTTTTTATGCATCTATATCGATTGGTAATTCTAAAAATAATTTATTAGAAAGTAATGATACAAAAAGATTTAGATATACAATAGATGAAATAAAAGAATTAGCTCCAAAATGGAACATTAAATCTCTTGGTAATAAAGGTTGTTATCGTCAAACAATGCTTAAAATGAATATTAAATAATAATATAAAGAATATGATTTCTATAATTACTGCTGGATATTCTACGAAATATATAGACTTAACTTGGGAAAGTATTAAAAAACAAACATTTAAACAATGGGAATGGGGTTTAATTTGCGATAACAGTGACGAAGTTAGAAGTTGGTATAATAACAAGAAAGAGAATGGAGAGTTTGATGGTTATGATGTATGGTTTGTTGATGTTGGAAGAAGCCAGGGAAGATATGGACTCCCTTGATGATGATGTTTCATTTCAAGAGAATGAATATCTTGAAAAAATGGTAAAAATATCTGAAAAGAATGATAAAATAGCATTTTCTAATCTTCACCTTCTTGGAAAAAAACCAGACTCTACTTACGATAGATATAAAACAACAAGACCATTTCGTAATTTTATTGATTGTGGTAATCCATTATATAAAAAAGAATTTATATTAAAATATGGATTATTAGATGATAGTTTAAGAGATATTTGTTTTGATGCTGATTATATAGATAAAATAAGAGATGGTGAAGGTGGTGAGGATGCTTTTGTTAAAGTAAAAGTAAATATTTTATTTAGGCACAAAAGATATTAAATATAAAAATTATGTTTTTAAAAGAATCATTACATATTGTTGGAGCAACATTAGCATTCAGAGAAGGCGATTTAATACGTTATTGTCTTGATGATTTATTAAAACATTGTAATGAGGTTATTGTTGTTCTTGATAACAGTGATAAAAAAACAGAAGATATAGTTAGAGAATATAGGAAGAATAATAAAGATAGGTTTTTTATGTATTTTTCAGAAATAAGTGCTGATCCAAAATTAGAAACAAAAACAGGAGCATTAAAAAGTAGATTAAATGCTAAACAAAGAAAAATAAGAGAAAAAGTATTAGAGCATGTAAGGGAATTATCATATATAAAAAAAATAGATTTATTATATTTCTTAGATGCGGATGAGTGCTTTACTGATTATGTAGAGGATGATATTAGAAAATTTATATCTAGTGATAAAAAAATAATGGCAATAAGGCCAGTTACAATATACGATAGCTTTGAAATAGCAAGAATGAGAACGTTAATTCCTCATGGTAAAATATATAAATATATTAAAGAATTAACGGCTATAGGCTATAGAGGGCGTGGTTTTTATAAACCATATGAAAGAGAGGATGTATATAGAAGCTTATATACATTAATTCATTATCCGTTACTTACTAAAGAACATAGAGATTTTAGAAAGCACTATGTTGGAGATAGAAGTGATAATAGTAATAAATATTTATTATATAAATTAAATTGTGATGCTAGAAAACTCTCACCAATTCAATTAAATGAATTGATTCATAAGAGAGATTCTATGTGTACGATAAAACAATATGAAAAAAAGAGAATTTTTGACAGATGTTAATATAGTAGCGGCAACATTAGTATCTCGTTGCGGTAAGATATTGCATCATACAATACCTAATCTTTTAAAATGGTCTGATTGGGTACTGTTAATGCAGGATAATATTAATGAAGAAACAAGAAATATAATTTTAGATTATAAAAAGAAATATCCAGACAGAATACAATTAGCAGAGACTGGATTTCCTCCAGCGACAGTAGAGCAAGAAAATGCTCCACGTGGTTTATTCCATCGTTTTAAACCTCTACAGGGCCAATGTAGACAGAAAGTATTTGATTATATAAAGGATAAAAATGTAGATATATTAATATTCTCTGATTCAGATGAAATATGGAGTAATAGCTTTCCAGAATTATTAAAAGAGTTTTGGAGCAAACCTGATATAATGGGGGCCACATGTAAACCAGTTGATGTATTTGGAGATATGTCTACTATACATGATAGATCTATGACTGGTCATACACGCTTACTGAAGCCTTTTGATGGACTTTCTGCATTACCTTATAGGACAGCGTGCTATTACAATGGATTAACAAAAACAAATAGAATCGGGAATAGTAGAACATTAATTCATTTATGTAGTTTAACTCAAGAAAAAAGAGATTGGCGTGATAAATCATGGAAACCTAATCATAAAAAAAGTCAACCATTATGGAGTTTACCAAAGCCAGTATATGAAATGACACCAGAAGAATTGAGGGATATTTTACATAAAGAACCAGATATGAATATAGAAGAATATTTACGTGGAGGAGAAAAAAGGAAACCAGTGGGAGTTAATAATGCAACTCAAGCGATGGAAGATGCTAGTAATTTATTAGCAAAATTAGACGTAACGCATTTTATGGCTTTTGGTACTTGTTTAGGTATGGTTAGAGATGGTAAAATTTTAAAGTACGATTGGGATGTTGATTTTATTTGTTTAGGAGAAGATATTGAAAAAATTAATAATAATAAAGATAAAATATTAGAAGCTGGATTTACAGACTTTAAGTGTAAAAAAGATATTCCAAAATGGAAAAAAGAAGATGGTACAATGAGTGAAGAAAAATATACAAGAACTTATAGTTTTAAAAAATATGGAGTAAGGATAGATATAGATCCTGCATATTTAAGTAAAGATGAAAAATCAAGAATAATTCTAAAAGGAAGAAAACGTAGAATTTTTTGTGCTAAACATCCAGCTAAATGGTTTGATAATCACCAAAAAGAAAGACATTATCCTATGCCTGTGCCAGTGGAAGATTATTTAGAATCAAATTATGGTAAAAATTGGAGAACTCCTAAATATGGTCCAGTGTCATGGGATAAAAGAGCATGTATGAGTCAAACATATGAATGTAAATAGATAATATGTTACATAATTTTTAATATATAATTTTATGAAAAAGAATAAAATTGGATTATGTTTTGGTGTTTGGGATTTATTTCATGAAGGACATAGAAATTTATTGACTAATGCTAAAAAACAATGCGATACTCTAATTGTTTGTGTTTCTGATAGTGAATATTCATTAGAGCATAAAAATAAAATTCCAATAAACATGCTATATAAAAGGAAAAAGGATGTATCTGATTTTAAATCTGTTGATGGTATTAATGTTCAATCACTAATATTCGGTAAAAAAGAAGCAATAGAGAAATATAAGCCAGATGTATTATTTGTTGGAGATGACCATATAAACGATTATACTGGAGAAGGATTAGGTGTTCCAGTAGTATATTTGACATATACTAAAGGAATATCCTCTACTATTCTACGTAAGCGACTGAACAAATAAGCAATTGTGTTATAATAATAACATAGACTATGAAGATAAAATAGACCAATTATGGTCAGTTTTATCTTTTTTATAATATAAAATTTTAAGTTTATAAAAATTTAAATGATTGAGTTAATAAACGAAAGAAGTTTAAACGCAAAAAAATACAAGTTAAAAGCTGGTGAAATAATTAGTGTTTTGCGACAAAAATATACGGAAGACGAAAATGACAAAACCAAAGTAATAATAACCCCCGAATTGGATTTATTAGGTAACGAAATATACGACGACAAAACGGTAGAACACGACGGGCAATATAAAAAAATGGAGGCACACGTGGGACATATCCATTATTTTGATAAATTGAATAGTAAGTGTTTTCGAGAAATAGATTGGAAATTAAATTTTGATGATATTAAAAGAGGATGGTTTTTAAATTATCATTCTTTTAGACCATTTATTCCAGAGTATTCTGATGGAACTGTAGAATTTAGAGATTTATTTGAAGGAAAAGACCAGACAATAAAGTTTAAAGCAGTTTGTAAAAATAAAGTTAAAGGTGAATTAATAGAAACTGATGATACTAATCCTACCTTTGATGATAATCCAGAAAACAAAGGAGTTATATATAAAAATGCTTTTGGAAAGGATAGAGATTATATCGTATATCATACTCGCTCCTCAATGGTTAAAGTTGCCACTGTTAATAATCCAAACGAACAAAAAGAAGATGTAAAATTTAGATGGGAAATAGAATTACCAAAAGAGAACGGTAAGAAATTAAATGTTTTTCGTGCTAATAGTAAAGAGGAAATTACTAAAATAAAGGGTAATGATAAAAAAATATCTGCATACAAATTAGATATAACAAAAGAGAAGTATTTT
>Ga0307928_10003475_pt1 | contig 12016 bp, 27 predicted proteins | sample AceLakmetagen232_FD_201815 | JGI IMG/M metagenome (GOLD analysis project Ga0307928, IMG submission 201815) | Saline water microbial communities from Ace Lake, Antarctica - #232 | ecosystem: Environmental > Aquatic > Non-marine Saline and Alkaline > Saline | place: Antarctica: Ace Lake... | reverse complement strand
CCCTCTACCCCTGTAGATATTTTGCGTGGATTGGCCAAGGGTGGAAATGTTCGTGTTAGGAAGCGAGTGGCCTCTAATCCTTCTACCCCTGAAGATGTTTTGCGTGGCTTGGTCAAGGATAGATCTTTGTATGTTAGGAAGCGAGTGGCCATTAATCCTTCTACCCCTGTTGATGTTTTGCGTGCATTGGCCCAGGATAGAAATTGGCAGGTTAGGTGGGGAGTGGCCATTAATCCTTCTACCCCTGTTGATGTTTTGCGTGCATTGGCCCAGGATGAAGAGGAGGTGGTTAGGTGGCGTGTGGCCAAAAATCCCAAATCTTCTAGTAAGATATTAGTTTCGCTTTTTGAGTATGAAAAGAGTTTAAGGAAACCCGATGAAGATGTAATAAGGGCTTTATATGCCCATAATAATTTACCTGCATTTGCGAAAAGGGTTATAGAAACTTTATTTAAGGAGATGTTGTAATGGATTTAGGTAATTTAAAATATTGGGAGGAAGAGGAATTGGCCAAGGATAGCTCTACCTCTGTAGATGTTTTGCGTGGATTGGCCAAGGGTGGAAATGTTATTGTTAGGAATCATGTGGCCGAAAATCCCTCTACCCCCTTAGATATTTTGCGCGAATTGGCCAAGGATGATGATAAGCAGGTTAGGTGGACTGTGGCCGAAAATCCCTCTACCCCTATAGATGCTTTGCGTGCATTGGCCCAGGATGAAGATTGGGAGGTTAGGGAGTATGTGGCCGAGAACCCTAGTACCCCAGAAGATGCTTTGCGGGCATTGGCCAAAGATAAAGATGTGGATGTTAGGCGGGAAGTGGCCATGAATCCTTCTACCCCAGAAGATGTTTTGCGGGAATTATCCACTAGTATCTCGACGTATATTAGATTAGCGGTGGCGGAAAATACCAATTCTTCTGCTAAGACCCTAGTTAATATGTTTGAGTATGAAAAGAGTTTAGAGTACCCCTCGGATGAAGTAATAGGAGCTTTATATAATAACAGTAAGGTGCCTTATGTGGCAAAGAAGATTATAGAAACTTTATTTGGGGAGATGTTATAATGAGGGATATAAGTAAGATGACCCAGAACCAAAAACTAACTACGCTTAGGAATAGGGATCAAGATATCTCCGATAATAATTTACGGGAATTCGCTAAGGATAGAGATGAGGATATTCGATGCGCGGTTACGGATCATCCTAATACGCCAGCAGACCTCTTGGGGGAAATGGCAAAGGATAAAAGTGAATTGGTTAGGCGTTATGTGGCCTATAACTCTAAGACTCCCGTTGATGCTTTACGAGATATAGCCAAGAGTTCTAATTGGTTTTCTAGGTGTAATGTGGCAAGGAACCCCTCTACTCCGCAAGATGTTTTAAAATACTTAGCTACTGACAAGGACTCCACGGTTAGGGCTACTGTGGCCGTAAATAGAAAATCTTCTAGGGAGATACTGGTTATTCTGTTTGAGTACGAAAAGGGCTTAGACATAATATCCGATACTATACTTAAGAATTTGTATAAAAATCCTAACTTTCCTGTATTTGCGAAAAGGGTTATGGAGACTTTGTTTGGAGATATGTTGTACTGGATTTAGTGCATAAGACTATTGCGGAGGAGCTATCCTTGGCTCGGGATCCGAATACGCCTGTAGATGTTTTGCGTGAATTGTCCAAGAATATCAATTGGTTAGTTAGGCTGCACGTGGTCAAGAATCCTTCTACCCCTATAGATGTTTTGCGCGCATTGGCCCAGGATGATGACGATATGGTTAGACGGCAGGTGGCCTTAAATCCCAAGTCTTCTAGTGAGATATTAATTACGATTTTTGAGTATGAGAAAAGTTTAAAGTATCCCGATGATGATATCATAACGGCTTTATACTACAATGCCCATTTACCTTATGTGGCCAAGGTAATCATAGAGACTTTATTTGGGGAGATATTATCGTAATGGATTTAAAGAATATGGGTTATAATGAGAAAAGGAAATTGGCCGGAAATCCTTCTACCCCTGAAGATGTTTTACGGGATTTGGCCCAGGATGAATATTGGGGTGTTAGGTGGCGTGTGGCCAAAAATTCTTCTACCTCTTTGGGTATTTTGCGGGATTTGGCCAAGGATGGAAGTGCGAGTGTTAGGGCTACTGTGGCCGAAAATCCCTCTACCCCCGTTGATGTTTTGCGTGCCTTGGCCAAGGATGAACATTGGGGGGTTAGGGAATCTGTGGCCAAGCATCCCAAGGCTTCTAGTAAGCTATTAGTTATGCTTTTTGAGTATGAAAAGAGTTTAAGGGAACCCGTAAACGATGTAATACTAGCTTTATACCACAATGATAATTGTCCTGAATTTATTAAAAGTGTAATAAAGACTTTATTTGGAGAGATATTATAATGAATTTTAAGAATATGGACTATTGGGACAAAGAAGACTTAGCCACGGATATTAATACTTCGGCGGATGTTTGGCGGGAATTAGCAAAGGATGCTTCCCGCAGAGTTAGAACACATGTGGGTCCTAATCCTAATACTCCCGAAGACGTTTTACGGGAATTAGCCAGGGATGATTGGCCAGTTCGGTGCGGAGTGGCTCAAAATCATAATACTCCTTTAGCTCTTTTAGGGAAATTGGCAACGGATCGGGAGTGGAGGGTTAGGGATTACGTGGCCGAAAATCCCCAGTCTACTCGTAAGATATTAATTAAGGTTTTTGAATATGAAAAGAGTTTAAATTCTCCTACCTCTAATGTAATAAGAGACTTATACGCAAATCCTAATTTCCCGGCATTTGCAAAAAGGGTTATAGAAACTTTATTTGGGGAGATGTTGTAATGGATTTAAAGAATATGTCACAGGTAGACAGAAGGGCATTGGCCGGTAATCCTAATACTTCCGGGGATATTTTACGGGAATTGGCAAAGGGTGACGACTGGGGGGTTAGGTCTTATGTAGCCCGTAATACTAATATCCCTTTGGGTCTTTTAACTATGTTAGCACAGGACGAAGATAGTAGTGTTAGGTGGGAGGTGGCATGTAACCTTCGGGCTTCTGGCAAGATATTAGTTACGCTTTTGGAGTATGAAAAAAGGTTAAAGGACCCGCATAGTTATATAATATGTTATTTATACAGTAAGCCTAGATTACCTTATATAGCGAAGGTAATCATAGAGACTTTGTTCGGGGAGATATTATCGTAATGGATTTACAAGATATGAAAACTTACGAAAAACTAGGGTTGGCCTCCCTGTATGCTACCGAGGGGGATGTTTTGCGGGAATTAGCAAAGGAGACTAACGTGGACATTAGGTATCGTGTGGGCGGTCATTCTAATACACCTGAGGATATCTTATGGGAATTAGCAAAGGCTAAAGAGGGGTTTGTTAGGAGTGGGGTAGCTGAAAACCCCAAGACTTCTAGCAAAATATTAGTTACGTTATTTGAGTACGAAAAACATTTAAATAAGCCTAACAACTATAACATACGGGCTATATACAAACATGCTAATTTACCCACATTTGCCAAAAGGGTTATAGAGACTTTGTTTGGAGATATAGTGTAATGGATTTAAAGAATATGACAAATAATGAAAAAATGGATTTGGCTGAAAATCTCGATACCCCTTTGGATCTTTTGCGTGATTTGGCAAAGGATGCCAGTTGGGGTGTAAAGGAAGCTTTGGCCGAAAATCCCAGTACCCCTTTAGATATTTTGCGTGAAATGGCCACGGATGTAAGTTACCAGGTTAGGGCATGTGTGGCTACCAATCCTAATACTCCTGTTGATATTTTGCTGGAATGGACAAAGGATCCTAATTATTGGATTAGGCGCGGGGTGGCTGAAAATCCCAAATCTTCTAGTAATATACTAGTTAGGGTTTTTGAATACGAGAAAAGTTTAAAGAAGCCTAGTGTAGAGGTAATATGGAAGTTATACAAAAATCCTAAATTACCTTTATTTGCGAAGAGAGTCCTAGAGACTTTATTTGGGGACTGGTTGTAATGGATTTAGGTAATTTACAACGTTGGGAAAAAGAAGAATTGGCCATGAATCCTAATACGGAGGAAGATCTTTTATTGGCATTGGCAACGGATGCTTATTATGAGATTAGGTGGCATGTGGCCGAAAATCCCAAGTCCTCTGGTAAGATATTAGTTTCGCTTTTTGAATATGAGAAGAGTTTATACCAACCTTGTGGGGGTACCATAAGGGCTTTACACCATCATAAGAATTTACCTCAGGTTGCTAAGGTAATCATAGAAACTTTATTTGGGGAGTGGTTATAATGGATTTAGAAAATATGAGTTGTGAGGTGAAATACGATTTGGCCACAAATCCCTATACCCCTGAAGATGTTTTGCGAGAATTATCAAAATCCAAGGACGAAGAAGAAGAGGTTAGGTATAATGTGGCCAAGAATCCTAATGCCCCAGTAGATATTTTGCGGGATTTAGCAAAGGATGATTGTTATGACGTTAGGCAAAATGTGGCTTTAAATCCTAATACACCTGATGATATTTTACAGGAATTAGCAAAGGATGAGCGTTGGCAAGTTAGGTTTCAGGTGGCAAATAATTCCAAATCTTCTAGGAAGCTATTAGTTACGCTTTTTGGGCACGAAAAGAGTTTAAAGGAACCTGACTACTCTGTATTACGGGCTTTATATCGAAATGCAGAATTACCCTCATTTGCGAAGAGTATCATAGAAACTTTATTTTGGGAGCTTCTGTAATGAATTTAGATAATATGACATGGGATGAAAAATACGAATTGGCCTGGGACCCTTCTACCCCAGAAGATATTTTGAGAGAATTAGCTACGGATCCATCTGCGGAGATTAGGTGGCATGTGGCCATGAATAAGAAGGCTTCTGGTAATCTGTTAGTCGCCCTCTTTGAGTACGAAAAGAGTTTAAAGTCCCCGTGCCCCGAGGTCATACTATATTTATATGGTAATGCTAATTGTCCTGCCTTTATCAGGAGTGTTATAGATACTATATTTAGGGAGATATTGATTAATGGCTAATATATCGCACATAACAAAAGAATTTACCGCATATAGCCAAGGTAGTCATAGAGACTTTATTTAAGGAGATGGGGAAGTGATGGATTTAAGGGATATGACCTCTGAGGAAAAATGGGAAGCGGCGTCTGATCCCAATACACCAAAGGACACTTTGGGGGAATTAGCAAAGTCGGAAAACGTTGGGTATAGGGCGCAAGTGGCCAAGAATCCTAATACTCCCGGGGATGCTTTACGGGAATTGGCAAAGGATTATGTGTATTGGGACGTTAGAGCTAGTGTAGTATATAACCCTAATACCCCTGATGATGTGTTGCTGGATTTAGCGACGGATACTAATATGAATGTTAGGCGTTATGTGGCCAATAATCCCAAGTCCTCTAGTAAGATATTAGTTTCAGTTTTTGAGTACGAGAAGAGTTTAAAGGAACCTGACAGGGATGTAATAAGGACTTTATACAAAAATCCTAAATTACCTCACGTGGTCAAGGTAATTATAGAGACTTTATTTGCGGAGATGTTGTAATAATGGATTTAAGCACACTAAAATTTAATAACAAAGTAACCTTGCTTACAAATTCTAATACATCTGAAGCTATTTTGCGGGAAATGGCAAAGGACGAAAATTCCAATGTCAGACTTTATGTGGCCCGGCATTCTAATACTCCTCTGGAGGTATTACTGGATTTTTCTAAGGATGACGCGGAGGCTGTTAGGTATTATGTGGCTAGAAATATTAATTCTTCGGGTAAGATATTAGTTTCACTTTTTGAATATGAAAAAAGTTTAAATGCCCCCGTTAAACAGATCATAAGGGCTTTATATGCCCATAAGAATTTACCGGCATTTGCGAAAAGGGTTATAGAGACTTTATTTGGGGATATGTTAAAATGGATTTAAAGAATATGACTACTGAAGAGAAACAAGAGTTGGCCATGAATCCTTCTACCCCTTTGGCTACTTTGCGGGATTTGGCCAAAGATGAAAATTGGGTGGTTACGGATACTGTGGCCCAGAATCCCTCTACCCCTGAAGATATTTTGCTTGGATTTGCCAAGGATGGAGATTATGGTATTAAGCGTTTTGTGGCCATAAATCCTTCTACCTCCATTGATATTTTACGAGCATTGGCCAAAGATGAAAATATGGCGGTTAGGTGTCGTGTGGCCGGAAATCCCAATACCCCAGTAGATGCTTTGCGTGAATTGGCCAAGGACGAAGATTGGGAGGTTAGGATAAGTGTAGCCAAGAATCCTTCTGCCCCTTTGGGTATTTTGCTGAAATTGACCAAGGACAAAGATTCGGATATTAGGTGGCGCGTGGCTAAACATTTTAAGTCTTCGGGTAAGATATTAGTTTCTCTATTTGAGTATGAAAAGAGTTTAAGGAAACCTGACGAAGAGGTCATCGAGGCTTTATACGAACATAAGAATTTACCCGCATTTGCTAAAAGGGTTATAGAGACTTTATACCAGGAGATGTTGTAATGGATTTAGATAATATGTCACAGGATGACAAACTATCTTTAATTAATACTCCTAATAATTCTGAAGAACATTTAAGGGAATTTGCTTATGATGGTGATCACATTATTAGATACTATGTGGCTCACAATCTTAAAACCCCGGAGGATCTTTTACGGCATCTAGCGCAGGATAAAAATATTGATGTTAGGCGTAGGGTGTGTAGGAATCCTAATACTCCTGAAAATGTTTTGCGGGAATTAATAAAGGATGAAAAGTGGCAAGTTAGGTTAGCCGTTATCTATAGTTCTAAGGTTTCTAGTAATTTATTAGTTATGCTTTTTGAACACGAAAAGAGGTTACAGGAACCTAACTCCAGTGTCATATGGTCTTTATACCGACAGAAGGAATTACCTTATATAGCCCGGGTAGTCATAGAGACTTTGTTTGGGGATATGATATAATGGATTTAACGCATATGTCAAAAAAACAAATATATAAAGTAGCCCTGAATCCTATGGCCCCCGAAGATGCTTTGCGTGAATTGGCAAAGGATAGAGATTATTGGGTTAGGGGTGCGGTGGCCTCTAACCCTAATACCCCCGGAGATGTTTTGACGGAGTTGACCATAGACCCACAGGATTTTGTTAGGGTTCATGTGGCCCAAAATCCCAATTCTTCTAGTAATATACTAGTTACGCTTTTGGAAAATGAAAAGAATTGTAACACCCCTAATTTGGGAATCATAAAGTCTTTATACATACATAAGAATTTACCGCATATTGCTAAAGTAATCATAGAGACTTTATTTGGGAAGTGGCTGTAATGGATTTAAGTAAATTGAAAGATTGGGAACAAGAGAAATTAGCTGAGAATCCCGATACCTCCAAGGATATATTGCAGGAATTATCTAAGGAAAAGGATTGGGTAATTAGAGATAGCGTGGCCGAAAATCCTAATACCTCTGGGGATACTTTAAAAGAATTAACACAAAAAGAAGAAGAGGAGATTGTTAAGTGTACAATTGCCCGAAATCCTAATACCCCTGAAGATGCTTTATGGTATTTGGCAAAGGATGAAGATGAGGACGTTAGGTGGCATGTGGCCAATAATCCCAATGCTTCTAGTAAGATATTAGTTATGCAGTTTGAGTACGAAAAGAGTTTAAGGGAACCTGATGACAATGTAATAAGGGCTTTACATACTCATAAGAATTTACCCGCATTTGCCAAAAGGGTTATAGAAACTTTGTTCAAGGAGATATTGTAATGGATTTAAAGAATATGACTAGGAATGAGAAAATGGATTTGGCGGATAATCTTGATACTCCTGTTGGAGTTTTGCGTAAATTGGCAAATGATGAAGATTTTGCTGTTAGGACTTATGTAGCTGAGAATCCTAATACCCCCGAAGATATTTTGTTGGAATTAGTACAGGATATACATAGTAATGTTAGGTATTTTTTGACTAAAAATCCCAAGGCGTCTCGTAAGATAATAGTTTCGCTTTTTGAACACGAAAAGCGTTTAAACTATCCCGATAGCGATGTCATAAATAGGTTATACAACCATAGGAAGTTACCTCATATAGCCAAGGTAATCATAGAGACTTTATTTGGAAAGATGTTGGTGTAATGGATTTAAAGAATATGTCATATAATGAAAAAGAAAAGTTGGCCACTAACCCTAATACTCCCGAAGACCTTTTACGAGAGTTAGCGAAGGATACAGCGAGAACTCTTCAGGGAGATGTGGCACGGAATCTTTCTACCCCTGAAGATGTTTTGCGGGAATTAGCAAAGAATAAAGTTAGTAGTGTTAGGCACTCTGTGGCGAATAATCCTACTACTTCTGCAGATGTTTTGCGGGAAATGGCAAAGAACGAAGATTATAGATCCGATTCTATTACTAGGGCTTTTGTGGCACGTAATCCTAATGTCCCTGAAGATGTTTTGCTGGTGTTAGCAACGGATGTAAAATTTATGGTTAGGCTAGATGTGGCTCATAATACCAAGTCTTCAGTTAAGGTATTAGTTACGCTTTTTGAGTACGAAAAGAATTTAAAGGAACCTACTCGTTATGTAATAAAGAGGTTATACCGTAATCCCAAATTACCTCATATAGCCAAGGTTATTATAGAGACTTTGTTTAAGGAGATGTTGACGTAATGGATTTAGGTAATATGACATGGGACGAGAAGTATGCATTAGTTAATAATAGTAATACTCCCGGAAATATTATACAGGAATTAGCATATGCAGCAGATTGGGCAACTTTATCTAGAGCCCTCGTACACCCTAATCTACCGGAAGATATTTTGCGGGATTTTGCCCAGAATAACGATTGGGAGCTTAGGCGAGAAGTGATACGGAATCCTAATATCCCCGAAGATGTTTTGCAGAAATTAGCCACGGACGACAATATACCGGTTAGACTTTATATAGCCCGAAATACCAAGGCTTCTATTAATACATTAATTACACTTTTCGAATACGAAAAGAGTTTAGTTGATCCAACGGATGATATCATAGAGGCTTTATATTATCATAAGAATTTGCCAGAATTTGCCAAAAGGGTTATAGAAACTTTATACCAGGAGATGTTGTAATGGATTTAGGTAATATGTCACAGGACGAAAAAAAGGATCTAGCTGAGGATATTGATACCCCTGAAGATGTTTTGTGGGAATTAGCCCAGGAGGGCAATTATTGGGTTAGGTCTAGTGTGGCGGATAATCCTAGTACCCCAGAGGATCTTTTGAGGGAATTAGCAAAGGACGATAACGGTGGAATCAGGGCGAATGTTGCCTTTAATGGTAATACTCCTTCGGATATATTGGGAGATTTGGCCAAGGATAAAGATTGGAATGTTAGGTTGTATGTGGCCGAAAATCCCTCTACCCCTGAAGATATTTTGCGGGAATTGGCCAAGGATGAAGATTGGTCGGTTAGGTCATATGTGGCCGAGCATCCCAAGGCTTCTAGTAAGATATTAGTTATGATGTTTGAGTATGAAAAGAGTTTAAGGGAACCTAATGAATTAGTCATAAGGGCTTTATACGAAAATGAGAATTTACCTGCATTTGTGAAAAGAGTTATAGAAACTTTATTTGGGGAGATAATAGCGTAATGGATTTAGAGAATATAAGTTATGAGGAGAAAATAAAATTGGCCAAGAATCCTTCTACCCCTGTTGATCTTTTGCGTGAATTGGCCAAGGATGAAGATGAGGATGTTAGGGGTCAAGTGGCCGCGAATCCCAATACCCCTATGGATGCTTTACGTGATTTGGCACAGGATGAAAAGTGGCTGGTTAGGTATTGTGTGGCCGAAAATCCCAAGGCTTCTAGTAAGATATTAGTTATGCTTTTTGAATATGAGAAGAGTTTAAAAGAAACCGACGCAGATATTATAAGGGCTTTATATGCCCATAAGAATTTACCTACATTTGCGAAAAGGGTTATAGAAACTTTATTTAAGGAGATGTTATAATGGATTTAGGTAATATGAGTTATGTGGAGAAAAGTGAATTGGCCTTTAATCCTATTACCCCTTTGGATATTTTGCGGGAATTGGCCAAGGATAAAGATAGATGGGTTAGGGAGTATGTAGCTGCCCATTCTAATGCTTCGGATGACACCTTACGCCAGTTAGTTGGAGATAAGGCTGGAGATGTTAGGGGGGAAGTGGCCGAAAATCCCAAGGCTTCTGGTAAGATAGTAGTTATGGTATTTGAATATGAAAAGAGTTTAAGTGAACCTGACGAAGATGTCATAAAGGCTTTATACGACAATACAAACTTACCCGCATTTGCGAAAAGGGTTATAGAGACTTTATTTGGGGAGATGCTGTAATGGATTTAACGAATATGTCAAAAAATAATAAATTAGATTTGGCTGGGAATCGCAATACTCCCGGAGATGTATTAGGGGAATTGGTAAAAAATAATAATGATGAGACTCTTAGATTTTTTGTGGCTCGGAATCCTAATTCTTCTAGGGAGCTAGTAATTACGCTTTTAGAGACTATGCCCTTTATGGATAAAAGAGAATTAGCGGAGGATACTAGTTCTACTTCTGATCTTTTGCGTATTTTAGCACTAGACGCGGATGATATAGTTCTGTTTAATTTGTCCTATAATCCCTCTACCCCCGTTGATGTTTTGCGTGCCTTGGCCAAGGATGAACATTGGGGGGTTAGGTGTAATGTGGCCGAGCATCCCAAGGCTTCTAGTAAGATATTAGTTACGTTGTTTGAGTATGAAAAGAGTTTAAGTGAACCTCATAAATATGTCATACAGGCTTTATATACCCATAAGAATTTACCTGCATTTGCGAAAAGGGTTATAGAAACTTTATTTGGGGAGATGCTGTAATGGATTTAGGTAATATGACAGGGCAGGAAAAATATAATTTGGCACTGGATAAGGATACTTCTGAGGATATTTTGATGGAATTAGCGAAGGATAAAGATAATCATATTAGGTGGACAGTGGCCGAAAACCCCGAGGCTTCTAGTAAGATACTAGTTACACTTTTGGAATACGAAAAGAGTTTAAAGGAACCTTACGTGTGTACCATAAAGGCTTTATATACCCATAAGAATTTACCATATGTAGCCAAAGTTATTATAGAAACTTTATTTGAGGAGATGTTATAATGGGTTTAAAGAATATGAGTCAGAGGGATAAAGGGGAATTGGCTAAGAATCCTTCTACCCCTGTGGATCTTTTGCTCGAATTGGCAACGGATGACTATTGGGGCATTAGGCGTGATGTGGCCGAAAATCCCTCTACCCCTTTGGATATTTTGCGTGCATTGGCCAAAGATCCAAGTGATTGGGTTAGGTATTGTGTGGCCAAAAATCCCAAGGCTTCTAGTAAGATCTTAATTATGATGTTCGAGTATGAAAAGAGTTTAAGGGAACCTGACGATTCTGTCATAAAGGTTTTATATGCCCATAATAATTTACCCGCATTTGCGAAAAGGGTTATAGAAACTTTGTTTGGGAAGTGGGTGCTGTAATGGATTTAGATATTATGAAATTTTCGGAAAAAGAAAAATTGGCAGAAGATCCCAATACTCCAGAAGATATTTTGCGTGAATTGGCCAAAGATAAAGATGAAGATTGGTGGGTTAGGGCGTATGTGGCCAGTAATCCCAATACCCCTGATGATGTTTTGCGTGCATTGGCCAAAGATAAAGAATGGGCAGTTAGGGGATTGGTGGCCTCTAATCCCAATACCTTCGAAGATACCTTACTGTATTTAGCCACGGATATAAATAACGGGGTCAGGGTAAATGTGGCCAAAAACCCCAAAGCTTCTAGTAAGCTATTAATTATGCAATTTGAGTATGAAAAGAGTTTAAGGAAACCTAGTGAATTCGTCATAAGGGCTTTATATGTAAATCCTAAATTACCCGCATTTGCGAAAAGGGTTATAGAAACTTTATTTGGGGAGATGTTACCGTAATGAATTTAAAAAATATGTCATATGAAGATAAAGAAAAATTGGCCAATAATCCTTATACCCCT
>Ga0307928_10003474_pt1 | contig 12016 bp, 11 predicted proteins | sample AceLakmetagen232_FD_201815 | JGI IMG/M metagenome (GOLD analysis project Ga0307928, IMG submission 201815) | Saline water microbial communities from Ace Lake, Antarctica - #232 | ecosystem: Environmental > Aquatic > Non-marine Saline and Alkaline > Saline | place: Antarctica: Ace Lake... | reverse complement strand
CTTTTATAGACTCTGTCGACTCTCTGAAATCACCGGTTTTTAATGTGAATTGATCGGGAGTTTTTATAGATTTAAACTTATTGCTTTTCTTCTTTCGTTCTTTTTCTTTCTCCTCCTCCTTTTCTTTTTTCTTAATAGCCTGATATTCCTTATGAATAGTGGTATCGCCCTGCACAAGTTTCTTATCAATCTCAGGATTCTTCTCGGCCTCTTTCAAAACAATGTCGGCCTGCGCTGTCTTACCTGTGGACCAACCGAGTTCTTCGGCTATTTCTTGTCGTGTATTGTGTTTTGGTTCCTGTAAACTGTTGTCATTAGTTGACAACAGTTTATTTGGACGCCCTTCAGTTCTCTTGCGTTTCTCCTTCCCCTTTTCTTTCAGCAAACCTTCTTTCTTTTTCTCAAGTTTAAATCTTACCCATTCAGGCAAATTTCTTCGCGCAAGTTGATTATCAATTATCCAAACCTTTGCATCGTCCCGGCTCTTAAATTCAATCTCAACCGTCTTGAATTTACATTTCAACTCTTGCGCGATTTTATATCTATGGTGGCCGTCAATGAGAATGTTTTCAGACCCCCAAACAACAAGCGCGTCTCGAATGCCTTCGGCTTCTATAGAAGTTTTAAGACCGGCGAATTCTTCGGTTGTTAAAGGTTGGATTAAGTCGCGGAATTCTTTATCAATGGTGAGTTCTGAGGAGTTCATTTCGCACCGCCCCTCGAAGCACGCCCACGCGCTTTAAGCAATTCGCGCCGGGTTTCTGTTTTGGGAGTGTTGCGCTCTTTCAACCATTTCAAAACCTCGTCGGGTTCAAAACGCCGACAAACCTTTTTAGCACTTTTCTTTGCACCGATGGGAACGCTCGGCAAACCTTCGGCAATCAGGTAAAAAACTTGCGCTTTGCTGATTGAAAGAAATTCTTGTAACGCGGGAACTGTCAATAATTTCTGTGGGGACAACATAGATGTCCTCCTTTCGTAAAAAAGAGGACATCCATGTCGAGACGATCGAAACCGTCTCCGTTCAGCGTTTTACCGCTTTAATTACCTCGTGCTCGCGCGTAGCAAAATGCAAGTCCGTAGCAAATTGCAAGTCTTCGGCATAAGGAAGAATGTCAATTTACCACCGCGCAACGCTTGGATTGGAAAGCATCGACGGCAATCCGCCAGGACATTTCCTGCCATGCAAGGCCCGGTGATTTGTTAAATAAATATAATATTGGCACTTTACGAAAATGCCAACGAAGTAAACCGCCAACGGGTTGTTGTTCAAACCGATGACAATGATCGGGATCGACTATTAGTTCCGGGATCAAAAATGTTAATCCGGCCGTTTTACCTCTGTAGTAGTAGGCCACAACATTCTCAACTTGACGTTCCGGTTTTGGAAGGATACTCATTCGGCCGACTTTTTTGGTGTCTTGCAGATTAAATTTCACGCCCTCAATTTTGATTTGGTAGGGCATTATCCGTTTCGTGGGATTGCTTCGAGGTTGCCAACCTTTTGGCATTTTATGATGGTATTGCCGAGGCTCCCATCCGTTCGTTTCGAATGACTTATGGAGCTTAAGATAATCCACCTCTTGCCATTCGTTGTTCATGTCTAAACAATAGTTGTTAACCATGATCCAAAACATACCACGGGAGGGCGTGGAACGTCAAGGATTAAATTGCAACTAAATTGGAATTTCTGAATATGCTATAATGTTATCTTGCTATCTTTATATACAAAATAGGAGGAGAATTTGGCCCTGAAATGAGGAGGATTTTGTACCCCGGGGTACAACTTTCCACGCGTGAGAGAGGCCCCCTGTGTATTATTATCAAACAAGTCAGAATAAAACCGATCACTTCCCGCGCGCGCAAGAGGAACCTCCCCAACTTGTTCGCTTGAGCGAACAAGTTTGCTTGACGATCACTTCCCGCGCGCTCAAGGATCCTCATCCGGGGTACAAATAAATAACTTGTACCCCCTGTGTACCCCCGGCAATATTTCAACACAAAAAAAGCCCCATAGCGTTTTTTCTTATTTTGTCGCTATGGGGCGTCTCGTTGCCGTTTAAGGCGTTTAAATTTGGCGACCCTGCCGCGATTCGAACGCGGAACCCCCAGCTTCGGAGGCCATAAATAGGGTTTTTAGCATTTAAGCCAAAAAGGCGAAAACACCCTAATATCGCTGTTTTTTCAACATAAGGCGGAATTATCCTTGACATACTTTGTCCACAGTGTACCATGAAATTATACAGCATACTAAAAACTTGTACCCCATATGTACCCCGGCAAAGAAAGGAACCTTTAGCCATGGAGACAACTACTTACAGCCAACCTGCTCGGCGGAAAGACAAATCACAAGAGAACTATTGGATTCGGATTACTACTGTCACGAGAGATCCGAAAACAGGAAAGGTAACAAGCCAAAAACGATCTTGGAGGAAGGGCGGTAGGACAAAAGCCTTTGCCAACAAGCTCCGGGACTCCTTGGAGATTCAAAAGATTAGCAAGAAGGAATATACCCCGCGCCCTTTGAAAGTCCTTGCCGAACACATTATCAAGGCAGCCTGGAGCACAGTACACAAGGAGAATATGCAACGCGATTTGAATAAAATTCTCGCTGTTTTTGGTGAGCAATTTGTTGACGAAATTAATATCCTGGAAGTTGAAACCTACTTGGAAAACCTTACCTGTGAAGGTCGTGGAAAGAATGCCTCCTTAACGGTTTTCAGGAAGCTATTTTTTGCCGCGGAGAAAGCAAACAGCCTTCCCCGTGGATATGCAAATCCGATTCTCATGGTAAAACGTTTTGAAGAGGGTAAGAAGGAACCGCGAGCCTTAACACCCGAAGAGATACAACGCCTCCTTCACGCTTGCAAGACGTCCTACGAAACAAAAGTCAAAGGGTATCGCAATGGTTCGGAGGTAGAAACCTCCTGGAAACAAACACAGGCGCCTCCACAATGGTTATATGATGTTGTGTTTGCCGGGCTCACAACCGGCCTACGCCGTGGAAACCTGGCAAAGCTGCAATGGAATCACATTGACTTTAAAAACCAAATGCTTGAAATTCCTGCAAGTATAATGAAAACAAAAAAGGCGTTGAACGTTCCTATCAACAATGATCTCTTTGAATTACTGAAAACCCGGTATGAGGAGAATAAGAAACTAAAGAAACCTTCTATCCATGTCTTTGCATTGAAGGAAGTTTCCACCGGAAAGAAACGGGATATTGAAACGTGGTATCTGTCCCGCGGATCTGTGATATACAAAGCATTTCGAAAGGCTGTCACTCGCGCCAAACTTTCAAAGCCCAAGGAGATAAACTTTCACAGTTTGAGAAAGACGTTTGCAACTTCATTACTGAATGCTGGTGTTTCCGTTGCGTCTGTTGCTGGTTTGGGTGGCTGGTCGAACGCAATCACTGTCCTCGCACATTACGCGGATAAGGGACATGTGGAGCCACAGAGAGAAGCGCTTGCAAAGATCAAGATCGGCTGAATGTAGCGGTTTTGGAACTTCTTCCGTTTTCGCTATCAACCATTTTAACCGTTACCAAAAATAGGAGAAACAAATGAAAATAGACAATAGCATTACACATCGGATCAAGCAGGCGCGTGCAGGTATAAGACGATTCGGAGGGAGGCTTGATGTGTCTTGTTTTGATCTGTACGAACTTGAAGATTATTACGACCATCTTTGGTTAGAGCTTCACGGTAATCAGGATTCTTGCGAGCTGGATCACGAGGAGTTCTGACTGGTATATGAGGAGTCGTTCCATGGTTGGCGGCGGATTGGTAACATTTTGGAAGTTCTTCCGTTTTGTTAGCAATCCGACTTATTTCCATTTTTGATAATCCAACCTTATCAGCGATTTCCTGTTGAGAATAACACGCCAACCTCATATCAAAGATCAACTCATCGCGCTCCTTCTTGCCGTCTTTGGTGATGTCCCCGAAACAGATTTCGGTAACATGTAGGCACAGCCAGCACGCGCGCGCGAGTTGCGACCACTTGTCAAGCTGGCTTGACAAGTTTAATAGACAGTAACAGCCTTCACGCGCGCGCGAGGTAACTGCAACTTGTTCGGTTGACCGAACAAGTTTGCTTGAGTAACAGCCTTCACGCGCGCGGCGAGGTGCGACTTTTGGTAACGAAACAGATTTCGTTACCAAATTGATGAGACATCCTCACATAAAAAAAACACCGACCACAATTTGCGTGCAGCCGGTGTTTTTCAGACAGAAAATTTCCACCAGAAATATTTAAGTTGTAAGTTTAAATTAATTCTCAATCATTTTAATTTCACGTGAAAGCATAGGAGGCCGGAACTACGCCCGACCTCCACGACGACCACATGTTTATCAAACACCACGATCAGCTTGTGGTGTCAGAAATCAAACAAATACTCGTAGCGTTTCTCACGCCCACATCGAGCGAAACAATGCCCCTGAATTGAACAGCATAAGATTTCCACGCGTCATCGCCGATGTCGGTTGCGTCAAGCTCAATTCCGCTCCACTCGCAGAGGATAATATCATCCATGTCAACGAGGAAAACATTTGCCTCGTTGCCGGCCGTTCCGTTGGTAGTTGAAACCGCTGTTGAAAGATAAACCGGGTATCCAAAAATGGATCTCATTACGGCCCTTTCCGGTTGCGCCGAGAAAATGAATTTACTGTCCTGCTCAATTTCTGAGATTGTGTGCCACGTTCTCGGATTCATAAGAAATGCAGGTTTTGCAAAACGAACGTCAGAGGTTTGTAGGTCAAGTTCCATGTCACGCAGCATTGCGATGGTGATGGCACCAGAACTCGCGCTCACAGTATTGATGCCCGCCGTTTCTGCCATTCCTGTTGGCTCACCAGCCGCTCCTGAGCCCTCCATCACAGCAGAATCCACAGCGCGGCCCAATGCCAGCGCCATGTCGCTCATTATGATGCTCTCAGCACTACCGGCACTCGTTTGAAACAAAGTCTTGGAAATTTTTGACCTGGCCGCACAAATTTTCGGCGTCAATTCAAGTTGTCCAGGCGTAATATCGCTGAGTGTGATGTCGTCGTTTTGCGAGACCCAGTAAGTTGTTACCCCAGAGGTTAGCTTTGGAATTTGAATCGGCGATCCTGTGGCCGGTAAAATCCTCATTCCGGCTTGTCGGCAAATCTGCGCCGCGCCATAATTTTCAATAAACTCAGCCGGTAGAAATTCAGCACCAACAAAATATCCGCCGCTTGAACCGGAGGCCCAGGCCAACGCCTTTGACTCGGCAATAACTTCAGCCTCGAGGCCGTTAAACTTGTCGCTGCGACATCCCTCGGCAAATCGGACGAAAGAAAATTCATTCTTTGGCAATCCTCGCTTATCGTAATCGCTTGAGCTCCTCACATTTGGAAAATGAACGCCGTCATGTGCGTCCTCAGGATGTCCTGAGATCAAAGGTTTACGGAGGCCCTCCTTGACGCCTTTTGAAATCATCTGCTCTAAATTTTTTCTTGTAATTTTTCCCGAACGCATAATTATAAACTTTCTGCATCTTTTCAGATGCTATTTTTCTAAAGTAAAACGTAATTTTATAAAAAAACTTTTACCGTTTGTCTAAACCGTCTTGTCTCCGTCCGATTTGTCTAAACCGCCTCATCTATAAAAGGCTTGACGCGAGGCGTTGTCTCTCGTCTTGCGTGAACGTATTCGCATTTCTCCGGGAGCGACCCAGCGATTGCACGAACTCCACAATAGAAAAACTCTGCCCCACGTGTCGCCCGACAAAACGATTATTTAAAAAGTTTGTCTTGTCTCCAGGATATGAAGAAAATCAAAAAAAGATCATAGTAAAAGTGAAATCGCAGGAGGTACTTTCACGAAGGCAACTGGTTATGAAGAATGCTTTCAATCCCCGTGCCTTTTGATTCGCGAAAATAGTCTCCTGCGCATTTCGAACGACGACGTCGACCGATCTATTTTAAATTTCATGTTAAATGTTTCATGTTAAATGTTCACACTCACACTTCAAAAAGTTGCGATGTTTTGCCAAATGTCGGGCTTTTCATAAATCCACTCAAAGCGTCCCGAGACAAAATTCGTCAAATTCTCAATTGCCAACAGCACAGAAAACAACAAATCATCGTGCCCCGAACTATGCTCAATTCTTCTGTTTCCGGTCTTGGTGAAAACAACGTGCAGTCCGGAAATCTCTTCTCTCAAATCCTTTGAAATCGGCAGCGTAATTCGTTGGTCCTCAAGAGAGAATTGAAGGCTATCAAACGCCTGCTCTCGTGATTTTGAATTCCACGCAACCGGCGTGCTTTCGATCTCGTCTTTTCTCAACAATGCGACGATTGCGTCACAAGAAAATTGATCCAGGAAAATATTTGTCGTATTATAATGCTTTTGTAAATTCTGAATCGTAGGAACCAGGTTGCCGAGATCTCTTCGAATTTTCAGACGCAAAAGTTTGTGTACTAGTATATGTCCATCCGCGTTTTGGCTCGCCACACAAAATCCCGTGTAATCTCTTCGAATGCCCAAGTCAATCCCCAAGATCGGCGATCCCTCCGGTGATGGAATAACTTTGCTCTCACAGGTACTTAACAGCTCAAGATCAATTGGCGCATCCTCGTCACTGCAAAACTCACAGCAAATTTCTCTGTCATATTCTGACTTTCGAAGTCGCTTAAATAGTGACTTCTTGATATTCGGTCTCATTTCAAATGTTGGTTTTTTTACAACAGAAACACCTCGCGAATCGCTTTCTTGAACCAGATCCCAAACCGGCCCACTTGCCGATCGAGGTGTTGTCATTAGAACAATTCTGTAGTCCTCGCCGTGTTGCGCCAGCATTCGAGATCTGATACCTGCGAGGAAATCCGGCAAACTCTTACCTGCTGCGCTTTGATGAGGCCAACTTGCCACTTCGTCACAAATTAAAAGTCGAGGTCCGAGGCCTCTAACGGCATCCTCTCGGTTCGGTACGAAAAAAATATTGCTGCCGTTCTTGAACGATAGAACCTTTTTTGTGGATCCGGATCCTAAAAAGTCTTTCCGGTTGTAACCGAACAACTCTTCTCGAAGAGGTTTGCAAAAGTTTCGCGTGTATTTCAAAACGACGGAGGAGTTCTGCTCGACCGTTGTGGAGGCAAAAACGACGTCCGTGCCTGGAATTGCAAAGGCTGCACTTATTGCCATGAGAACGCTGAGAGTTGACTTGCCGGATCCTCTTCCAAGAAGTAACAAAGATTCGTTTTGTAAAGGCACACCTTCGAATCTATTGCTATTGCCTATCGGACCAACCAGCCAAGATAAAAGATTACTTTGAGGCACTGTTGGCTTGAACTTGATAATCTCCAAAAGAAGATCTATTTGTTCGCTAACGCTTGAACACTTCACGATTTGTCGGTGTCCTCGGTGTTGTTGTTTTTGTCGGTGTTGTTGGTGTTGTCCTCAGTGTTGTCCTCCTCCAGGATCTCGGAGTCCTCCAGGTTCTGAATTAACACCCGGCGTTGTGGTGCAATTTCTTTCAAGAGTGATCGGATAACCTTGTCACGCGAGGCAAGTTTTGAATAAATCCATTCGTAATTCATCAACAATAATTCTTTGTTTGCAGCAAAAGTCGCAGCGTGCCTCGTCAACTCCTCGCGTGAAATTTTGCCGAGGTACAAAAGACTTTCAACTAAGACATCCTTATCTTGTTTTGTTAGCTCAATCATTATCGTCGTCCTCGCGCCGTCCTGCGCTGTTTCTTGCCTTGTTGACTTCTAACTTGCTATCACCACATAATTGAGGCGTGGTGTCCTCCTGTGACGCGCTCATTGCAAGTATTGCAGAAAGGTTGATGTTGTCGCCGTTACCGTTGGTCTTGCTGTGATCTTTAGCGCGATACATCTCCACGCTCAAGTTCGTCAACATTTTTTCGTGCTGCAACGGAAACCTCAGATCCTCAGAACGGCCGGACCTTATTAGGTTTGACGCAAGAGCACGACATAAAGGTCGTGGAATCCCTGTCTCCTCAAAATCTGCTGTCAATTCTTTGAATCTCCTGACCTCCTCGAAACAAGGCGGATAGGCCGTTGCCTTGGAATGATGCCAACGGTTGTAACGATCGCAATTCGTTGGATAGTAATCACAAGGAAGGCCTTGGACCACTTTGCATTGCGAAATCCCCAACGGTCGCCAGTATGCAAAGGCACGCCTTCTTCGATATGAGATATCGCGTATTCTTTTCTTGGCAAGACTTTGTTTTTTGTCGGGAGTAGACTTGCTTTGTCGGCGTCTTTTTTCACCAAAAGAGGCTGAGTTTGTACCCCCGGCGGTTTCGTGGGCCTTTTCACAAGAACTGTTATTTTCATTCATTAGCGCCATTGTATCACCGTGTTGCATTCTTGTCAAGAATTAAATAACCGAAGGTCACTAGCTTACGGAGCTATTTCGGACGTTTTCGCGCTGAATTGAGAGGAAAGGTTTTTCGGCTGTTTTGAGGTGGTATGGCGCCCGGGTAAAATGACGTGAATATATTGTCATATAAAATAACGTGTTACCTTTTCAAAGAATCGTGCTACGTGTAAAGGAGCTACTTGACACGGCTCCTCCACACGCAGCATGTATCCTACGCCTCACCGTCATTGCGTTTTTTCTTCGGTTTTGCCTTGCCGGCCTTGGGTTTCGGTTTTGCCTTGCCAGCCTTGCGTTTTGCCTTGGGCCTCTTGGGCTTGGCCTCGCCCGTGGCGCCGAGTTCTTTTAGTCCGATGGAATGAGAGGTGTGAATGAATCCAAACCGATAATGATCTTCAGTCATATGTATAATTGATGTAAGGTATCTCCGACCATCCTTGTCGATCCGTTTCTCCGGTTCGATCAAAATAATGTGATCGGTATTGAGAATAATTTGTTGCCCGTCGATTGTTCTTATTTCGATAAAACTCATACTAAAAACTCCTATGGTTATTTTGTTGTTTTTTGCCTTGAAAATTCATAAAAATACGTCTTTTGTCTACCGGTTACTTTGTGGAGTTACTTTGCACCCCTCTTTATATAGAGGGGTGTGCAAAGTAAAGTAACTCAGTCGACTACTTTAAACAAAGTAACTGCAAAGTAACGCAAAGTAACTATTGTCAAATCACAGTTCTTTTTTATTCAATACTGCGTAAACTGTGGCGCGACTTTTGCCTTCGTCGGTGACACGGTAAGACGCGTTTCGGCCGTCCTTTTTGACGAATTCTTTCTCTAAACAGCGTTTTTGAATTTTGTAGAATGCCGAATTTTTCCATCCGTTGTCTTTCGCAACAACCAACCATTTGCTACTGCACGCGCCGACGTCCTTTTGAAAATAGCAAAGTAACAAGTAAAGTAACTCCTCCTCTGTACGGTCGGGAGTTACTTTGCAGTTACTTTGCGTTTCTGACGAATTTGCCTCAGAACAGATCAAAGAATTGATAGGATTACCTTTTTCGTCGATACCTGTCTCGACCTGTTCCATTGTCAAAACAATCTCGTTCTCGGACTCCTGATCCTTACTTTTCTCCACAACGAGAAACGCCTTTCGTTCGTCCTTTTTTTCTATTTTAAACACGCTGTCGGCTGCGCCGAGTAAGGCTGTACTGCCTCGCAATCCGGCTGCTGCGTTTTTGCCTGAATGGTGAATGACGAGGCCGGTTGCATCGAAACTCTTGCAGATCCGGTTTACCTCATAAACAAACTCGCCCATGTCACGCGCTGAATTTTCGTCGCCTCCGATCATACATCGCGACAACGTGTCAAAGACAATTAATGCCGGCGCCGGCGCAATTTTCTTGAGTTGAGTGTCAACAGCCTCGATAAAGGCGTCAACGTGAATAGGTTCCAACATCAATAGCGGTTCGCAAATAACGTGAAAATGGTTGTCAAAGTCATCTCGCATTTGGTGAAATTGTAACCACGCCTCGACTCTTTTTTTCAATCCGGCGAATCCTTCCGAGGCAACATAAACAGTAGAAACCGGTTTGTCTGGTTCGCGCAATTCATGTTCAAACCAATTCACACCGAATCCGAGAGACAATGCCCAATCCAGCGCGATAAAACTCTTAAAACTTCCAGGTTTGCCGTACAAAACCACAAAAGACTTTTCGCTGAGGAGCCCGTCAATTAGAAATTTGGGATTCGGTTGTTTCAAAACATCCGAGACAGAAAGAAATTTGAACGCCGGTGCCGGTAGTTGAATTGCTGGCCGGTTGCCTTTTACTTGTGTGCGTTTCGGTTGGCTGAGGTCTGAATCGTTGAACCATTTCTGAAAAACATCGCCTGTGTCAGGATTTGTAAATTCGAGTTGATATGAATTATTAGAGTCATCAAAGGCCATGACTTGACCAACGTTGCCTTTGTCGTCCGGTGTTGCATAGTCTCCAATCTCAAATCTCTGCAAGACTTCAACGCAATCAGCCGGTGAAAATGTGGTGGCGGTTGTTTGATTCTCGGTCATTTTCCACCTCCATTCTTCGCGCCTGCCAGGAGAACCTCTTTCAAAGAATTCATTCCGTGAACCTGGAGAAAGTCGCAAGCGTCAACAATGCCTTCCGGCCACCTGATTCGAACCGGATAACCGCCGTGCGCGACAATTCTCCTTCTCAATTCGGGGACATGATCCTCGCCGGCCGTGTCGCAGTCCAGCGCAATAAGAACGCGCCGGCCTTTCATCCAGTCGCCGGCGATATGTTGCACGCCGGCCACGCCTGGAGCAGAGAATACCGGCAAGGGATGATGGGCAACGGATAAGGCAAGATGATCTGTCAATCCTTCACCGATAACAACTGCGCCTCGTGAATTGCCTTCACCTTTCAACAACTTAACTCCGGCTGAGTTTGCAAAAGTTGTTTTTGCAACACGGCCTCCTTTAGGAAAGAATTTCGTTCCAAGGAATGGAAAAGTCGTCTCAATTTTATATCCTCCATAACGAATAAGTCGGCCCTGAACGTTGACAATCTCGCCGGTTTTCACATCGTGCAAGGGAACGATCAACCGGCAATCAAGATCATACCATGACCAAAACTTTTTTGTCTCTTTGCACCATTGTTTTGGATGGTGGTCAATGTTTTCCGGCAAACATCCAAAAAGGTCCAACTGATTCAAAACACAGTCAAAGAGTCCACGATCTTTTATGAATCCATAAATCTGATTGTCGAGCAATTCACAGCTCATATCATAATACCGATCAAGACATTTTCTCCAAAACTCTTGTGCAATGGCCGGCGTGCAAGAATACTCTCTTTCCTTGGCAGGTTTCACGCCGGCAATCGGCCTTTCCAATGCCTTCGGTGTAACACAGCACGCGCCTTTTCTCGCAGCCAAACTCGGCGGCGCACATTGACGCGAAACATAAGACGATGAGCGACGCGCAAGGCGTGGATCGTTGTTTTGAGTGAGTTCTGGAGGTGGCCATGGGAGATTCAATTCCTCGGCGAGTTGTTTCGCAGATCTTCCACCACACGAGAAACAAGAAAAAGTATTTTCAGCCGGCCAACAACACGCCGACGGAGTTTTGTCGTTGTGTAGTGGACATCGAAAAACGATCTTGTTGCCGATTGTTTTTGACACGTCAACGCCGGCCTTTTGGAGGATGGTGACGATAAGGTTTGGTGGTAATTCCGAGGAGTGATTCGAAGAGCTATTTGCGTAATTTCTGAGAGGGATTTTCTTGACTTTTGGAGTGTTCTCTGATATATTAGTAGCATTACACCCAAAATGAAATTCCGTCTCTCTGCCAGCCGGTGTGCGCAACTCCGGCTCTTTTTTGTGTTCTGAGGAGGCGTTTTGATTTGTTGTGTTTGAGTTAATGTTCACTGTGCACCTCCTCCCGCCGGGATCCCGGCCGTTTCGAGGAGGTTAATAATCCTTTCCTTTGCAATATTGACATTCATCTCGTCAATGTCACAGCCCCATCCTTTACGATTCAATTCTTTTGCTGCAACCAAAGTAGTTCCACTGCCAAGAAAAGGATCAACAACTAAATCTCCTGGTTCGGTGAGTTTATCAATGTAGTATTTAGCCTCCGACGTGCCTT
>Ga0307928_10003473_pt1 | contig 12016 bp, 22 predicted proteins | sample AceLakmetagen232_FD_201815 | JGI IMG/M metagenome (GOLD analysis project Ga0307928, IMG submission 201815) | Saline water microbial communities from Ace Lake, Antarctica - #232 | ecosystem: Environmental > Aquatic > Non-marine Saline and Alkaline > Saline | place: Antarctica: Ace Lake... | reverse complement strand
GCCAACCGTGCAGGTAAGGGCAAGAAAAGCAGCATCAAATATGATTGTAGCACTCATCGTCTACCATCCTTTCGCGGCAACTCGGCGGCGGCAACCGTTGTCAGTAGCAGGAGGCTAAGTAGGAGTCTCATTGGCCCCCGCCTCATAACGATTGATTTCGCCGATGCTGAGTTTGATTCCAGCTACCAGGCCCCGCCGGAAGTCCTCGCGCACTCGTGCTTCGCGGGCCTTCTCTATTTCGCACTCAAGTCGGCCCCGAAGATAGTTACAGGCTTCTCTTTTGGCTTTCATCATCCCGTCCTTCCTCGGCTAATCAGGAATCCCAATCAAACATCCCAATAGATTTGAGTCCCTTTGTCAGCAACCGATTGCCAATTCGGTAAAGCCAATAGCTTATTGAGTGGAAGCAGTGAGCGCTTTTACCATAGAGCCAATAACGCATTACATCCCATCTGCTGACAGCAGCTCCCTCTTGCTTGTAGGGTAGCATCATCATCCCACCCCTTCGTCGGCAGCATTAGGGGTTGGAACGTGTTTAATCTCCTTGGCTTGCTTCATCGTCATTGCTCCCTCCATCAAAAACAGTAAAGTCAACATCCAAAAACTCTGGAATGGGGAATGAAGGCTTATCCCCCGTTCCTTTATCTGCCTCCTTCTCCTTGGCTGCAACCTCACGCTCCCGCAGATCAATTTCCTTCTCCCACCTTGCCCTATCCTCTGGCTTATCAGCCAGCATAAACCGCAATCTTATCAACTTTATCATCAACCCAGGGTCGGATGTAGATGCAGCTACCTCTTCAATCTCCCGCATAATCATCGCCCGCTGGTCTTCTTCTGCAATACGCATCCAATACCGAATTGTCTTCTTATATGATACAACCGTGTTTTCCCATAGGTGTAATGTTGCTTCCCCATTTGGTATGTCAAGCAAGTCGGCAATCTCAGAGTATTTCAGTCCCCGTCCGCGAAGAGCGGCAGAAATCAACTGGAGCCTACTAATCTCAGTTGGTTCCATCTCGTTTACTACCCTAACAAGATCGCCAACATTATCAGCAGCCACAATTTTACGGGCATCTTCCCTATCCGCTGGAAGCTGCTTCAGTTTCTCAGCCATATCCACCAATGCCGCAACTATCCCCTGCGCCTCCTCAAGATGAGTCGCTTTCCATTCTTCCACATAACTTTCTTTATCCTTAGTCGCCATTTATCCCATCCTTACTGGTATCAGCATCGGGCTTTGCTGGGTCAACCCCAATGATATAATTAACATCAACGTGAGGCAACCCATAAAATTTACGAATCTCGTCTAGACTGGCTTCCCCGCAAACCGGGCACAAGTGTGCCTCTTCCCCCACCATAACAGTTTGCAGCAATACAGCACTTCCCTTTTCCACGAATGTTGAATGAATAATATCAGCAAGGGAAATGCCACATCGTGTCTTATCCCCATCCAAGGTAATATGGTAGAATGGGTCTTTACCACCAAACGCAACGTATCCCTTAGTATTTGTCTTTTCCATGTTGTATCCTTTCAAAATATAGCGTGGCCACGGCTGCACGGTTTTTCTGGTTACTCTCCCTTTGGCACACCTGCCATAGTGCGAAGGAGAAATGCCAACGGAATTCTTTGTGGCAGCGTAGGCAGCCTATGTAAACACCGACCGCAGGCCACGCCAATCCTACTATTCGAACTCGGCCACCACCATCCCAACCCCATACTCAATATCCCAAATGCCAGTTGTCCAGTTAGGGCCACATCCCGCCCATGCAATGTTGATATTCTTCAATACAGGAGCGTCAATACTCACGTTTGTTCTAATCCCCACACCTACTACAGCACTGCTCTCCCCTATTGCAACCATTGGGCCGAGTTGGAGAGTGCTGTTAGCTACCTGTGCCACTGGCCAAAACAGCCCACCAGCCACTCCAATTGTCCCAACCAATCCATTGACTTGGATTTTCTGGGTGGCTATTTCAACATCTGCTGCCATCGCAGGCAACGCTACAAGAACCACAAGCATCGATACAATCATTACTGTTCGCATATATCTCACCTCCTTTGCTCTTAGTATACCCACAAATTAGAAAACTAAACATCATCCAGTTCTTCAGCACTATCATAAACCGTCACCAATTCATTCTCTCTTATATCATCAGGAATAGTCTCCAATTGTTCATACTCCTTCATATTATCCCTGGGCATCCACAGGTGACATTCATCACAAACAAACGCATCCACTACTCCTTTGCCCTCAAACTCTTTCATTATATGGACGCCACCGTAATCTGCCCCCCACTTCCCACACTCTGGACACACCACACCATTCCGCCTAACAATCTTGATTTTCTGCTGCTCAGGCCAGGGCCGCATCCAAAGCCAATTATCTACATCGAAACTGAAACCTTGCCATCTATCACTGCTGACAGACATCTTCAGCCATCCACCCAGTTCAGCATCTAACGAAAGCAGCCCCCAGCTCCACTTGTATTCACCATAAGACAGACGATGGTTCTCTCTGACATACCAGTTAGATGTTACCTTCAAAGTGAATGCCGGATTAGCTTTAGTACACGACCGAGACATTTTGCTAATAGCCAAACATACTGACAGTCCAGCAGGGGGTATATCCATTTTAGTTTGACGGACTTCAATAAGCCCATTGTCAATGGGACGAAGCAATTCATTATATTTTGGGATGAGAGGAAGAGCAATATCCCGCATTCGCTCCTTCTCCTTGCAAGTTTGGCATCCCCATTGGCAGTTGGAATCCTTCCAGCTCATTTCTATTTTACCTCCAATAATCGTTCATCACAAATCGTCATAGTATGGTTGTAACACATCTTCCTCTCGAACTCCTTCTAATCGTCCGCATTTCTTGCATCGCCAGATAGCATCATTTAGTAATAACTCATGTAGCTCCCACTCGTTTTCTCCACATTCACAAGACTCATTAGGGCGTAAGTAACCCAGCTCGTCCTCAGTAGCCGTATCCAACGGGATCACATTTCTATTCCTCACTCCCCAAGGCCTGTTAGGATTTCTTGCGGCCATACTGTAATAGTACCCCCTTCATAAGTATGTTAAACATATTCTTCTTTGGTTATTAGTCTACCTACTTATACTGTTTGTGGGCCGTGGCATTCTCTAAGCGCTTGTGTTACTTCGCTGCCTGGTCTGCTTTTTTGAGTGGGCTATCGTCACTGGTAGGCTCCTTTATAGTAAAAATTCTTCCGCATCGGCCACATTGCTTTTTCACACGACTATCCTGAACCCAGGTTCCACAATTTGGACATTCATAAAATCTTGTTGGCCTTTTGTATTGCTCCGTACCCATAATCTATAAATCTTCCCCGTCTATCTCAGTATCATCCGAAATCCCATCCCACTCAACATCCCGCTCCTTTATCATCTCCACCATAAACTCCAGTAATGATTGTATTCCCTTAAGAATATCAATATACTTATTAATCTCATCCTGCTCGATTTCTATTTGGACTGTGGGCATTATATCACCTCAAGCATTAGGTATATCACTAACATTGTAATATATCTCCAACCCCAATTCCTTGGCCCGTGCCAATTCGACTATTGCACCACTACTATGTTCCCAACCGGGAAGTAGCACAATAGCATCGCATAGCTCAAGCCACTCTAAATCTGTCTCCAAGTAAACATCTTTAGGGATGTCAGGGAAACTATCATCAAAATGAGCAGTCATTGTGTGCGGGCAGAACGGTGTATGGCCCCTACGGTATAGCCCAGCAGCAACTGCCTCTGCTACCCCGATATTATAATCAACACTTAGAGAAACGCCTTGAATATTCGTATAGGCTGTGTAAGGTCCTGCAATGTATATTCTCATTATTATCCCAATCCTCTTAATTTCAATCTTGCTATGCTCACATGTGATAGTTCCAGTAGTGGCTCAAGTGTCTCGTATGAACATCTCTTACCAAAACATCCCCGCAACTTGAACAGGGATGCGTGTCGCAGAACATCCCCCACAAACATTGTATTCGGACGAAACCCCGCCCGTATCTTCTCCGTGCCTCTAAAATAACGAAACTTCTTTTCCCCCTCAACAACCCTTTTATAATTCTCAAACAATCTAACCCGTACACCAACAAACTCAGCAGCGTCTTTCTTTGTTACCCACTGCACCTCCTCCCACAGTTCAGGAATGAACACCCCAATCCCTTCAGACCCTAAATATCCCAACTCTGTCCAAGGCCAAAGTTCAGTATAACCACGATAAGCCGCTACGCACCTACCCATTATAACACTTTTTGGCAATCCAATCCAGCGGGCGGCTTCTGACATAGTTGCCCAGGGGCTTTTCCTGATCCCCCCAATGTACTCATAAAGATTGCTAAGACACTCCAGTGCGCCAAATACAGTATCATGGAACTCATCCGCCTTGGAAGGCCATCGCACAAACTTAATGCCCTTGTAGGTTCCAGACTCCCGCAAGTAGTCAATATTATAATCTTGTAGCAATGGCATTCCAGTATTCTCCAAAGTTCTCGGCACTTGTTATTATAGCTTCCTTGAACGATTTGCATTCAACATCATCACCATAGGGACGACTCGCCCACGCTTTCTTCCTTGTGGATGAATATCCCGTTACAAACACCCCATCAATATATGCTCCTACCGTTGTCAACTGGCAGAACGCCTCCCATAACTGGACAGGGGTCTCAGCAATTATCCAAAGATGCCTACCAACAAAGTGCCAGGGGCTTATATCATACCAAGTATACCATCCAAAGTTCAATGCTGGAATATATGGCTCAGGAACATGAAGAACAGACTGTATATTCTTGCATGGCACCACTACCTGGGATTCAACAAGGTAACTTAGTTTCTTCAACATATTTCCCCACTTAGACTTCCATACTCTTATATCACTGGCGGGAGGTGCAATTAAAAGCTCAAGTGGGCATCCCATCGCGTTCTCTTCCCAGGACTTAGCCCAGCTAACATCATCGCAGTACAAGCATTGATATTTTTTAAGCACTGGTGGCCAATGGTCGGCAGAGAAAGACTTGCTCATCAGCGCAGATGCCTGTACAAATGGATGTACAACACTGTCAACAGGGAAATCATTAAATGCACCCATAAACATCTTTGGAAGAGCATATCCAACATTCATATTTTCTCTATCCAAACCTCCGTCACCATTCTTACATCAGCTCCCTGCCCAGAATGTCCCAAACCCCACTCAGCTTTGCAATTTATCCCACCTAAGACGATTCCAGAACAAAGATGGGGTAAAGTTCCACTCTTGAAACAATTCGATTAAATCGGTAAAAATGGTGTTCCATAGTAAAGTTATGTAATCACTCATCAGTCTTAGCATCCCTCGTAATACGTTCTTCGTGTGCTTTATCCCCCGCTTCTATCCACCAGCGCAATGCACATTCCCGTGAACAGAAAGGCACCGCAGGTAAATCCATATCCCAACTCCAGCGGAGAGTAGTCGGCTTCTTGCATTGCAGGCAGGGAAGTTCTTTATTCATCAGTCTTGGCATCCTCGCGGGCCTTAGCAATCCAATCCTCAGGGCTAAGGTCATCCATAAGAGAACTTGACGCAACCGACATTTCGAGTGCCCGATATACCACGCAAAGCTCCTTCTCTGTTTCGGCAAGACTATGGGCCAGCCCAGTCACCATATTAGCCAGCTTCTCATTATTCAGCCTCATCGGTCTCCCCCTTGCGGGCTTTAGTTAGAAATTGGTCTGTCCACCCCTTCTTTGCTTCTTTGTAATCCCCACCGTAGGTAGGATAATCGGATGCGGGATAGCCTACGGCCTCGTCAAGTGCCCGCTTATGCACGGCCAGCTCATTCTCCAGCTCGGCGGCGCGGTCGCGCCAGTCGCGCAATTCTATGAAGTGTAGAGTCGTGCAGCCATTCGCGTATTTGCTTGCAGTTTTAGCTGCCGCAGCCACATCGTCACTCAGCTCCATCAGTCTCCCCCTCTATGAATATTTTCTTGAATTGATGCGCGGGCATCGCCACCATCAGTCCGTGAAAGTCAAAGTAGCAGATAGCGTCCTCCACCCGCGAACCAGTTGGCTTGTAGACAACGGCCATCGTTGGCTCAAGCGCAGATAGCTCTTCATATTCTTTAGCAACTTGATTCTTCGCAACCCAAGCCTTATCACAAGCGTCAAATAATTGAGAATATGCGCCCTCCAATAATGTCCAAATCCCCTTCGGCCCCGCCTTCCACTTCCAGCTTTTGACCTCGCAGACGATTAGCTGACCGTCGAACCCCAGGCCGCTGCAGTCCCACAATTCCTTCCAATCGCGGACGCTGCCCTGCTCATCCTCGCCGTGGTCTGGCCAAAGATAGGATGCTACCTCCGTCTCTACTCGCTTGCTCCGGCGCAGGATATTAAGTTTCGTCGCCATCAGAATCCCCCTCCCCTGGTTCATCCCCAAACATTTCACGCACCATTTGGTCAAGAGCTTCGTATGCTGCTTTGTATCCTTCAACCTCAATGCGCCAGTCTGATTCGTTTAGCTCCCAAACCCCAGTGAAGCCCCCCTCAGTTTGATAATAGTACCGCCCACACGAAGAGTAAATATTGTCGTCAATGCGAACAGCCATTATCGGCCCCTTATCCTGATTGTCAACTTGGACTAACATCGGAATCCCCCTTATGTCCCCCGTATTTCGTCGGGGTAACTCGTGCTGATGTCTTTGCCGGTAGCCGTGACCTTGACAATGCGGTGTGGCGGCCACCAAGTGAGTTTATTATTGGCCGTGTGCTGATAGCCAGCCGTGACTATCGCGTGCAGGTGTTCCCTCGCGCTTGCGTGGCCATCGACATCGTATTCATAGACTACGCCGGTGTCAATATAGACAGATATTCTAATCATCGGAATCCCCCCTGTATTCCAGCAGTGCCTCTTTGAGCCTGTCTTCTAATGAATCCCCGCCTCTCCACCATTCCTTTGCGTGCCAGACATTCTGCAATCCCTGCCTGCCTTTCAGTATAGCGTTGAGCCGCATCCAAATGCGTCGCAGGTCTCGTGCAATAAGATATGTCTCCTCCGCTGCGTCGCTGGCATATCCCAACGCATCTAAGTCGTCCGCCATTTGCTCTATAACGTCTATTTTCCCCATCAGTTCTTCCGCGTCTTTCCAACAGATATAGTCGTAGCTACCGCCGCTCATCAGAATCTCCCCCTTTTCCATCCCAAACTGGCTCGAAACTATTATCTCTGCGACCACAAGCTGGGCAGACATCATTCTCAGCGGGAAAAAACTTCTCGCAATAAGGACAGTAGATCACAAAATTGGCAGAATGTAGACCTTCATTAGCAGCAAACTCGCACACGCTCTGCTTATCCATCATCCAAATCTGGCGTCCGTGTTTATCCTCCTTCACCCAAATCGCATCAAGCACCCCTTCACGACACCATCTCTGAATAGTATATACTGAATAGCCGGTCAGCTTGGATGCCTCATCAGTATTTATCCGTCTAGGTTCTTTATCCATTCTCAGCTAAATCACGCAATCTCTTAAACCACCCAAAAATCCTTATAGTAGACCTGCCATAAATCTCCCCCATTTCTCGCTTGGTCACACCACCTCGTTCCATCGCTCGTAGCCTCGGAGCTTCCCCGATTAGAAAAAGATTAAACCTTCTACTCATAGTCCCACCAGGGCTACGAAAAGGAACTCCCTCCTCACGCAGAACCCTCCTAATCGGCCCTTCCGACACAGGGGGTTCCAGACTCTCCCCAATATCCGCCCTGGATAACCCGCTCTCATACAAGCTGACAATCTCTGAACGAACATCTGGAGAAAATCGTAGTTTCCCTACAGCATTAGTACGCCTATCAATCCCGTTCTCCTCAAATATCTGGCGCACTCGCTCCCTGGTTATTGAAGGAATCTGCATCTGCCCCACCTCTTCCAAGGTCTTACCATCCTCGTGGTAAGCATTTCCCATTCGTGTAATTTCAGTAAGTGTCCTTGTTGCCATTATTTATCCTCCATTATACTCCAAACGCATCGGCTTTGCAAATAACTCAACACTGTATACCAAATCACCGCTGGCATAGCCTCCTGGAATAAGCTCAGCCCCAACGAAATCACGTATCCTCTCGTCGTTTTCCGCCCATATAGACGAACGCGCACTGTAAACCCGCCCATCATTGCACACGAGATCAATATCATAACTGCTAATATATTCTCGCACTCTGGTATTATTCAGCACAGTTAAATTCACTACAACCCACTTCTTACCATTCGGAGGCAGCCACCGCAAAGGCCCACCAATAAATCCATATCCACAGTCGTTTATTACCCGTGGAGACCAATAGTAATTCACTATCAACTGGACTGTACGATTCGCCTGGTTAGGCCAGTCAACTTGTTGGCGGGGGGAAATATCAGCAGACCGACTGGAACGATGTGAGCATCCAACCATAGATAATGCAAGAGCTAAAACAATAACTATTTTTACATTGGTTCTCACATTCATAATTATCAATCCAACTATTATTAGTCTACCCAAGTCACAGGTGATTAAACATCAGACTAATCCCAAAGATAGCCGAACCGCTCTGCAAACAGGATAGCCATGATTGGTATTAACCATTCGCTGCACCGTCTATGCGCCAATGACGCACTACATCTTCGTCATCGTGGTGAGTTGAAACTTCCAATAGGATACACGGTTCCTCTGAAGACCCAATTAGCAAATGAGCAGCGCCAGGAGGGATATGCACCGAACCGCCTATGCCCAGTTCATGGGTTTCCATACGCCCATCGTCTTGTTCAAGAAGCAACATAACACACCCACTTAGACATAAAAATGTTTCATCCTTATTCTCGTGATGATGGTAACTCCCTCCACAGTGCTGGTTGATCGTTAGTATCTTAGCACAATATACTTCGGTATTTACCAGCCAGTCCTCACTACCCCACGTCTTTTCCATATGCTTGAAACCCAACTCTTCCCAGTTCATCATAATCATTCCTATCCGAATAATTTGGCCATTGCAGCCTTCTCTAATCGCTTGCGGCCAATCTCGTTATAGTCGGCGCTGATTTCCGAGCCGATATAGTCGCGGTTCTCCTCAATGCAGACCACGCCGGTTGTGTGTGCTCCCGCGAATGGGTCATAGGTTACACCCGGGCGCGTCTCTCCCCCGCAAGTACAGGTCGGTTGCCAGCCGATGGTCTTGTTCAGGTAACGGTCCCCGTTCTGTGCTCTATTCAACTGATGTTCGGCCGTCTTGCCTTGGTCAAAGTGACTGCCCTTCGCGCTTGCGTCTGGCATATCAGTCTTCTCCACAATCCGCTCCCACGGCTTCCCGCACTCCACGCAGCATTTTTGTGGGCAGCCAGCGCGGATGGGCTTGCGGATTAGCTCCGGCGGGTAGACGGCGAAGTGGGCCTCGGGGAACGGGCAGGTCGGTATAATCCAGCAGTCGCCAGGGTTCTTGCCAAGGGGATTGACCTTCATCACTGCACCTGCACCGCGCTCATTTAACCCAGGTTGCTCCCAATCGCGAACGCCCGCCTCGTGCTCCTCGGCGTTGCTTGTATAGGCATCCCTCACCGCGTCCAGGTCAAACCAGTAGTTGCATTTACTCGGTGATTGTGTTATAATAGAGCCATGAATAAAATCGAACTTGCATATCTGGCCGGCGTGGTTGACTCCGATGGTTGTATCGTCATTAGAAAAGACACCTGGCGGGTAAGGAATAGGGGACTCAACCCCTCCTATCAGGAAATGGTTTCCGTCAGCCAGTGCGAAACCGAGGCTGTAAAGCTCCTGAAGAAACTGTTTGGTGGGAATATAACCATTGAGAAGGCACGCGGCGAGAACAGTAGACCGCTGCACCGCTGGCAAGCCAGCAACAAGAAAGCCGTCCACGTTCTGAAGAGCCTCCTCCCATACCTCAGAATAAAACGGGGGCAAGCTGAAGTCGCATTGGCCTTGCGCGAAATTAAAGACCGTGGTCGCAATGCGAACACAGAGCTGTCCGATAGGCCCCACGCCAGGAGGCTGCGCCCCGAGGTCCTTGCCGAAATGGAGAAACTCTATCGGCAAATCAGCAAGCTGAAGAGTGCGAATCTTTAGGCTCCCCTTCACGAACATAAAGACGTGCTCCCAGGTACACGAGAAGCGGTCTTTGACGCTTGATGGCATCGGGTTACTTTTGGCCCAGGCGATGTCATTCCTAATCCACCAGCCCCGCTCCTGCATCCCGATAGCGAACCGCGAAGGTATCATCAGCAGGTTCTTCGGCTTGAGGACTTGACTCCAATCGCTCGATGTGGTATTCTCTTTGTGAATATAGGTTCGGAGGTTATCAGACCATGCCCCGCATTGTGAACAAAAGCCAGAAGTGCATTGATTGCCAAGCGCCGGTTCACCGGATGAGACTGCTTTGCCCTGACTGTCTGTTGGCACGCCAGAGGCGTCCGAAGTCGGAGGAGACTCGCCGCCGTATGTCGGAATATCAGAAGGGTCGGAAGCACCATTGGAGACCGGCGAGCACGCGCCCTGAGGTTGCAGAGAAGATTCGTCAGGCTTGGACTCCTGAGATGCGTGAGGACGCCCGACTTCGTGGTCTCCGGTTAGCTGCTGACTCTGACTGGCGGCTTCGCTGTGGGTCTCCCGGTCAAAAGAATCCGAACTGGCAGGATGGTCGTGCCCAACTTCCATACTCGCCTGGGTGGGCACGGAAGGTGAAGGAGCTTGCGTGGGAGCGTGCGGAGAACCATTGTGAACTCTGCGGGCTTGCTGGTTATGACACGCATCACATAGACTTTGAGAAGGATAACCACGAGCTTGATAACCTTCAGGTGCTGTGTCGGAAGTGTCACAAGCAACTCCACGCTGACCACCTGCGGAAGCAAAAGTGTCGCCAAGGTTGACCCAACACGTCCCCGTCGGCTTCAACACCCGCTTACCCTCGTCGAAGATTTCCCAGAGATGCTCAAGGTATAGCGAAGGGTGCGGCTCAAGGCCAAGTGCGTCAATTCGTGCCCCCGTCTTCGGACATTCCAGGCCACCACGTCTCTGCGCTCTCATCTGCAATAGCATAAAGCGGTGCTTCTTTCGCCAAGGCTGGCGGCGGCGAGTAGGCTCTGGGAATGGTTCAACGCCCTCCGGCACTCGCCATAACTGATACTGCTCCCAAGCTCCATACGATCTTAGGCCCCAGTTAATAAGGCGGCGAAGTGACAATGCAGTCTATCGAGTCGGCGTCCATCGCTTTTACCGCTGATAGTGCATCGTCCTGAATTATTCTCCAACTGAATTTCTCAGATTGGAACTCCGCTGCCATTGGCATCACCTCCTATAAACTCCTGCTCGGTATTGGCGTTGCTATGAACCCAGTTGTGGCATTCAGGGCAAAGCAATACCAGATTGTTTACATCTGCCCGCAACTCAGCTACGGCAAACGAGACTATATGGTGGATATGGAAAAGGCTGCGCTGTTCGGCTTTGGCACCACATCTCTGGCAGACTGCTTCATCCCGTTTCCAAACTTGCTTTACAGCATCCGCCCATTCACGAGTCGAGTAAAACGCTTGCCGTTCAGGGGTATGGCCACCCTTCCAGTTGGGGCTATCGGGGCCAGTCCTGCCGTACATTGGATTGTCTTCGCCTGACACGCCCCAGTGTTTGGCCCGGCGGGTCTCCGCCATCGTTCGGGTGCGGATACCGTGCTTCGCTATCCAGTAGTAAATAGCATTCTCGGTAACACCAAACTCCGTTGCGATCTCTTGCGCCGACCGCCCTCCCTCACCATACTCAGTCTCCAGGTACTCCTTCTCGCGGAAAACCTGATGGTGCCGCCAGTGTTGGCCGGGCTTGAATTCGGTATCCGGTGATGGACGATGCCCCTTGACAAATTGACCACGCTCGTTTCTCACAGTCTCATCATACCACCATATTAAACCAATGTCAAGGCCCCAGTACGGCGGCGAAGTCACTATCAGGTCAACAGTGCCATCCGGTATCTTACGCATCTCGG
>Ga0307928_10003472_pt1 | contig 12019 bp, 12 predicted proteins | sample AceLakmetagen232_FD_201815 | JGI IMG/M metagenome (GOLD analysis project Ga0307928, IMG submission 201815) | Saline water microbial communities from Ace Lake, Antarctica - #232 | ecosystem: Environmental > Aquatic > Non-marine Saline and Alkaline > Saline | place: Antarctica: Ace Lake... | reverse complement strand
GCCAGGCTACACCGCCGCCTATGGTGGCAGCCCTTATGCTGAGATGAACTCTATCAGCGGCTTTGTGTTCGACGCGGGCATGGTAGTTCGACCTGAATATGTCGACCGCTTCGGGCAGATTGGCGCCACCATCACCGGCTTCAATCCCACCGTGCGCTTCACACCCACCGGCCTCACCATGGCCCAGTGGGACACACTTGTTGCCGTCGATGGCGCCAACGCCGTCGAGGTCGGCGCATCCTTCGCGGCCGCCGGTGGCACCGACCTCATCATCAACAAGGCCGCAGGCAACCTCAAGGTCACGTTGTTCGACGCAGGCATAAGAACATCCGGCAACATCTTTGGCAACACTGCCAGCCGCTTCTCAGAGCTCCTGTTCATAGGTAAGCAGACCTATTCGTCAGGAGTCCGCGCCGCACGCTTCCAAATCGAAATCGAATAAGGGAAAGGCCCGCAATGTTATACACCATCAAACCCGACGTTAAGAAGATCCAGACCGCACTCAAAGAGGCGGGCTATGAGCGCGTTGAGGTACACCACGAGACCGACCACCAGACAGTTCTCGTGGCCAACCCCGGCGACCTCCGCGAAGACGGCGACAACAAGAAGAACTTCGCCGCCGTGAGCGCCATGGTCAAGCTCGGCTATGACAACCCCGACATCCATCGCTATGCTCGCGACCTCATCCTCACCTTCGACCACCCCCAAGAGGTCAAGCCGAAGAAGCCTAAAAAAGGCGCATCTCCCCCTAACAACCCTCAACCACCAACGAACAACTAGTTTCTCATGAGAATCACCATCGGCAGCTTTGTGATTTGTGAAGGCGTGCGGCGCGGCCAATACACCGCGTCGCAATTCCCTGATCAGCTTGAGCTCGACTCAATCAACGAAGTGCAGCCGCGTAAAGCCATCCGCGCAAAAGCCGCCAAGCTTATAAACAGAGGCAACACCGAGCAGACCATCGCCTTTACCATGACTCGCGAGCACACCTCACACGCCGAGGCCAATGAGTGGGCCATGGTGCACTTCGCCACGATCCCGAAAGAGGGCGCCGTCACATTCACACTACAAAAGAATAGCGGCACCTATAAGAAAATGGTCTTTAACGACGCCACCATCAAAGCCAAGAAAACCACGCCGATCATCGGCAAGATGACCGTCACCCGTTACACCATCGTCGGAGGCGACTTTACGGTCGAAGCATAGAATGACGACAACACTAACCAAGCGCCGCATCCGCCTGCAAGTCGACGAAGGCTCGCACACTCCGCTTACCAACCGCCTCACCAGTGATGCGCCGATCATCTGGCGCGGCACCGCCGTCGACATCGAATTCGGCATCTTTCAATATTCCGACTTTGTCGACGACCTCGCAGGCATCACCGAGATTAAGCTCGATATCCATATCGGTCGAGACAGGCTCGGCGCCGCGCAGGTCTCCAAATCATTGCTTGCCGCCGAGCTCAACAGCTCCCTCACCCTTGAAGAGTGGCAGAGCGACGATGCCGACAAGGTGCATGGAACCTTTCAGCTCACCAACGCCAACACGCAGCTCGATCTCGGCGCCGCCTCCGATCAGCAGCGCCAGTTCTTCATTGTCGTCTATGCCGAAATAGCCAGCAGCGCCAATGTCACGATCGGCACCGCCAACCTCACCATCGAAGAAGATGGCGCCAAAAACGGCATCCCGCCGCTCACCGCACCCGACCAGTGCAACTACAAATTCTCGGGCAATAATATCTATCTATGGAACCCCGACTCCGAGCTCTGGTATCCGATCGGGATACGCGGTGCACTCGGTGTCGAGCAGGTAATCCACGGCGACGGAGTAACATTATAATGAAAAAAAACCTTTTGTGTTCTCTGCGATCTCTGCGGCAAATTCTCATCCCTTTTTCTCATCTCCTCCGTGCCTCCGTGGTCTGTGCATTCCTCTTAGCCTCTCCATCTTTCTCTTCTGCCGCCTTAGAAGTCGTCAATGGCACAGCCACCAACATCACCTCCAGCAACGCCGTCTGCGAAATCAATGTCCTGCAAGGCTTCCTCACAGGAAACGCTACTGCCACCGTCTACTATGGCGCCACCAACTGGTGGTCGGTCCCCAGTGCCTGGGCATATTCCAACCAGACCCCATTACTCACCGCCACCGGCCTCGTCTCATTGCTCATCACCAACCTGCAGCAGCAACGCACCTACTACTGGCGCACATACATCACCGACCCCAGCACGTTTGACTGGGCACCAGTCTCCTCAAACTTCACAACCACCTCCGGCCCCGCACCCACTGCAATCCCAATCGCTGGCGCCGCAGTCATGGTCGGCACCAATGGCATCTTGCGTGCTCCGGTGAACTTCTTAACAGCCAACGGCATCATCACCAACGCCGCCTGGACCATATACACCAACGCGCAAGCCATCGCTGCCACCAACGTCCTCTTCCGCCGCGATAGCCTCTTCGCCATGACTGCGCCCGCCTCCATGCTCGGCATCAACAACAGCGGCGCAATCACCAACCACGGCGACCTCAACCAGACCAACGGTATCCTCAAGAATATCGGCGGCACCTTCCTCGACGCACACCCGAGCGCCGGAGGCGCTGGCGCCATCTATATCAACGGCGGCGGCACTGGCGCCGGTGGCGATATCTGGACCTATGGCGACGGCGACGATGGTGGCTACATTCACACCGAGAGCGGAGAGAATCCCGGCACCCAGGGCGGCTATATCAACACAGCAGGCAACACAACGAACGGCGGAAACATCGACACCAGCAACGGCGGCGGAAGTATCGACACCACCGGCACCGGCTCCATCCAATACGGTGCACTCGGCACCCGCACCACAGTCTCCGGCCAAGCCGCCACCGACATCGCCATCCTCTTGCCAACAGAATCCGGCGAACTCTCGATCGACACACATCTCGACGGCGAGTTCTGGACCACTAACTCGGCCATCGTCATCGGTACTAACAGTCAATGGATACCATTAACAAACGTGGTCTGGGATGTCGCCTGCATCACAACCAACGCCTATGAATTCAACACCAACGGCACCATCACGGTCCTCGCCGCTGGCACTGGTCGCACGCGCATCACAGTCGACACCACATTCGAGACCTCCGCCAGCGTCACGCACATCGCGCAAGGTAAGATCGCCATCAACTCCAACATCCAAAACCGTGCAGGCTTCTCACGCACCATCGACAGCACTGGCACCCGTGGCTGTGCCTCTGGCGCCGGTACATTCCAACTCACCACCAACGACCTCATCCAATTCTATATGACGTCAAGCGCCCAAACCCCAACCTTCACCCTCCGAGAATTCAACCTCTACCTGGAAAGGCGTGGCGAATAATGAAACCCCTTTCTCCTCTTTGTGTTCTTTGCGATCTCTGCGGCAAATTCCCCCTTTTGTGTTCTCTGCGATCTCTGCGGCAAATTCTCCTCCCTTCTTCTCATCTCCTCCGTGCCTCCGTGGTCAGTCTCCTCTTAATCACCGCCGCCTCCGCCCAGCAAACAACCGAACGCTGGACCATCCACACAGTATCCGACGCCCAGCACAACACCACCAAGCGACGCGGCGAGACCCGCGTGCTCGAAGTCACCCACCTCGACAACAACACCGGGCTCAACCTCTCCGGCGTCACCAACGTCTACTACGCCTATCGCTCCGCCGACATGACCAACACCGCCTATGTCACCAACGGCTACATCGTAAACGCCACCGGCGGCACCTATGCCGTCCGCCTCACCACCGCCATGGAAACAGTCACCAACGACTTGCGCTATGAATTCTATGCCGTCGGCCCTTCCGGCACCATAGCCCGGACCTTCGGCAAGCTCTGGCTGCAAGACACCATGATCAGCGCCACACCAACAACCAACCCCGCAACCATCGCCTCCATCGACTGGGCCTCCACCATCTCGCTCAACAACGACTCCGCACCCTTCGCCCTCAAATCCAACACCAACGTCACCACCGTCACCGCAGGCACCAACGTCACCGTCTCCGAAACCATCACCGGCAACACCCACAACTTCACAGTCAACGCCGACGCCGCACCAGTCGGCGACTGGTGGACAAACCAGCCATCCACCGCCTCGACCTGGTTGACCAACGCACACGACGGCACAACCAAGATTCCCGCAACCGACGACGGAACGAACTGGTATTTCAAAACCGATGGCGGCGGCGCCGGTGGCGGCGGCACCAACACGCTCGCCGAGGTTCTCGCCCAGGGCAACCAAGGCTCCAACAATCTGCTCGGCATATATTTGCTCGGCGCCACCGGCATCGTCGCCGAAGCTGGCCCGTTCATGCTTCGCTCCGACGGCACCGGCACAGTTACCGAGATGACCTTCACACCGAACAAAACTAAAGATCCTTTCCGGGCCGCATCACTCTCACTGTACGACCACGACAACGGCAATGGCGCCGACGCCGAATTAAAAAGCGGCACCAATGGCGCCATTAAATTTATATGTCGCGCCGCCGATGGCACCGAGGGGCCGACCCTCGACATGCAGCCCGGCGCCGTCGGCGGTGCACGCTTCAAGCTCGAAGGCGGCGCCGTCGACTTAGACGGTGAAGAGATCCGTAATGTCTCCTGGGGCGTTGGTGTCCCGCTCATCCCTGGCACGCCCAGTAACTTTATGTTCGGGGGCGATGCTCTAAGCTGGCACTTCACCAACAGCGTCTTCCCTCAATATGCGGATGTCGATGCAGCCGGGCAGTCGTTCCCTTATATGGAGTTCGACGACCAAGTTAGCTATCCATGCGGCAAGCATGGCTTCTATCTGCCTATAGGCTCAAAGACGAACTATACGACCTATATTCCGGGCTTCATTCAAGGCGATACCACTGGCACCGTGGGCGTGCTCATCTATGCCAGCACAGGCTTGCAGGCCGAAGAGCTCACGACCTCGGCAGCCATCGAGATCACCACCGGCGGCCGTGGCACAAACACCATGCTCGCAATCCCGTGGAGCCATGCCCACGCAACGAACATCTCGCACACCCTCCTTATGTCCTGGTGCATCGCGGGCACCGACGACGTCGGCTCACATACCGGCCGAACATACGCCGCAGGCTCGTGGACCGTGGGCGGCCTCTAATGAATCGAGGATTGATAATAGTGTGCTGCCTCTCTCTTGCTCTCGCTTGTTGCGGTGGATCTTTTACGCTTGACGGTATGGATGATCGTATCGAACGCCCCGTCCCTGATTTGCCCGACAACACGAAGCTATCCATTAGCGCGTGGGTCTACCCGACATCATACTCGTCCTATAGAGTTGTCGCGTCAAGGTGGTCTGAGCTCGGCGCGAATCGCTCATTTGCTCTTAGTCACGGAACAACAGCGGGGTCTGTATTTTTCTTCGTGAGTGCCAATGGAACTACGTTCGACTCCTCAACGGTGGCTGGGGGTATGCCGCTGAACACGTGGACTCATATCGGGGTAACCTTCGACGCTGGCGCAGTGGTGATCTATATCAATGGCGATGTTGCGCTTGAGGATACGCTGAGTCAGACAACTATCAACAATCCCGCTAAGTCAGTGTATCAAGGGAACGCCGAGAAATTCGCTGACGGCGACTCAAATCAAAGGGGATGGGTCGGACACCTTGGCCGCCTGATACTGTTCAATCGCGTCTTGGCCGCAAACGAAATGAATGGCCTCGCTCGCCATAATCGAGGGCTCGACGGTGATCTCTGCCGCATGCTCGACGTCCTCGGCCTAACCGGCGCAACCGGCACAAGCATCGGTTTCCCTGCAACGCTGTTGATTCCTGACCATTCACCATATCAACTCACATGCACGAACGTCGCGCAAATGGTGATAGGACCAAGCATCGAATCGAAACGGAGAGCAAGATGAAGCTGCGAATGATTGTTTGTCTGGTGTTGGTGAGTTCCCTTGCATTTGCTGGCGGCCCGTTCGATGTCGTCACCGACGACGGCGATGGCACCTGCTCTTTAACCTCAAAACACTTATCGGTCATGGATGTCGATGCCTTGCGGCCGAGTGTGCTCGCCATCGTTCGAGCGCCGATCGCATTGCCCGCTTGCGCCCCCATCTATTACGCCTGGTCAGGCTCCAACATCGGTGAAGCCGCACAAGAGATCAAAGATGCCGTCGACGCGGCAATCTTTACCGACCAGCTCACCGCCTCCCAGGCTATGGCCGATGCCTACATGCTCGCCTTGCGCCAAGCATCCGCACTCACCCGGCCGACACTTGAGCAAGACCTGCACGTCGTCTCGCCAGCGCGTGGCATCATCTATACAGAGCTCGACGATGAGACCGGCGAAGAGATTCTATTCCTCGAAACGGTTGTCGATGGCCAGACCATCCTCATCCGCCTCACCCATTCACCCGAGCAATCACACGCCGAGACCATCGCCAAGCTCGCAGCGATCGACACCAAGTTCAAAGCCGAGAAGATCAAGATCAAAGACAAAGACCCCACCGACAAAGAGAAGCTCGCCACCCTCTGGGCCGAACGTCAAATCCGAATCGAGGCCGCCCAGTGAGATCGCTCCGCGCTTTATGGGCAGCCGACCCAGCCTTCGCCGCCTGCATGTGTGTGTTCTGGCTCATCACAATCCTCGCCGTGTTGTATAAGGTTGTGGCGTTTCTCCTTTCTCATCACACATCACTCATCACCCCTCACTCATAACCGGAGGTTATCGTGCCCGACTCGCTTGCGGAACAAATCCTCCAGGGCAAAGAGATCCTGCCCACCACCGGCAGCTCCGCCCAGCTCGCCCAGATCCCCGTCGAATTTCGCGAGCGTGCAGTCTTCTCCGCCAAGACCAACAACGCCCGCCATGTTCAGCAGATCAAAGACAGCATCGCCGACGTCCTCTCTGGCGAGACCAACATCGCCAGCGCACGCACCAAGCTCAAGCAATCGCTCAGCTCCATCAACTACCAGCCCGACCCAGCCAAGCGTGGCGGCCTGCAGGATCTCTCCAGCGACACCCGCCTCAACCTCATACTCAAGACCAACACCACCCAGGCACGCGGGCACACCTATAAGATGCAGGGCCAGGAGCCCGGCGTCATAGACGTATGGCCAGCGCAGGAACTCTTCCGTGCAGAGTCACGCCGCGAGCGTCGGCAGTGGGGTCAAATCTGGAACCAAGCCATTTCAAGCCTCGGCTCCGCCACCTCCGCGATCCGCGTGAGCGATCCTTTCGCGAACGACGGCATGATCGCCTTGAAGAATGACCCGATCTGGAAAGCCATTTCCGTCTTCGGCACCGACTATCCGCCATTTGATTACGGCTCCGGCATGCGGCTCCGCGATGTCGATTATGATACCGCACTCGACCTCGGCCTCATCAAAGAAGACGAGCCGAGCCAGGAGCGCGACACCACCTCGTTTAACGATGGCCTGCAAGTCGCCTCCCCAGTCACCGACCCCGACCTCCTCGCTACCCTAAAAGAAAGCATGCAAGGCATAGCCTCCATAGTCCACGGCATCCTAAAGTTCGCCCCATGATTCTATTCTCTATATCCTCTTTGTGTTCTTTGCGATCTCTGCGGCAAATTCTCCCTCGCTCTCTCTCTTTGAGGTCTCGCCCATGGCTCTAACCGTCAGCGTCAAAGTTTCAGGCAACGCCGACGAAGCACTCGCCGCACTCAAGAAGGTTTTCTCTCCACGCGAGCGGGCCAACATAGTCGGCCGCGCTGCACAGAATGAGGTTCGCAACTATCTATTCGCCATCAACCTCCAACGCCCTAACAAGCTCGGCGGCACGCGCACGAACTATTTCTCCGGCGCGGCCGAGAGTACCGAGTTTAATGCCGACGACAAAGGCACAGCCGTCGTCAACATCCACCAGGTCGGTATGCGCATGAAATACACAGGCGGAAAGATCGTGCCGCGCAGAGCCAAGAATCTCACCATTCCCGCACGCTCCGAAGCCTACGGCAAGACAGCCAAAGAGTTCGACAACCTGCAGGTCGTCTTCGGGCGCGGCCGCAAGGCGATCGGCTTGGCCGAACGCGAGAGCACCGACATCTCGGTCGGCAAGAAGAAGGTGAAGAACAAGGGCTCTCGTGGTGGCGGCATGATGTTCTGGCTCGTCAAAGAAGTAAACGTCACAGCAGACAAGACCGTCATGCCACAGCCCGACGACATTCTCAAAGCAAGCGGCAAGGCACTCAAGGCCGCAGCACGAATCGCAGTAAAGAAAGCGGAGGACACCGATGGCCGATGAGCAACTAGACCTTCTGATCTCTATACAAACTGACCTCCAAGCGGGCAACATCGACAGCGCCACCAAGAAGATTGAGAAAGTCACCACTGCCTCGAAAAAAGCGGGCACAGCAACCAGCGGCGCCGCAGTCAATACCAACGAACTTCGGGCCTCGATGGCTGGCGCCGACCAAGCTGCGAGCGGACTCTCGGGCGGCTTGAATGGCATGGCATCGGCGGGCGCTGGTGTCTCCGCATCCTTTGCTAAAGCGGGCCTGATTATGGCCGCCTTCGGTGTCGGCATTAAGCTCGGCAACGCCATCCGTAAACAGTTCATAGACCCGCTAATCGTTGCGACGGATACGGGCACCAAGCTCGGCGAGACTATGCGAAAGGCTCGCCACGAAATTGAGGAGCTCAACAAGACCAGGCTTGGCTCATTACGCAAGGCAGTCGCCGACATTTCAACAGAGATTACAGGCGTGCTCGCAGCACTCGACTCAGCCTCCCAACTTCGCCAAAGCAAAGAGGCTGCCTTCGGGGGCGCCAAGCTGGCAGAGCTTGAGGCCAACTTGCCCGACGGTCCCGACAAACAACGCACCCTCGCAGAAGAAAGATTCAGCCAGGGCAAGGCAGGAGCAGACGCCAAAGAGAGAGAACTCAACGAGAAGCTCTTGGCTCTCAACCAGCAACGCAGTTCACTTCGCGCTCGCAGCCGCGACCTTGAGGCGCTCGCCCTCAGTAGCACCAAGGAACTCGCGGCCGAGGCCAATGCGGAGATCACCGCGATCGCTCAACAGTTGCAAACGCTCGCGCTCGCCCAAGATGCCGTGCTCTCTGGTGTCGTCGTTAATGCAGCCGCGCTGCAGCAACTCGGCTTCGAGCGCCAGTCAGCTCTGCAGGATGCCGCCAAGGAAGAAGAGCGCCTCGCCCAGGAGGCCGCCCGAAAGAAACTCGCCATCGAGAAGAAGGCCCTGCAGGAGAAACAGGCAGCCGAGAAAGATGCCGCTCGTCAGGCCATCACCGACGCCAAAGAACTAGCCCGCGCCACCGACGCGGCCGCCAAAGAATTTGAGGCCGAGCGTATAACAAAGGGCGACTTCCGCGACATCCAGAAAGCGGAGCGAAAGAAAGGCAACAAACTCCGCGAGACAGAGTTCACCGAGGAAGGCGTCGCCGGTACCGGCACAGGCTTCAAGGCGGCAAAGGCACGCGACGTCGAGCTCGACAAGATCGCCGCCGATGCTCAACGTAATGCCGACGCCGCCGCAGCCACATTGCAGAAGCTTCTCGGCACCCATAAATCCGCATTGAAGGTCATGGAGAAAGCGATCGAAGATATCACCGCCCAGACCTCCGACTCGGCCAAGAAGGTCGAGGGCCTGACCACACAGAACGGAGTGTACCGTGGCCAATAGCACATGGGCAATCACGGGCCTCGGCGAGCTCTCCACTGTAGGCATCGAGAACATGCTCCGGGTGCGCTCCAACATGGCCGACGATGAGGTCACATTCGACGCCCCTGGCGACATGGATGGCGCCGCACTCATCGCCTATGGTGAGACCGTCGCCATCACTAAAGACGGCGCCCCATGGTTCGTCGGCCGCTGCGTCTCCATCCCACGCATTGGCACCTTCACCGAAGAGAAGATCTCCTATCGAGTTCTCGGCCCCTGGCACCACCTCAACAACTGCACATATCAACAGTCGTGGCAGCTCCATCTCGACGGCGCTGTCACCAGTGCATTCAAGTCGCGAGCCATCCTCGGGCAAGACGTCAACGGCAACACCATAACCAACCTCGCCGAGGTCCGAGACATCGTTGAGTTCGCCAAATCGAAGGGCGCCCCGATCTCCGTCGGCTCAATTGACACCGGCATCAATATGCCCTATGAAGAAGTGCGCGATCTCATGTGCGCACAAGCTATAATTCGCTGTGCACGCTGGACCCCCGACGCCGTCGGGTGGATGGATTATTCCGAAGGCGGCGACCCCTCATTCTCTTGCCGTCGCCGCTCGAACCTGACAGCCGTGACCATCGCCATCTCCGACGCCCAGGCCGCCGCCATCAACATCCGGCGCCGCGACGATCTTCTTGTCCCTGGTATCAAGATCATCTACGAGACAAACATCGAAGCCGACGGCCTCTATTATCAAACCATCGAGACCGACTCAGCAGGCACCACCACCGACTTGTTCGCCAAGATCTTCACTGTCGAGCTCACTGGCTCCATGACGAGCCAGAACAACCTACCCACATGGGAAGTCGAGACCGCGCCGGTCGGCCTCGCAGCGGCCATCTATGCGACCTATGGCACGCCATACTATCAAGGCTCCATCACCATCGAGGAAGATGAAGTCTCCGGCTCCTGGGGTCCGGGCAATCTCCTCAACATCTCCGGCGGCGCCAGCGAGTGGGCCGACATGAGCGCAGTCATTCAAAGAGTGTCCGAGCAGGTCGACTCAGGCACCACCACAATCGAGTTTGGCCCACCCACTCAGCTCGGCCCCGACGACCTCCTCTCACTCATGCGCACCTTCTCAATGCGGAACGTGCCATCCAACGAAAAGAGCCGCACAACAGGCGTCACAAGTCACCGCTGGCTCAAGCTCCAATTTCCAGGCGGCAACGGTGTCACCCTTGACCCTCAAGACGTCACCTTCGCAGAGCAGATATTCAAGGCACATGCAGTCGGCTCCAACATCGACACCACCTTCGGATGGCCGCGCTACGTGGTCGACTAAACCATGGCCTGGCGCGATCCATACAGCAACGGCTTCACCGTCTTCTCGCAGGGCGCTTTCAACCAGATTGTAGGAGCCTACTGGGAACGCGCCCAGGCCGCAGCCATCCACCTGAATATAGACGCCTCCTCCGACCTCTATCCTGAATATGCCGACGCCGCCGATGCCAACAGCATCGTGCAGCGCGTCAAGCATCCTATAGAGCGAGGTTTCAGCCCTCACGGCATGCGTAGGAACCAACAGCAGATCGAGGCCCTCGCCTTATACTATCTCGACCCTGCAGAGCCGTGGAAGCTTGCCAGCGGCTTCAACTTCCTCACCCTCGCCAGATTCCGCCAACTTGCCGGTTTGCACGCCGATGGATTCGCTCGATATAACGGCCCCGACTCAGGCTACAACGGGCACGACGACCCCGCCTTCACAGGCTACGGAATCCAAGAGCCCGGCGACCTCATCGGCAACTGGTCCTGGAAGGAATGCCAGAACGCCCTCGACGCCATCAGCACCCTCCACACAGTGCCCTCCTGGAAGTGGGGCCAGCAATGGGCAACCCTCGGCGAAATTGAACAGGTCGGCTTAAAGCAAAGAGAGTGGGCAGACGGCGGCGACACTGGCTGGGGCAACGGCGGCCCCAACGTCTATTTTTGGGAGAAGTTCTTCGCCCAGCCCAACTTTACAGAGGCAGGTTATCGCACGCAGGGATTCTTGAAATGGAACAACCCGCTTGCCATCTCCGGCCGCGCTCAATACGTGCTCTCAATCGGCAACGTTCCCTTCTACTCGTTTGAGACACAGAACATAGACCCTGGCTATCCATTCGGATGGGTAGCCCCTCTCAACCCCGGCAACTTCGCCGCCTTCGCTTCAAACGTAACGCACGGCCTCTATGGTGAGTTCGACAACAACCCCGCCGATGAGACCGAATCCGAAGTCGCCGCCGTCATGGCGCTGATCCATCACATCGCCTGCACCTGGAACTTCTCAGACCCCTCAACCTTCGGATAGCCCCATGCCCCGCCTGCCATTCAAACTCCGCTGTGCCATCGAGGACGTCAAGGATGCCCTCCTCT
>Ga0307928_10003471_pt1 | contig 12028 bp, 21 predicted proteins | sample AceLakmetagen232_FD_201815 | JGI IMG/M metagenome (GOLD analysis project Ga0307928, IMG submission 201815) | Saline water microbial communities from Ace Lake, Antarctica - #232 | ecosystem: Environmental > Aquatic > Non-marine Saline and Alkaline > Saline | place: Antarctica: Ace Lake... | reverse complement strand
ATCTCTCAGGTGCTAATCTCTATCGTGCTAATCTCTTAGGTGCTAATCTCTCAGGTGCTAATCTCTCAGGTGCTAATCTCTCAGGTGCTAATCTCTATCGTGCTTATCTCTCAGGTGCTAATCTCTATCGTGCTAATCTCTCAGGTGCTTATCTCTCAGGTGCTAATCTCTATCGTGCTAATCTCTTAGGTGCTAATCTCTCAGGTGCTAATCTCTCAGGTGCTTATCTCTTAGGTGCTAATCTCTCAGGTGCTAATCTCTCAGGTGCTAATCTCTCAGGTGCTTATCTCTTAGGTGCTAAGATTCATTTTACTAATTTCCCCTCAATCACTATGCTCTCATCTTACAGTTTAAAAGAGTTATCTGATGAACTGACAATAGAACTTATGAAACGAGATGCATGGGCTCATCCTAAGCCTGAGCTTTTTATAGAATGGGCTAAAGGAGGAGAATGCCCTTATAATGAGAATATTAATTATTTCTGGCATTTTAACTACAAACCTGAGTTATATACCCCTGGACCTCCAACTATGAGAGATAGTGATCTAATCATAGCCATTTGTAAAGATAAGGGCTGGAAGATTGATAACTACTTAGAATAAGATGCCTAGCTATGAGAAAGGAATAAGGGGATAGGCTATGAGAGACTATTGTATAAAATGTGGGAACCCAATTCTACTATGTGGTAAGTTGTGTTTAGCTTGTGAATTAGAGAAATTGTTAGAATGGGATGAGAAGGAAGAAACAGAGGAGGTTAGGCTATGTTCGTGAACATTAGTAATCACCCTAGCAGTAAATGGGGAACAGGGCAGAGGGATACCGCTCATAAGATGGGAGGTATAATATTAAATATACCATTTCCAGCAATTAACCCATACTGGAATAAGAAAAGAATAATAGAGGAGTCAGACAAATACGTTCAAAGGTTAAGTAGTCTGGTCAATGTGCAAGCAGTTCATGTAATGGGTGAGATGTGCTTCACTCAACAGTTAGTTAGCAACCTCTTATTCCTTGGCTATAAAGTAGTAGCCAGTACCACTGAAAGAAAAGTAGTAGAAAAAGAAGATGGAACGAAAGTTAGTTCCTTTAACTTCATACAGTTCAGAGAGTATTGATGTAAACCTCTAACATAAGGAGTATTACCATGATGGATACAAGTGCAAAGTACAGAATCAAAGAAGACACACTGCTCAGCAAAGCCGGTACCGTTGTCCTTCTGGACAAAGTGAAAGCTACCGGTGCAGAGATTCGGGGTAAGACTGGAATGGTTATGGTTAACCATTCTGGCGTCGGGAGTTATTTCGTTCCCGAATCCAACCTCGAAATGATTGACTAGTACCCTAAACCTATAACAGAGGACTGACTCATGGACTAGCTCTTAGACCCTCTATTCCCCCACTAGCAATAGTGGGGATTAGGGTATTCCAATAAGCCTATATGGGTTTATTAGAGTACCTTAAACCTTTAACAAAGGAGAATTACCATGACAGACTTAAAATGTAAGAAGCTCCCCCGGAATAAAGCTCAGACCACCGTTATCCTCGCCAGGATAGCAGCCTGCAAGGAAGAAAAAGAGGCTAAAGCTATAAGGAAATTGGTAAGAGCGGAACGAGCAGCCCTTAAGGGTAAAACGTTTAATCCCCCTCGCGTGGTGTAGTATTACTTACCCTAATCCCCCACTAGCAATAGTGGGGATAGGGTATTTCTAGTAAGGGTATCCTGTACTTTTACTAGAGGTAACTGGAGGTAATAATGAATTTCTACTATTGTAGCAAGTGTGACAAGCACACTAAATGGAATGGTAAGGGCTGCATTATTTGTCAAATCAATAATGCAAATTATAACATAAAAACTAAACAGCGGGAAATTGATGAGCTACAAGATAATATCAATTCCCTGAAACGTAAACTTAAAGAAGACTAGGGGGTAGTTATGGACAAAAATCAAATTAATCAACACGTTAAGAACTTAAAGGAGTTGTTAGGAAAAAATGGTAACATAAATAACTGCCCTAGTATCTATGGTAGGTACATAAGATGTGGAGTATGCCGGGAGTTCGTTGGTATCCATAAGGACCACCCCACCTGCCCTTGTGTATTCCTTTACCTTGGATATTGGGTCTATTTTGGTTTAGGAGCAGTAATAGCTATAGCTCTTTCCTGGAGTATTAACAAATCAATCCTGTGGGCTGTCCTTCATGGCTTATTCGGATGGCTTTACGTAATTTACTATGCCATTACTCAGTAGTAAACCTCTAACATATAAGGAGCTACACTATGAAAACAAAAGAAATGAAGAGAGAAGAAGCAGAAGCAAGGCAAGCCATCTATAACAGCCTGTCTGACAGTGAGAAAAAAGCCCGTCTTAAAGGCTTTATCGCCACAAAGGAACGGGCACGTAAAGGATTTTAAAGTCTCAACCGCCCCCTACCCTATTCCCCGCTATTATAAGTGGGGGGTAGGGTTATCGTGTTAATGAATAGTAGTATTACTGGATTAAACAACAAAGACAAGGAGTTACATTATGAAAGACCGAGTTGTGTGCCAGGGAATTGAGTATGAACAGTGTAAAGAAATCAGTGTGATTGCTCTGGATGAGCACCTAGATGAAATGCAAGTATTAAGCCTTGTAGAAGAAACAAGAGGGCTTTACCTGCTCAATCAACCTATCTCCCTATCCTTTACTATTAATAATACTCACATTCCCATAGAAGTTCTCCTTGACAATGGGTTTATTAAGAAGGTAGAAAGAAAGAAGTATAAGATAGGGGTGAGTGAAGGAGTTTTGGGGGAAGATGATATTAGAATCTTCTTAACTGATGAGAAAAAAGATAAAGTATATGATGGTAACCTCCTTACTATTTATACTAAGGGCACTATAGAAAAACGTGCTTGTATTAATAAAGAAGTAGCCACACTCATAGGTATTAAACTTGATGGTAATGGTAAGATAATCATAGAGGAGGACTAAATGAGTGAGTATACGAGAGTAAAAAGTATTACTGTTGCAAGTACAGAAAAACTCCTTTCACCTGAGGATTTTTGTATTGCAATAAAAAAATCAAGAAGAATAGGCTACTATATGAAATATGATCTTCCCCTAAAGTCTGCAATATTTATTTATGGGGCTCAGTTTCTTATCGATAACAACTATATTGAAGAGGTGAAAAAGAGGTATAAGATAGAGGTAACAGATGGAGTTATTGGAGAAGAGCCTATTACCATCTGTGTCGCAGAAGAGAGTGGAGGTAGAGTAGCTAATCGTATTCTCCTCTATATTGAATCAGATGGAAAAGTTATGGTTTGTGGTGGATTTAATGAAGAAGTAGCAAAGACAATTGGCTTTAAACTTAACAGAGATGGGGGGATAATAATAGATGGATAAATACAAATTGGTAAGAGAATTCAGTGTGTTGGATACAGAAAACTACCTTGATACTGAGGATTTCTGTCATGCAATAAAGGAAGCTAGGAGTTTAGGCTACTATGTAGGGGGTAGTCCTCTTCTAGAGGATGCAACAGCCATCTTTGGCAAAGAGTTTCTCCTCAAATACAACCTTATTGAGGAGGTGAAAAAGAAGAAGAAGTATAGTCTTAAAGTAAAAGGTGGAATTCTAGGGGAGAAAGCTATAGCTATCTATGTAGTTGATGAAGATGGAAATCAAGTACAGGGAAGTTATCTGATAGGGTTTAAACCAGATGGTAGTGTTATTACCTATGGTAGTGTTAACTCTATTATAGAGAAACACACATCTTTGAAGTTCACAGAAAACCACCAACTTAAGATAGAGAGATAATATGAAAAAATATGAGTTGATGAAACCGATTAGCTTAGCTATTACTGAAAGAATGATGGGTGTAAGTGATCTGGTGGAGAGCCTAAGGATAGCTCGTAGTGGAGGGCTCTTCTTTAATGATAACCTACCTCTGGAATCAGCACTTGAAATCTTCCCTACTACATTCCTGGTAGATAACGAGTTTATTAAGGTAAAGAAGGAGAAATGGAGTATTAAGGCAACAGGGGGAGTTTTGGGTGAAAGCTTCATTGTCATTGAGGTTGTAGATGAAAATGGCGACCCAATCCCTTGTGGGCATTTGTTTAGTATTGGCTCTAATGGTGTTGTAAAGCGTACTCCAGGTGTTAACGAGAGTGTAGCAGAAAACACCCCTCTTAAACTGGATGACCATCATAGAGTTATTATGAGTTAAACCTGTAAACTAGGAGGTAGATAACATGTATATACAATATATCTCAAAAAATAGTCTAACTACTATTCTCCAAGATGCTAAGTTTCTGGATAAGGGGGACAAAGTAACCACTTGGGAATTTAGAGACAACGAAAATATGCTGGTATTAACTATTGACAAAGAGGAGGAATAGTATGTATTGCCTTGAGGGAGACCACAATCTGTGGCATGAACCAGCTTTGAAACCACTACTAAATGAAAGAGGAAAAATGCTCAAGGCATTGGTGGGGAGTATCCACAAATGGGAAGTCGTGTCTAACACCTCAGACTTAGAGGAGCTAGTAGTAGAAGACCTTATTGACAATGACTTTATTCCCGGCGAGGACGAAGCGTATGCTACCATAACTGCAAAGTATGAAGATTTGTATAGTGGGGGTAGAGTTGGTAGCTATTTTGCCCGTCAGCTCGATGATTTGGATTGGGAGAGAATAGAGAAAAAGGTGTTAGAAGCTAAACCTAAGGAGAAAAAGAAAATAATATGGGTTAGAGATGATTGTGCTATAGAAGGGTTTATAGGTAAAATAAAAATTTGTACTATTAAAGAAAAAGGTATGGGGTGTTATCTAGAATTTAGCCCAATAATAGACTATAGTAAAACTATTTTCACAGCCAACCTAGCTAAATTAACAGCAGAAAGAAAGCTTAAAGAGTTTCTTAAAGAAGCCGATCTCATATCTTAATTCACATCACAGGCAATGCTAAAGAAATTTAGCATTGCCAATAATGTGAATTAAACCTGTAACTTAGGGGGGCTAACATGAGGCTTATTGATGAGTTAGGCGGGTATGAAAATGTAATAGCAAGATTTGGAGTACAACAGTATACTATCAAGAAAGTAGGGCAATGGATAATGATGGAGGAAGCACAATTTTCAGAAGCAGAGTTTTTAACCTATGTGTTTACTGGACGTATTACCCTCTATTCAAAATTTACCGTTGATAGGTATAATGATCTTTTCTCAGGGGCAATACTGTCAGGACAAGACCTGATAAATAAAGTCCTACCCAAAGGAGCTGTGTACGACGATGCTATACCTCAAAGGTGGCTTGATGGGCTAATGGATAGCACCTCTGGGGTGAGCAGTAGAGATTTTGTGTGGCTTTATGACAAGGACGCTATGTTTGGAAGACCTTTCCCATTAACTGAATTAGGTATGAAAGCCTTACACAATGTTGGTATAGAAGTTGCTCCTTACGAAGAAAGGAGATAACATGATATACACAGTGGAACTGCATAGAACTATTCTGAAACAAATGATTAAAACCCATGAAAGTAACGGAGATTTATCTAACCTATGTCCAGAAGAAATTAGCGGTGGAGAGGTATGGGAAAATAGTGTTTGCGAGGTATGCTGTAACTTTGTTGGATTAGAAGAAGATAAGTATGATGGGTGGAGTTGTCCTTGCTTTGTACTAGGTAGAGATGAAGCGCTAAGGATAACCAGGGAAAGGTTGGAGGAGTAAGATGAATGTAGATAACTATATAAAAGCTATTAGGTTAGCAAGGAAGGCTAATATACCTCTTATGGCCTGGGGTCCAGGTGGTGTAGGCAAATCTGTAGGAGCAAGACAAGCAGCTATAGAGGAAAATATAGGCTTTTATCCTATTCACGCTCCAGTTAAGTTACCACTTGATGTGGCGGGTATTCCCTTTGAAATTGACCTTAGCAATCCCAATAGTGATAGATGGAATAGTTATACTAAACCTGTAGATTTTCCAGTTGAAAGCGCACCTATTGTAATACCAGACCCAAGTAAGCCTAGCATAGTCCTAGTTGATGAATTACCTGATTCTGTACCAACTATGACTAAACTGTATTACTCACTTATACTAGATAGAAAAGTAGGAGTACACTCTTTAGGGAAATTAGCCTATATTATGGGGGCCGGGAATCGAGCAGAGGACAAAGGATTCTCCTCCCCTATGCCCGCCCCTTTGATAACAAGGTTTGTCCACGTAGGAGTGTGTTGTCCCACACCTAATTTTGAGAAGGAGACTGTTGAAACAGCAGAAATAGATGTTGAACCAACATTAGTTTATTTCACTAAGCACTTTCACCCTATAGTAGCATCTTTTCTTAAACTATGGCCAAAGTATATATATAACCATCAAGCCGTACCTAGAACCTGGGAATACATATCTAAATTAAGCTATGTCTCAGATGACCTTACTAACTATATCTACTGTTCTCTGGTAGAAGGCCTTGTAGGGGTTGGGATAGGGCAAGAGTTTTGTGCTTTTGCTTTACTGTACAATGAGATGCCTTCTACTGATGCAATTATTAAGAACCCGGATACCGCTCTAATACCGGATAAGATGGATGTAGCATGGGCTACTGCTACGGCTCTAATGCACAGACTAACAGTAGAGAATGCAAGTAATATCATAAGATACATTGAAAGATTGGACATGGAGATACAATACTACTTCTTCATGATTGCACCTAGAGTTAATGAAAAAATAATAGCCACAAAAGAATATATTGCTTGGTCTAACAGAAACTAAACACTTTAACAGGGGGTAGTAATTATGTCACTAAAAGATGCTAATATTTTGGTTAAGGTCTCGGTTCATCGTTTTTCGTTTAGAGATAAAGATAAGGAGATGAAAAAGGATCTGACAGATAAATATGAAGTTGATCCTGATATGCTATCATTGACTAAATCTTTATTCCTTAAAGAGTCTATTAAAGACATTGAACGTGCTTGTGGACAAATTATGCCTATGCTTTATAAATACACTACACCCTGGAGAGATGGTGGATGGCGATTGTTACCTATAGGACTACAAAAAGAACTGGAAGATGAATTGAGAGCTATTACAGATGTAGAACTACAGGAAGCTCTACAAAAGTTCGCGGAAGGGTATGATGACCATGTGCTGTTAGCAAAAAATAAGCTAGGTCTCGCCTTTAGGGAAGAGAGTTATCCCGGTGCTGAATATATACTAGACAAATTCAATGTGGATATTAGATATGATGTTATCACCGATGAATCCGATCTTAAAGTAAATGCACCAGAAGAGTTGAGAGATAAGCTATTCAAAAATGCTCAAGAAAGAGCTATTGGCGAGAAAATGAGAGGTATGGAAGATATTTGGGTGCGTGTTAAAGATATTATTGAACATGCCTATACTAGTTGCTTCTATCATAACAAATATACAAGATTTAGTACCTCTACTAACACATTTGAACTTTACGGGAGATCCACATCTTGAGGCTATCAGGAAAGAGATTGAGGAGAAATTTGCAGATATTACTATAGAAGATATTAAAAAGGATGATGATCTTAAGAAAGAAAAGATAGCAGATACAAAAAGAATTCTTGATGATATCGCTACTGTGCTTTAAACCTTTAACGAAAAAGGAGAACAGTTATGTCTAAATTTCAAGTAGGTGACACTGTAGTAGTAAAAGAAGATTTGGAAACTGACTATGACCTCTTTTATAATATCACACCTTTTATGGTAGGACTTAAAGGTAAAACATTTAAGATTAAAAATATAGAAGATGATTACTATTTCCTTAAAGAAGACAGTAATCTGTGGCATGAATCAGCTTTAAGGTTACTAGATAAAAAAGAGGAAATGCTCAAAGCATTGGTAGGTAGCATTCATAAGTGGGTAATGATAAAGTACAAAGGTGGTCATGATCATGGTATAAAAGACTGTCCACTCTGTTCACTATATCATGGTGAATTTAACTCCTGTACAGACTGCCCTATACATGAGAAAACAGGACAAAGGATTTGTGACAATACCCCCTACACAGATGGTAAACCTGATAAGGATAGGAGAATGGTAGACTTTCTCTGTGACCTTTACAATGAGCTAACAGACTATGAGAAACCTCCAGAAGAGGAACAAGTTCTAAAAGCAGTAGTAGGTAGTATCCACAAATGGGCATTGCTCTACACAAATAGGGACCAGGATGAACTAGGCATAAAAGATTGTCCACTTTGTAGCCTATTTTTTAAGGAAGATGGAGGTAAAGATAAATGTTTAGGGTGTCCTATTTTTATTGAAACTGGAAAATTTTTGTGTAAGGGTACACCTTATTATGAGGATACATCATATGATAATCCTCAAAGGAAAATGGTGTATTTCCTATGTGATCTTTACAATAAGCTTACAGAAGATAACACTACTTTTAAGGTAGGGCAATGTTTTAAAAGTAGCTATGGATGGAAGTGTATGTTAACTAACTGCTATAAAACAATCAATCTCTATGGGCTCCCAAACCAAAAATCTGGTGCTGGGAGAGTATGGACTATTAACGGAGTAGAAGTAAAAGATGTAACCAAAATAACCCATAAAGAATTTATGAAACTTTACAAGGGAGCAAAGTTTACTCCTATTAATGTTGAAATAGAGGAGGTGTAGCAATGTCAATGTTATTTATCTACTTTTTGATAAAGTTGTATGCATAGGGAGACTTTTACTTCTAAAGAACTGGCAAAACATTTAGCGGAAAATGTAGTTAAAAATTGGCTTAAGAAAGCTAGTCTCATATCTTAATTTGCATTACAGGCAATGCTAGAGAAATTTAGCATTGCCGATAATGTGAATTAAACCCTTAACATAAGGAGAATCACTATGGTTAGAAATATAACTGATGAAGAACTGGAAAAAGCTACAATAACCATTCAATTACTTAATGGATCTTACTACTCCCAAAAAGATTTCCCGAAGAAAGGTATAAGAGATGATGATAGTAATGTAATCTCCTTCTGGGTAGACAAAAACAATCTCAGAACTGTGAGAGTACAAGATATAAAATATTTTGATGTGGTGCTAGATAGTAATGACGGAATTTGATAGGATACTAGGTATAAAAAGGTCTTTATTGAGAGTATACCCTTTTTATGGGTATGTTCTACTAAACCTTAATTTAATAGAAACAGAGCTAATAAAAACCTTTGCTACTGATGGAGATGTAATATTTTTTAATCCAAACTTCTCTAGATCATTAAGAGATAACCAAGTAAAGACAGCTCTTATACATGAATGTAGGCATGTAGTATATCTCCACCACATAAGAGTAGAATTTAGGTTTGAGAAACTGTTTAACATCGCGTCAGACTACATAATAAACTGGCAGTTAGTACATATTGATAAGCTACCAGCAATTGATGGATGGTATTATAAACCTAAGTATAACCCAAATGACTATTCATCAGAAACCCTCTATGATAAACTATTAAAGGAGAAGAAACATGACTTTGCAAAGAAGCCAAAAAGGGGATCTGGACATGGTACAGGAGGAAACAAAGGAGGAGATGAGAATAAGAGTGATAATGAAAGTCCTGGAACTGAATCAAGAAAGAAACCGGCTCCTAGTGAGCCAGATAAGCAGGCAGGTGATAGAAGTAAAAGAGGGGATAGACCATTGGAAAGTCCTGAACCAATTGGAGGAGATAAACGAAGGGGACAAAACCCAAATGATAGTAATAAAGGCAGCACTGGAGATGATTTAAAAGGGTGGTATGAAGATTTTGTAGCTAATGAAGAAGGAGTATGTATTGGGGATGTTGTACCTGGAAAAAAGACAGGTAGAACCATTACTGAATCACAAGAAGGCAATAGGATAAGAAAGATTGTTTTAGGTGCAAAGTCTTATGCCTCTAAAAGTGGGACTCTTACAGGGGAATTTGCAAATGAGATAAAGAAATTGCTCAACCCAGAAGCCCCCTGGGAAAGACTACTGGCTGAATGGTTTGATTCAATTAGTAACTCTGACTTTTCCTGGCAAAGGAGAGATCATAGAGTTAAGACTTGCTTTTTTCCTGAATTGTATGAGGAAGACCTTGAGAAGATAGTTCTAGTCTTAGATGTTTCATCCTCTACCTCTAGGCTATTAGATAAATTTCTTAAGGAATTCAACTATCTAAAAGTAAAGTTTAACTTTGATGTAGTATTACTAACACACAACACTAGAATAGTTGATGAAGAATTTATACCAAGATACAAACCTTTTGAGGATATTAAGAAAATTAGAGTATCAGGTGGAACTTGCTTTAAACCCACATTTGATAGAATTCTGGAGAAATACCAGGATGCTAGAGGCATAATCTATTTTACTGATATGCAACCAACAGACTGGAGAGATCTAGACTCTATAAGCATGAGACAACCTGTACTCTGGGTTAATTGGGATACTAGATATAAGTTTGATGAAAAGAAATTACCATTTGGGAAACTTATAACTATTAAGTAGTAGGGGTTAATATGAAAAATATATGTACATTTGATACATATGATAATATGCACTATTTTGGTACAGCTTACATCTGGTGGTTTAAAAATGGCTCTGAACCAAATGAAGAGTATGAGTGCTCCTGTATTTATGAAATGCTAACATCTGAAGAGCTTTACAAAATGCTACTCTTTGATGAAGTTATTAGTATTGAAGATGAAAGATTTTTTAAATACTGTAAAGTGAAGGGGGATTAAAATGGACTTCTTATTCAAAAAAGCAGTTAAGATAATAAAGGAACTAGAAGATCATAGACATGAGGCTGTAATAGTAGGTGGCTATGTCCGTGATAAACTCTCAGACCTAGAACCTAAGGATATAGATATAGCCACTTCTGCCTCTATGGAAGAAATAAGTAGCATCTTCGATGGAGCAAAGAGAGTTACATTTAAAGGTGAGGGTAAAGACTTTAGTGTCTGTATTGTAGATGGGATTGAAGTAGCATCCTACAGAACAGACACCTATAAAGACTCTAAGCTGGAAAGTGTAAAACCAGCCTCTTCCTTAAAAGAAGATGTTCAAAGAAGAGACTTAACTATTAATGCCCTAGCTATGACCAGAAAAGGGCACGTCATAGATTATGTTAATGGCAGAAAAGACATAGAGGATAAGAAAATAAATTTTGTAGGGGATGGGGGTAGTAGAATACAGGAAGACCCTACACGAATATATAGAGCTGTAAGATTCTACGCTATGAATGGTTACTCCTGGGGAAGTGCTATACAGGATATAGCATGGGATGTATCTTGTATTCCCCCAGTTAAACCTGATAGGCTTCATACTAAAGTACCACTAGAACAGATAAAAACTGAGATACAAAAAGCATATGAGTCTAAAAATGTAATATTTGATAAATACATACTAGAGCTGTATAAATTAGGATTACTTGAATTTGCATTACCAAATCTAGATAAAGCATTTAACTTTAAACCTAAGTGTAAAAATCCATATCATAAAGAATCTTTAGGAAAACACCTTTTAGACTCAGTTAAGCAGGCTAAGGAAAACAATTACTCTTTTGAAGTAGCAATAGCTTGCTTATTGCATGATATAGGAAAACCTTATACCTATAGTGAGAAAGATGGGGTAGGTCATTACTACAGCCATGAGATAGCTAGTATAGATCTGGCTAGAGAAGACCTTTTACGATTAACCTTTCCTAAAACCCAAGTGGATAAAATCTGCGTCCTTATAAAGAATCACATGAGAGACATACCCAAAACTCCTAAAATGATGAGAAGATTAATAATAAAATTAGGGGATAACGTGTCTTTTGAGGAATGGGCTAGAGTATGGGAGATAGATAAAACCAGTAGAGTCTCTGAATTAGAAGTGTGTAAGGGAAACCCTAAAGAACTGATTGATAGGGGGAGAGTGCTATTAGACTTAGTAAAAGATGACCCTATTAACTTAAGTATGTTAGAGATTAATGGTAATGATGTAGTAAAAGAAATTGACATTAAACCTGGGCCTATGGTAGGAAAAATCTTAAAGCTGCTTTTTGAGTTAGTAGTAGAAAAACCTGACC
>Ga0307928_10003470_pt1 | contig 12032 bp, 23 predicted proteins | sample AceLakmetagen232_FD_201815 | JGI IMG/M metagenome (GOLD analysis project Ga0307928, IMG submission 201815) | Saline water microbial communities from Ace Lake, Antarctica - #232 | ecosystem: Environmental > Aquatic > Non-marine Saline and Alkaline > Saline | place: Antarctica: Ace Lake... | reverse complement strand
ACAATACGTCAAAGACCATTTATTTGTTGCCCTCCAAGGATTTGAACCCAAACTCCTAGAGCCAAATTCTAGTGTGCTACCATTACACCAGAGGGCAATACTAATTGCGGCCCCACTGAGGTTCGAACTCAGAATCTCCAGGATCAAAGCCTGGTGCATTATCCGGTTGTGCTACAGGGCAATATTTATTTTTTATTTTTACTTTTCATTGCTTCACTTATTCTTTTTTTGTGTTCTTCAGATTTTTTCTTCCCTTTCATACTAATACTAATTTTTTTCTTTATATCCTCAGATATTTTTGATCCTTTTGAAACACTTATACTACTTTCATTTCGTTTTTTTAATGTTTCTGCTGATATTTTTCTATCTCTTAATGCATCACCTATTTTCTTTTTTGTTTCTTTAGAATGTAATTTTCCTTTTTTCAAATTAGCCATTTTTTTCTTTGATTCATCACTCCAACATCCTCTTGTATTATGTCCACCTTTAGGACTTATATTATATCCATTTGGACTTAATGTATTATATTCATTTATCCATTTTTCTTGTGCATCAAAAGCTTCTTGTTTAGTATTAAAAAATTCTAAAATTTTTCTATTAAAATTTTTCTTTTTATACTTTTTAATAGATCTAAATAAATATTTCCCACTTCCTAAATAATCATCATTTAAATTATTTGTAGAGTGATCACCAACATATTGTGCCCCATTTATTAAATTAGTAGTAACATATACATAATTATATTTTTTCATAAATATTTTTATTTTATATATTCATGAACGTAACTCTTATCTTACTACAACTTTATTGAGGTGAAGGTGAGATTCGAACTCACGATTTTTACGTTTTGCAAACGTATGCTTTTGACCACTCAGCCACATCACCATATAAAAATAAAAAACCCTCCATGTTTAAACAAAGAGGGTTTGAATTGTATAATAATGATAATTAAATTAAATTTTTATACTACCTCCTTCGCTGTTAAATGGATACTCGGGTAACTGCTCAAAACACGGCTGTTCGAGTAAACTTTCTAGGTTATATGTAAAATTGTTCATCATTTTATTTATTCTTTATTTATATATTAAGCTAAAGTAGAAAAGTTTTAATATTTAACGCATTTTTTTAATTTATATTTAAATATAACCAATTAAATTGGGACAAAAAAATTATTTAACAATTATTTTTTATTCTTTTTCATAAACTTTACATCCTTCTCCCCAATGTTCCATTATTGCTCTTGAATCTGCATAACACGGTAAAGGATAATCACATTGAAACCATTTATTATCTCCTTTGTTAACAGGAAATTCAGGATGATAATCATCTAAATGTGGATAATATTGTCCTTTATATTTACAATCTTTACATGATTGAACTTTATTTTCAATTAAACTTTCCTTAATTAATTTCATTTTTTTTATGCTACTTTAACTAATTTTGTATTTTTTTCCTTTTTAAATTCTTTTTTGTACCTTATAATAAATGATTTAATCATTTTTAATTGAAATTTCTTTTGATTATATTCTTGAAATAATCTTTTTCGTACATCATATGAATTAACAACTCCTTTAATTTTTATTAATTTAACATAATTTTCAATTAAATTTTTACAACTTTCTAATTGTTTATATGTTTCGCAAGAATTTATAATTTTAATTACTTTTCTTACGGGTACAAAATTAATTTCTTTTTCCATTTTAATTAACTAAAAGTTTTTAAGTTTTTATCTATAAATTCATCTCCATTTTTATAAGATTGTATATTAATACTATTTTTATTTAAAAAATCTAACCAATCTTTTTCTAATAAATCTATCTCTGATATTTTTCCTTTTTGTACATTATCTACAAGTTCATTTGCTAATATCCAATTATTACTAATTTCTATTACCATTAAATTATGACTTAATTCTGGTGTCATATTTGATGGCATTTGCCCCATTCCTGGTTGAGAAACAAAAACTTGTCGATGCATTTATTTTATTTTATTTATTTAATTTCAAAATATTCTTTTTTCCTAAAATATATTTTTAAAGTCCTCCAAATGTTTTACCGAATATATCGTTAAATTTTCCAGAACTTTTACCAAAAATATCACCAAATCCGCCTAAAATATCTTCTACACAATTATGAACTACAAGTTGTTTAAATTTTTCATGCTTTTTCATCAAATATTTTTCCAATCTTATTTTAGCTTCAATATCTGATAAACAATTAGCAATTTTAATTTCTTTATTTTTAATTACTTCTCCGGTTATTAAATAAATTTCATATTTAACAACATATTTTTTGTTCATAATCTTAAATATTTAGTACAATATAACAAATTAAATCGACATAAAAAAATGTTTGGGCAATTATTTTTAATTTTTTTACATTGTATCTGTTTGTCCAACAATATATTGATGTAATGCTTCTCCAAGTTCTTCTGCTGCTTCTTCTTCAGATTTTTTGTTTTCCCAAAAATCATAAATATTCATATCTATTAATTGCCAATCATCATACGCAGTTATAATGTCTTCTATGATATATTTATCGGTTCCGGTGTACTGTAATACATTATCTGGAATGTTGCTATAGATAATATTAACAACAGTTTTAACATACAATTCTAGTGGATTAAGACCTGTTTTCTCCATTTCTTTCCATTTATCAATTTGATTATCAGCCCATTGATCTTCATCTCTAGAAACAAATTCATTTAATGATTCATAAACTATATTCATATTATTAACCTTCCCATTTTTCTCTAAAATAATTTTCCATAGATAATTTTAATTCATATGCAGCTACTTCAGTAGGTTTACTTTGTTTATAAAAATCAAAAACATTTGTTTCTAGAATATCAAAATCTCCAATAAATTTTTGGATTTTATTTTTTTCAAGATTATAATAATCAATTAGTTCTTTATCTAAATTTTTTAAAATAAGTTCTGTTACTTCTTCAACATATTTTTTAGAAGGATCAATACCTTTTTTCTTCATTTCCCATCTATTAATCTGAGTATCTGCCCAAGCTTCTTCATCTCTAGAAACAAATTCATTTAATGATTCATAAACTAATTTTTCTTTAATTTTCATATTTCTTTAATTATTTAGTTATCATTTTTTTATTTAAATAAAAATTAATCAGCATGCATATATGTTACTGCAATTACTTTTTCAACTCCACTACCATCATCAGTAATCCGTATTTGAGCAGATTTATTTACTAAAGGTGGAACACCATTTACTTCAATTGAAAGTGTAAAGTTACCAGAACCAGTAGCTCCAGCAGTTATATTAAACCAAGTTGTTCCGTCACCTGTATCTTCTTTTGTACTTGTTGTATTCATATCAGTTGGAATAACAGTTATTGAAGTTGAATCAGTAAGTCCTAAATTAGATATAAATAAACCACTACCTGATATTGAACCAATATTTTGACTTACATCTATAGTAAAATCAGCAGCATCACTTACAATTTTTATTTCACAACTTCTTACCGATCCAGCAGTATCTTCTATATTAATTGTAAATAGACCATCTCCTATACCTGTATATCCTCCTACAAAACTTATCCATGAAGTACCGAATCCAGTATCTACAAATGAAGCTGTCCAAGCATTATCATCAGGATGAGCAACAACTTGAAATTGTTTATTTTGATCATTATAAGGAGCTTCATAAAAATCAGGATTAGTATATAATGATGGAATACCTTCTTGACTTACTGTAATTACTTTATCTGTTATATTACTTTCAATAGTAACATAACCTACTCTTGGAATACCTGTATTTGTAGTAACACGCAATTTCATATATTCTGTACCTGTTCCTGTTGCACCTGAAATAATACTAAGCCATGTTCCACCAGTAGTAACAGAAGCAGACCAACTATTACTTTCATTTGCAAGAATACGTATATTTGCATCAGTAAGCTGTTCAGCTATTGGTTCCCAAGGATTTAATGATGGTATTAATATTTCAGCTCCAGAATATTGCAACCATAGTTCTGGTTTCCATACATAATCTCCTGTTTCTGTTCCATCTCTCCAAAATTCTAATTCATAAGTATGCATCCATCCTGCATGCATTTCATTAGCAAAATCAAAATTTTCTATTAAACAAAGAGGAGCTATTCTATCAGTTTCATAATTATTCCAGTTACTAATCTGTGTTGGATTTGCTACATGAACAATAATCGCAATTGATAAATCTCCCTGAGTTATTTCTTCACCAGTAGTACCATATCCCATTAATTCTCTATACCAAAGTTCAGTAGAAGCATTAAGAGCATCACCAAAATCATCAGCCTCAAGAGTAACCCCAACATCATTATACCATTCAGCAATTCCAAATTTAGGTATATTTACATCTCCATGGTTACTATTATTACTATAAGAAACTTTTCTAACTTTAAATTTACCGGTAATAACTGTTTCTGTAAAATCTCTTAAATCAAATGACATAAAAGTTCTACGTAATGTTGTTTGATAAGTTAAAACAACAGGAAAATCAACCTTAGTCATTACTTTATAATGATTTACTTCATCAGTAAAATCACCAGTAGTTTCTTCTCTACAAATATCAAAACATTGTACTCCGGAAGTCCCAAATTCACTACGATATTTTTCAACCCAACCACTTTCATAATTAGTATAAGGAAGAAGTTTAATCCATCGTAAAGAAGTACCATAATTTCTAAAATTACTTAACCTATCAATACCAGTTCCTCCTCCAGTATATCCGGACCCACCATAATTTGAATCAAAAAAACCATCTGTAGCTATATCAAAACAACCTTCTAATGTATATTCAACCGGAGTAATTTCATCAACTACATCCTGTAAACTAAAATTATTTGTATCAGGAACACTCATTTTTTAAATTTATCTAAATTTTAATTTTTTAAAAGTTTCATAATCCATAATGGTATAGATTTTATTTTATTTATTCATAAAAAAAAGCCCCTGAATTTCAGGGGCTTTTTTCATACACATAATTAAAAAATATTTCTATTTTTTAGAACCTGTTTTACCTGTTGTAGGTTTTTTATTGGTTTCTTCTACTGGAGGAAATCCATCTTCTTTAGTTTTTACACCAATAAAATTTTGAAGTTTCTCAGTATCAAATCCTGTACCTTGAAGTCCGGCAAAGAACTTAGTAAGAATTTCAATTGGAGCTTGTCCAAATTTACTTACGCTGCTATCACCATTTCCACTTCCGTTTCCACCAAAATCAATGATTCTGATGTCATCAACTTTAGCCAAGTGAGCGGTTGCTGCACCCATAACGCCTGCAAATTCCTTAACAACATTAGGAGCAAGAGTTTGAAGAGCTTGTAATACTTCAAGAAACTTACCAGTTTCATCTAATCTTTCATATGCTTTAGCCTTTTCAAGAATACCTTTAGCTTCAGCCAATAATTTTGCTTCAACAGCATCAGCCTCAGCAAGACCAGCTTCTCTAATAATTGCAGCTGAACCTTCAGCTTCAGCTTTTTTCTTCAATAACACTGCATCAGCTTCACCTTTTGCTCTCGTAGCAACTGCATCTCTTTCACCTTCAGCATTAATTACAAGTGATTGTTTTGTACCTTGGGCAGTAATAATACGAGCTGTTTTATCAGCTTCAGCCGGCACAATTTTTTCGGCATTATATCTTTGAGTTTCTTTCAAAGCTCTTTTTTCTTGTACTTTTACTTCAGCTTCTTCCTTTGCTGCAGCAGTATTAGCTTGCGCCTGAACAACCGCTTTAAGGGCTTCAGCATTAGATAAAGGACCAGCTTGATTAGCAATCTCATTTTCCTTATCAACTTGTCCTTTCATTTTTGCTTTCACAACATCACGACCTCTATCAGATTCTGCAATTTTAAGTGCATTTGTGTTAGCTACCTCAACTCCTTCACGTTCCGCAATAGAAGTTTGTTTAACTGAATCACGACCAGCATTTGCAGTACCAATTTCTGCATCTCTCTTTATTTCCGCCGCTCTCCTTTTACCAAGATTAATAATATATTCATCATTATCACTAATATCTTGAATATTAATAAAATCGATTTTTATACCCATTTTCATAAAATCCTCATTAGCTTCTTCCAAAACTGATTGATTCAATTTGGTTTTATCATTAATCAATTCTTCCATTGTCATTTTACCAACAACAGCTCTTAAGTGACCGGAAAGATTTTCATGAATATTATCATTAACCTCTTTTTCAGATTTTCCAAGAAAACGTTCAACTGCCATCTCCAATAATCCTTTATCACTTGCAAACTTAACGTTTGCGTTACCTTCAATAGTTGTCATTACTCCGTCTTTATTAGGAGCATTTTCAACTTTAATTGAAAGCATTCTGTTAGATAAATCCATAAATTGAACTTCCTCAAAAAATGGGATTTTAAATACACCTCCACCGGTGATAAGTCTGTAACCTTTTGTTACAACGCCACCTGCAGCATCAACTGATGCCGATTTATTCTTTCGTCCAAAAATTACCGCAGCAGTATTTGGCGCTATTCGAATATAATTTTTCGATAAAAATGCCCATAATGAAAGAAGCACAAATATCGAACCTATTACGATCGAACCTACTAAAACTAAATTTGATTCCATTTGTTTTTTGTTTTTGTTAAAAATTAATAATAAAATTTATATATATGTATGTTTAATTAATTACAATTTTTTCAACGACTAAAGTACCAGAACCGGAACTTAAAACGTTAACTACTTCATTTTGTTCAAGTTTTTTTCCATCTTTTTCTCTACATGTATATTCAAAATTCCCATTCCCAGTCATTACTCTTACTTGTCCAACTCCACTTTCTGTAGTTGGAATTGATACAACAGCTTCTCTTCCAATAAAAGATTTCGCATCTGTCATTGAACTTCCTTGCATGCTGTACATTAATTTCATTACCAAAAAATAAAGGGTAGATATAAATAATCCAGATGCAAATCCCCAAATTAGTTGGAGACCTATTCCTTTATCACCTTGGATGCAAACAATACCAGCCAATCCAAATGCTAAAAGAAATGTTGCTAAAGTTCTAATTGAAAAAACACTTGGTGAATCAACTGATACTTCAGCATCTGATATATCAAAATCAGGATCACCAACATCTAAATCTAAATCTCCATCGGCATCTCCCCCCATTATAGAAATTCCTAAAAGTACTACTCCAATAATAGCGAAAATAATGTACATCATATTTAATGTTTCCATGTTTATAATTTTTAATTTGTATTTTTATTTAATAATTCTAAAAGTTTTTGTTCTAACCATTTTGTATAAATTTGACGATATCCTTTTGTTGAATGATATCCGGTCCCGGGATGATTATCATCACTTCCATAGATATTTCCTATATATTTAAAATAATCACCAGTTTCCATTTTAAATTGAATATGTAAATTTGTTTCGGTGTGTTTTGGCATATTTAAAAGTTATAGTCTAATATAAATAAAATTTTTGATTTTTAAAAATTTTTGGTGTTAAGAAATTGTTATATTTTTTGAATCTTGTGATTTATCAGAAAAATTAACATACTTATAATACCAAGCTTTTTTATCTTTTGACATTAATTTTTTAAACCATGAATTTTTATAAATTATAATTTGCCAATTTTCTTTATAATTATTTGCTTGTTTTTCAGTTATTAAACTATCAGATAATAATCTAGTTATAACCATTTCTTTTACTACATTAGCATTGAATATTCTATCATTCAATTCTAATAACATTCCATCAATTGTTGCCATTTTTCTTTTGTTTTTTATAATTACTAATATCACTTGCTTTTTCTGCTAACCATATAATTTTCTTATCGGAAAAACCATAAAGACATTCAAATAAATAATCTAAAGCAGATTCAGATTCACGTTTTTTTCTTATTTCACTAGGAGTTTTTTTATTTAGCCAATTCATTTTATTTCGCTAAAGCTTTATAATCTATGGATTCAGATGCTAATACAGATATTACATCTGCTGAATGAATAATTTTTACAAGAGGATCTGCGGATGCTTGTTGATAAGCATATTTAGTTAAACCATCTATTGAAGTACCAGGTTCTGAATAACCCATATGCCAACGAATAGCTAAAATTTCTGAAGTTGTAAGTTGTAAAAATTTAGAAACATAATACACGGATTTTTCTCCATGTCCCATTGGTAATTTATCATTAAATTTATAACCTTTATATGAACCCCATCTTTCTCCACCTTTTCCATTTGGAATTTTAGTCCATTTTTCTTCTCCCCATTCATATTGATTTACTTTGCAAACATCATGAAATAATGCTGCAATAATTACAGATTCTTTGATATTTTCAAGATTAGGTTTATATTTAATAAGATAATTGAAGGTTGTTAAAGCAAATTCTACTACATGTAGTGAATGTTCTAACAACCCTCCATCATAATTCCCATGAAATCTTGTGCTTGCTGGCGCACTAAAAAAATCTGTGTCCTCTTTTAACCATTTTATTAAATCATCTATTCCTTCTCTCTTAATATGAGATACTACTTTATCAAATTTTTCATTTAATTGTTTTAACGTTGCCATTTTATTTTAGTTTTACAGTTTTTAAGTTTATTGACGGATCATCAAATTTTAGCACTGAAATTTCTACTATTTTATTTCCATCTTTTTCTTTATCTTCTTTTATCCATTTTTCCATTTCTTTTTTTCCAAAAGAAAGATTATTTTCTAATCCAACTATAGAAAATTGAGAAGATCCATCTTCAAATTTTATATATACTCGCGCTTTTTTCATATTGATATTAATTAAAGTTGATACCAAAATGTATATTTATAATTAAGATAATCTTTAATACTTGTTCCATAATAATCTTTAGGATTTTTACCATATTTAAGAAATTTCTTTAAACCGTAAGCTCCACCTAAGTGAGCTGCATAAATCATTCCTTCTTCGGTAATTTTAATTCCCCGAGATATTTTTCCGGGATAGTAATCAAAATACCATCCAAGATGATCTATATTTCTTTCAATTAAAGCTTCAACAGCTTGTAATTGAATTTCAAAAGGAAATACTTCATCTGGATTTTCTTTAAATTCTTCTAAAGTAACCCCGTGTATTCCTAATGAAGGTAAATATTTTACATGAATTTGCCATGCTCCAATATACCCAAAATCATTATATGCTGCATAATTTGGTGCAATATTTTCTGACAAAGCTTCTTCCCATGAAAAAGATTCTTTAACTCCCAACACATATAAATCTGGTCTTTCTTTTTTTAGTTTCTCGTTAAAATTGTTTAATTCACTAATTCTTTTATGTTTTAAATAATATATACCCATCTCTTCATATTCATCTGGCGAATTAGGAGAAATATTTTTTGTACTTAAAAATAAAAATAAAAGAAATAAAATCAATCTAGATTTTTTTAGTAAATCTTTAAATAAATTACAAACATTCATTTTTTTTACATTTTTCATAAATCATAATTTAGTTTAACAAAAAATAATTGAATATAACAAAAAAAATTTGAGCCGTAAGACTCAAATTTGTTAAGACTCTGCTACAAGTCCTTCAATTATTCATCAAACAGTGATACACTTGACGTTATAGAATTATGACCTTTTCCCTCCGCTTTCACCTGAGGAGCTTCAATCATTTCTTCTACTTTGCTTCCGTGTTCGCTATTTTCTTTTTCTATATATCTCCCAACAAAAATTAATTTATCCTTTGATTCTAAATTCCTTAGCAGCATATATGGTTTATCCTTTATTATACCATGAATTAAATGTACAGATTTAAATGAAAGTATCTCTTCATCCTCAATTAAACGAACAATTTTACGTTCTCCATTTCCTTCAATTAATACATAATCTCCATGAGGATTACCCCGCCTATAAGCTAGTACATCTTTGTTAAAAATTCCACCTTTAGATTTTCTTAAAAAAGTTCTATATTTTGGTTCATCCATTTTTTCTCCCAACCATAATAAATGTAATCCATCCATTATAGTAATTATTGTTCCGTTAAATGATTGAGGAATAATATCTTTTATTTCTAAATCCTTTATATTAAGATTTTCTAACTTCTCATCTTTAGTTAATTTATCTTTAATCTTCTTTATATCATTTTTTGTTAACGGTTCCGGTTCTGGTATTATTATTTTTTTCTTTTGAAACATTTTTATAAAAATTAAATTTTTCTTTTAGTAATTTTATTTCAGCTATTACAGCTAAACTATATCCATCATCTATGGATTTTTTAATATTTCCACACCAAGTAGAAGGATCGATTTGCATTTCTTTTTGATTAAAATATAATTTAACATTTTCTAATCCTCCTTTTTCAAATGCATGTATAATTTCTTTAACTCTTGGAAACATTTTTACAATTGTATACCTTTTCCATCATCTGCAGCTACTAACCATCTTCCTCTTTCACCGCCATTATTACCTCGAGCTACAATTTGAGATGTTACACTTATTATTTTACCACCATCTTTAATAAAATCATTAACAATTTCATGATTTCCATCATTATCACTATCTGAAATTAATTCTTGGTTTACTATAAATATTTTTTGCATAATTTTTAATTTATCATTTTTTCGAAAGCTTTAAGTTCCTTTTTCATTAAATCTGGATAATGTTCTAAAGCATCATAAATAGATTTTTTATCTATTTTATTCATTTTAACATATTTATCAATAAGTGCACTACTTATATTAATTTTCTTTTCCTTTTCTTGTTTTGTTTTTTTAATTCCCTTAGTATACATCCAACCGGGAGTTCTATTATATCTTTTTTTCATAAAATATTGCCAAAAATCTATAACATCTGCCTGATTAATTTTTAATTGTTGTAATACATTAGCTTGCATAGGAAATTGAATAGCAAATCGTCTATTAATGATGAATGCCCATTTTCTTTTTTCTCCTATCGTAACATTTTTCCATTCTTTAGGGTTTTCAAATATTATTTTTGTTAAATCAAAAAGATTTTTCATTTTTTTTCATTCGGTTTTTCATCTTCCGGTTTTTTATCTGGATAAAATATTTCTTTATCTGTTTCAGGACTTAAAGGTTTAGGGTCTTTTCCTGGAGAACCTACACCATCTGGATCTTCCCATGTTCTTTTTTCTCTTCCCATAATTTTATAAATTTAAAATTGTTAAATGTATTTGCGTATGCTTTTTTTCTACTTATTTTTAGTATATCAATAGCTTCTTTTATTGTTTTGAACTTATTTAAAATATTTCCTTTATTATCAATTTGTTGAATAACATATCCTCTATCTCTATTTTTATGAGATAACCTCATTTTTTTCTTAGTTTTTTCTGTGGTTTTTTTATTTATCTGAGCATTTTTATAATTTTTTCTTTGTTCGTCAGTAATTATTCGCCCAAAAGATGGACATAATTTTCCCTTTTTTCCAAACATTCCGTTTTTTTCACCCTTTGTTTTATTACTTCCAAACATTCCATTTTTTTTACCTTTTACACTTTCAGATTTATTTTTCCTATATTTTTCATATTTTATTATCCCCTTATCTTTTCCATATTTGTTTATAAACATTTGTTTAAATCCTATTCCTTTTACCACAGATTTTTTTTTATATTTTCCAAGATTTGCACCTATAGGACCACCTAATGCTAAATTATATGAATTTGGATCATCTACAATTTCTTGAGTAACATATTCTATTTCTTTTTTATTTAATTCAATTAATGATTTACAATAACAAAAAATTTCTTTTCCAAAATTTTTTTTACCATATTTTAATATAGCCTTTTTTAATATTTTTCCTGATCCTAAATATTTAGGATTATTTTTTGCATCTTTTCCAATATAATATTTGTTATTAATTAAATTAGTTGTTTTGTATATAACCATGATGTTTTATTTTATATATCATGGAAATTTAATAGCAATCCAACGATTAAAGTTTTTTGTTACATCAAATAATTCCATTCTAATAAGTTAAGTACATTATATGAAGAAAGAAGGTTAAAGTTTTATATAAAACTTAGTTTATTTTTATAATCATTTACATTTTTACCAAAAATTCTCATG
>Ga0307928_10003469_pt1 | contig 12035 bp, 13 predicted proteins | sample AceLakmetagen232_FD_201815 | JGI IMG/M metagenome (GOLD analysis project Ga0307928, IMG submission 201815) | Saline water microbial communities from Ace Lake, Antarctica - #232 | ecosystem: Environmental > Aquatic > Non-marine Saline and Alkaline > Saline | place: Antarctica: Ace Lake... | reverse complement strand
TTATATGGAAAACTTTTATTTTGAAAACACTAAAGGCAATCACTCAAAGTTTTGGGCAGTTTTACTCAATAACTATCCTGATACAGAAGGTACCTTTATATTAACTAGGCGTTGGGGGAAAATTGGAGAAGCTGGAAGAACTATGGAGGAAAAATTTTTTAATCTCTATCATGCAGAAAGAAGAAGAGTGGCACTTATTAGAGAGAAAGAAAAGAAAGGTTATGAGCCTGTTATATAAGTGATACTAATTGACAGTTTTTTAAATCTATGCTATAATTAATATAAGAGTTATAAATATGCCTAAACCAAAAATAAAGCCAACACTATTTATTATTTGCTACTTATTATTAGTTTGTATTTTGTTTTTTGCGATACATATACAAGAAAAAGAAATAATTAAATTACAAAGTAAAAGGATTGAACTGCTAAAAATAGTAAACAAAACAAATACGATTATAATTGAAGAATTAAATAAAATAATAAATCAACAAATAGAGAAAATAGAGAAAAAACAAAAAACAAAGGAAATAAGTAATGCTACTATAACAGCTTTTAATACAGTCACTTGGCAAACAGATGATACTCCTTGTCTAGCAAAATTTGGATATATATGTAATAGAGATGATGTTGTAGCTTGTCCTAGAGATATACCTGCCCATACTAAAGTAATAATATTTAATAAAGAATATGAATGTATGGACTGGACAGCTTTAAAATATAATGGAAGATTTGATATTAGTTTCGATAAAGATATTCAAGGAGCTAAAGAATTTGGTAAAAAATATACAAAGGTAATCGTAAAGTTATAATATGCAACCATTTATAAAATTAATTTTTTTAATAACAACCATTATGACTATTTTAGCACAATGGTCTTCTAATTAATATGACAAAAAAACTATGACAGCAAAAAAAGCAATCGCAAAACAAGACACTCAAACACTTAATCAAACTCTTCCTGAAAAGCAGAATAACTTTGAAAAAGAGTTTAGTTCAAAAAAACTTTTTCTCTTAGAAAGAGATAAAGAGTTAAAGCAATTAATGTACGCTATGCTAACTGGTGAACATTTATTCTTACAAGGAGAAGCAGGAACAGGAAAATCAATGTTAGCCAAACATGCTTTCCAACTTATTAAAGGAGCAAAAATGTTTGCTATTCAAATGTCAGAAGCAACTTTATCAGAACATCTATTTGGTGCTTATGATATGCTAACTTGGAAAGATAAAGGAGTTTTAATGAGAGATATTACTAACTCTTTATTAGAAGCAGATTTTGCTTTTATAGACGAAATTTTTGATGGTAGAGAAGACGTTTTAAGAACTTTATTAGGAGTATTAAATGAACGTACTTTTTCTGAAGGTCGGCAACAAGAGAATGCTAACTTACATACAGCAGTTGCTACTGCAAACTATGTAATTGAAAATGAAAAGACTATTCCTATTTTAGATAGATTTTTATTTAAAGCTCTAGTTAAACCTATTAAAAATAAAGCCAATAGGCTAAAAATGTATAGACAGCACACTGAAAAAGCTGGGAAACTTACCGCCTACGGTATTAAGCCTTTAATGGATATGAAGCAGTTAAAAGAATTCACAGATAAATTATATAGCAATCATGTAATTATAGAGCCTGATGTCCTTGAAGTATACGATGAACTTATCCAAGAATTTTCAAAAGAAATCAATAATGCAAAAAAGAAATTTATATCTTCTAGGACTGCTAATAAATTATTAGACATTGTAAAAGCATCTGCCTTATTAGATAATAGAAAAAAAGTAAATTTTGCTGATTTATATGAAGTTAAATATGGACTATGTGTTATCAATGATGATAAAGATGAAAACACTTTTGAGATAGTTTATAAAAGATGTGTTTCAAGCTTAGAAGAAGAAAAGACTCAAATAAAAGAGTTAAAGAAAATAGAAAAAGAATTAAAACTAGACGAGGACTTCAATGGGATAAAACTCCAACCTAATGATTATGTTGCTAGAATAAAAGGATTAAAAACATCTTTGATTAAACTTAAAAGTTTCACTTGTGCTACTCAAAAAATTACAAACACTAAGATGGAATTGCAAGGAAAGTTAGAAAAAACATACAATGATTCAAGACAAAAATTCTTTAAAGAGCAAAATATCTAAAAAATGATTTAATAATGATTAAGTATGAGAACTACAAACAATCAATTAACAAAAAAGCAAGCTGTCTATGTAGGAGAAGTTACTAGTGAAAAACATGAAGCTGTAAACCCTGAAACTAAAGATAAAGTATCTGTAGACTTTTCAAAAGATTTATTTTCATTAGTAGATACACTCACTCCTCATAAAGTAATAAAAGATTCTTATGATATTAGCAATGAAGTAGAAAAAGGATATGTTAAGAAGAAATTAACTGACTATCATGCAGTAGTTACCCATTATACCGCTGTAAAACGCTTTCTAAGTGAATTTTCTCACACTAGGCTATATCAACACTTGCAATCTCTTAATAACCCAGAAAAAGCTTTAGAGATTTTACTAGACATGTTTAGTCCGCCCCCAGTTAAACCACCAAAACAAAAGAAAGAACAAAAACAAGGGCAAGGACAAAAAGGAGAAGATGAAGGAGAACAAGGAGAAGGTGAAGGAGAGAGTCAAGGAGAGAGCAATAAGAATGGGCAAGGAGATAGTGAAGATGGAGAACAAGATGAAGAGCAAGAAGATGAAGGAAAAGGACAAGAAGATAAACAAGAAGAAAAAAGTAATTCAGGAAGTAATAAAGGACAAAAAGGAGGAGGTAATTCTAAACAAAATCAAGATAAAGAAAATTCAAACGGCTCGCCTGACCAACAAAAACCTACCCAAGATAATGGACCAGAAGAAATGGATGAAGAACCTGAAGAAGAATTATCTAATACTCCACCACCACCTGTTATGGACTTTGAAAAGTTTAAAAATGATATACCTGATATAGAAGAAGCTTTAAAACAAGATGTTATGAATGATGACATTTTAAGAAGCTTAGTAGCCCAAAATTCAGGAACAGACCATAACGAGTTAAAAACTATAGAAGGACTTGCAAAAAATATTGAAAATGTAACTCACTTTATAAAAAATCAGTCTTTCAAAATTCTTGATGTTGCTAGAAAATTAGGAGTAACAGAACATTATCAAAGAGATGAAGATGTTTCAGATGTTGTTTATCCTGAAAAAGATTGGCGAACTACTAATTTAAAGTCTATGTCAGATTTACCTAGTGTATTGCCTTACCAGTATCTATACCCAGATGAAATTTTTGATAAGATGTTATTTGATAGGGACTTAAAAGTGAAACAATATCAAAGCAGAAGAAAGAAAAAACAAGTTTTATATATGTTAATTGATGGTTCCGGCTCTATGACTAGCACAAGGCAAACAATCGCTTGTGGTATAGCTATTGCTTATGTTAGAAAAGCTATTGAAGAAGGCAGTATTTACTTTTTTAGATTTTTTGATACACATGCTTTCCCATTACATAAAGTGACTAATGAAAAAGAAGCTATTGTAGAAATTGATTACTTATTACATAATCCACATTCATATGGAGGGACAAGTATTGATATGGCAATAAGAAAGGCAATACAAGATATAAATGACCCTAAATTATTTAAACAAGCAATAGGAGATAAAGATGAAACTTTATATGATAGAGCAGATATTTTAGTAATAACAGACGGAGAAGATGGAGTAAACATTACAAAAAAAGAACTTGAAGATAATAAAGTTGTATTACATTCTTTCTTATTAGATAATACTAATGAAAGTTTAAACAAAATCTCTGATACTTACGAAATATTGCCGAGGAAAAAAATGATTGATTTAGCTAAGTAATTAAAAATAAATATGTCTAAAACAAAACATAGAAGTGTATCGCAAATTAATACTTATACCACCTGCCCTAGAAAATATAAATTTTCTTATGTAGATGAAGATATTAAAATTATGAGAGGAAGTTCAGCAATGTCTTTAGGAAGTGCTATCCATAAGGCACAAGAATTTAATTATAAGCAAAAGATAAAAACTAAGAAAGATTTATCTGTAGATGAAATTAACTCTCACATGCTTGAATTCTTAGTAAATGAATTTAAAAATCATGCTGAGAACCCTGGTTACTTTAAACTTAGGTATGGAAAACAAGAAACAGGGGAGTCTATAATGGCAAAGGCAAGTGATATGCTCGAAGTCTTATACAACGAAATAATGGTAAATACTATGCCACTGTTTGTTGAAATGCCTATCACTTTAAATATAATGGGGCAAGAGTTTTTACAATTTATTGATTTAATTGATACTGATTATATGATTAGGGATTTAAAAACATCAGCATCAGTTTATACCGAAGGTCATATAAATAGAAGCTCTCAGTTGACTGGTTACGCTTTAGGTTTTAGAACTAAATTTGGAAGAAAAGAAAAAGGAGTACAATATGATGTCATTACAAAAACAAAAATTCCTAAAACTCAGATATTAAAAACTACAATAACAGATTGGAATATTGCTAGATTTTTAAATACACTAGAGCAAGTTAATAAAGGAATTAAAAATCAAATATTTCCTCCAGTAGACAATCCTATGATTTGTGGTTGGTGTGATTTTAATGAATTATGCAATGAAGATGGAGGACTTCCTGATGCTGATGTCTTAGCTAAAAAATTAAAAGAAGTGACATCGGTAGGAGAAATAGGAAGTATAGAAAAGGACATGGAAGAAACTATTAAAAAGGTTAACAAATTAAAAAATTAATTATATAATAACATTATGACTGGACTCGAAGAGACAAAAAAAAGCATACTTAATTTCGTAAAAATAAAAAAGAACCCTTATTTAACACCTGTTGAAATAGAGCAAAAAAGATGGTTAGCTGGGACTTCACATTGTACCATTAGAAAGTTAATGGTAGAAAAGAAACTTCCTAGTATAAAAGTCGGCAATTCTTTTAGAGCTCACTACCAAGATGTAATTACATTTTTAGAAAAAAGCTTTAATCATAAAATTTTATGACACAAAATACAAACCCAACAAATGACGCTGAGATAAAACTTGATGAGCAATATAATTTATTACAAACAGAATTTAATCCTGAACAAAAACAAGCTATAAAAATATATAAGAAAGTATTAGAACATTTAGGAATAGATAATGTAGTGAATAAATCAAATCCTGTTTTAGCCTCAGAAAATATTGATTACAAAAGCTCTCCTTATATCTCTTTAGAAAAGGACCAGATTATGTACTATATAGGAGTTTTATGTGGTATCCGTCCTTACTTATGCGAGGAGCTTACTAACGCAAAAGCTAGAGCAGTTTATTCAACTGTTTGGCGTAAATTCAATGAGGTAGGATTTAAGGTCAATTACAGAAAAGATAAATTAAGGCTAGAAATAGAGAGCTTAGAGAAAAAAGTAATGCTCAAGGCTAATGACACCAAATTAAAGGAAAAAGCCTCTAAGGCGGTAAAACTAGGTGTTAAAAAGCACTATACAGAGGACAATCTAAAAGATGAAGCCACTTGGAGAAATTATACTTGGAATAAAATTGAAGGAGAGAAAATCAGAAAAGCAGAATTATTAGTACAGTATTTGTATTCTATAGATAATTTAATAGTTGCTTTGAAAGAAAGGATTAGATATTCAGAGCCAGAGAAAGGACAAGCCAAATTCGGTGACCAAGTAAATAGCTTGACACCTTAATATATTTATTAATTCATTAAAAAATTTTTATGGAAGAAAATAAAACAAATGAAAAAACCCCAGAAGAGCAAGCAAAGATTGACGCAGATAGAAAAGCTTTGCAAGTTAAAGTAAGTGCACAAGTAGCTACTTTAACAGATGAAGAAAAGATGCTTTTTGACATCTATTCAAGTGAGAGTCAAGGGACTAAAATTAACATTCCTGAAATCAGAATTAATTATGATGGGGACAATGGAGTTCCTGGAGGGTTTTTAGTTATCAATTATGAAATTGATGAGGCTGGAAATTCAAAAAGAGTAGTTACTTATGTAGCTGATGTTTTAGAAGTTACTATTTTAAGAACTAGATTTAAGTACGGTTTCTATGACCAAGATATAGGAGAGAAAGGAATGGAAACTTATGGTACACCTGAAATGGATGATTATAAAGGAGAAGTAAATCTTTGGGATAACCAAGAAAAGAAAATTATTTTTAGTGGACAGTATAAGTCTTTCAAAACTTATATTCAAGAAACTTTCCCTGATGCTAGATTAGAGAAAAAAGGATTCAAGGGAAGTATTATTAAGCATACAGAAATCTTGTATGTTGAATATAATAAAAAGATTTATAGAATGTATTTAAGTAAGACTGGGAGAGATGGTTATTGGAAGTATAAAGAAGAAATTAAAGGTGTTCCTACTTTTGCATTTAAGACAAGCTTAACCACTGTTAAAGAAAAAAATGGAAGTATTGTTTATTTCCCATTAGTATTTGCAAAAACTTCTGATAATATGCTTAAAGAGTATATTGAGTTAAGAAAGAAATTAGATGATGATTTGATTACTTTTGATAAAGTTAGGGAAGGAGCAAAAGGTGAAGTAGATGAGAATACTGTTAAAGGTGCTGACCCTGAACAAACCATTATCAAAAAGTATGGCTTACCTATCACTGAAGGTTTTGTCAATCCTACTTGCCCTACTTGTAATAGTGCAATGGTTTTAAGAGATAGTTTTAAAGGACCATTCTTTGGATGTTCAAGTTTTCCAGAATGTAAAGGAACTGTTAACCTCGAAGATGTAATTGGCAAAAATGAAGGTGTACCAGTTATTAATGTAGAAGAAGAAAAAGTAACACCTGAGCCTGCCTCGCCTGTTGCAGAATCAGGAGATGAAGATGATATTAAAGTAGAGAATATTCCTTTTTAATTCTAATAATTCGGGGGGTTGAAATCGCCCCCCGTTTTATGTCCTAATAATGCCTGCTAATTATGCAAAAAAGACAAATAACACCAGAGTTCTTGAACATTCCATATGCATTAATAATAGATAGTAAATTAACGCCTTTAGACTTAAAAGTCTATGGAATAATTCTTTGGTTTAAGAACACTTCAAAATTAAAAATGTGCTTTGTTAAAAATAGTACTATATCTTTATTGCTTTCTTCAGATGAACGGACTGTCACTTCGGGAGCTATCCAAAACTCTCTAGCTAGATTAGAAAAATTCCAATACATAGAAAGACTTTTTAAAGACAAAGAAAAAAGACATAGATTAGAACTTAAAGTGTGTGATATAAAAAGTAGGGTATCATCAAATGATGATAGTGGGTATCATCATATGATGATAGGGGTATCATCAAATGATGATAGCAGGGTATCATCATATGATGACCATAGTAATAAGAATAAGAGTAATAAGAATATAGATATATGCACACCTACCTATTTTTCTGACAAAACACTTCTGAAAATACTAAAATACTACTCTTACACTATCTCTAAAATAGCAACTTCAGCAAAATTGACTATGACTAAAAAATCCAATAAAGTAATTTCAGAAGTTCTAAAAGATTATGAACCTTTAGATTTGATTTTAGCTATTAAAGGTTTTTCAGAAAGTAAATGGCAAATGGATAAGAATGGTTTTAGAGGTGTTGAATGGTTTTTCAGTGATTCTAAAAGATTAAATCAATATGTCGGATTATTTAATCAGAATTGTGACCAAGCATTTATCAAAGAAGCTAAAAATTATTTAAAATGATAAATTATGAAAATAAATTATTTAGAGCCAACTAAAGAACAAATAATTGATTATCTTGAAAGTAAGCAATTAGAAACAAAAGAAGTTAATGGACAAGTTGTTACAAATAAGTGTCCTTTTTGTAATGATAATAAAGTTGATTGGACTCATTTTTATATAAGTCCATCAAATGGAATGTTCAAATGTCACAAGTGTGGTAACCGTGGTAATTTGATTACTTTAGCTAAACATTTTGGAGATTATGACACTAAAAATTTGGGAACATCAGGAAATAATAAATTAAGTATGCCTGTAAAATCTCCTGAGGAATTAAAAAAAGAACCTCCTAAAGTTTTAGAAGAACCACAAGATGATAAATTAAAATTAATGGGACAAAGTACCGAAGTGTATCACGAAACTCTAATAAAAGGAGAAAATGAAAAGCCTAATACTCTAGCAAAAAAAGTATTTGATTATTTAACTATAGAGCGAGGATTTACTGTAGACACTCTGAAGCATTTTAAAATAGGTTGGACAGGACAAGCAATTTCAATTCCTTATTTAGATAAAGGAAAAGTAGTTAATATTAGATTTAGGAAAAATCCTTTTGATAATAGTAAAAAATTCGCAAAAATGTATTCTACTCCTGGAGGAAAAATGACACTATTTAATTGTGATGTTATAGATAAAGAAAAAAGAATTGCAATCACAGAAGGAGAATTTGATGCTATGAGTTTATATCAGCAAGGTTGGGGGAATGTAGTAAGTATATCTTGTGGTGCAAATACTTTTAAAGAAGAATGGGTAGAAATGCTAAAAAAGCAATCAAAGATTTATTTATGTTACGATAATGATGTGGTCGGAAATGAAGGAGTTAAAGTTGCTATTGATAGATTAGGAGCAGGAAGATGTTATAAAATAACACTACCTAGAAATACACAAGAAACAAAAAAAGATTTAAATGATTTTTTTGCAAAAGACAAAAAGACAATAGATGACTTCCATGAATTATTTAATAAAGCAGAAAAAGTAACAGTGGATTATGAGAATATTAAGCATATCAAAGAGTTAAGTGAGCGAGTGAAAGAAGAAATGCAATACTCAGGAATTCTTAGAGGATTGTCTACTGGATATTCTCTTTTAGATAAAGTATGGGCAGGAATGAGACCTGGAAACCTAATAGTTATATCAGGAGACACCAACATAGGAAAATCCTTCTTTACTCAAAATATAATCCTGAATATGGCTAGACAAGATATTACTTGTTTGTCTATTAGCTTAGAAGAAACTGTAGAGGAAACTGTAGAAAGATTTTTGATGCTTGATAAAGGATTTAATTATCAAGAAGAAAAAATTAAAGGAGAAAAACAAGCTATCAAAAAATTAGACTTAGCTTTTGAAGGCTTGGCTAATAATCCTATTTATATGTATTCAGGATATGACCAGTTAAGTCCCAAGTTACTAGGAGAGATTGTCGAGAAAGGGGTTAAAGACTTTGGTTGTGAGATAGCTGTAATTGACCATTTACACTATTTTGTAGGTGGAGATAGACGACAACGGACAATAGAGATAGGCGACATTGTAAGATATGTTAAACTATTAGCTAGGAAATTAAACATACCTATAATTTTAATCTGTCACTTAAGAAAATTAAAAGAAGCAGGAGATGTTGCTACTTTAGATGATTTGAAAGATAGTTCTTCGATTAAACAAGATGCTGATATTGTTGGACTATTATATAGAGAAAGAGACGATAAAACAAGATTATTGTCTAGTAAAGTGACTGTGAACACTGATAAGAATAGGCATGGTAAATTAGGAAAAGTTGATTTTATTTTTGGAGATGGAGAGATAGCAAGCAACGGAGTTCCGTTATGCGTTTTTGAAGAAGTAGGTTATACAGACAATGAAGCTGATAATGCAAATCGGCAAAAAGTTAATGCTACTAAAGCTCAAAATGAATTTAAAGGAGTAAACGAAGCTAAGTTAAACGTATAATTTTATGGACAATGTTACTAAAAAACATCTCGAAGAAGAATCTGAAGATGGTGTAAAAAATGAAAACATAGAAATAGTAAGAAAAATGTTTGAAAATAATCAAAGCATGTTAAGTAGTAAAGTATTAAAAAGATTAATCGATGACAATGTGTTAAGTAACGAAGAAGTAAATGGATTAATCAACGAAGGAGAAGGGATGCGAAAATGTAAATGGTGTGGAAAATTTTTCAAAGACACTGATGATTTTTGCAGTCCCGATTGTTTAGAAAAATTTATGGTAGAAGCATTAAAAAAGAAATAAGAACCTGCTTGACAGTTTTTTATTAGTATGCTATAATTAATATACGGATAAGGAAGCCGATAAATAAAAATGATAATAAATATGAAAGAATTTAATTTTAATAATCAAGAAGACTTAAAAGAGTTTGAAAAAAATTTACCAAAGTATTTCAAACCTAGTAAAAATAGAATTAATAGATTTATAGAAAAAATAGACAACGCTCAATTTTATATTGTTAAAAAGATTGTTTTGTATTTTGTTAAAAGAAGTAAGTATCAAAATAACAAATTCAAAGTAATGCTTTTTTTCAAAAAAATATCTTTGAGTGTTTTTGTTGTAACTATTTTTATGCTAACTCCAATAGGACTTTATGCACTTAGTATTAATAAAGCTTTAAGTAATTTTGTAGGATACATGTCAGTAATTTTTATTGTATATTCTTTTTTATTATTACTAGATTTTTGGAGCTATACAAAAACACAAAAAAAAGAATTACTTTATGAGCCTTTATTTTTATTAAGAAAACATCCGCATGTATACAAAAGTATTAAATTAATGACTGATACAGAATTTATAATAAGTAAAACTCTTAGATTTAATATGATTAAAATGAGATTGATATTTTTAACTCTTTTTTATATATGCTTTCCAATTCTTATTTTTTCAAATGGCTTTGGATTAGAAGATAGTTATTTTATATATTTTATAGTATTACATCTTGTTGAAACAATTGACTTGTATATTAATTCTGTTTTTGATTTTGATAAACCTAAAAGTAAAAAAAGAAAAGTTACAGTGCCTTTAACAGAATTAGCTAAAAAATTATTTGAAGATATGAGTAAAATTATTACTCCTATTCCTAATCCAATAAATTTATATGAACATACTAAAAGCCATTAAAGTCGGTTTTCGACTTATATATTTAAATATAAGACTATCTTATTCAAATTATACAAGAAGACGATTAATATTTAAATATAAAACAGAATTAAATTCAGTTTTAGGACAGGAAATAAAAAATATAGAGAGAATTCCTGATAAAGAACAAAGAGAAGAAGAACTTGATAAATTACTTTTAGATTATGCCAAAGCATCAGAAAAATATAAAAGCCCCTAGATGTCCTAATTGCAAAATGCTAATGAAAAGAAGATATGATAAAGATACTACAAAAAGTTATTACTATTGCACACAAGGTTGTGATATTTATGTGTCATCTCACCCAAACGGAACACCAGTAGGTCATCCTGTAAAAAGAGAAGTACGAGAACTTAGGTCATTGGCTCACTTATTAGCCAATAAAGTTTGGGATTATAAAAATAGTAAAACTAGAGAACAAATGTATATCTGGTTAGGCAAACACAGTTTGTCAGGACATTTTGGACAAATGGATAAAGAAGAATTAATAACTACTATAGATAAAATTCAAAGGATTATTAAAAGATTTAAAAAAATGAAAATATGACAAAAGTATTTAAAACATTATATCAAAAAGCTAGTGGAGGAAAAATAAAACATTGGACTATGCAGGTAGATGAAATTTCAGGAGACGGAGTAATGCAAGCTAAATATGGAATGGGAGAAGGCAAAGTTAGAACAGATATAAAAGTAATATCTGTTGGAAAAAATATCGGAAAAGCAAATGAAACTACTCCTTATGAGCAAGCTATATCAGAAGCAGAATCTAAGTTTAATAAGAAAAAAGATAAAGGTTATGTTGAGAATTTAAAGGATTTAGATGAAGAAGTATTAAGACCTATGCTGGCTCATAATTTTACTAAAAGAGGGCATAATATAGTTTATCCTTGCTTTGTTCAACCTAAATTAGATGGTGTAAGGTGCTTAGCTAAAAAGATAGACGAAAAAACTATTAAGTATTATTCTAGAATGGGAAAAGAGTTTGTTACTTTAGAGCATTTAACTTCTGATTTATTAAATATCATGAATGTTGGGGAAGTATTAGACGGAGAAATTTATTCCCATGATATAACTTTTCAAGAATTGATTAGATTAGTTAAAAAGTTAAGACCCGAAAGTGTAAATCTTGAATACCAT
>Ga0307928_10003468_pt1 | contig 12036 bp, 27 predicted proteins | sample AceLakmetagen232_FD_201815 | JGI IMG/M metagenome (GOLD analysis project Ga0307928, IMG submission 201815) | Saline water microbial communities from Ace Lake, Antarctica - #232 | ecosystem: Environmental > Aquatic > Non-marine Saline and Alkaline > Saline | place: Antarctica: Ace Lake... | reverse complement strand
GTTTGAAGTAGTTTACGCAATCGTGTACACTTCCGTAAAGCATGGTCGTTGACGTAAGCCCTTTGTTTATAGGGACTTACGGATTATCGGGGGCAGACTATACATCGAGTATACATCAAAGTATACATCGTATAAGCCCTTTGTTTATAGTAGTTTATAGTATTATTTAGTAGTAGTGTATAGTTGTGTATAGTATATCCTATATAACGTATTCTACGAACGTTCATTAAGTGAGTGGTTGGTAGCGTAAAGGGTGTTTACGTTTGGGGGCGGTGAACCGCTATACCCGAAAAAGTATACATGGAGTATACACGATGATATAAGTTGCTTGTTTATAAGGGGTTATAGCTTTTAGACTATACATGGGAAGTATACAAGGAGTATACATGGCAAGTTGTAAGTAGGTATAAACAAGGGGGTTACGGCGGCCAAACTATACATGGGGCGATTGGTTTCGCCATAACCCCTTGTATTGAAGCCACTTACGCCAATCAACAGTTTTATCTCACTCAGAACCTTCCATTGCAGACGAAATTAAAGGCTGCGGTCAGTTCTTCCTTCTTTGCAGGTCGTCCATGTGCTTGCTGGTACAGCGCGCTGATGCGATCAAGCGCCACTGCCATGATGTCTGCTGGCCCATCACCGTTGTAGATGGGGCTTGGATCATCGTTATTTGGTGTACTTATTCCACCACTCTTAATGTCGCCCACTTGCCACCATCCCATAGTTAATCTCCTTTTCGTAACTTAATGATTAATCCCACGATATCTCTCGTTTGTAGTAAGTATCTACCTTTGCAATGGCAGTGCTTACCACCTTGGCAACTATCATTTCTGCAGTATGCTCGAAGCCATGGGATGTGATTGCGTCTCTTGCTTCTTTGGCTGTGTCAAAAATACCCCATATGCCTACAGACTCATGTGAGTTGCTAAGTATCACAGAATCCATTCCGGTGGGAACTTTTGACATTACTAAATAGCGGTCTTTCATGTCACTCTCCTTTTCATTGACTTCACTCTACACGACCTGTCATTTTGACAGATATTATCACATCTTACACTCCAGCAATCCCTGTTGTATTTATCACAATAGTTGTCACACATAGAAAAGTATGCGCCAAACCCTGGCCCTTCTTTTCGATTTGTGATCACACCAAGCCTACGGTAGTGTATGCAGTTTGTTTTAATCAGCACATCCATCACACATCCTCCTTCCCAATGTTGTTCTTGCCGGTGCTGATGTCCATAAGGTCGTCCGGTAAGTTTTTAGATGCGATAAGCTCTTTCAGCTGCTTACGTGCCATCTCTAAGCCCTTGAACTGAAAGATGTTTGCACCAGGGTAGTCGTCATCTAAGAATGCCTCCAGCGAGTTCAGTGCCACCTCAAGATAGTCGAAGTCCGGGTAGACTCCAACTTGCAGGTATGATGAGGGGGAGTATTTCTCTTCCAGCGAGTAAAATGTGTCCTTTGTGGTCATGCTGCTCTCCTTAAGTTACATGTGGCACTGGCGGATTATTCCTTGTTACACTTGCATTCTCTGGTGTGTCATAGTGGTAGTAGCGAGTTGAGATGTTATGGGCGGTTGCATACTTAATCTCTGCAGCCATCCCAAGGGAGATGTACTCGTCCCACACGTACACGCGCATTTCGTCGCAGAGCCTCAGCCACTCCAGTCCCATTCGCATGCCAGTGGCGCGTTCCGATTCGCTCCTGTCGTTTAGCATCTGAGGGTAGAGGAGGTGTGGGGCAAATGGAATGTGTCCCGCGTGTATGACCTCTTTACAGTAGTCAATGGCGCGATTTCGATTGATGGAAACTGTACCTGGGTTGTCCGAGCCATAGGCGGAACAGATGAAGATGCGAGTGGGTGGAGGTGGGGGTGCGTTGGGAGTGGGTGCGTCCTTTCTGTCGAGTAGTGATGGGGTGGCAGTGTGTTTATCCTTGCGTTTTGCCATGTGTGGGCTCCTTAAAAGAAAGGTTTTTACATTCCATGCAATGTAGTTCATGTAACCATATATCTCCTCCATATATAACCTGTCCTGGAGGACAATTGGACAGCTTAACTGTTACAAGCGCAAATGTGTTTCCATTTGGAATTTCTTTTTCACATTTATCGCAGTATCTTTTTAACATATCTCTCCTCCTTATGGAAAAAACGGCCAGTGTTTACAGTGCGTCTCGTTATAGTGTCTTATCATTAACATCTTGCGAGAGAATAATGTGCTGGTAGGATGAGAACCTTTGAGCACAGATAGCGGTAAGAACATTATACTCTCCGGACTCATCCAGCTAACCTCTTTATCACTCTTATACTTCATCATCATTGTGTCTGGAACCATTCTATATCCCAGCCAACTGAGAAAGTGGTAGTTATCGTTGAAGGTCATGATCATTCCTCCGTAATGTTATGAATATATCGTTTGATTCGTTGCCAGAGTGTGGGTTTAGATGTGGGTGGCTCAAGATCTGAGTTCTCGTAGTGGGCGACTAACCCCACGTGACACCAGTGTTCTTCTTCACCGTTATCATTTATCTTGATGGTTGAGTCATTAATGGCAACCCCAAAGGCATGGCAGTTACCTTTTGCAGCCACAATCTTTTCGCCATCCCACATGAGAGGTGTGCCTGTTTTAATCTCACTGTCGTCTATTTTCATGTCAACAATGTCCATTACTTTTTCCTCCTTTCTGTCTCCTCCACGTTGTTATAACCACTGCGTTCTCTGGAATCTTTTATGACCTCATCAAGCGCGTCGTGTCCTCCCCATGTTACAAGAAGCTCTGGACATCCTTTCACGGTGAATGTGGGGATGATAGTCCCATCAGGGTATTGCGTCACCGATCCTGCTTCGATTTCTTCAGGATCAAAGTTTGGATATGATTGGTGTCCGCCTCGATGTTCTTGAACTGCTTGGATGAAACGGACTATCTTAACGACATCTTCTCGCACGGTGGTGTTTACTTGTAAGGCGTAATCATCCATCTTTCTCCTCCTTGTTAAGTGATATAACACCACCGTCTTCTGAGCATAACACAATCTCGGCTCCATCAGAACTGTGCATTATCTCTATGGTAGCAGAATAGTAGTCGAGAATTCCGTGAAGTGCGTCTCTCACGTAGTTCAAATTTACACTCATACCTTCTTCCTCCTCACACCTTTCGCCCTCGTGGGATCAACGGTGATGATGACCCTCACGCATTCCACCTGTGGATAGTTCTCCGAGTAATCAGGTGTGATTCTATCCCATCTGTCGGCGGATGTCTGTGATGCCAGTGGGCCCTTGGACATCGTGTGCCAATCATAGAAGAGTTTGTTTGTGAAACTGTTTCTCCTTATCACAATGAAGCGCTTGTCAGTGAAGTGTATCGGTGGGTCTGCGTATGCCATTGTTACTCCTCCTCGTAGTAGAAGATACGGAGTGCGGGTTTATCCTTCATGCTATTATCGTGATATTCCTGCACAAATGACTCAATCGAGATGACCCAATCCACAAACACATCGTTTTTAAGACACCACTCATTCAAAAGCTCCAGTGCGTGATCACCGACGAACTCCTTTGATTTAATCATAGCTCCTCCTTCTTTTCTCGGCATTCATCACAGACTGGATTGTTATGCGGATGTTTCGGCTCTCCACATTCAGTGCATTTCCACATTTCACCCTCAGAAGACTTCTTCTCCTTGCCAAACTCTATAATCTTCCTGCCATCACCGTCGATGTATAGGTGAATATCACCGTAACGCTCGACGAAGCTAATCATGTGTTTCAACGACCATATTGGAATCGGCTTGAGAATCTTCTTGTCTGGTGATGCTGATTGATTAAGATGAAACTTCATCACTTCTTCTCCTTTCTCCCACTCACAATAATAATCACAATCGTGGCCACTGCAATGAGTGTGAAGTTAATTGCAATGGCGAGTAATGTGTTGTCGTTCATGTACTCTCCTTATGGTACTTTGAAAAACGCCCGTAAAGGGGTATACAAGGCGTTTTGTTTTTACAAGGTAGTATACTACCCTTTTTCGCTTTTAACGGCTTGTAGGTAGCAAAGAACAAGCGCAACGGGCTATTAGCAATGCCACCACGCCCCATCCAAGTATTTACCAAACATCTCCTCGACCATTTTATCACTATGCTCCAGCGCCTTATCCCTTCTCTGCTGCATTTCAACACCAGCCTTATATGCTGCCAATGTCTGTTTATCCAACCACGTGGGTTTACTCCTCCACCGATTCCACTTGTCTCTCATCCACATAAACACTCTGATAACATAGCAGAACGGTATAGGATGAAATGTTGCCTGTCCCATGTGACACCAGTCTATGTAAGACATCTTAAAATACCACGGAGGTAATCTTTCACCCTCCGATATTCTCCGTGAGACAACAATGATCTTCCATCTTGGTCGTTTCATATCGATCTCCCTTCTTTCATTAGACGCGCTTGCTCTTGCCTGTGTTTGTCTGTGCGCTTGCTTGTGTCCTTGCTTTTATGTCCTTGCTTTTCGCTTGCTTGATGTTCTTCCGTATTGATGTCTTTTGTCCTTTGCTTTTCAACAGAACTCGACATCCTCATTCAGGGAATCAGCTAATTTCAATCCATCTATAAACTGCTGAGTCCTTGCTCGCCAATCTACGTCGATATGACATAATAAATGAGCAAGACGATCTGCAAGACACTTGCAGTGTCTTACACGAATAATGTCATCGCAATCACTATGGTCAAGAAGAATATGAAGTGCATCTTCCTTTAACCACTTCCACTCAATATCACCATTAAAACCAACCATTCGTTCTAATGGAGGCATACTAGCAGCCTTAGCGAGTTCTTTTCGCCATACATAAAAACTACCATATCCTCCGCTCCAACAATCGTGTGACACATCAAGTCCCATCACGTCCTCCTCTTCAGTCCAAAGTACATTATTCCCTTACCCACTCTCTTCTTATACCTCACAACACCCTCTGGTACCACCTTCACCTTCGGGAACATAGGTGAGATGGCCCTGCCAAAGGGCACATCATTAAGTATGTCATCGGGCTTAAATCCATGCATGGCACAGTACATTGTATACTCCCCATACAGCTGACTCGCAAGCATGTTACCTTCACCCTCTTCATACGTGTCCTCAAAGAACTTGCGGGTCTTTGATGAGTCGTCTCTGTAATCCTGCGTGGCATGCAACACTTTCTCTGGAGGATTCAACCCGTTCTTCTGCCAGTCAAGACACCCGCGCAGCAACACGTTAAATATCCCTGGCCACTCTGGCACAAGCCGCTTCCCGAAGTTTAGCTCCACCTTTTTGATCTGCACGGTGAATGGTACGAGCAATATTCGTCTCCATACCGCGTGAGTGTCCTCATCGATGGTGGGCAATGGATTGGTCACAAGTATGAGTTTGAACGAGCGTCTAAACGTGAGATAGTCACCACGCATAAATCTTCCCTTCAGCCATTCATCACCAGTGAGACGCTTGATGAGAGGCATGGGTAGTTTCTCGCTGTGCTTACTCTCACTCGCAATGACAAGGCGACGGCCTATGAGGTCAGCGATTTGAGTATCGTGCTCACCATCACTCTTGGCCGTGAGCAACTTAGGTGGTGCAGGCGTACTCATACTCCCCATGATTCCACATACCGCATCGAGTAACGTGTTCTTCCCATTGCCTCCTCCTCCCCAGAAGATAGAGATGATCTGTTCGCTAATGTCTCCAGTCAGACACATGCCCAAGAGGCGGTGGATGAAGTCGATCATCTCGTGATCGTTGTCCATGATTTGTTCCATAAAGGCATCATAGACAGGACAGGTCGCAGTCGGATGATACTCCACCTCCGCGTGTTTGGTAATGTACTCTGGTCTGCGCCCATCATGCTTCGTGCCAGTTCGCAAATCCATCACGCCATTAAGCACACCGAGAAGAAACGGATCTGCATCCCAGATGTCTTCTCCACATGCCACTGGCATCTCAGTCTTAAGCAGCTTCACGCTTGACTCGATGGCACCTGCAGACTCAGAGCGGTGTGCGTGTTTGCCATGGGCCTCACGAGTGTCAGCGTCATCGTCGTCAGTAAGTCCCGACGCGAAATGCCCACGTGCACGTGCACATCGTTTTGCATAACGATAGATTAACCCATTGGCATCTGGCTTCCACCAGTGTGTGTCCCATATGAGCCAGCGACCGGTGAGGTGGTCAAAGCGCAGGTCTTGCCCATAGAGCTTAACCATGAGCTCGGCGTTACCTAAGTCGGTGGTCGGGAAGTGTGTTAGGTCTATGATGTGTGGTTTCCAGTCGTGTGTTAGAAGAGTGTCTTTGTAAGTTAAGTTAGAGTGTTATGTCGATCTCCTGCACTTCTGATTCATAGCCGTCACAGTTTGCATTGCCTGTCAAGCATAAAAGATTGGTGGTGTATATGTCCTGACGCACGCCAAATTCCATCGGACTGTCTTCGTTTAGCCTACACCAGCCAGGTGAGCGTTTTATGCACTTACCTCTCAGCCCAGAACCTTCCCGAAAGTGCTTACATCTTCCATGTCCACCTTTGAATTCTCTCATTAGAATAACTCCATTGTTAAAACAGTGAAAGTGTAGTCACGGGCTTATAATTCGTCCAAAGCACTTCTTGTGCATCCTTCCCGCTACTGTTATCAGTTCTCACTGGAGCCTTGTGCACTGTCCAGCCCTCGTAAATCTCTTCATACAGTTCACTCGCTCTACCACTCACTGCCACCTTACCCTTACAAGCGTTCAGTCGTTTTGCGAGTATGCGGTGGTCGCAGTCGGTCATGCCCTCCGCGTAACAGTTTTCCTTTTCCTGTCCAGCTTCACCGCGAGTGGAATTCACATAGGGTGGATCGCAGTAGATGAGGACGTGTTTTCCATCCACCTGTTTGATCACGTCGAGAGCCTCACGGGTCTCTATCTGCACGTGAGCCAGACGATCACGCACGTCGAAGAGTTTATTCGCACGATTGATCCACTGGGTTTTGTTGAGATTCGTGCCACCCAACTTCCCCGTCTTGCGCCACATCCAGACCGAGTCATCGTGGAGTTGTGCCCCTAAAGCCATGCGTGATTGAGTGGTGCGGACATAGAAACGTCTGGCGTGTTCGAGTTCAGATACGTACTCACCGCTGCAACATTTTAGATACTCCTCGCGGGAATATGGCGTGCATTTAATCGCATAGACCAACTCATCCAGGCGTTCTCTTAGTACATAGAAGAAGTTGACCAGGTCGCTGTTCACATCACTGTATGTCTCCAAGGTGCACACGGGCCTGTTGATGAGCACATTGGCCGCACCACCAAATGGTTCGACGTAGTGGACGATTCCTTCTGTGGGCAATAGAGGTAACAGCCAGCTGAGTAACTGACTCTTGCCCCCCATCCAGTTAATTGCGTTTATGTAGTGGGCGATGTGGATTCTCCTTTCCCTGTGTCTATCCCTACATCGTAAATTCTACCTCTAATCTTAGTCATTCGTGTATGCTCTAATGCATCACAACCAATTTTTGTATGACGAGGGTCGATTGGAGATGTTCCCCATTTTCTGTGCATTTGTTTTAACACTTCTTCCGCATGGCGAACATGGATTGAGGCCGCATTATTTAGCCCCTCGCCGTTAATCTCGCAGCAACATGCCCAGTTTTTAGCAGATTGAAGAAGCCCATCCAATGCAATCACTAACTGTGTGATGGTTTGTTTAAGCTGTTCGTTTTCTCTTACGGTTTGTCCAGATTGTTCATTCATATTTCCTCCTACCCATTAATATGCGGACTACTGATTTCACCAGGTGAAAATGTCACATGGTTATACAGTATATATTCATCTGGATCACCGCAGCCGAGACTTAATGACGCGCCAGTGTACACATCCTCAAGCTCCTTGTAGAGCATGCGAATGAGTCTCCCTACCTTATCATCCACCTCATACACCTCACTGCCTATTCGGATGGTGGTCATGCTACACCTCCTTTCTCTCTGGATACGCAGACATCGTCCCGTCACCATTCATGTACAGTATATCTCCCGGTCGGATTTCACCACGTGCTACACAATGAGGTGAGTGTCTATTCCACGCCTTCTCACCATCACTGACCTGTGCATCAATAAACGCTGATAAACTGGCAAGCTGGTCTGCAAGTTCAGCATAGCCACCTATGTCTGAAAGGTTGTCTCGCTTGTGAGCATGGGATTCACGCACAAGCTTGAAGGCAATGTTGAGTAGGGCCACATCAAGCGGTGTGAGCATACATTTGTCTTTGAGCTTGTTGCGCAGTACAACTGTACCCACGACACTCATAGCCGTGAATGACTCCTCGGCAGTGCCATAGTCATCACGACGGTCACCGGAGATTAACTCTTCCGCTTCTTCCAGGATTGACTTACGCTTTGGTCTGTCGGTCATAGTTCATCCTCCTCTTCCTTTTGTTTACACTTTAACGCTGTCTCTTTTCGTGCAGCATCTACTATTTCATTGTAAAATGCACGATGGCTACACATTTCACATCTACGTTGATTCTCTGCTATTACATATTTATCAATACAGTCAAGTCGTCCACGTAACTTATTCCACTTAAACCACACCCACCTATGCCACCTAATGAAATAGTTGATTGGTATTATATGCCAGACACTTTCCATGTCCATTGTTTCCCATTTAGTGTAGGAGTATCCATAGTAAAATGGTGGAGAAATAGCTCCGTTGCGATGAATTACTTTTAACTTCATAACATTTCCTCCTTAAAAAGGTGCCTCTGGTTTAATGCTCAGTATCAACTGCATGACACTGAGATACATTGATGGAGCCACGTCTATGCCCATGCGATTGACACGTTCCACTCGATTGAGTAATCGCTGGATGGTCTCGCGGTATTGTCGTATCTCACGTCCATACTCAGGCTCCTGTCGCATAAGGTAGAGCGACCTGATCTTTTCGAGTGGGCAGCCCATTACTCCTCCTTCATCTTAGCAGTAATCAACATATGCCACCCAAACATTCTCTCAAGCGCACGGAATAGAAACCTCGGCATCCACCTGAAATACCACACCCTCTTATACAGGTGTCTCTTATACTCAAAGATAGAATATGGGAAGATGTGATCAACAGTGAGAGACACCACCTCGAACCCAACACTCCTCACAAACTTCCTTGCCTGTCTCCTCGAATAGATATGAGTCACTGGACATCCTGACTGTGCCTCTGAGTACCTTGCCACAAACTTAGTCAGATGAAACACATGCCACGGGCCTTTGGTGAGGAGAAGATGCGCCACCTTCCAGCTGTATTTATTATACAGCATGAGTTTAACCTCGGTGTATCTATCACTATGATCCCACATTCGCTGGAGAATCTTATCTGGCCTATCCGCGTGATGTAACACGCCAAATGAGTAGACAAGGTGATACGCCTCCCAACCGTTGAAGTCCTCTGCATTACAGCGAACGAATGCTATGTTGTTTTCCATGCCACACATGTGGGCACGTACTTCCGCGAGTGACATTGACACATCAGACAGTTCAACAGCCGTGACCTTTGCACCTGCCCTCGCAAAGTTGATTGTGTCCGTGCCAATACCGCAGCCAATTTCCAATACTGTTTTATCCTTCCAGCGATGAAACTCGGCAAAGGCCGGGATGTGTGGCTCCACGTAATACTTACGGGCTTCCACCTCGTCGAAGTATTCAATGGTTCCAATGGATTTACTTGAATGGCGAATGTTACACGGGCGATTGTTCCAGTACTGGCGGATGTGTTCAGACATATTTCCCCCAAGAAGTGGTGTTGTAACGAAGTGGTTTATTGGTGGCTGCCATATCATCTGCAAGTTTACAGAATTCTACGTATGTGAAATGTGGCAGGCCAATGTCTCGTAGTCTCTGCCACATCGCATCGTTAGTCTCAGGTGTAAAGCCCCCGCTATGCTCTATGTGATAAATTGGGTGAGGAATGACATGTTGTTTAAGTCCAGAGTAGTGAGTTTCGAGTAATAACACACTGTCTATATGCATGGAGAACATGGGCCACTCGGGGTAGCCGCGAAGGTGGTGCCAGTGATCACGGTGCATGAGAGTGAAGTCACCGCAGCCATTAGTGTGGAGGTTGATGTTACCAACTTTGTGGTAAACAAGATCATTGCCATTCACTCTTAAAACATTGTAATGCGCATACCAAATTTGATGTGATGGTGATCTGTGAAATGGATGTGGTTTAAGTAAATCATGGCGATCCACACGGTAGACTTTACCTTTGCGGAGATATCCACCTGCAAGATAGCGTGTGAGTTTATCCGAGAACAGTACATCAACGTTGGTACAGAGTATGTAGTCCCCTTTTGCATGTCGCACACCCACGTTCTTTCCTATGTACTGGAAGAGTGGGAGTTTACGATGATTCTTGATTCTACGATGTATCCTTGGTGGCACGGTGATGAAGCGCACGTTGCAGTATGGATGATTTGCGATGTACTGGAGTGACTTACATAACTCTGGCTTGTCCCTCGGTGGATTCCAGTCCACGAGAATGAGTTCGGCTCTCAACTTCCACCGTCCACACTGATACTGAAGACAGTCCACAAACGATTGCATGCGAAGGAACATGTTCTCACCGTGATTGTCATTACGAGAGGTTGCTATGATGCTGAGCATTGTGCGGCTCTCCTCTCCAACATGTATTCTGCGTAGGGAATGTCATCCTCGTGCTGAAAGTCAAAGCCCATGTATGATGGTATGCGAAACATATAAACAGTCTTTGACTTGTCCTTCATCCTCTTGTTATATTTACACGATGTGTAAGCCATGCGAGCAAGCTGTGGCTGATCCTGTCGATCTACACCTTGCTCAGTGAGCAGAGAAAAGAGGTGGCCTTTATGGGCAAGATACACATTTGGGTCAATGTGGTACATCGTCCGAATTACACTCACATCTCCACGCTCCATGAGAAAGTCAAATATGGTGTCGATAACATTGGCAGTTAGTAATATCTCATTGCAGTTCAGGTCAAAAATGACCTCTGGCCAGCATCCCATGTGATTCACTATGCCTCTTGTGATACTTTCATCTTGTGCCAGCTCCTCTTCATCGCTCATTGGAGGATACACCATCTCAAGTGGCCGTGGAATGATACTGACTTTCTCAAACTGCTCCACAACACTCTCCATCTTACTGTCCTCTGTCCACACAAAGATGTGGTCGAGACACGTTGCTCGTGTGACTTCCTTTAAGAAATGCCAGATCAGCGGCTCACCATCCAACTCATACATATTCTTGCCTGGCAGGCTTGACCCTCGGCCCCTTGCACGTATAACTGCAGCTACTTTCATTGTGCCATTCCCTTTCAGTTAAAGGATTTATATTTGAGTGCTTTTAATATACATGACATATTTTCCGTGTAAATGCATTTTTGATCGGGAGTGAAATCATTCCAGATTGACAGATGATTCTCCAGCTCATACAGAGACTCATCGTTAGTATTCATCTGTTTGTTAAAAACATTCTCTATTATATCACTGTCGAAATCTGTATTTAGAAAGCGATCCAATATCTTTTTGAATTTCGGGGATCGTGCTCTAACCATTTCATTTATTTCTTCCAGTTTATATGTTGGGATAACCTGTTTTATACGAATAAAACCCTCGTATAACGACTTTAACTTTTTGACCATTCCTGTAAAGATAGATAAGTCTGGATCATAACCATAAGAAGACCTGTAATAAAAATGCATTGCAGGAAGAGGGTGTCTAACAATGGTCATCTTTGACACACTACCTGCGTAACTCTCACACTGGTCAACCATGTCTATGGTGAAACCTTTTACAATAACCATCGTGTGTTCTAACACTCTTTCGTATTGATACTTTATAAAGTCTCTTATTATTTCATGTACTGCTGACTCACTAAGTGTTGGGGCACCACCATAGCCACCAACATTGACAGTGTAGTCTGTGGGAGGACCACCAGTGTATTCATTATATTCTATGGTAAGTCTATTGTTTATCTCTCCCCAAGCAATTACATTTTCATCTTCGTTAAAGAGTCC
>Ga0307928_10003467_pt1 | contig 12038 bp, 15 predicted proteins | sample AceLakmetagen232_FD_201815 | JGI IMG/M metagenome (GOLD analysis project Ga0307928, IMG submission 201815) | Saline water microbial communities from Ace Lake, Antarctica - #232 | ecosystem: Environmental > Aquatic > Non-marine Saline and Alkaline > Saline | place: Antarctica: Ace Lake... | reverse complement strand
TTTATATAGTAATGCCCCTCTATGGGGTAAACAACTTCGCTTCTATCTCTACCCTGAAGCATATACTTCCCACCTGATCCAATAGTGTTACCTTCTACTTTTATTCCGCCGTGTATAACATCGTGAGCTCCTTCGTTTAAACACTTTTCCAACATACTAATAATTTCCATAATTTTCATTTTAAATCTCCATAAAATAACCCCACCACAAAATCGGGTTTAGCCCATGTAACTACATAGGTTAGGGTTGGAATAGATCTCGGGGCTCCCCCGGGGACTGGAAGTGCTCTTTAACGTAAAGCACAGGAAACCGCTAATTTTCACACAGAGCTCCTATCATAGAGAGGTGTGTTGGTATTAGTACCGGAAAGCTGTTTCTTCTATACGGAGGGGGTGTTACCACCCCAGGAACTTTATAAGTTCCCCTCCTAACCACACAGACGAAAAGTACAGCGGTATGAAGCTCAACTACTTATACCCCTTTTTCGGGGTATTTTTCATGTATTTTGGGGGGTGTTTCTAATAATATTTACAGTAAAAAGAATAAGCATCTCTTTCCAGAGGGTTTTTAGCAGCTACTTTACCGGCCAGGAACTTAGCAAGCTTTTTTACAAGCCCTACACGATCCTTTTTAAAGGGAGCACTCTCCGCACATCCAGGTTCCTTAAAAAGTTTATAGTATTCATTGATACTCAAACTCTGAGTTGTACAAGATGGATTTACCAGATCTGGTGCTTCATTCTGTGTCGGAGTAGCTTCCCAATCATCCTCTCCATGGTCACAGTCAGGACAATGATCATCTCTCCTAAAATAGTAACTCATGTTTCTATCTTTCTCACAGGTAAAAGACTCTTCCGGGCCTCCACCGGTTGCGTCAGTACCAACCATTATATCACCTGCCCTTCTACAGTTAACACAGTCATCACAGTACATCGGTATGTCTACGTATCTAACATTACTCATACTATTCTCCCATATAAAAATGATTAAAATAAGCTCATATACTTATACCCCTTTTTTGAGGTATTTTTCATGTATTTTGGAGGATTGTTTTAGGTAATTTTAAGACTATTCTATAGATTATTCTATGGGTTTAGGTAGCATCTCTTCCGGTTTAGTACGATCGGTTACCTGACATTCTACTGCCACTCTCTTGTAAGTGAACTTAATACAGCCTGTGAGCTCAGCTGCGGATACATCCACACTGAATCCCATCGCATCGGGGGCGGCATCTTTATAGTCCACGAAGCATCCATAGGTCTTTTCCCCCACTGTAACGATGGCACCGGCCTGTTTACTGTCTTCATCATCAGTGTAGTTAACACCATAGCTGTTCTTACTGCCATCAGTGAAACTAACGTTCATGTCCTTAAGCGGAACTGTTCCACATGATGTGGTCAGTAGCCCTGCTGCTAGTACGATCAGTACCATTAAAAGCTTTCTCATAATACTCTCCATTTTCTAAGTTATCATACAACGTTACCTGCAGTATCTAGGATCTGCAAGGTCTTTCTCTTCATACTATCAAAAGGAAACGAGCTGTGCATACCTACTACCGGTCGAGAGAACGCCATCATAGGACGACACACGAAACATTTATGCCAATACTTCTTAACTAAAGTCTTATAAATGAACTCATCCGTTATCTGACCGTGTGGATCCTCATAGTTAGCAATACACTCGTCATATACTGATTCAGAGAATACGAACGCATGAGCTCCCCAGAATCTTATTCTATTGGATCCCATTGATAGAAGCCCAGGACTGACCTTTCTAAAGTCATTGGGAGTAGCGTTGCGGAAGTACGTACCGAATGTAAATACCTTGAAATCAGACGGTAATCCTTCAATAGCTATCTTAAAAGCATGCTCAGCATGACCTTCAAACTGAACATCATCCTCAAGTAGAAGAACTCTGCCCCATCCTCTCAGCTTAGCCTCTTTCAACATAGCAGCGAATGAAACCCTATTGGAAATCTCTTCCTTGCTGCCACCTCTTTTCGCGTGGATATGCAACACCAGAGGGTCAGAAATAGGTATTGCTGTGAAAGGTTCAACGTCCATATACTTAAAATACTCTTTATTACATTTTAGGAAGTCAGTGTATCTATCGATCTGTTTTGGTACAGTTAGTACGAATGCCGGTAACTTACTAGTTAAGTCCGGACACATCCTGGCCACTCATACGTAGAAGGTTTACAAGTTCTTCCGGAGTTATCTCACGTCCTGAACCCGATACATCAAGGCTTTCCAAGAGATCTGATCCAGGGGCCGTGCCACCCGGTACGCTACTGTTCATAGCGGAGGTTCCCCCCATGGATAGCTCAGAGTTGAGTGCAGTTTCAGCTTCAAAGTCACTCATTCGATCTGTAAGCTGTTTCTGCTTACCTTCCACCTGTTCATATACTGATTTAAAGTCACCTGAAACCTTTGCCTGTTCCCTAAGATTACGGATGTTAGTTTCACTGACACCTATGCCTCTTAGTTCTTCCGCAAAATCATTTTCGTCCATGTCACTCATAAGAGCATGTGCTCCATAGCCGATACCCGTTGCAACCCCTATGCCGCCTAGGATCTTACCCCAGTTATTCTTAAGGTAAGTGCCTATGCCTGCTTTTTTATGAACCGAGTAGCTCATTAAACTTGTTACGAATTCGGTAGCGGACATCTTGCGTATAACTTCACGCGCTTCCTCATAGTTCTGAGGCAACTTAAATTCACCGGTCTTCTTATCTTTCATAACATCCTTCTCCTTCTCCTTCTTCTTCTTCTTCTTCTTCTTCTTCTTATCTTCTTCAGAAAATTCTTTATTTATGAAAGGAGATACAGTCTCCACTGTCTTAACTTTCTTATCAGGTAGTTTTTCAGTAGTAAGATCATACTCTATTGTCTTCACTTTCTTATCCGGGAGTTTCTTATCTTTATACCCCATAACTACTTACTACCCTTTAAGAAACTATCTAAAGCATTTTTAGCCTCGTTACTCTTGTCGTAGTAATACCCTTTCATAGGATTATCAGATCCAAATAAAGGGTTTAGAGGAGACGCTCCTTCCACAGCATTCTGGATAGCCCCTGACCCTGCCATGACCCCTGGACCAGCTGCTGTTAACCCTAATATTGCAAGTAATAACTTCTCACGTTTACCCAGTGCTGTTTTAAGTGTTGCTAACTTCTTAAGCTGACCATGAGCTACCAGCATCTGAGCATCTGATAATTTTCTCATATTAAGCTCCCACTTGTCCTAAAATTCTATTCATCAGCTCGGTACCAAGAGCGCTGTCAATACCGGCATCTTCCCAATCCTTTTTATTATCCGTTCTACCACCACTCTTAACCGGAGCACCTGTCTGAGGATCTCTATCTGTACCCTTTTCAAGATCATCCATCATAAGAGGATCTCCCTTAAGCTGTTCATCTATAGTTCTTTTATTTCTTTCATTTTTAGCATCATTATTGTCTGAGGTATACTTATCAAGAAGCTTTTTCTCTTCTGCATCTGACATTATACCCTGCTCTTTTTCTTCAGAAGCGATTATGTCATTGATAGATGCTTCAGCGTTGTCCCCCATGTTCTTACTTGTATCAGCCGGAGCTTCCTGTCCCGCACTTGCTGTGTCCCCGTCAAATGGTTTAAGCGTCGAAGCCCCCAAGCCACCTACACCTGTCAAACCCAATGCGGCCATAAGTATTTTTTCCCTTGTGCTGATGGCCCGTTTAAGTTTCGCACATTTTTTAAGCATTACTACAGCATTGACAACTTGAGCCTGTGAAAGTTTTCTCATAAGATCCTCCGGGATTATATTATATCAAAAGTAAACCGATACATACGTACCTTAATCTATTTATTATACATTTGTTATCAAGATGTTCTTTTTTTATTTGTAAGGACATGCTTCCAGTAATTTATCCAAATCTATTTTTATCTTATAAGCTTTAAATCCTGACATTATTTTTTTAACAGTAATCCCTTTATCAAAAATAAGACGATCTTCAACATCTCTACCTACTGATAACAGATAATCCCTAAACTTAAAACCATACCCATGCACGTTATTAGACAACTCTATCCACCGTGAAGGGATACCATAAGCATCTCCTATTACTACCCCGTGCAAAGAACTGGATATTATTTTCTCACAAGACAGAACCTCCCTAATAAACCTTAAATTATTATCACAATTTTTTCCGTGGGTTATATCTATTATCTTAATATCAGATCTATCCTTAAATATATCTAAAAATTTGGACTTCTGATCTACTGAATGGGGTATCACTCCTAACTTATACTGTACTTTAACAGTTGGATTATAATATTTAGGTATCAGAAGAGCTGGATCTCCATAAACAGCAGGACACTCATACCCATATGCTAATAACATATTTCTTGATAATGGACCCCTAACTGCTTTTATACTTAAAGGCTTTCCAGTAAATTTATTTCTTGTCTTTATAAACCCTACACCCCATATATTAACGTTTTCAGGTTTCAACCAACCTAAGATACTACCGGTTGTAGTATGAAATATTCTTTCAGGATACTCATGTGTCTCAACCGGAGATGTTACCCTAACTTCATCCCCCGATATCCATTCAGCAATATTACGGGATATATCATCCCCCCAGTTACCTTCACTTAACTTACAAGCTGCTATGTCTATCATTTGCACATCCCTTTATATCTGATTATAATTTTATCCAACTGAAATCTAAGTAAATATTGAAGATCGTTTTCACAGGAAGCTTCGTAATTCTTTAAACTTCTTCTATTAAATGTATTCCATATTTTCTCATCATAATAAATATTTTTTAATGCATTAATAAGATCATTCGTATTGTCCCAAACATAACCACTATAATATAAATGAGGTGTCAAAGATTGTGGCATATCTCTATATAAAACTGGTATACCCGATGCTTGCACCTCAGCCGGTACCATAGCGAACGTCTCATTAGTAACAACGGATACGTAAGCCCTAAAAGTATTCATAGTATGTATAAGATCAGGTGTGTATTCTATTATTTTAACTTTTCTTTGAACATAATCAAGTTCCTTATGACTATTGATACCGTTAATATTATAAGCGTGTAGCCGATGCGCTTCTTGAAGTTTAAAATGTCTATAAGCAAATAGATCTATACCGGGAAATGCTTTAACCAGTTTTTTTACAAATCTATATATATCAAGTCCACCTGTCAACACTGGATTATTAAACTTATTAAATTCCCCTAACATTATACCTGATCTATCCTTAAATAGCTCAGATTTCATAGAAATGAGTTTTATAGTAGTGGGTAACACCGCCACAAAAGGTTTATATTTCCCAAAAGAATTTCTAGCTTCTTCAGTGAATACACCTGCAAATATATTTTTAATACCTTTTGAATGAAATCTATTGAGTATAGCTATTATAGATTTTTTACTATCTTCGCTGTACGTGTACATGCTGTTAAATACAAGTGGAACTTTATGCCTATAAAGCTCACTGAGTTTAAATAAATGATCCCAGGTAAGAGCAGTGTCTTCATAAAACCATATAATATCAGGTTTATCCTGTTTAACCCCATACATTCCTTCATCTCTAGCATTCAGGAACGTCACCTCACAATCTGCTTTTTTAAGCAATTCTGTTATATCTTTCCCCACCTGACTCATACCTGTAATGGTCCTCTTTGAACCAGTTCTTCCCATAAACAATACTTTTAATTGATGTTTCATTTAGTAATTCCTCTTATCAGATCTTCCCTATTTATATTGATATCAATACCTCTATACTTAGAAAATATACTATCTGTCTGATCAGTTAACTCAAACTTTATACTGAAACTACTGTCAACGCACATAATCTTTCTACCTTCCTCTCTCATCTTAAGACCTACCCATATATCCGCGGAACATTTTTTTTGAAACATCCACATGTCTTTTATTTCTATACCTGTATCCAGAGGTAGCACCATGACACCAGTACCCCCGAAATCACACACTCTATCGGTATACCCCTTTAAATTCTTTCTAAAATGTTTAATTAATGTAGTTTGTTTGTAATATTTTATACCACCAACCATATTCTCTGCTTTCATTGGAAGAACTCTTCCGTGCATAGTAATAGGACACTTATACTTAAGAGCCTTCATCTCCATATAATCAAAATAAAATTCCGGATAGATTATATCGTCATCACAAGAAAAGTACATGCACTTACCGAAATTACTAAAAGTTAATGGATAAAACTTTCCAGCATCAGTATAGTCACCTATTCTCTGGGATCTATAAATCGTTATTCTTCTATCATTGAGGAACTTCGGAACCTTATTGTACCCATTGAGGACTATATGAAACTCGTCAACGTTGTCCAGTATAGACTCCACAACTCTTCTAAGATCCTCTTGCCTACCAGGTATGGATGCCATCCCTACAATCCGTCTATACCCAAAGCTATTGTTGATTCTGCAGATAGGTGCATTAATGATTCTCTCGGTGGGATTCATAATAGATACGTCGTCTGAGGGAAACCCGAACCCTGATCTTACCACCATATAAATTGAAGTTTTTTTAGTTATTTTAGCAGTAAGTTGCTGCCCTACACCGCTACCTAAGTTCTTATTTTTAATCCATCTTGATGGATTAATTTCTTCCATACTCCAATTAAGATCCTCCAAAATATCCCTAGTACAAAAAAATTTACAATCTATAAAACTATTCTTTATAACCCTTAACCCTGAATATACTTCATATTCAAAATCCTTTCTTAAAGCACTCCACATATCAACATCTAATTTTACCATATTAGACACTATATTTATAGCTATCCTATTCTTACGCGGCAAAGCTGCAGCTACTGCCAGTATATTATTAATGGAAGATGTTTCCATTACCATATCATCCTGCAGAAAAAAATACCCATCGAACGACATATCCTGCTTAAGATACTGAAACATTTTATGGAATGTATTCCAGAACCCATGTTTACCCCCATGATCTAACCTTATAACTTCCATTTCGGGGTATTCATAAATAACATCTGAATAATCTTCGGTACTCCCATCGTCAAATACTTTTATATGCAGATTAACCTCTACGCTAGTAAGTACCTCTACTATCTCCCTTAATTTATCTGGTCGGTTATAAGTATTGATGCATACACAGTAATTCTTATATCTATAAGTTTCTTCAGGATCACTTAAGGACATTAAAATATTTGCTGTAAGAGCTTCTCTTAACACAGCTCTCTGGATTTCTAAACTCCTTGCATCACTATTAATATTCTTAAATATATTCTTAACTGTACTGTCCATAACACATAAAAGATGATCTTCTTGTATTTCCCTATTACTGCAAGGAATGTCCCTACCTACAGCTATGTATCCACAATCAGATTTCTTTTGTTCAATATCAGTATTAAAACAATTCATAATAACAGTATCACCAACTTTAGCTTTATTCTTACATATTTTGAACCATTCTAAAAAAGCTTCTCTTTTTGTCTTATATATTAAGATCTTGGTCTTGGAATCCTGATTAGTGTATTTTTTCCCATCAGATACTACTATTTGGAAAATACTCACTGTCTACCTCTTACGCTTAATTCTAAACCCTTCGAATTTATTCATTATAACATTAGCTTTATCAACTAAATTAAACTTAACATATCTTGATTCTATAAAATACTCTATATCAGTAAGATAAGGGTCATTCAAGGATGGAGAGTCCGTTACCGAAGCAAGAGCTGGCCACACTACCAATTTCCTTAAATCTTTTCTCCCCGCAAGAACAACATCTCCTCTATGCTTGTTTTGGAACATATCTTCAGATGGTAACCCATCATAGATATCGTACTTATTACTATTAACCGCGTACGCAAATCTACCGTACCATTTTCCCCTGGATTGAATAAGATTTCCCGGAGTAAGCTCATCTTTTTTTTTGGATAAATTACCCCTGGCACTTATACCTAAATACAGTACATCCCAGTCACCGGCAATTATTCTCTTATCTTCTGCTACTGCCTTCATAATTTTTCTAAGATATGAAACAGAGTACAGAAACTTTACATCATCCTCTAATATGAGAACGTTGGCCCACCTTTTTTCTCTAGCATACTCTAGACATTTTTTGTGAGCTAAAGCACAACCATAAGGTGCTTTAGTGAATTTCTCACCTTTTACACGATGAACTTTTTTATTAAAACCGTAAGCATTCGCTTCTTCCTGGAACTTCACCCATCTATCTAAGTGTCTATCAATGTTTATTACCAATATCCCATCAAACATATCAAAAGGTGATTTTGTCTGAATAATTCCCATACAGTATCTCCTTCAAAATCCTTTTATAACTCAGATAAGATCATCGTCACATAGTGTTTTTTCATTTATCTGCTCACTAATATTATCATCATTAAAGAAATGCTTCATAACAAAATTAACCCCGGAATCCTTAACGCTTCTGCCGTTTGCATCAAAAAAAGATCCTGAGTTATTATGGGATGTTATTATCTCATACGAAGGGAAATAGTACACACCTCTGAACATCTTTGTTATATCACCTGCCGCAGCTCTCAATGTTGACTTGGAGTATGAATTAGATACTAATACGTGATCAAACTCATACGTAGCCTTCAGAGGTACCGGTGACACTGTAAATATAAACTTAACGTTCTTATTTATATCACGCATACTTTTTATAAAATACTCCAACCCTACCATTACATCTGTGTAATTATAGTTCTTGAACCTATAACTGTCCTTGTCATAACAACCCGCCGACACTCCCGGTGCCGATGCGAAGACATCCCCGCTTGCCGCACTTACCCAAGCCTCTGTCAAACCCAATGTAAATATGAACACATCCACCGTACTAAATAGCTTCCTAACTGCTCCCAGATGCGCTTTTCTAGCATTAATAACAGCTTCCGCAGAGTCCATACCATCAGGCATCACTGAAGGTCTCATACTATCATAATACCTTCCGTCGGTCTCCCATACCGGTTCAGAGATCTTAAAACCATTGAACGCTTCATCGAAAAGCTGACACAGCTGATCTACCGTATAAATGTTGCCGTATCTTCCTGAATAAATACCGTAGCCGTTTCTTAAGACTTCTTCTCCAGTTATACCCTCCGGTGCCGGTTCCATATCCAGGAAATTAAGATCTCGCTGTTTCAGATGTCTTGTTAAGTGCTGTGCAAAGCATGACCCTGCGGTACCTATCTTAATGTCCTTAGTGAACTCAATAGGGGATGACCACATATTCTTAAGTTCCATAAAGTTACCCGATGCAGCCCCCTTGTCCCATCTCTGGAAATCCTGGCAATCAACATAAGGATGTATTCTCTCAGTCATTACTTTTCTCTCAGTCATTACTTTTCTCCCAGTATTTAATGTTGGCGGAAGACGTAGTGGACTCTTCTGCTTCCATAGCTGCTATAAGCCATCTCTTATAAACGTCAATGGGTATACCCTTATGCCCTGCTATACCCCAGTAACTACTGTGCAACAATAGACTTCCCGCTCTAGCTATCCTTAGTTTTCTGATATGTTCCATGAACTCCATACAATATCTGAAATCACGAGGGGAAGCATTGTTAACAACATAAATAAGGTTATTACCTCCATCCTGCTTATATCTCACCATCAGATCTGTTGTTCTGTTATTTCTTATAGTATCCAGATCTTTTTCAAAGGAACTAGGCATACCCTTGTCTCCGTACTTTTCTTTCATAGGTGCGATAACGTTATTATCAATATGACTGAGGTAGTTTATTTGAGGATTACATGCTATTGTTATGCAGTTAGGCACACCATATCCGAAAAATGCTGATGCAAAACCCCCCGCAGAACCACCAATCAGTACTAACCTATCTGTAAATACAGTAACGAGCTCTTTCAAGGTCTTACTTAATACCGTTTGCGATAAAGCGTACCAGCCGCTTACCGACATATTACCCCAAAAAATAGGGTTACTCGGTAATAAATCGTTAAACGACCTGTAAAAACGGTCAGTCACTACCATAAAATTCATAGCAGGATCATCCAGCAAATTAAAAAAAGTAGGATATTCCTGCTTAACATACCCCCTTGGTCTGGTAGCTCCTGAAAAGAATACCGCCAGCTTACTGCTATTGTTACGTTTACTGAGCTGTACATCGACGTACTCTTCTGATTCCGAGTCATATATCTCAGCTGTTATCACCTGCCCTACTTCCGCACTCCTCACACTTTCTATAAATTTAACTATATCCATTACAAATATTCTCCTTGTAATATTAAAATGGTTTAGTGGACCTGTTACTACCACTACCCTTTTTTAAAAATTTAGACTTTCTAACTTTAATTTTACCGTTCTTCTTATGGAATAGTTCCCTATTACCGGACCCTACCTTAAAACCAGTTTCACCTGTGACATTTTCTTTTGTAGCAACACCTCGTGTGACCTCTGCAAATGCAGCTGTATTAGACTTTTTTATCCGAGAAGATCCTTTGCGTATATTTATTATTGTTTCAGCTATCCCACTTAACCCTATTTCAGCTACAACAAGATGTTCTTTAGCTATTCTATTTATATCTTCTCTAGAACACCTATGTATCTCACCTTTTTCAAAGGAAAGACAAAGTGTAAGATTATTGGACTTAGCTACTCTCTCAACTGTAGCCAATACAGAGTTATTAAGAGTTACTCTTTCTCTCTGTGTTTCGATCTCACCCTTTAAAACCATACCTTTAAGCCATGTTATACCATACTCTGTCATACTTAAAAGAGCACTCTTAACTTTATTAAGATCGCTGTCTGTGAGCTCCGGAAAAAGAGAGCGTATCATTCCGATCATAAACTCTGATTCGTAGGTACTTGTTTTTTTGCCATCCGAGATCTTTATTTTAGATGTCATCTATAGTTCCTCCATTTGAATACTTCCACCCTTTATTATACACATACCGAAAAAAAAGGATCCCGCCAAAAGACGAGATCCCCCCCAACACGAACCGTAGAAAAAACAAGATTTGGGAAACCGGTGTAGAATCCCTCGAGATAAAGATCCCATTCGGAGCGCTGATGTTCACCGCAATACCAGCATAGTGTCCAAATGACAGCACCGTGAAGAACAGTACTAAATAAATATTAGCATACAACATATGGTATGTCAAGTCTTTCATGAAGATTTTTTCCACAAAATGTCATAAAATACTTTTAGCTCCCACATCTACATCTTTTTCTTTTTCATCATCCTTTACTGCAACATCACTACTGTCCACTGACACCCCGCTGATCTCCTTTAAGAATGCCATCCGCAATACAGCTGCCGTAACTACCGAGATCTCATTATTCTGATATGTGTTCTCAGCGTAATGGTTCATCCTTAAAGCCCAGAGCTGAGGTCCTATATGCTGCATATTCATTAAAGGCACTTTCTTCTCCAGATCATCCCGATGTAACAGCCGGGTGTCCATCCAACCTGTCTCATGCACCCCCAGGATATCTACCATAGGCATCTTCTTGACAACGTAGATGGAGTTCTTAAGTTCTCTGAGCATGGTATCCCCATTGTCCGATCCTTTTCTCCCGATGACTACCGCCGGTCCGGCTGAAGGCTCATACTGATCCTTATCATAATGCCACACAACGTCCCCTATCATAAAATAAGGATCATACGGGAGCATAGCCTGCAGTTCCGGGGAAATGACATTGACCTGTTCCTCTACCAAGATCTTTCCAAGCCTTATCGTATGTGTGAACAAAGAAAATCTCTTCTTAAGAATCTCCACAGTTCTAATAACTAAGTTGTGGACCATAGAGTTCCTGATGCCGCCCCCCTGCTCCTCTGAAAACTTATCAAGCTCCTTGTACAGAACTCCTAATATCTCTTTTTCCATCATTTCCTCAATAAAATCAGTTACTTAAGTCTACGACGCCTACTGGTATTACTTCGGTGGGTTGCCTTTAACAGGTACACTGGCAAGCAATTCATCTAAAGTATCATCTTCAAATTTTTCCTGAAAAGTTTCATCCACACTTTCATCCACACTTTCATCCACACTTTCATCCACAC
>Ga0307928_10003466_pt1 | contig 12040 bp, 14 predicted proteins | sample AceLakmetagen232_FD_201815 | JGI IMG/M metagenome (GOLD analysis project Ga0307928, IMG submission 201815) | Saline water microbial communities from Ace Lake, Antarctica - #232 | ecosystem: Environmental > Aquatic > Non-marine Saline and Alkaline > Saline | place: Antarctica: Ace Lake... | reverse complement strand
GTAGTGGCACTGACCACGGCGGAATGAGTTATGAAACCTCTATAAGCTCTAGTGATGTAACGATGTCTTGGAGCGGTTCGGCAGATTATGCTGAAGCAGCAACCTGTTTTTCTAAGGCATCAGTATCTTTTATCAGTAAGATAACTGGGGTGGCACAAGCAAGTATAAAAGAGTTTATAGGGGTAACAAATGCAAATATTAAAAAGGTATCGGGCGTTTCCAACGTATAGACAAGATACTTAACTAATAGTACAATCTAACTATGCTTGACATTGTATATATACAACATCTACAATATGTTAATGAAAAAGGGTATGAAGATGTCTGACGAACAAAAGAGGAAAATATCTTTAGCAAGGACCGGTAAGTATAGGGGGAAGAATAACCCTAAATGGCGTGGTGGAAAGATGATGGTTAGTGGATATATGTACATCTACTCCCCGAACCACCCAAATAAAACACAGGCAGGTTATGTGTGTGAACATAGACTTGTTATGGAGAAAAAACTTGGAAGATATTTAGATAGAAGTGAATTGGTACACCACATTAACCACATAAAAACAGATAACAGAAAAGAAAATCTTATCTTAACAAACAACCACGAACATATGAAAAATCACCAAGAAGTATTTGATAAACAACGAATAGATTTTAAGGGTAAACATTTTAATAAAGAGAATGAGTTTGTTAAGGGTTACACATGGAATACAGGTAAACATTTATCTGAAGAACATAAGAGGAAGATAAGTGAAGGAAGGAGAAGGTTTTATGGAAAATGATACTTGGAAAAAGGCACAGGAGTTTGAGATAGATTGGCATCTAAACCAACAGTTTAATACATACAACGAACAAACCAAACAATATACATACGCTTCACTTATGGGTTTAGATTATTATAAAACAGATTACTATGGTCAAATAGGTTGGGATCTAGGAGACATTTCGGTATTGGACATAGGAAGTGGAGAACAATCCATACTACTCAAAACAAAAGCAGGTAAGAGAACTGTATTAGACCCTTTAATGGATAAGTTTCCAACTTGGGTTGGAGAAAGATACAAAGAAGCGGGTATAGAAACGATATGTTCTCCAGCAGAAGATTTCACAAAGGGTAGTTACGATTGTGTACTAATATACAACGTGCTAGAACACGTCATTGACCCCAAAAAGATCATAGACAACGCCTTAGAGCTTGGAAAGGTAGTTAGAATCTTTGAGTGGGTAGGTAACACAACAAACATAGGACATATACATTCCCTTAAACAGGCAGAGCTAGACGAGTGGCTTGGTGGGGAAGGTAAAGTAGAAGTAATTAAGCGTGGGGGTGCCAACGGAAAAGCCTACTACGGAATTTTTAAAGGAAGGAATTATGAGTAAAGATAAACAAAAACCAATGACAAAAGAGCAACGTGCGGAATTTTCAAAGGCAGATGTAGAGTTCAGGGGACTGTGCGACAAGTACTCCGACTTTAAGTTTGTTGGTAACACAGTAGTGAACCTATACCTAATAGGTAAGAGGAATCTTAAACGGGAGGGGTGCATATATACAGATGAGGAAGATCAAAGCAAATCGTTGTTTGCCGGTGGTACTGGCTATATCATTTATAGAAATGTGTTTAAAGGGAGTAAAGAATAATGTTACATCTGGCAGTTAATAAGGAGTTTACATATTTGAACTATCTATCAGTTGCGTCAGCAATTAGATTTGGTGGCGGGTTGTCCATTTGGACTAAAGAAGAACCAGTGGATAACTTTTACTGGAATATTATTAAGAAGTTACCACAGCCAATATTTAAAGAAATAGATCCGGTTACAGGGATTACATTAGATCAAGCGGACTTTACAGGTCGCCTTGACATATTGTACATTGGGACTTTACATAAGGGGATGGTTGACGAGGCTATGATAGACCATAAGGATATGTACAACGATGATGGGGAATTTGAAATAAAGGGGATGTGTTTAGTTAGGATATATAAACCAGAACTAATAACCAGAGAATATGTAGAAACCAGTAAATCAGCGATAGCTCAGCTTATCAGGAAAGTTATTGTAAAAAGGGTGTGGAATGTCAGAGAATAAAGATGATTGGCTAAGTAGGGTAATGGGGCATTTAGAGACCGCACATGGCACAGCTTGGGGTACTGCGGGGGATCTAATAGAAGCAGACACTAATGAGAAGAAGTGGAGAGCGTTCATGGCACTAAAGATTTCAGGTTTTACGATGGAACTTACAAAGTATTATGTAGATTATAGAGGGGGTTTGGAAGCCCCAGAAAGAACAGATGAATAAAAAATATAGATTCCATGTTTTAGGGTTAGTTCATTTACCAACATCGGAGGAATATATGTCTTGTGCCTTTACCCAAAAGAATGTGAAGTTATGCAAGATGCTAATGGATATGGGACATGAGGTGTTTCTATACGGTGCGGAAAGCTCAACAGCACCCTGTACTAAGTTCATACAAACACACTTCCTAAAGGATATTAGAAAAGCGTGGGGAGAGGGAGACAACAGGTTTGAAATTGGATACGACTGGCAGAATAAGCAGTTTAAACACGATATAAATAAACCCAAAAAAGCTCCAGTAACCATGCAGTATTATTCACATGCCATTACAACAATAAACAAACTCAAGGAACCAGATGATTTTTTGATAGTCACACAGGGCATGTACCAGAAACCAATAGTAGATGCTGTGAATATCCCACTAACTGTAGAATCAGGAATAGGGTATAGGGGATCTTTTACACAGTTTAGGTCATGGGAAAGTTCGTATATTCAGAATTTCACTTATGGATCAGAGCATCCAAGACAATCTATAAATGGCAAATATTATGACAGGGTTATCCCGAACTACTTTGATACTAAGGACTTCCCATTTGTGGAGAAAAAGGGAGACTACTTCTTATACATGGGTAGGATGATACAGAGAAAGGGTGTTATGACAGCAATAAAGACCTGCCAGATTACTGGAGACAAACTAATACTAGCCGGACAACTAAGCAACGAAGTACGGTTAGAGACCCTTAAACCGTACAAGAATGTAGAGTTTGTAGGGTATGCAGACCCTAAGAAAAGAGCAGAACTAATGGGTAAAGCTAAAGCAGTATTTTGCCCTTCTACTTACCTAGAACCGTTTTGTGGAGTTCATGCAGAAGCTATGTTATGCGGTACGCCAGTAATAACTACCAACTTTGGTGCTTTTACCGATACATTTCCAGATGGAGTGTGTGGTTACAGGTGCGATACTTTAGATGATTTCGTTTGGGCTACTAAAAATGTTGATAAACTATCTCCTAAGAGAATAAATGAGTGGGCTTTGAGTAAGTTTTCGCTTGAAGTTGTTAGTAAGCAGTACAGCAAGTGGTTTGATGATTTAATGGACTGGTACGAAAGCACCACAGAAAAGAATATAAAGGGTTGGCACAGGATTAGAGAGCAAGAACCAGAGTGGAGAACGGAGTTGAACAAGATACAGACTTCGTGGTACGATCAGGGTAATGAAAACAAGGGATAACAATGGGAGATTTACTTCAAATATAACAGGGGATAACAACTATAATTGGAAGGGCGGTATGGTTAAAGTAAAATGTAGTTACTGTAATAAACCCTTACTTAGACACCCAAACAGATTAAAAAGAACCAAGAACCATTTTTGCAATATAAAATGTAAGGGAAGTTGGCAAAACGGTAATCCGAATGCAAGATAGAATAAGAGAACTAGAAAAGGTATAATATTAGTATGGCAACAAACTTAGTAACTATATCCAATTGGAATAATGGCGGTATGGCAGATTCCAAGTGGTCAGGTATTCCCGACTCCCTTTATAGAATGGTAGGGCTAGATCCACATTCAGAACCCGGAGTTTTAAAAGCAGAGCAAAAACTTACTAAAGATTCCGGTGCAACAGTAGATGAGTTTTGTAAATGGCAATTAGCATCCTCAAATGGTAGGACATACCACTTTTCAGCAGATTCAGGAAAAATATGGGAAAGAACAAGTGCAGGTGTATGGTCTTTGGTATACACAACCACTGCGGCGGCAGGGGAACATAAATGTCTCGGTGCTATTGAATACAATGGCTATATTATTTGGGCTACCGAATTAAGAATACACAGAATACTAGCTACAGATGGGGAGGGGTCAACAGAATGGACTGCTAATGCTGATGAGGATTGGCAAACTTTTGGTATTGGTAATAAGAGTTATCACCCAATGGTTACACAGAACCTCAGGCTCTATATAGGAGATGGGTACTATGTAGCCGTATGGGACAAGACTACCTTCACTGATGATGCCCTAGACATTACAGCATCACTTGTTATCAAGTCTTTGGGCAAAATGGATACTGATGTTCTTATTGGAACTACAGTTGATGACAACGTGGCTAAGACGGAGATATTAAGATGGAATACATGGGGAGTTTCATTTACTAGTTCTGATCCAATAGAAGAAACCGGAATTAACGCTTTCTTACCCGCAGATAACGTTGTTTATGTGTCAGCAGGTACATACGGAAACATCTATATATACGATGGTAACGGACTAGACCTCTATAAGAAGGTTCAAGGTACATACACGCCAACAGCAACGTGTATGATCCACCCGGATGCAGTAGCTAATCTTGATGGTCAGGTGTTATTTGGGGTATCTAATGACTCAGGAAACCCCTGTTTAGAGGGTGTATACAGGCTAGGCAGACATTCAAGAAACTACAACTGGATTATGGACATGCCATACCCAATATCAGAGAGATCTACTGGAGCTTTTGTAATGAGTGGTATTGAAATAGGATCAATTATAAATGTGGGGCAGAAAATACTGGTTTCTTGGAAGAATTCTAGCACCTACGGGGTTGATCTGCTAGATAGTGCTAATAAGCTCAGTGGGGCATATTTCGAGACTAGGGTAATGAGACCAGATAGAGTAAACAACTCAACTTTCAGTAAATTCGCCATGCCATACGCCAGTTTACCTGCTTCTACAGCAATAGCGTTGTCTTATGACAAGAACTATACGGGGTCATACACTACACCTACATCCTCACAGATAACGGATACCGATAGGAAAATAATAACTTTAGAGGAAGGGATAGAAGCTATTGCACTACAACTAAAGGTGGTACTAACTGCTAGTGTTAACACTACGCCATCGCTTGAGAGTGTTGTAGCCTATTTAACATAATGGATGTTTTTATAGACGTAGAAAATATCCCAATAGAACCTTCTGTAGCTAATGGAAGTCAGAGCATAAATACAGGTGATCTTGGAATTGGGCAAGGATCTAAGGTATTTAGAGCTGATCGATCCGGTATATGGGCGGGGGCAGAGCAGTTCGCAGATGCTCCATTTAGCGTGGATATGGAAGGGAACATCATAGCAACAGCAGGTACGTTTGGTCAGTATATTTCAAAGGCAGGTACGGGACAGGCACTAACGGGGGATTTCAATTTGAATGATGGTAATGTGAAAATAGATGGTGCTAATCACAGAATACTAATAAATGATGGTACTAATAATAGAATAGTTATAGGCGAGATTTAATGTCATACGGAATAGTAATAACAAAGGCGGGGTATGACGCCACAAGCGGGGCTGTAGCTGATAAGAACAAGATTTTTGATAGCAGTCTCGACCATTTGAAAACATTTAGTTCTGGAAATTTTGAACAAACTGTAGCGGCATGGGGAAGTTATAGTGGATATGTTACACACTCCTTAGGATATAACCCATTGTGTTTATGTTATTTTTCTACAGACGATGGGGATAATTATAGAATATGTTTTGGGGCGGAGAGTACCCCAGCAAGATATTCTATAAATTGGGCTAGTGTCCTTATAGCCATTGATGATACTAAGGTTTATTTTCATCTGGATAATGTTACTAGTAGTTCTATAGATTTTTTAGTTAAGTATGAAATATTTTATGAGGGAGCATAAATGGCAAAAGGAATAAAAGTAACAAAGTCAGGGAAAGAAGTAACTACATCTACCAGCTTAGATGATTTCTATATTCACTCATCATACCCGCTTCTAAAAGTACACAGTTCGGGTTCTTTTTCCACAGGTATAACGGGTTTACAAACTATAGATCACGATTTGGGGTACATCCCTTTTATTTTAGTATTTGCCCAATATGTTGGTGCTGATGGGTATGATCCCTACATAACCGATGAGCTTTATCAATGTGACTGGCTACAAGAGGGGGCTACTGTTACATTTTTTGGTGTGGCCCAAGCCTATGATGACAGAGTAGAGATAGAGATTGGAAATACAAACGCAGCTAGAACCGGTGTTGTTGATGGTATTTATTATATATTTAAGGATGAGGTAGCGGCATGAGTTATGGAATGAAGGTATCAAAAGCAGGGTATAATGTTCTTACTACTGGAAATGTTAATCTATCCTTTAATAGCGATTTAGCTACACACAGTATATTTAATGTGGCTAGTGCGAGTATAGAGGGGTCGGGAGATCCTTATGTTGACGTTACTCACAGCTTGGGGTTTGTACCTAAAGTATGGGTATTTTTGCTTCAAAATGATGGTGAGGATTATATTAGCAGAGTTCCAATAGATCTTGGGTGGTCTAGTGGTTCTTTAGACTACTATATAGATGACACAAAAGTCAGAATAGAAGCAGAAGATACATCTGAAGATTATACTTTTAAAGTAGTTATTTTTACAAGGAGTCCGAATATATGATGATATTTTACGAAAAGGATACGGGGAAAATAGTTGGTACTGTTAATGGAAGAATACATAGCCCAGAAGAAATGAGAATGTGGGTTGGTGATAAAGCAAAAACAGAGAGGATAGTATGTCAGTGGGTGGAAAAGAGTGTTGATGGCAAGAAGGCGCTAGTTCCAGAGAATGATCCGGAAATGTTTGAAAAATTGGAAACTGAGAGAATGGTTGGTAGGCGATACAAAGTCGATACTAAAACTAAGAAGGTAATAGAGAAGACACAAAGTGAAATAACACAAGATGAAGTCCGTAGGGCTGAGGTGCGTAAAGGCAGGAAAACTAGAAAAAGTAACCCCGCAGAATTAGAGGAAAAGATAAAGGCACTCGAAAACAGAATTTCAAAGATGGAGAAAGACGTTAAATAACGTTATAATATATACATGGCAACTACACCCAACGATCAAGCAGGATTAAAAGCATATATAGCGGATCTTAAATCTCAAGGCAAGTCTGAATCTACTTCTAAGAGCTACGCTAAAGCAGTTATAAAACTAAAGCAGTTTACACCAGAGAAGTTTGACCTAGAAGCGGGTGGGGGTAATGAAGCTATATTACAAAGGGGTGTGGAAGCTCCAAAAGAAATATCTGCAATACAAAGTGGTGGTGGGGAGGATCTATCAGGCTACCTAGATAACTACCAAAAGGGGGTTTTTGAAAAGGCAGGTTCTCCGGAACTAAGGGAACAAATATCCGCGCAGTTAGAACCTGATGTAGGACAGCCAGACACTCTAAATAGAATGGATGAGGGCAGTTTCATGAGAGAAGAAATGGGCGTTGGTGGACTGGAAACCACAGTCAATGATCTTAAAGCACAACTAGAAGAACAATACGCAAGTAAGAGGGCAAGAACACAGGCGGCTGAAGGTGATCCAGTAGCACTTGGAGTTATTGGTGGCAGAGTATCAGAGATTGAGAGACAAGAAACTGAGAGAATTGATGCTATCGGCAGACAATTAAATGTTGTAAATGATCAACTTAACACCGCATACGCCAACATAGAGATGAACATGAGCTTTATGGGCATGGACTATCAGGATGCTAAAGATAAGTACGACTCGGAGTTTGATAGAAACTTAAAGATTTATAATCTAATGGATGAGGAAATGGATGAAGAAGAAGCCAATGCTAGAGCAAATCTACAAACATATCAAAACGCTATACTGGCGGGTAACATTGACTTTAATGTTTTATCAGGGGATCAGAAACTTGCAATAAACAAGATGGAGTTGCAATCCAAACTTCCAATAGGATTTACAGCTTCACTACAGGCGAAAGGAAAAATAATATCCACAACTACAAGAGATTCAGGTGGTCAGAAATATGCAGACGTTGTTATGCAGATGCCAGACGGATCAACGAAAGTACAATCACAGCTTTTGGGGGCATCTAGCAGTGGGAAAGAAACCACAGTGTCATTACAGGAAAAATCTTCCTCCATGACAAGTAAACTTAGAGGCGCGGCAGGAACAGACGGTAAGGTTTCACCGGATACTTGGAGGCAGGGCATGCAGGGGTGGGTAGCTCTTGGTGGAGATGAAGAAGATTACAAATCCCGCTTCGGGTCTTACGTCAATAAAAGCTATGACTCTTGGTATGAAGATTACGAGGGGTTTAGTATAGAAGATGCCTTTTTAAGGACATAAAGAAAGTTTTTACCATGCCAAATATATTTGATGAATATTTTAAAAACGACGATGACGAAGAAAAAACTCCTAGCCAACAGGCGGCTGAACAGGTAAAGAGTGAGGCTAATATCTTTGATGAGTATTTTACTCAAGAAACACAGGTAAAACAACAACCGGTTCAAGAAAAACCCCCCGTCGAGGAAAAGAAACCCTTTATTAGTAAAGCTGTGGAAGCAGTTAAGGGCTTTTTTTTTGGTGACAAAGAAACTGCCCCTGTTCCAGACGAAAGAATACAAGAATCAGCACTAACGGTAAACCAACAAGCTAGGGGATCTTTAGAGTCTACTAAACAGGAGGTAATAAGCTATTTGAAGGATAGTGTTAGCCAGAGTAGTAAATACAGGGAGTTTGTTTCAAGCCTTGATGTAGACAACTTTGATGATAATAAAAGAAAAATACAAAGGATTGTATCTTTGCCCGGTGAGTTTGAAGTAACAGGGGTACAAGAGGTTGGGAAGGGTATTTTTAAACACGATATAGAAACTAGTAAATATGAAAGTAGAAAAGGGACAGACCTATTTAACAAGATAAAAACGATAGAGGACACCATCCAACATACAGATGAAGCTACTGGAGCAATAAGTGCTAACAGGGGGCTGTTCAAACAACTTTATGAGGGAATAAAAGACTTTGATTACGTTTTTCCTTCCTCCTATACAAACTATCAGGAATCTTTGGACAAAAAACACTTAGAGGCATACGAGAAGGTAAAAAACAACGAAGAAATAACAGACGATGACCTTGTTTATCTAAACTCTATAAGGGCTAATGTATTCAATGAACTAACTGAAAAAGGGTATGGAACACTGGCTGCGGATGTTATAACGGGGTCTTTATCTTTTGGTGCTGAAATGACTCTTATGAAGTCACTAGCCCCAAGCGTATCATTGGGGGCATCCCCTGCATTGAACGCCATAAAGAGTGACAAAGTAAGGGCTGTAGTAGAAAAGATAGTAGGAAACAGTGTCCAACTAGCAGTTAATAGCCAATTCGATATACCAACAATGCCCAATATATGTTACCTACCGTGGATTATGAAGAATGGGTATCCGATACAGAGAAAAAAGATATACTGGAGACATTAAAAGATGGGGATGATAAAAACACAGCAGAATATAAAGCCAGAGCAACTACCTTAATAGAGTATGTATCGGAGGGAATTGGCGATTATATTGATGATGCACTGCCCTTTGTTAAAAAAGCCTTCATAGGAAAGTTTCTAAAAAACAGGGGAATTAAGGAAGCAGGAAAAGCTACTGCTGTATTGAAGGGTATGCACATAAATGGAATAGTTGGCGAAGTTATAGAAGAAGAAATAGGAGAACCGTTTTTAGCCAACATAGAAGAAAGAGACTACCAAGACCCATTTACAACACCGGAGGGCAGGGAGAGGTTACTTGTTGAGGTATTAGGCATAGGTGCTTTACAAGGAATGTCTAAAGTAAGTGATGCCACTATAAGGGGTATAAGTGGCTTCAGGAGCAGTAAAAAGACGTCTCCTTTAAGTATTCCTGTAGAACAAGCTCCGGCAGTAACACCCCCAGAGGATATAGCTATAGTTGAGGGTGGCACACAGATCATAGAAGAAGAACAGAAACCAGAGGAAATTGAAGAAGTAAAACTAGATCCTAAAAAAGAATCTGTGGATAATCTAATAGAGAGAGTAAGAGACTCAACACAAGCTAAGGGAAAACTAACACCAGAAACCATAGCGGATCTAAAGCAAACACAACTTGGTGTAGACGAATTACAGTTTGATGAGGGGGATACCATAACTTTGTATAGAAAAGGCGGGGTAACAGAGGGAGAACCCGCAGGATTTTCTGTAAAGCCTTTAGAAGATCAAACCCCATACACAATAAACAAAGAAGATGTGTTGGTCAATGTTCAATCTGAGGCACTGAAAAACTACATTCAAGGGACATACACAGAAGAAGGCGGTCAGTTTGACAAAGAAGGCGTACGCCAGTTAATAGAGCAATTCCAAGAGATAGAATCAGAGGTTGTGGTACTAGCTAATGAGGATATTGTAAACCAGTATAGTGCGGAAACTAAAGCCGTAGAGCCAGTGGTAGAGCCAGAAATACAGGTAGAGGAAGCACCAAAGGCTAAGGACAAGTTTCCAACATATGATACTAAACAACCAACAGCAGATGTATCAAAAATAGCTACAAAGGACTTGGTAAGTGGCTTAGTAGAACAGGGGGGACACCCAAATCAGAGATGGGAACCAGATTTAAAGTTAGATCCCACTGGAAAAAGTAGATATACAAGCTCTGATAGAAGTGCTTATACAAATGAGATTACTAAGCGTGGGGTAGATACGGTACTGGCTGATCTTGGGTATTCTACCGATAGAAAAACTGTGTGGAGAAACAGGCACACGGGTACTGAAAAGACATTGGGGGAATTATTATCCGTAGACAAGGCAGGTAAAGCCAGAGGTAGAACAGAAGACAACGAAATACCCTTCGTTTTAGAAAACTGGATGCCCGCAGAGGGGGAGAACGCTATCAAGAAAGCCTATGATAAAAGAACAATAGAGATGAAAGAGCAATTGGAAGCAACAGAAAAAGCAGTTAAGAAAGCTAAAAAGATAACCAAAACCGCACAGAAGAAAGTCAAGAGTGAGGAATTAGTAGCGTTTGCAAATAGATACTATGGAGATGTTATAACGATACAAAAACCCGTTAGTGGTTTGTGGGAAAGTAAGGGCAATGTTGTTTTTGTAAAAGAAGTAGATCACAGAATAGGCTTTATTGACAAGCTAAAGCAAGATAACTTTATAGAGGATGCCCAAGAGGCGGGGGGCAATAATGTAATAAAACTTACATTTAAGAAAGATATGATTCCGGACTTAGTAAAGGTGGGGAAACCAAAGACTAAGGAGATAACCAAAACTGTTGCTACACATGAGGCAGATGTAGTAAAAATCTATAAGGCTAACTCTAGTGCAGTAGAACAGGCGATGAGTGAGGTGTTTGCGGAGCTAGAGATAGCAGAGGCAGGTACTAGGCTGTTCACAGAAGAAGGGGTGATAGGAGTGCCTTCATCTTTTCCGGCGTGGATTCCGGAGGAATATAGATCTAAGAAATTATTTGGAAAGGTAATGGATGGGTTGAGTTTAGATAACTTAAAGTACCCAGAAGGTAATAGACCAAAGCAAAGAGCCTTGTTCGATGCTCTGTTAGATGAGGTAGATTCCAGAGCAAAAATAGATACAGCAAGTATTAGGGCTGATATAATAGAAGCATATGGCAAAGAAAAAAAAGAACCTAAAAGTACTGTTTCTAAACGCCCTAAAAGAAGCGAAACAGAACCTACAAAAACCGAAGTAGAAAAGCCATACAAAGAACAACCTATTAAGGGTACTGGTGGTGCTTATGCTACTTTCGGTGAGTATGCAGACCTAGAGACTATTAGAGAAAACATGAGCGAAGTTCCAAGAGTTAGGTTTCCAGAGATAGTAAGACTAGCTAAAGAACTAACTAAAAGCGTACCTAGTGTAAAAGTACCTAGAATGATGGGACTTGGAGTTCCTAATGGTGTGTTTTATCCTAGCGGAGATGGCAAGATTGTTTTAAACCCCAATATTTTTAAAGACAT
>Ga0307928_10003462_pt1 | contig 12044 bp, 15 predicted proteins | sample AceLakmetagen232_FD_201815 | JGI IMG/M metagenome (GOLD analysis project Ga0307928, IMG submission 201815) | Saline water microbial communities from Ace Lake, Antarctica - #232 | ecosystem: Environmental > Aquatic > Non-marine Saline and Alkaline > Saline | place: Antarctica: Ace Lake... | reverse complement strand
ATCTTGCTCTGTAATGGAGCTGGCATATTATCAAACCCAACCCCCGGCTTATTCGCAGCAGTGTAGAATTCTAAGAAAGCATTGGTCATCACCTGAGCCGAAGCCATTGCCTCACCATCAGCAGAGATTTTAGTAGCAAAACCAATCTTAGTGTTTAGTTGATTGACAGCGTTAGCAGCATCGTTCACTTTCCCCGGTCTTTGTTCTGCCTTAGAAATGTGCTTCATTGATTCCCCAAACTCAACACCGCCAATACCAGCAGGACCAACACCAGCCCTCAACCGTACAGGAATGAAACCGATCTGTTCTGCCCAAAGATTATCAATGTCAGCCTGAGATCTAAACTTCCCATATCCGTCAAACATAATAGTTAGCTGATTGTCCATGATGTTCTTGATAGCGAAGTTAGGATTAGCAGCAAGCAATACGAGAGTTTGTACAGCTTTCACTGCACTAACAAAATTCTGTTCTATTGATTTAGGCTTTACTCCATACCACTCGGTAGCCCACTTGTTTGTTTTATCCAACAGCGTGAGATACACATCATCAAAGAATTCCTTAGAGTTATTATAAATCGTACCGTCAGTCATTTTTTGAGCAGTGTCTGTCAGTTTCTCTACCGTTATCTCATGTTCAGCCAACTTCTCAGCCACACCCTTGATAGCATCCGGATCTGTATCGATTATCCTTTCTAACCGGGCAAATATCTCATTAGCTTTGTTTGGATCTTTCAGCCCCATTAGTAAATCGTCATACTCCATATCTAATGCTTTGGCAAACTTGTCGAACATATCCCTTACAGGTTCTGTTCTCAACCATCTGGTGTGCATTGCATCCACATCTTTGAGGACTTCCGTAGTCAGAATGTTTGGAATAACTGCACCCTCTGGACCACCCATTGCATAGATACTTGTCTCTCGGGCGAAGTCCATTGGACTTTCAGCCATTCTATGTAAGTAATTGAGTGCCCTGTCAGGTCCTAAAGAGAGCTCCCCGTTGAATCGAGCATGTTCCATGCCCATTGCCAACAGGTTTCCAGCCTTAGAAGTGGCTAAAGAAGCCCTTGATTTAGGAGTTAGAGATCCTAATCCGTTGATTCCCTTCTCCCACCCTTTGGATAAGCCGTAAATTCCAGCCACCATTCCCCCGGGAACGCCAGCAATACGACTTCCAATGCCACCAAGTAGACCGCCAGCAGCCAATCCCCCGGCAATTTGCTGTCCAAGGTTAGGTGGTTTCACTGACTCTAATATCCGTAGGTTTCCTTCCGGAGTAATCCCGGTGAGCATCCGGTTTATCTTTCCTGATATTCCTTCTTGTACCGCAATCTTAGCCACGTTATCGGCATAAGTATTAGTCACCTCATTCCTCTTGACATAATCATAACCAGTGTCTAAATCTTTCCCTTCAATATTGAAGGCTTTCCCTGCATCAAATATCTCATAATCAGCAATGGGAACTTCACCTTTGTTGTATATATCAACAATGTCCACTCCCTTATAATCGTTCTGAATAAGTTTCGCAGCAGCAGCAGGATCTGCCTCGTGTGCCATCAACCGGAACTTAGCATACAGGTCAGGCACTGCTGTCCACCTGTTACTTCCACTAGCCACCGCCTTGATAGAACTGGACAGTGTGACCGCATCGATATTATGTGGTGCAAGTTTCGTCATAGCGATAAGGGAATCACCCATAAGTGCAGCGGGAGCAAACGCCCAATTTAGCGGATCTAAGAATATACCGCCAAACAATTCCATCATCAATCCACCAAGCCCAAACTCATTTGTCCAAAATAAGTAAACATCGTCTTTGGAAATCTCGCCACTCTCTATTCTGTCCAACCCATCTTCAAAGTGCTCTGAAACAAACTCTGCAATGTGATCCGGAATAATACCCTTCTTTATATTTGCATAGTCATCAGCCACCGCCAGCATTGCCTCAGCATACAGCTCTTGTGGTTCATTATATTCTCCCTTGTACCAAGGAGTATCCCAAGAAAGGTTTTCACCTAACATTGGTGCATTTTCCGAAACAGGCATACCAATCATTTCGCCTACAGTGTTGATCGTTCCAGCAGGAGCAGACGCTTGAAACAAGAACGCAGAGGCTTTCCATGCTTCTGGTAAATGGTTCAGATACCATGCAAGATTATCTGCAATAGTATCGCCATGTCGTTGTTCGCCACCGTATATACCTTTGGCTATAATGTGCAGTGGTTGAGCAACCATTCCTGCAGGTCGCAATACAGCTTGCCATGCAGCGTCTAAGACCATCATTGCATCAGCAAACTTCTCGTACTTCTGCATACCCAAACCAAACAAAGCACCTTGCCAGGTAGCTTGTGCAGTTTCTCTCAATCCAACCATTCCACCAGCAAGACTACCAGCCTTTAGTATTCCACCAGCACCAGAGGCTAAACCAATAGTAGCCCCTAATTTTACAGGATCACCAGCTATACCAACCATTGTTCTCTGCAGCCCGACCATCATCTTCTGTCTCATGCTGAGAGTTTTATACTCGTCATCCCCTCTCTTTGGTAGAAAGTCGAGTGCCCGGGGATCTGGATCTAACAGTATTTGGTTGTACTCTGCTATCTCTTTATCGGTAGCAGGTCTGGGAATATCTTGAAGGAACTCGTTGAATTCCTTTTCATTCTCTTTATCGGGCATACTCCACATAGGGATGTTTGTAGTGCCATACCCCTTAGCCTTTGCTCTCCATTCCATCAGGTCATACGCCATATGGATCTGATCAGCCACATCTTCTGTAAGCCAAACAGGTCTGTTCTCGCTAGTGGGATTCATGTCGAGAACTTTCTTATACGTGTAAATCCTGTTAGGATTCCAGAAAGTCTCATACTCTCCCTTGCCAGCAGAGAAATGAACGGGCACATCCGGTAATCTTTCCTCTGGAAAGTCCGGTTTGTACGGTGGCTTGAATGATGTTCCGGTAGGGGTAGACATTGCAGGTGGTGTCATCCCCGGGCGAACAGGACCTCTCACTACTTGTGTAGGTCTATCTGCCCTCGGTGGGTTTTTCTTCTGGTACTCCCAAGACACCCGCTGTTTCTTTTTCCGTAACTCTAGTGGATTGATCGGTATAGGTCCTGTCATTATGAGCTAATTCTCCAATTGAGTACCTTCTGTACCCATCCCCTTTTAGGATCTCTAGGTGAAAAACCTTTTGCACTGCTAGGACTGTAACTCGGATAAGTATATCCACCACCACCGCTAGGAGCATAAGGTCTGTATCCCTGACCGTTCCTCTTCGCTACCTCATCGTCAAAATTATATCCGGGTGGCTTAGGCGGTCCTTGAGGATCACCAAAGTCATAAGTCATGTTACCACTAAAAGGACCATTCTCATTACGTTGTTCTTGTTTCCAATCCCAATACTTAGCCATCAACTCTTGATTGCTATCCATTATTCCTGTGTTCTGATTGAACCCTTTATTTATTTCATACTCTCTGTCAGTCCAACCAAAGGGCGGTGAAGAGTTTGGACCATACGGAACGTTGTAGTTTTTTGGTAGATAGGTAAAGCGTGACCAAACATCCCCCCCAAACAGAGCATTGATTCCATCTACGAGTCCACCATCGTATTTATTATTTGATGGAATTCCTTGACCTTCAAAGCCACTTGCTCCGGGTGCGTATTGAGATTGAGATTGAAACGGTGCAGGTATACCATTATCGACCTCTGTTCTACCGGGCTGCCAGTAATTAGTAGGTTCGTATTTTGGCGTTGCTGTTTCTCTTCGTGGACCACCTGACTTTTTTGGCTGATATTTTGGTGTTGAATAACCGCCACCAGCACCTCGTTTGTATGCCATTATTTCCTCCCCCCATAACGGGGCATAGAGTACCTGCGTTTGTTTATGTTTTTCGGACCTGCTTTTCTTGTTCCGGTAACTGCTCCCGGTCCTTGATACCTTGACATCTGTTGTGGATTCACCATCGTTTGACTTGTGCTTTTCTGAGTTTGTGCTCGTTGTGCTGCAACATATTGAGCAGCACCTGCTTTTTTCTGCTGAGGGGGATTAGCCCGGGCATTTGTTTTATTCTGCTTCTGCGGTACAGGCGGTTTCGCTGGTGACGCTACCTTTCCAGTCGGGAAGTAAGACGTTCCACCCTGAGACTCTTGCTCCCTTCTATTTCCAGAACTTAGATATTCCCAAAATTTTCGAGCCCAAAGTTGATTCAATAACTGTTCTTGTCGTACCTGTCCTTGTTGTTTTTGTTTCTGGACATACTCAGTCTGTGTATACCAGTTGTCTTGATTCATATCAGACCTAAGTAAATAACCATCACCACCAGTAAGACCTTTCCAAAACGGAAAATCCCATCCTTTCCTTTTTCCAAACCTCGGAGTCAATTCATCATCTTCATACCCTTGATAAGACATTATGCTTTGCCTCCATACTGCTCTTCTATTTTCTGGAAACCTTCCGGGTCCATTTCTCTTAGCTTCATTTTCACTTCTTCCGGTAACTCTTGAGTAGTTTTAGCCAGTGTCATTTCTAACATAGGCTTTTCATATTTCAATTCAAATTCCTGCAACCACTTATCAAAGCTAGTCCTTGCTCCCATCCATGCTTCTTTGGCGTTGATTATATCGAGACCCATTATGCCACCTCACGATTGTTCGCATCCGGTGCACTTGCTGTTGGAATTGGCGGTGGTCCTTGTGGTCCGGGCGCAGCTTCATTCGGATTCATTCGGGTTTGATCAGGGATTCCCTGTCCACCTAATTCCCCGGGTATTGCTCCCGGCTGTCCACCCCCACCTGCAGGTGCTCCCGGCTGTCCACCCCCCATCTGTGCCATCATCTGTTCTATCATTTCAGGGGGAACTTGACCAGACTGTATAGCCTGTTCGATCATCATCCGCTGCATACGCATGTTGGCGGTCTCTGATTTCTTCTGTTCCATCTTGTAAAGCTCTTCTGCAAAGTAATTCTCAGTCTTGATTGCAAAGGCTTTCTCGTCTAAGATCCGGGTTTCCATATCTTCCGGGTTCTCTATATTCAGCAGGTTCTCCTGTATCCATCGGCGATCCACTAAGGCATCGTCACCCCGGAGAGCTTTGGCTACATTCGATTGCTGCAGTTGATCCTGCGGTAAAGCCACATCCAGAATACAATCCAGAACATAGTGGCGTGGGATTTCAGCAAAATCAAAATCAGCACCAAAGATATGCTCATACTCGCCAGCCTCGAAAGGTTCTTCGTTGGTCCAGATCATTGACTTATAAACCGCATCCGCTATTGCAAACCCGGCTTTCTTCTGGGGGATAAGCAGCGGTAGTCTCCCGGCTTGATGTAGCAGGGCAACCATGCTAAACGGAGCATTAGCCCCGAGTGGTTCACCTAATGTCTGGGAATAGATAGTTGATTCCTCAACCTTACTATCCGCTAACTGCATCAGCTCAATGAGAGCAGGATTGACCATTCGCTGCAGGTCAGCCATTTCAACAGCACCGCCCTGTGGAACACGCCATCTATTCAGCCCTTTATCAAACTCAACAGTCGGCACGTTGCCCGATTGATCTTCCTTCAAAATTACAGCAGGACTCGCACCCATCTTCAAGAGATTGGTGTATCCTACCGTCAGTGATAAATTCTGCCTATGCCATAACTTAGACTTCCACACCGTATAGGCAAATGGTTGTCTCTGATGTTCCTCTTTCTCAAACATCCTGTTAGCACCACCGAGTACGCAGGTCACTGGAAGGAACGGTAAACCATGTTCCTCTTTCAACATGAACTCACCAGATCCCTCTAACCAAGCATATCGATAAACGAAATCCCAATACTGATGTAGTGTAACTGATTTGTTACGGTCTTTATCTGCATCACCTTTGTAGTGCTTCGCTACTTTGTCTGCCCCAAACATATCGGATAATTCGCCCAGAGAGTAATCTGTTCTCCGGTAATAGGACCTGAGTCCTCTATCGTCAAACTCCGGTATACCTTTCCGGGGATCAACCACATCATAAATATAAGGAGATCCCAGAGCAACCTGTTCTGCCCGGTAGTATTCAACCTTGTCGCTCTCTTTAGTTTGAGTTAGATAGTCCTGTGTCCTTGTGATCAGGATGTGGACCTCATCGAATAGAATGGCTGAGAGTACCGCTTCATAATGAACGGGCTCTTGAGTAACATGCCCTGCAGCGATAAACATCCTCTTAGCTATCTCTTCCAGCTTAGAGCTCAGTTCCATCGTTGATTTAGTATTGATCTCAATGGGTATCTTGAAGTGAGGATCTGTGGCAATAAGCAATCTAACTGCACCAAGTATCCTGTTCCGGATGTCCGGGCTCAGGGTAATCTTCACCCCTTCCATTACATCAGCAACCTTTGTTTCCTCATCCCAAATCAAAAGAAACGCATCTGCAATCTCGTTCTGCATATCGATACGTTCGCCGTTCTTTGCCCACCCATTATCGCAGTGTTTCTTTATCCTTGAAAATTCAGTCTCTTTTGCCATAATTTCCTCCGATAATCAGCAGTATTACAATCGCTGATAGTAGTATTTGTATCACTTGATCCAATCGTGTATATTCCAAAACGAGTTAGAGCTACAGAATAGAAAGATCCGCTAAGGAATAGGATTTCTGCAAGGGATCACGTTCATGCTTTGGTAACGATTTTAGTTTCATGTTTGTTAGACCGTATCTACAATAGTCATAAGCGTGATCCTCTGCATCCGTATCTACATCTTCTGGTCGATTCTTATCAACCGGGAGTGAGGATAACTGTTGAATCAGGTTTGGGCAGCTCCGCATTACTACTAACCCGGGCTTTCCATCCCCAATATCTCCAAGCAAAGTACTGATCTTTCGCCTTCCAGCTATGCGATCATTGTCTGCCTTACTGAGCATTATACCATTATCTGCGTAAATTTGTGAGGTAGTGGTTATATTTTCTTCCATTGACTTCTTACCCCACATAGAGGGATCAGCATAAGTAAGTCTTATCTGTTCACTCGGGGGAGTCAATTCAGCCACTGCCTGAGCTTGCTGTGCATCTGTCAGTCCAGTATAGTATATTTCCCTGTAAACGTAAATCCTACCCGTTCCCGGTTCTTTTGCAAACCATCCTGCGGCAAACGGATTAGTGAGCCCCCAATCTATCGCTCTCCATTTGGTCCAGTGCGTAGGAACAAAGAATGGATCACAGGTATGCCGATCGTAATCCCACTGAGGGAACGCCATTCCTTCAAACACATCCCAATCCCCATCACGCCATGCTTTACCCAACGGACCTTTGAGATCCTTCAAGTAATCGATGTATCCTTGATCTAGGAAGGGATTGTCTTTCCAAGTTGCCGGGATAAATCTAACAAGTCCTCCAAGGAAAGAATGTGGCTTATTTTCTCTATACGGAGTAACGAAGTTCTCCTTGACCCAATTATGTCCAATGCCTCCCGGGTTAGTCGTTGCGTAGATTCTAGTCTTGTAACCAGAACGAGAAGATCTAAGAGACCCTCTGAGCTTTGTGATCTTATCCTCCGAGAGCTGGTTGAGTTCTTCAATAACGATTGCCTCATACTCGATACCCAAGTATTTGTCAATGTCAGACTCATTTTTATAACCACCAATAAGAATTTTGCTGCCATGATCGTGCAATTCAATTTCACCAGTCGAAGGAGTGTAGTCATAGTTTGTTCCTTTGAGTACCCTGTAAACAAGGTCATCCATAGATTCCCCGGCTGCCTTCTGGATCTTCCGGAGAAATAATACTTTCAGTCCTTCATATCTCTGACAATCATCAAGAGCTGCCTGAGCAAAGACCATGTGTGACTTACCGCCACCACGAGCACCACCCACTAAAACAAAGTAAGGCTTACCGTCTATGTCGCACTCTCTGGCTGCAGCGTGAAATTCCCACGCCTTCTCTGTAGGAATGTAACCCTGTGTCAGGAATCGTTCTAATTGATCTGGTGGACTCCCTGCCTTATGTGCTGTCTTTACTACTTTCTCGAGATCTGCTGTCATGTATTCCTTATAGTTGATAATCTTATTCTAATATGTTGATAATTATTAGAATAAGTGTTGACAATCTAATCACCAATATATTAGGTCATATGACCAATAAAGTAGGTCAATCACCAATATATTGTGTATTAGATAATATGTATGTAATACCTATTGTCTAAGCTAAGGTACTGCATACAATTCGTCACCAGTAGCGGGTTACGGAGTCGAACCGTCTGCTCCGGAATATGAACCCGGCGATCACTCCGGTGATCTTACCCGCCTTAGAGCAGGGGAGAGGATTCGAACCTCCAACCTGACGATTACAAAACGCCTGCTCTACCATTGGGCTACCCCTGCTAAAATGTTACCTGTTCTGTAATGATCTCATCCATAGGCTTCATTGTCACCAAGAAATTCTTAGTCTTAGCCAGTTTGATCAGCTCAAACACGTTATCCCCATAAGCACCCATATCGATATTCAGCATGATCCGACAAAATTCACCGCTGCCATGAATATCAATAGCCCCTTTCAGTTTAGGGATGTGTGCCATGAATTCAAGAGAATCGTTCTCTTCTACCTCGTCATTGCCAAAGTCATCTAATCCCATTTTTACGCTCCTTTTTTACTGGACCTTGCTTTCTGCTTTTCGGCGATTTTTTTTCTACAGATATTTTTTTCCCACCACCTGCCAGATCATCTACATCTCCCTGTTCAGGGAAGTTTTTGAATTTCCTATTCTGTACAATGCTCTGTACGTTTGTCTGTACAATTTCTGATACCGCATCTTCCAGCTTCTTTTTGAAATTTCTATCGGTCTTTCCGTCACCGACCAATTCATCTATGTCCGTTCTCATGTCAGTTAGGATCTTTACCAGTTTATCCATGCGATTATCCTTATCACTATGATTATTACAATCCATCTATATGCCATATTTGACCAATTATCGTAATAGGAATTCATTTATACACCTTCTCGATCAGTTCTTTCAGTTCAGGTATATGCACCACTGCCCTCACATCCCTACGCTGCACTGCTTTACCGAGTTCCCACTCAATTATTTCTGTTGCAGCCTTTCCTCTCACTGCCTCATCTAAGCTCTCAAGCAACTTCACCTTTGTTGCCATTGCTTTATTCAAGTTCTGGTGTCTCATTGCCAGTGCGACCTCTACTGCTTCTACTCTCATCCGGTCTCTCAGCTCTTTCACCCTATCAAGATCCCAATGATTATACACTGTTTGAGGATTCACTCCTATCTTCCTACACCCCTCTGCTATCACATCCTCATCCATCAATGCTACAGCAAGACGTATCTCCTTACTTGTCATTGAAGTTATTAGTTCTGGGATATTCTCTACTTTTACGAGCTCTGTCATTTCTTTTATATCCACCTTTTCAGAGCATCCATTGCACTCAGTTCAGATACAATCTGATTACCATACTCTCCCTGTGTAGCAAAGGCGATCAACCTTATTGCACACCAGTACACTATGCTTTTGGGAAGTAACCATACAGTTTTTATAAGAGCCTTTTCTTTTATTCTTTGGACTTCATATTTTATATCGAACATTTTATTCTCCTTTATTTTGAAAAATTTATGTGTAGGGGTATACAACCAACACTAACGATCAACAAAGGGGTACTACCTCTCCCCCCCCCATACTATCACAGCTAACCAATTTTATATCGAACATATGTTCTACTTATCCTCTCCTGCCCTGCCCCTACTCAACTACACAGCCACTAGCTAATCCTCTCACCACCTGTAGATTTACAATCAACAGATGCCAAGAGGACTGAACCGGAGGAAATTTCATCAGCAGCCTGAAAGGATTGACAGACCTTGACGGTAATAATTGTGCTGCCCCAACCTCTAATCAATACCCAAATGATAACCGCTATCAGTAAGAAATACCAATAGATAACCCCCATCATATGCTATGTGACACATTATATAATGCCTTGAAATGTGACAAAGATAACCCTGACAGAACAGACACGACCTGATAAACTTGACTATCAACTCCTCCCTACCTATCAAGGAGCAAGCCACACATGAAGGAACAACTTAGCACCGTAATGACCGACACCCAAGCCGAGACAATAAGCAAGATCAAAGACCACTTACACAAAGCAGAACTTGAAATACTCAACCTATACCGCACATATGGGCAACAACAGCAAATCGTTACAGCCCTATTAGAAATCAACGAGACACTAAACGAAATAGCGACCAACTAATAACCCTCTACTACTACCTAACAAGGAGACAGCCACCCGATGAAAACTATTATAATGACCCACAAAGACCTGAGCATAACAGAAGATGAGATCGTAACCCGTATCAAGGAGACCCAGACACGCCAAACCTATACAGCTAATCAAATTCAAGACGCTCAGAACATGCACAAAAGACTACTAACCAACTCAGTATTATATAAGAACGGAAATGTAAAGATCGTAATCAGTGCGGGAGACATGAACCTTATATTATATTTACTCAAACAGTATGTAGAGGAAGACAAATGAACGCCCCTTATATTGACCCACCAACCCAGCAACAGGCAGAAGAGCATAGCATTGACATATACCGACAGATAGAGCAAGCCACGCCCGAACAAGAGAGACCAGCAGACCAGACACAAGGAGAAACAGACCAATGAACACCAACTACCAAGACCTCGGAACAATCAGCATTGACAAGCTATCAGACTATAACAACGATCTACCAGAGAGCGCCAACGCCCACGTCCTTGATTTAGGAGGAGACAAGATATATTTTAGCTACAGCACCATCGTTGCAACCCGTATCAACAACGAGCTAACCATCAGCGAGAACAATTGGAGTAATACCACAGGCAGACACCTGAACACCATCAGCCCAGACCACAGCATAAGAATACCAACCGAGCAATTCAATCAGCACCTAATCGATATCAAAATAAAACTATACGTGCCTGACAACAGCTAACCCATACACCGCCAGCCCTCAGCGGTATACAAAATGAGGGAAGGAGAGCCACGCATGGAGAGACAGAAAAACACAACCCGAACCGTATACAGCGAGAGGTTATTTTACAAGGTAGAAGGCAAGCCAGAACATATCAAGGCAATGCAAGGAGACTACCGAGAACCCAAGAAGGGGGAGTACTACCTAAGCGGAGCACAACCAATGGCATACCTAGCACTCAACGACATCAGCCAGAAGTATTACATAGCTAACTTAGTGACAGTGCAGACAGTAAGAAAATATATAGCCACTGATTATAAAGGAGACTAAGACCATGACAACATGCGAACGATGTAAAACACCACTAATAAATGGATACTGCCCAGACTGCCACGCCCAACGACTGCCAGAACAAAGAGAGACCACAACAGCAGACGTATTCAGACAAGACGCATTGAGCAAAGCCAAGAGATCAGCAGCCACCGGAGAATGGAATTTATATATAACCCGATGGGATTTATGCCAGCTCATTGACCTTATAACAGCGCAACAGGCAACCATTGACGAACAGCAAGGCACGATAACAAACAGACTAGACAAGATACAAGGACTAAAGCCATGATCCAATGCCCTCACTGCGGTGCACATATCAATAAAGCATACAAGAACAGCCACTGCCCGGAATGCAAAAATAAGATAAAGGTTATACCGCTATTCAATAAAGAAACCAACAGCCACACAACCAAGAGACAGCAGCCGAGCCAGCTCAAACCACAAGGAGCACTACTATGACAACCCGATACATAGCTAACCCAGATCCGAAAGGCTACCCCGTAATCAGAGACACCAGCGGAGAGCCAGCCGAGAGACTACTATCACGCACGTTCTATAGTGACAGTGGACATGGCTGGTTACGCATACCGAAGGCAGACCTCAAACAATTCAGCCTCGAACAGGAGATAACCAAGTACAGCTACATATCACAGAATTTTATCTACCTTGAAGAGGACAGCGACCTGACCACCTACTTATTAGCAGTATGCAAAGAAGGTTACACAGTGGATATCATTGAAGAATACCAAGACGGATACAGCACCATTAGAAACTTCAATCACT
>Ga0307928_10003459_pt1 | contig 12048 bp, 21 predicted proteins | sample AceLakmetagen232_FD_201815 | JGI IMG/M metagenome (GOLD analysis project Ga0307928, IMG submission 201815) | Saline water microbial communities from Ace Lake, Antarctica - #232 | ecosystem: Environmental > Aquatic > Non-marine Saline and Alkaline > Saline | place: Antarctica: Ace Lake... | reverse complement strand
GACTGGGGACATTGACAACATTGGCGAGTATTTGACTAACAACTCTAACGAACTAATAGCAACCTATAAGCATATACTTACAGGACTTCAAGCGATTTAATACTCAAAACTGTATAGGTATTGAGAATCGAGCCCGTTGTTATGGCATTTTCCGCGGGCTCAACACGGGGGATTACAAGGGTTCCATTTTCACTTTATGTGCCCTGGAGTATTGGAGGTTCGAATCCTTCCTCCCCCATTGGAGCAAGATTAATCGCCAATGACAGCCGGAAAGACGGCAACCGAGCCTAGCTCTCACACTTATACAAGTAAGAATCTAGGTTCACTTCATACTCAGGGGGGAATAACGTGCACGTGTGTGACTCGAGTTAATAGCCCCCCTGTTTCATAATCATGTGTTTTAAAGAAAAAACTTGCATTGTATGCGGGAAAAGGTTTAAGGTGAACGGTGCCGGGAAACTTGGGCAGAAGAGACCAGCAAATTTAAGGAGAAAGAACTCTGTATGCTGTTCACCGAAATGTTCAAGGTATAAACAGAATCATGCTAACAAGTACACTTAATCGAAAGTCTCGTTAAGACCTTCTCTACTCATTTGCTCTTTCAATGTGGCTCCTCGTATGAAATTGGCGTCGGCTTCCATCCTTTTCTCTGCCATCTCGAACTTACGCTTCCTAATTGTGTTCTCTTTGAAATCTTCCATCGTGCAGTCAACCCACTCGTACTGTGAATTACCAGTGCAAATCACCTTAACGTCCATCTTGGCACGTAACCCGATTCTTCTAGCTTTCTCGTTGTCGTTAGTCATGCTTTTTTCCCCCGTCAACGAAAATAACGCCTTGACCTTGAAGGGCAACATCACTTCCAGTCATTCCATCCTCATATATCACATTTTGAAGCTCTTCACGTAACTTCTGCATGGCTTTCCGTAAGTCGTATATCTTGAGAGCAATATGTAAAGCCTTTGGAGGCAAGTTGTCGAAATCGTCTTGATGGAAGTAAGAAGTTAATAAAGAATTGATTAAATCGCTAGCATTAATGCCGCTTGATTGCAGTAAAGGGATTAATTGGTGGTCAAGTGTTACATGTTTTCCAGTTTTTACCATAAACACTAGAGCCATAACCCCTTTATAAATGTATTATTGACCCCCCATTATGGCGTATGGCGGCGTGTCGCCAGCCTCTGCCCCTACCCCCCTTAACTCCAATGTATGTAATAGAGTATATATATATAAAATTAATAAATTTAATAGTAGTAGTAGTAGTAGTAGTAGTAGTAGTAAGAGACATACGCCATGATTCTTAAGCATTAACAAAGAACAAACAACATAACACCTCCTCACAGGCTTAGCGTTCCCTTAAATAGTTCATTAACCTTAGAAACTCGTACGTTTCTAAGCACACAACACATAAGGTCACAGTTACTGTTCGGAGGTTGCCTCTTTTACCCCCTTTCCAGAGGAAACAGCCATTTCCTGTGGAAACCACCACTCACACACACGCACGCCGTATGACCTCACGCTTAAAGGTCAATGTTGTTCACTAAGCCTACCTTAGTGCACAGTACCTAGGTCTACAGTAATTCGTTTAACCGAATAACTCCCTCCGACGTTCGCGTAGGGGGGGGACGTAGGGGGGGGTCATCGCCCAGAAACTTTTTATTATTATTGTTCATCTCCCAGAAGTTTTTTATATTAGTGTATGTTTGTCTTTGTATGATGTCGCATACTTTCACTCCTGACAGCCGTATCAAATCTGCTTTACGTGCTTTATGGTTACGTAGTAAAGAGCGTCAATCTGGCTTAAAGTTAGGTTGTCGTATGTGTAAAGACTGCGGTGTTAAGATGAGCGTTGCTAAGGGTAGAGAGGTCAAGATTGAGGTACACCACACTGACGGCGTATTAAACTGGGCGGAGATTTATACCGCTGTTAGAAAGAATTTGCTCTGCGACCCTGCGAAATTAGAATGTTTGTGCAAGTCTTGTCATAAGGAGCGTCACCATACTTAATGAAATATGACCCATGGCAAGAAGAAATCCTCAATACTACCGGCGACATTTTAGCCAACACAGGGAGACAGGTCGGCAAGACTACTATCTTCTCTCACAAAATCGCGAGATATATGCTCAACAACAGAAATCACCAAGTTATCGTCGTGAGTTTAACGGAAGACCAAGCCCAGCTTATAATCGTGATGATTTTGGACTATTTGGAGCGAAACCACAAAAATCTGGTTCAGAAAGGCAAAAACAAGCCTACTAAGAGCCGAATTTGGATTAAGAACGGTGCTCACGTAATTTCTAGACCGGTCGGCAACACAGGCGACGCTGTTAGGGGCTTCACTGGCGACGTTTTGTACATTGACGAGGCTTCTGGAATGCCGGAGTTAATGTGGAAGGCTGCCATGCCTGTTTTAATGACTACGGGCGGACAAATATGGATGTCATCTACTCCTCGTGGTAAATATATCAACAACAGTTCTGAGAAGAATTTCTTTTATAAGAATTGGGAGAACTTTGAGGACAGGTGGCAAGTTTTCAACATTAGTAGTGAGGAAGTGATTAATAACCGTGTTGTTGACGATGACTGGACAGAGGACAAGCGTGACAAAGCCATCAAATTCCTATCGAACCAGAAGGCGATATTGAGCGAGATGGAATACAACCAAGAATATTTAGGCATGTTCTTGGACGACATGCGTCAATGGTTCTCTGACGATTTAATAAGGAGCTGCATGACTAACACACGCCCAGAAAAAATCTCAAAGAGTGACAGTTACTACATGGGCGTTGACGTTGCCAGGATGGGCGAGGACGAGAGCAGTTTTGAGATTATCAACATGAAAGGGGACCACCTTTACCACATCGAGAACCAGATTACTACAAAGACCACTCTACCCCAGACCACCGAGCACGTAAAGGAGCTTCATCACCTTTACGACTTTTCTAAAATCTTTATAGATTCGGAGGGTATTGGGGTAGGTGTATTTGATTGGTTAATGGACTCGGACGAAACGAAACAAGTAACGATTGCAATCAACAACAGTAAACAGATTATTGACGCGGACGGTCGAGGCAAGAAGTTACAGAAAACATTAACTTACTCTAACTTAAAGATGTTAATGGAAACTGGGAAAGTTCACTTACTTGACGACCCTGGCGTTTTCCAGAGTTTAAAAAGTGTCCAGTACGCTTACACGAACGACAGTTTGGGTACACGTCATTTAAAAATCTTCGGTAATTACACTCATATCGTTGAGGGTTTGGTTCGTGCGGCTTGGTGCGTTAAATACAAAGACTTAAATCCAACCGTGTATAGGCTAAAAGTATGAGAGTTGAAACAGTAATTGATATTCTGAAAGAAATAAAAGAAAAAAACCAAAGTTTGACTAACGCCGAAATCCTGAAGGTATTAGAAATCAAAACCATGATGGAGGCAAACTCTCATGGCAGATAGCGGAACACTGGCTACTACTGCCCAGGTATTATTATCAATAGGTGACGGCGCTAGTGCAACAATGATTCTTGAGGCCAACACTAACATTTGGATTTTAATGGCCGAGTCAGACATGGAGAAATCTTTCGGTAACAATATTGGATTGGTATCTAACTACGCAACAATGACCGCCGCTCTCAAACAATGGATAGCCGAGGTAGCATCCGACAGAGCCGCTTGGAAGGCAATCAACCAGAACCAGAACAACTGGTCACTGGCAACATCACAATCAAAACTAAACGTACTAAACGCTACCTGGAAAGGATTCTTGAGCGACCTTAAATCAAACAGGGCTGACATCGTGGCGGACTTGGGGTTGGATTAATGCCACTTGACCCAGACTTAACAGAGTTCACCACAGCGAGCCCGGTAATTGCTACGTTCAGTTATGAAAATATAGAGAGTGGGGTGGGATATAATACTTATTATTGTTTAGTAACTGAGGACGCTAGTGTTAAATATTCCTTACAACCAAATACCCTTGTATATTCAACTGATGACAAGCGTGAAACCACACAAACCGGTGTTGGAACAACAACCCTAACATTTGATACATCAGTGTTTAACATTACAAGAACCGTAAGAGGCACGGCTTACATGAGCCTAGGCGGCCAGCATACAGTCGCGGCCGGCGACTTCAAAGCACAACTATTCAAATGGGACGGCTCATCCGCCACAGCTATATCTTCCGAAATTGTAATCTCTTTCACCGCTGGAGTGGTTACAAGCATTTTCTCGTTTGAGATGCCGTGTACTGAAACAATACTCCAGGAAGGCGACCAGTTAAGACTAGTCCTAAAAATGGTAGTTGGGAGTGGGACAGGGATGTCTATTGGCCACGACCCGAAGAATTTAGATGGAACAGTTATAACACCGTCAACCACCGACACAATAACCTCAACAAGAATAAATATACCGTTCAAGATTGGAAAATAAACATGGCACAATACGATTTACTTAAAAGCACCACGACCGACTTCACGAACACAGTCCCGGACTTCATTATGGAGGCTAAGGCTCTCGACGTTGACAATGCTGACGGCGAAACTATATACTACTTTCAAAACGCTGTCAGCGACATCGGGTATTATGCAAACGACCCCATAGTCAATAGTGCCGCTAATGGGATGGCAACGTGGGCGTTCGGTAGAGGGGTGGTTTATCAAGACCCGGACACTCAGGCAGAGTTCGAACATTTCTCCGGACGTGGTAATGATACATTCATGACTCTTATGTGGAATCATGAGGTTATCAAGTTGGTTGTAGGTGACGCCTTTATGGAGATAATCAGGGCGGACACTAAAGATTTAATCCTTAATCTACTCCCAATAAGCCCCGAGAGGGTTAGGGTAATTTCTAAGAGTGGACTAATTAAAAGGTATGAGGTTTGGGACGGTCAAATCTGGGTCAAAATAAAGACGAAAAATATGTACCACACATCTAATAAAAGGATAGGCGACCAGATACACGGAACAAGTCAAATCAACGCAATAAGAAAAACAATAGACGCAAGGCAAGAGGCCGAGGCGGACGAGAGGGTCATCAAGCACAGGGATAAAGCTCTAGGAATCGTCAAGTACAAGACTAACAACGTGGGCAAGATTGAGTACGCTAACAAGCAAATCGAAAACGGTGTAAAGAACGGCGAAATGATTGGCCTCCCGGAAGACACAGCGGAAATTCTACCTTACCCAAGCAAGTCATCGGAGGACAGGCAAAGCTGGATTTCTAGTAGAGAGAACTTCGCCTTCGCAACATTCGGCGTTCCGAGGAACATAATCACAAGCGACGGAACCAGCGAGGTTGGCGGAATTACTGGCCATTTATCTTTTGAACAAACTTACGGCAAGGAACAATCTGACGAGGAGGCCAATATATGGAATAAGATGGCAAGAAAATTAAAGTTTAACAGACCTCCCTCATTAGCTCCACAGACTCAAGATAACAACCAGAAAAATACAGGACTCACAACAATACAACCACAGGAGGCCACGCCTAGCGTGAATAGATGATGGTGACAATTACAGGACAAGACATCAAAAATGTTCAAGCCGAAGGTAGACAGTATGGAAAAGACAAAGCCGAAGAAGAAGCGAAAAGACTAGAATGTGAGGCAAAAGGCGGAGAGTGGAACACAGAGACTAAGGTTTGTAGGTTTACGCAGGGGGTCAGAGGCTCATTAAACTTTCAAAGGGCTGAAAAAGAAAAAGAATTGAAAACTCATGTACAAGATGGCGTCCCAGGTATAACAGAGAACGGAGTTTTTTTCGCGGACAACCAAGCGGCACAACAAAAAGTCATATTTGATGAACAAGACAGAGCAACTGGCCTAGTTCAACCAAGCGGCCAAACATTACTCGGGTTAAGTCCTGATGAAGTTTCTGGAATATTACAACCGGGTGCAACTGCTGCCGACGCTCAACAACAAACGAACCTAGCCGGGCAAGTTGGACAATTCGACCAATTAGGAGTAACAGGGACACCCTTTGACGGAACAGCGTTAGCCGGAGCGGCAGCTAGAGGTGTAATCCCCGGGCTAATAGGTGCGGCAACTGGAGCTATAGGGGCTGGGATTATTGGTGCTAAAGTGGGAGCAGTAGGGGGACCGGCGGGAGCGATTACATTAGGAGCTTTAGGTTTTGCGTCTGGGATAGCGTCAACCATGTTGGCAGAAGCAAAGGGGCAAAGGACTGACAACACAAATTCACAGCAGAGGGTTCTCGATGAGGGGAAACAATTCCTTAATGATTGGATAACATTCGCGGAAGCTAACCCGTCCCAGAAAATGTTAGCTCTTAACGGGTTTAATAAACAATTAGCATTAATAGAACAAGCCCACAGTAAGATGAAGCTTGACACTCAACAGGACGTATTAAGTTTTGAAAGTGCGATTCCTAACTTGGCAGAGTTCACGGCCTTCTATTCCGTAGGTGGGGAAAAGAATATTTATACTCAGGAGATGATGATAGCCATGTCACAACCAGACGTGACAATAGATACGAGGATGCTAGACTTAATCAATAGGAGAAAACCATGAAAATTAGCGACAGAATAACATCAGTCGAGGTCAAACTAAGGTATATCGAGAAGTTACTTTACATCATCATAATAGGGTTAGGCGGGAATTTGGGCTTTGAGTACCTCCCTGTCGTGTCTGCTCTAATACCATAGTTCTTATAAAGTATGTGTGTCATCATTAACCATGTCCGATGAACAAACAAAAACGCCTGACACAGAAGGAGTACAACCTAATCAGCCTACTGAGGGCGATAAGCCTCTTTCTCTGTACGATAAGACTGAAGCTATTGTCACGAGGCAAGAAGAAGCCAACAAGAAAGCTTTAGAAATTATGGACAGGCAAGAAAAACTTTATGCTAACCAAAGACTGGGCGGAACTTCCGGTGGAAGGGTTGAACCTAAAGAACCAGTGAAGACTTCAGATGATGATTATGCAAATAAATTCATGAAGGGGGAAGCTGACCCTCTAGGTGACGATGGAATCAACCTTTAAATTAACAAGAAAGTATCTCGAGGAGCAGATTTCTGATTCTAAGATTGCACTACAAAAACACTTTGAAGGCGTCAGAGTCCATGAGATTGTTATAACAGCGTTCGAGGATGAGCTTGAAACTTTGCCAAAAGAGGAAGAAGAATGCACATCTACGCCCAAGCCCGAGGAATAATTTCTGCACTAAGAGATTGGGAGAACTTCATGTCTTCTCAATATTTACCGTTCAAAGTCTTAGAGAAGGGCGACTCTAAACCCGTACCTTACTTGGCACAATTACAAGTGAGGGAGATTAAGCTTTACGAAATTGTTTGCCCGAAGGAGTGCGAAGACCAAGTTATGGCGATGCTGAAACCCGGGGATTTATACGGAGCAGCCAAAATTTTCAACAAGCCAATGAGGTTACTCGCTAAGATTCTAGGCCTAAAGAAGCCGTCTACTACATGGAAGCCTAACATCCTACCACCGATGGACGGAATCGCCTTGACCGTGCTGGGGACGAAGGACGATAAGGTCAACTGGAAGAAGAAAAAGAGCAAGGACGTCTTCAACCTTGGGCATATGCCGGAAGAGAATTTGTAGAAACTTTTAAATACTACGACCCAGTAGGGATTAGTATGGCAGATAACTTCGCGGTGATACTTGAGCTTAACGAGAACGTAGACGCTAAGCAAATGACGGTGGCGGCGGGCAATTCAATTTCTAAAGGTGATTTATTAAAACTGAGCGGTGACAATACAGTTGCGGCTAGTGCGGCAGATTCAGATGTTTACGGTGGAGTCGCGGCGATGGACAAGGACGGCTCGGATTCTTCAACAAGTATCTCTGTACACGTACCGGGAGCTTTAAACAAATTCGATATGAAGTGCGGGGGTGAAGGAGCTACGCTCGGAGCATTGGTATCATTATCGGGTGCAAACTTAATCAAGGACGCTACCGCGGAAGAAATTCTATCCGGTGACGTTATCGGTAAAGCGATGGAAGCCGGAAGTGCAGCGGAGGTCATTGTAGTTTTATCTTAAAATGGCATCCAAAACTGAACAAGCACCGTTGAGAGCAGAAAATTTTGAGAGAGCAATCAGAGGACTAACGGCTCAGATGTTTGTATTAAAGACACTTGTTGGGACTACAAAGACTGACGCTTGGAAAGACACTTTTTGGACAGAAGGTGCTGACGTTTTAACTGGCGGTACTGGTTCAGACATTGAAGGAATCCCAAGGTTGGCGGCATTCCCAGAACTAGCACCAAACTGGACAGCTAACTCGGCAGTTCAAAGGAAGTACGGTGGCAAAGGAACAATTTCTGAAGAAGATGTACTGAGTGATTTTATTGACGCACAGAAAAGGACAATGATTAAGGTATCTGAAGCTATTGTTTCATCTGTTGACGGTAGAATTTATTCTGACCTAAGCACGGCGGCTACACAAACAGCAGCAGCAGCAGCAAACTGGGACGATACAGTCATCGCTAACCGTGACCCATTGCTTGACGTTCTTCTTGGCATTGAGACTTTACAAGTTGCCAACGTAGCAATAACGGGCAAGCCTACACTATTACTAAGCCCCCACGATAATGTTTACTGGATTACAAACCCAAAGGTTCTAGCCCAAAATGATTTGGACAAGACTGTTTCTGTTAAGGTAACCAATTCTGTTACAGCGGACGAAGCTTTAATTTATGTTGACGGAGCCAGTACGTGGAAGACTGTTAAGGGTCTGAGCACCGAGGTTGAAGTTGTTGCAGGAATTAAAATAGTAATGAAGGCATGGGAATACGGCCAGCTGCAAGTTCACTTCCCAAAGAAACTGTTCAAGATTACTGACACTCAGAAGACTTAAAATGTCACACGATGGCAAGATGAGGCGAGGCGAAAATTCTAAAGACCCTACTAATGTTGACAGGATTTATTTTCTAGAACAAAGCAAACCTAAGCCTATTGAGAAACCAGTCAAAGAAGTAAAGAAGGGGAATAAAAATGCCAGTAACTGATGACGTTGTGGGTGTCGTGATTCCTTTAGCTTTAACATTACCTGTCAAGACAGACAACCAGACTTCAGGGAAGGCCGGAAATATTTTTATAAGTGGTGGAAAAATTATGTTCAACCCATCAGATGGAGGAGCACCGGAAACGGTGACTAGTTCTTAATGGGAGCTGGTGACATTACTATTCTAGGGCCATTCAATGTGGACGATTCGGTAGCTATTGATGCAGCCTTAACCGGTGCCGTTGTTGTTGCTGACGATTTCACTTCTTGGACAGCCGCTAATCAGGTTTGGTTTGCGATAGTTAAGGCGGCCTAACATGGCACACGACCTTACTAAGGACGTCATCGGCGTGAAGGAATTTGAAGTTCAAAAGATTAATCAGTCCGGTGAACCCGCAGAATTTTCTGGCAGCATAACACAGGACGCACACATTGTCAATAAAAAATATGTTGATGATAAAAAGGTTGAGAGTTTCCCGACAGATTTAACTTCTGGAAGTGTTGTGTTTTCTGACGGTACCAACTTAGCACAAAACAATTCCAAATTATTTTGGGACGAAGTCAATGAAAGATTAGGAATTGGGACAACAACACCAGTAAGACTTTTAGATATTAGTGGAGATTCACCACAGTTAAGATTAACTAATGGTGCGGAGTTTGTAGACCTTTCACTTAGAGACACAGGCTATTTTTCTATTAATCCGTCTGGTAAATTTGTAGGAATAAGAACAAATACCCCTGAAGGTCTTTTTCATGTGTATAACACAGCAAGTGGAGGAGCTGCAGCGATTGATGGTAGTGACCTTATGATTTTGGAGAATAATACTCACACTTATTTTAACATGAAAACTCCTGCTAATGCTATTGGGGGCTTTCTATTCTCGGACAATATTAGGGGAGACGGATATATATATTATGACCATAGAGTACCAGCTTTTAGGTTTGGAGTAGGAACGTCTGAAAAAATGAGATTAACCTCTACAGGGGTTGGAATTGGAACAACAACACCAACTTTAGGAAAAGTTCATATTGTGGGAGGAGATAGTATTTCAACTGGTTTAACAGTGGAAGATGCAGCAAAAACAGGAGTAGGAATTAGGTGGTGGTATGATGCAGTTAATATTGCAGCTCGTATTTCTATGGGTGGTAGTGAAGGCGGTAATATTTTATTGAATGGTGCTGGACCTGGAAGTGTTGGTATTGGAACTATTGACCCAGATTTGGGGTCACTTCATGTTGTTCAAAGGCATGATACTGTTTTAGATGGAATAGCCATAGAAACTTCAGCACAGACAGGATTAGCTTTTAGGTTATGGACTGATGGTGATGGCAAAGGAAGATTACAGGGTGGGGGTTCTGGTAATGGTGATATTTTATTGAATGGTGTAGGAAGTGGGAAAATTGGGATAGGAACATCAGTCCCAGAAGCAGCGTTGCATGTTAAAGGCGGAAGTGTGAATGAAGTTTTACATTTAGAGAGTTCTCTAGGACCTGCAATAATATTAGAAGATACAACTGAAAATCATTTTTGGTCAATGAACACTGGAGGTCCTGGACCAGATTTGTATATTAATTATGATAGTGTTACTGGTGGAACAGTAATGTTTTTAGGAAATGATGGAAAGATTGGAATAGGAACAACAAGTCCCGACACTAAACTTCAAGTCGTGGGAGATTGTAAGTTCGGTGACGATAACACTAACTACGCCTCATTCGATAGTGACGGAGAATTAACATTAACAGGGACGGCTAAGGTTACTAAAAGCAAAACTTTTCTATTCAACTACTCAAGGATAACGGGAAAAGGAAAGCCGACCTTAGTAAACCAAGGAGTTTTTTTTGGTTGGAGTCTTCCCATATACAGCTCTGACGATGAGGAATTGTTTACATGTTCTTGTATTCCTACAGATTGGGACGGTGTTTCTGACCCAGTGTTTTGTGTTGCTGGGTGGCTAGACACAGCGAACACTGACAAAAAATTTAAGTTACAGTGTAGCGTTAACACTTACGACCCAACAACGAACGAAGTAGTCCCGTCTACTACAGTTGATTATACCACAGAAACGACAACAGGAACGGACGCACAATATACTTCATTTATTGTCTGTTTTACTTTGGACGCTTCCGCTGCTGGACTAACAGCTGGAAAGTCAGTAGGAATAAGAATAAGAAGAGTCGCCGCAACAACAGCAGAAATTGCTGGGGAGTTTGTTGTAGAGGGAGCAGTAGTAACTTATGTATCTGACAAATTAGGAGAAGCAACATAAAGTAGAACAATCTCTTCTAAATAGAAACCTTTATATACTTAGTTAGTTAGTGAATAAGATGAAGACATTAAACATGAGGTTCGACGAGCAAGAGTTTCACAAGTTATTGATAGCCAAGGAGAACTCCGGACTTACTTGGGAACGATTCTTTCTACAAGTAGTGATTAATAGCAGAAAAGGAGGAAAAAATAAACAATGATAATAAAATTTAAAGATTTAAGCACTTCGCTTAAAGTGGGAATCGTCGGGGGCTGGATATACGCAATCGTGTTCGCTTACCTGTTCGTTGTCGGGTTTTTGATTGGTCTAGGCTTTTAACATGGAAGAAATATTAATCAAAGCTTTAGATTCCTTCGACACAGCAAAAGGGCAAGGGCTTAAAGTGTCGTTCAACGGGAACAGGAAAGCGACTGTAGCGCCATGGCTCGAAGACGCGAAAGGGTACATTAAATCCGTAGGCGTTGGAGGTTCGGTAGAAGTCACGCTTCACACGGAAGGACTTTATACCAACATTACAGAAGTTAACATGAACACCGGTAAACAAGCGACAGCAATACCCGAAGCAATAAAGAAAACTTTTGCTAATGAAGTTAACAGCGTACTTGCAGATAGTGGACGTGATGAAATCATTATCGGACAAGTAATCCTTAAAGCTGCGGTAGAATTAGCAGTCAACGAGACTGGGGACATTGACAACATTGGCGAGTATTTGACTAACAACTCTAACGAACTAATAGCAACCTATAAGCATATACTTACAGGACTTCAAGCGATTTAATACTCAAAACTGTATA